>Ga0181522_10000128_pt1 | contig 61588 bp, 53 predicted proteins | sample PEATcosm2014_Bin_27_FD_121103 | JGI IMG/M metagenome (GOLD analysis project Ga0181522, IMG submission 121103) | Peatland microbial communities from MTU Mesocosm Facility, Houghton, MI, USA - PEATcosm2014_Bin05_10_metaG | ecosystem: Environmental > Terrestrial > Soil > Wetlands > Peat | place...
ACAACAACCACCACCCTTGCTCGATCGCCAACACAACAGCAGACCAAACAATCCCACCAAGCCCACCCACCACCAAACACCAAACCCCACACGTCGTCAAGCAAAACCCCACAACGTCTCCAACTGGGAGTGTCCGGGGTCTTCCCCCGGTTTGCCCGGCACGGCGGCAGGGCTCACTACCGCGCCGCAGATGCCGACCGACAGGCACGGCGCACCGCCAAGTGTCCGCAGCGCTGCAAGCTCGCGCTCAACGCAGAGCTGCGCGAGTTCGTCGAGGACGGCTCACCGGAGAAGATCGCGGGCTGGCTGAAGTTCGAGCGCGGCGAGGATCACACTGAGCTGGTGTCGCACGAGACGATCTACCGGACGCTCCTCATCCAGGCACGCGGCCCGCTCAAGCGAGAGCTGCTCACACACCTACGCCAAGCCGGCTCCGTCAGGCGGCCGAGAGTCGCCAAGGGCGAGAACGCCGGCCAGAGGCAGATCCGCGACGCGATCCCCGATCTCAGAGCGTCCCGCTGAGGCCGAGGATCGCGCGGTACCTGAGCACTGGGAGGGCGACCTGCTCGCCGGCGCCGCCAACACGCACGTGGCGACGCTCGTGGAGCGACACTCGCGCTTCCTGCTGCTGGTGCGCGTCGAGGGCAAGGACAACCGTACGGTCGTCGGCGCCCTGAGCCACCAGATGAAGGAGCCGCCAGATCAGCTACGCCGCTCGCTGACATGGGATCGCGAGACTGGAGTGGACGCGGTCTGACGAACACGGGAGCGCTTTAGTGGCTGGGCTGCGAAAGGATGCATCTCATGCCTCGATCGAGACCGCCGTATCCGCCGGAGTTTCGCCGGGAAGCCGTTCAGCTTGTGCGGGGCGGAAGGACGGTGAAAGACGTTGCTGATGCCTTGGGGTGCAGCGAGCAGTCGCTGCATAACTGGGTCAAGCAGCATCAGCTGGACCAGCGAGAACGCCATGACGGGCTGACGAGCTCCGAACGTGAGGAGCTGCGGGAGCTTCGCAAACGGGTCAAGCGCGTCGAAATGGAGCGCGACATCCTCAAGCGAGCCGCGGTCCTTTTCGCAGCGGAGACCGAGACCCGGTGAGCGTCTACCGGATCATCTCGGCGGAGAGGGCCAGTTTCCCAGTCTCTGTGATGTGCGAGGTACTCCAAGTCAGTAGGCCGGGGTTCCATCAGTGGGAGCGCCGAGCGCCCTCCGATCGTGCTCTGAGCGACGCGTGGTTGACGGAGAAGATCACCGAGGTCCACGCCCGCGCCCGAGGCGTCTACGGATCCCGGCGAGTCCAGGCCGAGCTCCGCCTCGGGCAGGGCATCAAGGTCTCCCGCCGGCGCATCCAGCGGCTCATGCGGGCCGCTGGGATCTCGGGGCTGGTGAAGGTCAAGAAGGGCCGCACCACGATCCGGGTCCCTGGAGTCCGGGTCGCTGATGACCTCGTCGAACGGAAGTTCAGGCCCGACGCTCCGAACGTCCTGTGGGTCGCGGACATCACCTATCTCAGAACCTGGGAGGGCTGGCTCTACCTCGCCGCTGTCCAGGACGCCTACAGCCGGCGGATCGTCGGGTGGGCGATGACCGAGCACATGCGCACCGAGCTCGTCGCCGACGCGCTGCAGATGGCCGTCGCTCGCCGCCGGCCGGAGCCAGGGCTGATACATCACAGCGATCAGGGATCTCAGGCTGGACTCAACTGGTCCTCGCAACACTGGTTTGTTTTAGTGAATATATGTGTTCTGTCAATGCCTCTCCCGGGGTCATCCAGGAGAGGGTCTTCCGGGGCCGTGAGTTCAGGGTCGCGGCGACCGCCTCGAGGTCCTGGGCGCTGTGGCGGGAGAGGTCTGTCCCTTTCGGGAAGTACTGGCGAAGCAGGCCGGTGGTGTTCTCGTTGGTGCCTCGCTGCCATGGGCTTTGAGGGTCACAGAAATACACGTTCAGGCCAGTGTCGATGTTCAACTGAGCGTGTTGTGCCATCTCTGTGCCTTGGTCCCAGGTCAGGGAGCGACGCAGCTGCTCAGGCAAGCTCATGATCTGGCTGGTGATCGCGTCCCGGACCGCTTGGGCGCCGTGACCGGCGAGCGCGGGCCCGTTCTTGACGGGCCGGCCGCCATAGCCGGGCATTCTGGGGAGGTGCAGCAGGATCGTGAAACGGGTCGAGCGCTCTACGAGCGTCCCGATCGCCGAGCGGTTCAACCCGAGGATGAGGTCTCCCTCCCAGTGCCCCGGGATCGCTCTGTCCTGGGCTTCGGCGGGACGCTCGCTGATCACGATCTCCTCGGTCACGAAGCCGTTCCCGCGCCGAGTCCGGGCCCTGGGGACCCTGAGCGCCCGACCGCTTCTCAGGCATGCTGTGAGCTCTCGCCGCAGCGCGCCGCGGCCCTGCACGTAGAGCGCTTGGTAGATCGCCTCGTGCGAGACGCGCATGGACTCATCATCGGGGAAATCGACCTTCAACCGGGCAGAGATCTGCTCAGGGCTCCACGAACTGCCCCATCGCCGATCAGCACGGCGGGGCTTGCCCTGGCCCGTGAAGCGACTTGTACGGGGCCCTGGGACGGGCGTGCCGTCCGCCTGACGGACCTCCCCCGCCAAACGCTCCTGGACGTACTCGCAAAGCCGCTCGTTGCAGAGGAGCTTCGCGGTCTTCGGGCGACGAGCCGCGAGATCTGCCTTCCACTGCGCCACCGAAGCTCGATACTCGAGCTTCCCGCCGCGTGTGGCCGCGTTGCGACGCAACTCCCTACAGACCGTCGAGGGGGAACGCCCCAAACGCCGGGCGATCTCCCTGACCCCCACGCCCTGCGCGCGCAACAACGCGATCTCCTCGCGCTCCTCAAACCTCAAATAACGCCCCGACAGAGGGGCCAGAGTGACAGTTGGCATCCCGCCACCCTTCCGGAACCAGCGGACACCGACCGCCTGGGAGACCCCAACCAGACCAGCAGCCTCCACCGTCGAAACCCCCCGCGCAATCGCTTCCCAGAACAAAACCAGCACCTCGCGACGCCACGCCGCCGGCCGCCCAGGCGAACGCACCAACGGACGCCCCGTCATCACCGCACCCCAACCCCTCTGCCTACCCATCGCAACCCTCCCCAGACAACCGTTGCGACCACCACTTGAATCCGCCCAATATGTCGCTCTTGGCTTCGGCCAGCAAGCACGGGACGCAGGGATCGCGGTCTCGATGGGATCAAAGGGCGACGCGTTCGATTGTGATGATGTGTTGGCTGCCGCAGCGGCCTGACCCTTGCTTACGACTGACTTCGTGTCCTTGCTGTTGACCTGTCGGCCGGTGTGGTGGCTTTGCAGTGCTCGCTGGCCGGACGGGCAGTGACCTGATAGGAGCCTGGTCTAGAAGTTCCCTTCACAGTCCTGTCCTTCCCGTCCGACCAGCCGAGAGTGTCAGACCACCCTCGATGAAAGAAGGCAGTCAGTGAAGAGAATGACAGAGCGGCCGGTGACGGTCGGAGTCGACACGCACAAGCACATTCATGTCGCGGTCGCTCTCTCAGAGTACGGCCAGCGCTTGGGCGACGTCACCGTCGCGGCCGACCCCGGTGGCTATGAGCAACTGCTCGACTGGGCCCGCTCGTTCGGAGAGCCGTGGTGTTTCGGCGTGGAGGGATGCGGCTCCTACGGGCAAGGCCTCGTCAGGCACCTGCGCCGACACGGCCAGCGTGTCGTTGAGGCCGGGCGCCCCGACAGGCGTGATCGCCGCGAGCGCGGCAAGAGCGACCCGATCGACGCTGAGAACGCCGCAAGGGCGGTGCTCGCCGGCAAGGCGACCGGTGTCCCGAAGACGGCCGATGGGACTAGCGAGATGATCCGCGAGATCAAGATCGCTCGCGACACGGCCGTGAAGGCCAGAACGTCAGCGATCATCACGCTAAAGGCGCTAGTCGTGACCGCACCCGACGAGCTGCGCCATGAGCTCCAGCCGCTCTCAAAGGCCCGGCTACGGGATCGTTGCGCGGGCCTTCGCCCAGGCGAGATGAGCACCCCGCTGGCGGCTGCCAAGCACGCGCTGCGAGCGCTCGCTCGCCGCTGGCAGGACCTCGAGCAGGAGATCAAGGAGCACGATCGGCTGCTCGACACCCTCACGGCCAAGACGGCTCCCGCGCTGCGCGAAGCGTTCGGGATCGGCGTCGACGTCGCAGCGGAGATGCTCGTTCTCGCCGGCGATAACCCCAAGCGCATCCGCTCAGAGGCCGCGTTCGCGAAGCTCTGCGGCGCAAGCCCGATCCCAGCCTCCTCCGGAGCCACACAGCGTCACCGACTGAACTGGGCAGGACACAGGCAGGCAAACAGCGCTCTCTACCGCTCCGTGATCGTCCGCATGCGCTTTCACCCACCCACAATCGCCTACGTCCAGAGACGCACCGCAGAAGGCAAGAGCAAGAGAGAAATCATCCGCTGCCTAAAGCGATACCTCGCACGCGAGATCTACCGCTACATCGCCGAATCCACGCTCGTGATCACACCAGCCCCCGTCCCCAACACCGGACGCCGATCACGCACTTGACAACTATAGGAGCGTCAACGCCGTGGCTGAGAGCTTCTTCGCGACGATCAAGAAGGAGCTCGTTCACCGCCAGCCATGGCCGACCAGAAGGGATCTCAGCGCCGCCGTCTTCGAGTACATCGAGGGCTTCTACAACCGCCAGAGACGACACTCAACGCTCGGCTACCTCACACCCGCCGACTACGAGCAAACCACGATCAACAGCAATCCAGAGAAGAACCAAACAACTAACCCCGAGTGTCCACCAAATCGGGGAAGACCACCCGACGAGAAGACCGCCGCCAGTACACCCGCGGACACTCGATGACGGCCCGGGCCCGCACCGTGCATCTGATCCGTCACAGCCTGAAATACATGCCCGGGCGGCAACCTCACGTGATCAGTCAGGCCTGGCGATCGGCCCTGGGGGCACCCACACCATTGATGGCGTTTGAGCCCGAGATCTAGCGTCCAAGATCCACTTCAGCGACCGGCTACCCGACTTGCCGTCAAAGCCGCTTACACAGAACCCCGGACACCCTCGCGAGGGCAAGCTCGGCAAGGACGCAGCCGAACTGGTAGATACTCGCTTCGCTCGCATCCCCGAACCGGCCAGCGGTCAGCACATGAAGGACCGAGGGGTCGCCAGGCCCCCCGGCCCGCTCAGAGCCAGCCGCGCTCGGTGGCGATCAACACCGCCTGCGCCCTGTCGACGGCCCCGAGCTTGCCGTAGATGTTGTGCAGGTGGGTGCGGACGGTGCTGGTCGAGAGGGTCAGCTCGTGGGCGATCTGCTTGTAGACCTTGCCCTCGGCCAGGCGCTGCAGGACGCCGAGCTCGCGGCCCGAGAGGGGGCAGGGGTCGACGTGGCGCTGGCGCTGGACGGTGCTGTTGGGCAGCTCGTACATGACCCTGCGCAGCTCCTGGGGGCCGAGGCCGACGCTGCGGGCTGTGCTGAGCAGCTCCGATGGGCTGACGCGGCCGCCCTGCTCGTAGTGGGCCAGCATGTCGGCCAGACGGATGAAGGCAGCCTCGCCCTCGGCGTCGGGGTTGTGGTGGCGCTCGATGGGGGTCGCCACGGAGGCGGGCAGGCCCCAGCGGCGGATCAGGACGCCGCCGACGAGGGCGTGGTCGACGCCGAGCTCGCGGCGCTCTGCATGGATCCGCTCCTCGGGGGTGCGGGCCCCTTTGTGGACCTGGGAGGGGTAGCCGGGGTAGGCGTGCAGGAGGACCAGCTTGCCGATGTCGTGCAGCAGGCTCGTGACCGTCAGGCGGTCGCGGTTCTCGTAGCCGACCTCGCTGGCCAGGCGGTCGGCTGCATGCTGGGTCGCCAGGGCGTGCAGCCTGAAGCGCTCCGGGGCCGCGTCCCAGACGGAGGCCCGCTCGAAGAAGTCGAAGGTGCGCACGCGGGTCGCGACCGCCTGGACCGTCTGGGGGCTGAGCAGCTCCACGGCGCCTACGGCCGTGTCGACCTTGCCGGCCGAGCCCTGGGCGCGGTTGGCCAGGCGCAGGACGGCGATGATCAGGGCCACGTCCGACTCGACAGCCGACACGACGTCTGCCGTCGCCACGTTGTCCTTGGAGATGACAGCCAGCAGCCTGTTGCGGGACTCAGCCAGGGCCGGGAAGGCCTCCAGGGCCTCGAAGGCCATCGTCAGGCGACGACCGTGCCCCTCGTTCTGATGGCGCTCGCCCGTGGGCGCAGCGACGCTCGGGCGCCTCTCGGCCGTGGCCGGGCGTCCGCTCTTCTTGCTGATCGACTTCTCGGGTACGTCGGACTTCTTAGCCGCCGCAGCTGCCTGCATATCGGTCGTGACCCCTTCCTTGGGCTCTCCGGCCATCCGGGCCGGTGATTCCGCTTCCGCGGCTCCTATCGGCAGTCCCGCGAGCAGAATTTAGGGGTGCAAGGCAGATCAGCCAGCGGCCAGCGCCGTCTCGATCCGGGCGAGCGTCTGCTCGCGACCCAGCAGCAGCACGCTCTCGAAGATCCCCGGGGAGATCGTCGTGCCCGTCAGGGCTACGCGCAGGGGCTGGTAGACCTCCCGCGGCTTGCAGCCCCGCTGCTCGATGACGCCTTCCAGTGCGCCCTGCACATGGTCCAGGTCGAAGGGCTCTGTCGCCGCAAGGGCCGCCTTCGCCTCGGTGAGGGCCGCCCTGCCCTCCTCCCCCAGCCAGCGCTCCCGGGCCTTCTGATCGGGTTTCGGTCCGTCGATGAGGGCGCCCGTCAGGGGCCAGAAGTCCGCCAGCGTGTGGATCTTCTCCTGGCTGATCGCAGCCGCCTGCGCCAGGTTCTCGCGGCCCGTGAAGGCTTCCAGGCGCGTCGCCAGCTCGGCCGGGTCCAGCGCGCGCACGTAGACGCCGTTGAGCCAGTTCAGCTTCGTCTCGTCGAAGCGGGCCGGGTTGCGGCTGACCCGCTCCAGGGTGAAGCGCTCGACCAGCTCCTGGGTGGAGAGGACCGTGCTGTCGTCCCCTGCCCCCCAGCCCAGCAGGGCCAGGTAGTTGCGGACAGCCTCGGGCAGATAGCCGGCCTCGCGTAGCTCCTGCACGGATGCCGCCCCGTGGCGCTTCGAGAGCTTCTTGCCGTCCGGCCCGTGCAGCAGCGGCAGGTGGGCGTAGACGGGCAGCTCCAGCTCGGCGTGCAGGCCGGCCTGGCGGGCAGCCTCCAGGACCAGCAGCTGCTTGGGCGTGTTGGAGAGGTGGTCCTCGCCCCTGACGACGTGGGTGATGCCCGCATCGAGGTCGTCGATGGCGACGGCGAAGTTGTAGAGGACCGACCCGTCGGCCCTGGCGATGACCGGGTCGTCCATGTGCACGTGCTCGAAGCTCGTCTCGCCGCGGATCGCGTCGTGGACGACCGTCGCGCCCTCGTCGGGGACGCGCAGGCGCACGGCGCCGTCTGCTTCGGGCTTGCCCCGGAAGCCCCGCTCGGCGCCGTAGAGCTCCTTGAACTCCTTGACCTGCTCCCCCGTCGCGTGGGTCCTGTAGGCCAGGCCCTGATCCAGGAGCGCCGTGAGGGCCTGCTGGTGGCGCTCGGTGCGGTCCGTCTGCATGATCGGGCCCTCGTCCCAGTCAAGCTCGAGCCAGCGCAGGGCGTCGAGGATCTGCTCGATGTTCTCCGGCGTCGAGCGCTCCCTGTCGGTGTCCTCGATGCGCAGGACCATCGTGCCGCCGCTGTGGCGGGCCAGCAGCCAGTTGAACAGGGCAGTGCGGGCGCCGCCGATGTGCAGCGCGCCTGTCGGCGATGGAGCGAAGCGAACCCTCATAATCGGCCGCCCATGCTAACCGTCGCCCTCCCCCTCCCCCTCCCGTGCTGATCGGCGCCCACGTCTCACCGGCGGGAGGACTGCCCAAGGCGATCGAGAGGGGTCTCGCGCGGGGCTGCCGCTCGATCCAGATCTTCAACCAGTCACCGCGGATGTGGAAGCCCACCGTCTACCGCGACGAGGACGTCGCAGCCTTCCGGGAGGCGATGGCCGACAGCCCCATCGAGGCCGTCCTCATCCACGCCGTCTACCTGCTCAACTGCGCAAGCGAGGACAGGGACATCCGCGCCAAGACGCTGACGTCCCTGACCCATTCGCTGCGGGTCGGGCAGGCCATCGGCGCGGCAGGCGTCGTCCTGCATCCGGGCTCCGCGCTGAAGGGCCACGTCGGGGAGGCCGTCGAGCGGGCCGGCAAGACGATCGCCGCGGCCCTCGCCGACAGCGAGGGCTGCGACCTTCACCTGGAGAACACGGCCGGCGCCGGGGGCACGCTGGGACGCTCCTTGGAGGAGCTGGCCGGGTTGATCGAGGCATCCGGAGGGGGGGAGCGGCTGGGCGTCTGCCTGGACTCCTGCCACCTGCTCGCATCGGGCTATGACATCCGCACCGCCAAGGGCATGGACTCCGTCCTGCGCCGGGCCAGACGGGAGCTGGGAGCGGGACGGATCCGCTCCCTGCACCTCAACGACTCCCAGACCCCCCTGGGCTCCAACCGCGACAGGCACGCCAACCTCGGCGAGGGCGAGCTCGGCAAGCTGGGCTGCGAAGCCTTCCTGTCCGCTCCCGGCGTGCAACGGCTGCCCTGTGTGCTCGAGACGCCCGGGGAGAACCGGGAAGGCCCCTCGGCCGAGGAAGTCGCCTTCGCCGTCAAGCTGCGCGAGAAAGGCCTGAAGGCGCGCGGCAGGACTGCATGAGGGCCAAGTCCGGGGCGGTCGCCGCACAGGCCCCGGGCGGGTCCGTCCCGGCGCTCCGGCCTCAGCCCGCTGCAGCCGCCGCCAGCTGGGGGCCGCGCAGGCGGGCCATGACGCTGTCCAGCTCCGCCAGCAGCGTCGGCGTGTGGGCGACCCGGTAGTCCTCGCTCAGCTTCAAGCTGCGGGTGCCTTCGCTCGTCTGCACCTCCACGTAGACCTCCGCCTCGCCCGGGTAGTCGCCGAGGGTCTCCTTCAGCGCCTGGATCGCGGCGCTCGTCAGCTCGCCGGCGCTCAGGCGCAGGCGGACCGGACGGGACTGGGCCTGGGCCTGGGCCGCAGCCGCCTTGGCCTTGCCGCGGGCCCGCTGGATCTCCTCCTCGCTCGGGGCGAAGCGCTGGACGCTCTGGACGAGCAGGCAGGTGCTGCCTGCTTCCTTGTGGTCCACACGGCCCTTGACCAGGACGATCTCGTCGGCGACGAGTGCCGTCTCGTTCTCGCCCAGAGCCTTGCCGAAGATCAAGAGCTCGACCGACCCGGCCAGGTCGTCGAGGGTCGCGAACATCATGTGGTCGCCGTTGCGGGTGCGGATCTTCTTGGTCTCCGTGATGATCCCGCCGACCGTGACCATGTCCTTGTCGCGCCTGTCCGCCAGCGCTGAGAGCGGGCAGTCGACCCGCTCGCGCATGACGTCCCGCAGGGGCTTCAAGGGGTGCTCGGAGATGAACAGGCCGATCGCCTCCTTCTCGGCCGAGAGCATCTCCTGCTGGTCGAGCTCCTCCGTCGGGATCGGCGGATGCACAGGCTGGGCGAAGCTGGAGCCGGCCCCGGCCGCAGGGGCCGCCGCTTCTTCCAGGTCGAAGATCGAGCCCTGGCCGATCAGGGCGTCCTGCTGGATTTTCTGGCCTTTGGCCTGGGCCTGCTCGAGGACCTCCAGCATGCCCTTGCGGGTCGCCCCCGTGGAGCCGAAGGCCCCACACTTGACCAGGGCCTCGATCGCCTTCTTGTTGACAGCCCGGCCGTCGACCCGCTCGCAGAAGTCCCACAGCGAGGTGAACTCACCCTCCTCCCGGGCCCGCTTGATCGCCTCCACGGCCTGGTATCCGACGCCCTTGACGGCGTCCAGGCCGAAGCGGATCGTCCCGATCGCGTCGCTGTCGCTGGCCTCGCCGACCGTGAACTCGTGGTCTGAGAGGTTGACGTCCGGCGGCAGGATCTCGATCCCCATCTCCTCGCAGCGGGCCACGAAGAAGGGCACCTTGTCCTTGGTCGACATGACCGAGGAGATCAGGGCCGCCATGTACTCGCAGGGGTAGTTGGCCTTCAGCCAGGCCGTGCGGTAGGCGATCATCGCGTAGCAGGCCGCGTGGCTCTTGTTGAACGAGTAGTCAGCCGACTTCTCGTTGGTCTGCCAGAGGAACTCGATCACCTCGGGCTTCGTGTTCGACGCCTTGCAGCCCTCCACGAACTCCGGCTTCAGAGCCGCCATCGCCTCGCGGTTCTTCTTGCCGATCGCCTTGCGCAGGTCGTCCGCCTTGGCGCCCGAGAAGCCCGCCAGGACCTTGGAGATCTGCATCGCCTGCTCCTGGTAGAGGATCACCCCGTTGGAGGACTCGAGGATCGGCCGCAGCCGCTCGTCGGGGTAGGAGATGGCCCCCGGGTTGTGCTTGCCCTTGGCATAGACGGGGATCTGGTCCATCGCGCCGGGGCGATAGAGGGCGTTGAGGGCGACCAGGTCGTTGAATTCGTCGGGACGGACCTTCTTGAGCGCCTCCCGCATGCCCTCGGACTCGAACTGGAAGACCCCCGTCGATTCCCCCTCGGCCAGCATCTCGTAGGTCTTGGCGTCGTCCAGCGGCAGCGTCGCCATGTCCGGACGGGTGCCCGTGGAGCGCTCGATGATGTCCAGGGCGTCCTCGATCACGTCCAGGTTGCGCAGGCCCAGGAAGTCCATCTTGAGCAGCCCGATCTCCTCGATCGGCTTCATCGAGAACTGCGTGACCGTACGGAAGACTTTCTCGCCGTTCTCGTCCGTGCCCGCGTCGGCCAGCTGCAGCGGCACGATGTCCGTCAGCGGCCTGTCCGCGATGACCACCGCAGCAGCATGGATCGAGGAGTTGCGCACGATGCCCTCGAGGCCCTGTGCGACGTCGACGATCTGCTTGGCCGCCGGCTCCTCGTCGTATGCCTTGCGCAGCGGTTCCCCGCTCTTCAGGCAGTCCTCGAAGGACGGGGCCCGGCCCATGATCGGGTCGGGGATCAGCTTGGCAAGGCGGTCGCCCGTGCCGTAGTCGAAGCCCAGCACCCGGGCCGCGTCGCGGGTCGCCGCCCGCGGGAACATCTTGCCGAACGTGACGATCTGGGCGACCGACTCGCGCCCGTACTTCTCCGTCACGTAGCGCATCACCCGCTCGCGCCCGCGCACGGAGAAGTCGATGTCGATGTCCGGCATCGAGACGCGCTCGGGGTTCAGGAAGCGCTCGAAGAGCAGGTCGTAGGCGAGCGGGTCGACGTCCGTGATGGCCAGGCAGTAGGCCACGATCGAGCCGGCCGCCGAGCCACGGCCGGGGCCGACCGCGATGCCGTTCTGCTTGGCGTAGTTGACGAAGTCCCAGACGATCAGGAAGTAGGCGTTGAAGCCCATCCTGTCGATCACCTCGAGCTCCATCTCCATGCGCTCGACGGCCCGGGCCGGCGGCGGGTCGCCGTAGCGACGCAGAAGGCCCTCCCAGACCCGCTCGCGCAGGTAGGCCCGCTCGTCCATCCCGTCCGGGGTCGGGTAGCTGGGGATCAGCTGCTTGCCCAGCTCGATCTCCACCGAGCAGCGCTCGGCGATCTCCAGGGTCGAGGCGATCGCCTCCGGCCACTCCGCGAACGCGCCTGCCATCTCCGCGCTGTCACGCAGGTAGAACTCGTTCGTCTCGAAGGTCATCTTGGGCTGGGCGATCGTGCTCTTGGTCTGCACGCACAGCAGCGCCGTGTGGTGGTCGTAGTCCTCCCTGCGCAGGTAGTGCACGTCGCCCGTGCCGACCAGGGAGCCGCCGACTTCGCGGGCTATCCGCACGATCCCCTCGTTGCACTTGTCCTGCAGGGCCAGGCCGTTCTTCTGGACCTCGAAGTAGACGTTCTCGGCGCCGAAGATGCGCAGCAGGTCGTCGGCGTGGGCGCGGGCCTCCCCGTCGCGGTCCTCCAGCAGGCGCTGGCAGAAGCGGGACGCCAGGCAGCCCGTCAGGGCGATGACGCCCTCCGAGTGGGCCGCTATCTGGTCCAGGTCGACCGTCGGCTTGCCGCGGTTGAGCCCTTCCAGGAAGCCGGCCGAGGAGAGCTTGACGAGGTTGCGGTAGCCCGTGTCGCTGGAGGCCAGCAGCGTCAGGTGGTTGCGCTCGACCCGCGCCGTGCTCGTGCTGGCCGCGACGTGGTCGTCGACCAGGTAGATCTCGCAGCCCAGGATCGGCTTGACGTCGTGCTTGCGGCAGGCCTTGTAGAGCTCCACTGCGCCGTTCATGACGCCGTGGTCTGTCAGGCCCAGGGCCGGCTGGCCGAACTCGGCCGCCCGCTTGGCCAGCGCCTCGATCTTGCACGCCCCGTCGAGCAGCGAGTACTCGGAGTGGACGTGGAGGTGGGCGCAGGAGGTGTTGCTCACGACCTGAGCAATGCTAGGCGGCGGGGCAGACGATCAGGCCCGCTCAGCGAGCCGCACGCCGCTGTTTGCGACGATCGCGCAGGCGCCCGATCAGCGACCTCGCGTGCTTGTGGGCGGGGGTGGGCGCAGCCGGCTCCGAGGGCGCGGGCGCTGCAGCGACGGGAGCCTGTGCGGACGTCGTCGACTCGGGCTCGGTTTCGCTGCTCGCCGCCCCCGCCAGGCTCGGCTGCGGCGCGGTGGCCGGTTGCGTCACCGGCGGAGTCGCAGCCCTTGGGGGTGACTCCCCGGTCGGGGGAGTCTCCCTCTCCTCGCTCGCGGCCTGCTCCTCCGCCTCCGGAGTCGTGCTCTGGGCGCGAGCCCGCAGCCGCTCCACGGCCGCCGCCAGGGCGTCGGCCATCTCGGCTCCCCGCTCGCCGGCGTCGATCGCGACGGTCGTCGGCGCAGGTGCAGGACGTGGCGGCGCCGGGGGGCTCGGCGGCTCGCTGCGACGCTCGGCGATGACCGTGCCCAGGCGCCCGACGATGCCACGCACGTCCGCCAGCAGGCCCTGCATGCGGCCGTGCGCCTCGCGGATGCCGGCAAGCTCGCGCTCCGCCCGTTCGCGGGCGCCGCGCTCCGCCTGCAGGCCCTGCTCGATCGTCGTGGCCCTGCGCTCCAGCTCGGCCACGCGCTGCTGCAGATCGCTCTCGGAGCGCCTGAGGGCGCTGCGCTCGGCCGCCGCGGCCTGCTCGGCCTCGGCCAGCTGGCGTTGCAGGCCCTCGATCCGCGCGGCCAGGTCCTCTGCCCGCTGCTCGCCGTCGGCCAGGCGCTCGGCCAGCTTCTCGGCCTCCTCGCGGTAGCCGCGATCCACACCGGACAGGCGGCCCTCCGCCTCAACCCTCAGCTGCTGCTCGGCGTACTCCCGCTGCTTGACGCGACGAAGCTCGCTCTCGCGGGCCAGGCCACGCTCGCGCTCGCTCTCCAGCAGGTCGGCCGTACGCTGCAGCTCCGACTCGGCCTCCTCCAGGCGCTGCCTGAGGCTGTCGACATGGCGTTCCAGCGTCTGCACCGTCGCTTCCGCCGCCTCCGCCCGACGGCGCAGCGCCGCCTCGCCGCTCTCCGTCGCCATCCGCGCCCGGCGCTCGGCCAGGAAGTCGGGTTCGCCCGGCCGTCCCCTGCCCTCGCCGCCTCGTCCCGGGATCTCACTCTCCTCGACCATCGTGGAGGAGAAGTTAGGCCGCGGGCCGGACGGCGCGGGGCGCCCAGGGCTCAGGCGGACTCCAGCGCCCCCACCATTATGGTTCAGCCCATGGCCGAAGACAGCGACTGGCGCCTGCAGGGACGGGTCGAGGGACCGGAGGACCCCGCGCCCGTCCTGTCGCTCATCAAACGCCATCAGCAGAGCCGGCTGCTGGGAGACGTCGACGCCGCCGTCTCAGAGCGTGTCGTCATCACCCACGACGGGGAGCGGCTGTTCGCATACGCCCCCGACCGGGACGCGATCGAGGCGGCCCGCAGCGCGATCGAGACGGCTCTCGCCGCCGACGGCGCCAGCATCCGCCTGACCCTCAGCCACTGGGACCACGGCTGCGACGAATGGGTCGACCCCGACGCGCCCGCCGCTGCCGCTGCCGAGAGCCCTGTCGCTGACAGCGAGCAGACGAGGACCCTCGTGGCGCTCGTCGGCAGGGAGATCCGCAGCGAATTCGAGCGCAGCCTGCAGATCTACGCGCAGGAAATCGGGGTCCGGTGCGAGGTCTCGGAGCACCCGCACCTGCTGTCCGTTCAGGCCGCCTTCACCATCTCCGGCCCCGCCCACAAGCTCGACGAGTTCGCCGCCGCCCTGGCGGCCGAGGAGCGCCGGACGATCCGCACCGAGGAGGCCGTCATGGCCAGCCCGCTGTAGGGCCCGCCGCTCAGCCCGCGCCGCGACGCGCCAATGCTGCGCTTGCCACGACGGCGCCCGTGCCGAGCGCGCCGAGGACGAGCAGCCGCCTGAGCGGAAGGCGCCTGCGCAGGTACCACTTGCCGCCCTGCCAGACCGCGAAGCCCAGCAGCCTGTAGCCGTTTGCCTTCATGCCTCCGATGCTACCCCGCCGGAGCCGCCTTCATGCCCCTCTGCCTGCTCGTGCAGGCGCCAGGCCATCCGCGACTGCAGCGAGAACAGCTCGATGAAGCCCGGGGAGGCTGTCTGCGAGAAGAGCCCGCCCGACTGCGAGAAGGACGCCAGCTGGGCATCGTAGACGGCGTAGGGGGAGGAGCGGGTCACGACCCGGACGTGGCCCTTGTAGAGCTTCAGGCCGATCGTGCCGCTGACGTGGCGGTTGACGTGGTCCATGTAGGCGTCCAGGTCCTCCCGCAGCGGCTCCCACCACAGGCCCGCGTAGACCAGGTAGGCCCACTGGCGGTCCAACTCGCCCTTGAACTGGTTCTGGTGGATCGTGCCGACCAGGCGCTCCAGCTCTTTGTGGGCCTGGAGGATGACCGTCGCCGCGGGCGCCTCGTAGATGTCCCTGACCTTCAGGCCGACGATGCGGTCCTCGATGTGGTCGAGGATGCCCACGCCGTGGCGGGCCGCCACCTCCGCCGTCGCTTCGATCAGCTCGACGAGGCTCATCGGGGTGCCGTTCAGGGCGACCGGCAGGCCACGCTCGAACGTCAGCTCGATCGTCTCCGCCTGGTCGGGCGCCTGCTCGGGACGAGTCACGAGCTGGAAGACGTCGTCGTCGGGGGCGTGGGAGAGGTCCTCGATCCACTTGCCCTCCGAGGAGCGGCCCCAGAGGTTGTCGTCGATCGAGTAGGGGGCCGCCTCGGTGCCGCCCTTGACGGGGATGCCGTGCTCACGGGCGTAGGCGATCTCCTCCTCCCGGCCCATCTGCCAGGAGCGCACGGGGGCGATCACCTTCAGCTCCGGGGCCAGGGTGGCGATCGTCGCCTCGATGCGGACCTGGTCGTTGCCCTTGCCAGTGCAGCCGTGGGCGATCGTGTCGCAGCCGCTCGCGCGGGCCTGCTCGACCGCCAGCTTGGCGATCAGGGGACGCCCCAGGGACGTGAACAGGGGGTAGCCGTCGCCGTAGACGGCGTTGGCCTTGATGGCCCGGGACAGGTACTCACGAGCGAACTCCTCGCGGGCGTCCACGACGTGGCACTCCAGCGCCCCCAGCATCCGGGCCTTGCCTTCGATCACCTCGTAGTCCTCGCCCGGCTGGCCGAGGTTGACCGTCAGGCAGACGACCTCCGCCCCGTAGGAGTCCTGGATCCACTTGAGCATCACGCTCGTGTCCAGGCCCCCGGAGTACAGCAGCAGGACGCGGTGAACCTGCTCGGGGTCGGCCTCGTAGGAGGCAGTGCGGGGGAAGTCGATGGGGCTCTGCTCGCTCACGGCGGCCAATCTAGCGGTCGGGTCACTGAAGGGTCGGGCGGGGCCTTTCCAGGAACGGGTAGCGGATCGGGCCGACCCGGAACCCGAACCGTTCGTAGAGGCCCTGCGCGTCGGCCGTGTGCAGCAGCCAGTGCACGTCCGGCGCCCCCTCCCCTTCGATCATCTCCCTGACCAGCTCCACGCCCAGGCCGCGTCCGCGATAGGACTCCAGCACGTACACGTCGGCCAGGTAGGCCGAGGTGACCCCGTCGGAGTAGGCCCGCGCGAAGCCGATCTGCCGCTCGCCCTCATAAAGGCCCATCACGCGAGTCGACCCCTCGATGCTCGCCTTTACCCGCTGGCGGGTCCTACCCCTGCCCCAGTAGGACTCCTCGCTTATGTAGGCGTGGATCGCCTCCAGGTCGAGGCGGCCCCGATCGCTGTCGAGCTCGAAGCCGCCCGGAAGCACGCGCCTGGCCATCAGCCCTCCAGCGCCCTCGCCAACCGCGCGAGGCCCTCGTCCAGCTCCTGTCCCGTCAAGGTCAGCGGCGGCAGCAGACGCAGCGTGTCGGCGCTCGTCGCGTTCAGGATCAGCCGCTCCCCCAGCAGCGCCCGCCGTGCGACCTCGGGTGCGGACGTGTCGAGACGGCAGGCCAGCATCATGCCCCGGCCGCGCACCTCCTGGACGTGGGGCAGGCCCGCCAGCCCTTCCGCCAGCTGCTCGCCCCGCGCCCGCACTCCCGCCAGCAGCGCCTCGTCATCTGTCAGCTCCAGTGCGGCCAGCGCCGCAGAGGCGACCAGCGGGCCGCCCGCGAAGGTCGAGCCGTGATCGCCCGGCTGCAGCACATCGGCCAGGCGCTCGCCCGTCACCAGCGCCCCGATCGGCAGCCCCCCGCCGAGCGCCTTGGCGACCGTCATGGCATCCGGCACGACGCCCGTCTGCTGGTAGGCCCACAGGCTGCCCGTCCTGCCCATCCCCGTCTGCACCTCGTCGAAGATCAGGGCCGCACCGTGCTCGTCGCACGCCTCCCGCGCCGCCGCCAGGACGTCCTCGCCGAGCACGTGCACCCCCGTCTCCCCCTGGATCGGCTCCAGCATGACCGCAGCCGTGTCCGCGTCGACGGCGCCCCCGATCGCGTCCGGCTGGGCCGCGACGGCCCTGAACCCAGGCACCAGCGGCGCGAACGGCGCCTGCTTGGCCTCCTGGGGAGTGGCTGAGAGGGCGCCGTAGGTGCGCCCGTGGAAGGCCCCGTGCACGACCACTACATCCCCCCCACGGCGGGCCTTGCGGGCCACCTTGATCGCAGCCTCGTTGGCCTCCGCCCCCGAGTTGCAGAAGAACACCTTCCCGCCCAGGCTCGACTGCGACAGCCGCTGCGCCAGGCGCATCGCCGGCTCCGTGTAGAAGAGGTTGCTCGTGTGCATCAGCACGCCCGCCTGCTCCCTGACGACCTCGACCACCCGGGGGTGGCAGTGCCCGAGGTTCGTCACAGATATGCCGCAGAGGAAGTCCAGATACGCCTCCCCCTCCTCATCGAAAAGCCAGGAGCCGGCACCGCGGACGAACTCGACAGGCTGGCGCGCGTACGAGGGCACCACCCACTCCGCCTCCAGTCCCTGCAGCTCAGCGAGGCTCACGCGACCTCATTCCTGCTCGATCTTGGTGCCGATGCCGGCGTCCGTGAACAGCTCCAGCAGCAGCGAGTGGGCGATGCGCCCGTCGAGGATGTGGGCCGCGCTGACGCCCGCGTCGATCGCCTCCACGCAGGCCTCGAGCTTCGGGCGCATGCCGCCTTCCAGGCTCGGCAGGGCCTCGCGCACCCTCGCCACGCCCGTCCTCGAGATCAGGCTGTCCGGGTCCGACGGGTCCGCCAGCCAGCCCGCCACGTCCGTCAGGAAGACGACCTTGTAGGCGCCCAGCTCGCCGGCCACAGCGCCCGCCGCCTCGTCGGCGTTGACGTTGTAGGAGTGTCCCTCCCGATCGGCCCCGACCGACGCGATGACCGGGATGTAGTCCAGCGCCACGTGCTCGATCACGTCAGCGTTGACCCTGTCGATCCGCCCCACGAAGCCGATGTCCTCGCCGCCCGGCGCCGAGCGCCGCGAGACCCTGAACAGCGACCCGTCGTCTCCGCACAGTCCCACAGCCGGCTGGCCGTGGCGCTGGATGCGCAACACGATCTCCTTGTTGACCTTGCCGACCAGGACCATCTTGGCCACCTCGACCGTGTCCGCGTCCGAGACCCGCAGGCCCCCCACGAACTCCACCGGCAGCCCCAGCCGCTGCATGTATCCCGTGATCTCAGGCCCCCCGCCGTGCACCACGATCGGGTTCAGCCCCACGTACTTGAGCAGCACCACATCCCGCGCGAACTCCTCCCGCAGCGCCGGATCCTCCATGGCCGCCCCGCCGTACTTGATCACCACCGTCTTGCCGTGGAACTCCCTGATGTAGGGAAGGGCCTCGAGCAAAGTCCCTACATCACGCATGAAGCCCTCCTCGCTTGTGGGTGACCAGACTGAGCGTCAAGACCGCACACCCCAACCCAAGCAAGAGCGCAGGGGGCATCTTTCGGGTGCCCGACGCAGTCCGCACACGAAAGATGCCCCCGGAGCGACATCAAGTTGTGTAGTCCGCGTTGATCGTCACGTACTCATGCGACAGGTCCGAGAAGAAGACCTCGGTCTCCACACCCTCGCCCGGGAGGCCGATCTCGTACTCGACCTCCTCGCCCTTGACCGCCTCGTCGAGGGTGGCCTGGTCGTAGGGGATGGCCGCACCTGCGGAGCAGACCTGGATGCCCTCGATGGCGATGTCCACGGGCAGCGGGGCGGTGCCTGGCAGGGCCTGGCCGACGGCCTGCACGATCCGGCCCCAGTTGGGGTCGCCGCCGTGCAGGGCCGCCTTGACCAGGGGCGAGTTGGCGACCTCGCGGGCTGCCCGCTCGACGCTCTGCTCGTTGCCTCCGCGCACGATCACGCGGGCGATGCGTCCCGCCCCCTCGCCGTCTCGGACCATCATCACGGCCAGCTGGCGAAGCAGCGCGTCCAGGGCCTCCCCGAAGCGCAGCTCGTCCTCGCTCTCGGGGGTGATCGTCACGCCCGACGCGCCCGAGCACATCAGCACGGCCGTGTCGTTCGTGGACAGCTGGCCGTCGACTGAGGCCCTGTCGAAGGACCGCTTGACGCAGACCCCCAGCAGCAGGTCCGCCGTCTGGGCGGTCAGGGCCGCGTCCGTCTGCACGAAGCACAGCATCGTCGCGAAGCGGGGGGAGATCATGCCGGCGCCCTTGCACTGTGCCGTCAGGCGAACCGTGCCCGAGGGCAGACGGACCTCCAGGTTGGCCCGCTTCTCGAAGGCGTCCGTCGTCTGGATCGCCTGCTGGAAGTCGACGTCGCCAGATCTGGCCATCTGCCCGCTGGCCGCCAGGATTCCCTTCAGGAAGGGGTCCACGTCCAGGTACTGGCTGATCCCGCCCGTCGAGGCAAGTACGACCTCGGCGGGGTCGACGCCGAGCGCCATCGCCGCAGCTCCCTGCGTCTTCGCCGCATCGTCCAGGCCCCGGCGGCCCGTCGCCGCGTTGGCGCAGCCCGAGTTGGCCAGCACCGCCCGCAGGGCGTCCAGGCGGCAGCGCTCGCGGCTCAGCAGCACCGGCGCGGCGGCCGTGCCCGTGGAGGTGAAGCGGGCAGCGCTGCTCGGCTGGGGGGAGTCGCAGATCAACAGGCCCACGTCGGGGCGCCCGCTCGGCTTCAGGCCCGCAGCCACCCCGCTCGCCCTGAAGCCCTCGGGCAGGCCCGAGTCGCCCGGCAGCTCGCGCACGTGCGGCGGGACCGGCACCCAGCGGGAGCGGAAGAAGGGAAGCGGAGCGGCGGCCGTGCTCATGCGATCCCCCTCTCCTCGGGCTGGCCGAACATCACGTTGAGGTTCTGGAGCGCCTGCGAGGAGGTCCCCTTCCAGAGGTTGTCGATCGAGGAGAAGACCAGCACCTTGCCCGTATGGCCGTCCGCTGCCGCGAACAGCCTGCAGAAGTTCGTCGCCAGCGTCTCGCGGGTGCCCGGGGGGACACTCGCCACCTCCACGAACGGCTCCTGGGCGTAGGCCTGCTCGTAGAGGTCCTGCAGCTCCGCCGCCGGGACGGGGCGGGTCGGGGTCACGTAGCAGCTGGCCATCTCGCCCTGATCGAGCGGCACCAGCGAGGCCTGGAACTGGACCCTCAGGTCGGGGCGGGAGGGGTCAAGGGCGTGCAGCTGCTCCTCTATCTCCGGCGTGTGGCGGTGGGCAGCGACCTTGTAGGGGAGGATGTTCTCGCCCGCCATCGACAGGTGCGTCTGCTCGTCGAAGGCTCTGCCCGCGCCGGAGATGCCCTGCTTGGCGTCGATCACGACGTCCGCGATCAGGCCTGCCCGCGACAGCGGCGCCAGGGCCAGCAGGGACGCAGTCGGGTAGCAGCCGGGGTTTGCCACGATCCGGGCCGACGCGATCCGCTCGCGGTGAAGCTCGGTCAGGCCATAGACGGCGCCCTCCAGCAGGTCGGGGCGGGGGTGCGGCCCGTACCACTGCTCGTATGTCGCCTGCGAGGCCAGCCGGAAATCGGCGCTCAGGTCGACGACCCTGACGCCCCGCTCGAGCAGCGCCGCGACCGTGGGGGCCGCGGCCGCGTGCGGGTAGGCCACGACGGCAGCCTGCACGTCCGGGAGGGCCTCCAGGTCGAGCTCTGCGATCGTCAGCGGCACGCGGTAGCGTGGGTACAGGTCCTGGAGCTGCCTGCCCGTCTCAGAGCGGCCCGTCACGCCGACCAGCTCGAAGCCCGGATGGCGCCACAGCAGGTGCGCCGCCAGCGCTCCTGCGAAGCCCGTCGCGCCCGCGACCAGCACGCGCGGGGAGCCCGGCTCGAAGACCTGTAGGTGAAGGTCAGCCACGCAGCTCGCCCCCCACCTCGCGCAGCGCCACGACGATCGCTTCCCTGACGGGCTCGACGTCCTCGTCGGTCAGCGTCCGCTCCAGCGACCTGAAGGAGAGGGCCAGGGCCAGCGAGCGCCGCCCCTCCCCCACCTGCTCGCCCGTGTAGACGTCGAAGATCTCCACGTCCGCCAGGCTGCGCCCGCCCGCAGCCCGCACTATCCCCAGCAGGTCCTGCGCGGAGACGTTCTCCGGCAGCGTCACGGCGATGTCCTGGCGCAGCACCGGGAAGGCCCCGAAGGGGGCGAAGGACACGACCTCCGGTGCAGCAGCGGCGAGCTTGCCCAGGTCGATCGCGAAGGCCGCCGTGCGGGGCAGGTCCCAGGTGCCCGCCACCAGCGGGTGCACCTCGCCGAGGAAGCCAAGCCTGACCGGGTGCTCGCTGCCAGCGGGGGTCGCCAGGACCTCCGCGCTGCGGCCCGGGTGCAGGAAGGGCCACTGCTCGGCCCGCACCGACCAGTCCAGGTGGAAGCGCTCCAGCAGCGAGCCGAGCAGGGCCTTGGCTGCGAAGAAGTCCGCCTCCCCGCGCTCTCCCCGCCAGGCGCGGGGCGTCAGGCCGCCGCTCAGCAGCACGCCCAGGGCGTGGTGCTCGTCGCTGCCCGTCTGGGTCTGGGGGTCGGCCCTGTAGACCGTGCCCGACTCGAAGATCGCTATGTCCGAACGGTTGCGCGAGACGTTGTGCCGGGCAGCGTCCAGCAGGGACCCGAGCAGGGTCGGGCGCATGATCGACTGGTCCTCCGAGAGGGGGTTCTCGACCTTCACGACAGCCCGCAGCGGATGGCCCTCGGGGACCTGCAGGCGGTCCAGCAGGGCCGGCTCGGCGAAGCTCCAGCCGACGACCTCGTGCAGGCCGCGGCCGACCATGGCGTCCTCGGCGGCGCGGCGCACCCGCTGGGCATGGCTCAGGCGCCCTGCTGCGCCTCGCCTCGCCGGCAGCGTGCTCGGCAGCCGCTCCAGGCCGTCGATGCGGGCGACCTCCTCGATCAGGTCGATCTCCCTGGTGACGTCCTCCCGGCGCAGCGGTGGCACCGTCACCTGCAGGCCGTCGCCGTCGGGCTCGGTGTCGAAGTCGAGGGCCGCCAGGATCTCCCGCTGGCGCTCCCTGGAGACGGCGACGCCGAGGATCTCGGCGACCCGCTGCTCGCGCAGGTGGATGACCTGGTCGGGCGCCGGCGGCTGTCCCACGTCGATCGTGCCGGGCAGCAGCGTCGCCCCGCACAGCTCGATCATCAGGGCGGCGGCGACGGCCTGGGCGTGGAGGCACTGCTCGGGGGCGAGTCCCTTCTCGAAGCGGCTCGAGGCCTCGCTGCGCAGGCCCAGCGCCCAGGAGGTGCGGTGGATGTTGGGGCCGTTCCAGTTGGCCACCTCCATCAGCACCCTGCTCGTGTCCTGCTGGACCTCCGAGCGGGCCCCGCCCATCAGGCCGGCGATCGAGGTCGGGCCCTCGCCGTCCTCGATCAGGACCATCTCCTCGTCGAGCGTGCGCGTCTGTCCGTCAAGCGTCTGGACCTGCTCGCCCGCCCGGGCCCTGCGGACGGTCAGCCTCGCCCCCACGACCCGGTCCAGGTCGAAGGCGTGCAGCGGCTGGCCGCTCAGCAGCATCGCGTAGTTGGTGATGTCCACGACGTTGTTGATGGGACGCTGCCCCGCGGCCGTCAGCCGCGCCGCCAGCCACGGCGGCGAGGGCGCGATCGTGACGTTCTCGAAGACACGGGCAGTGAAGCGCGGGCAGAGGTCGGGGCAGTCGACAGCGATCGACACGGCAGTCAGCTCTCCTGCGCTACCGGGGTCCTCGGCCCAGGGCTCGGCCGCCAGCGGTGCGCCAGTGGCCGCATGCAGCTCGCGCGCCACCCCGTAGACACCGAGGCAGTCGGGCCTGTTGGGGGTGATCTCGAGCTCGATCACCTCGCTGGAGATCGGCAGCACTTCAGCCAGCGGCGCCCCGGCGGCCAGCTCCGCGTCCAGGCTCATGCCGTCCAGCACCATGATCCCCTGCGAGCTCTCCGCCAGCTCCAGCTCGCTGGCCGACAGGATCATCCCTTCCGAGGCGACACCCCTGAGCTTGGCCTTCTTCAGCTTCGTGCCGTCGGGCATGACGGCGCCCGGCTGCGCCACCGCCACCGTCTGCCCCGCCGCCACATTCGGCGCCCCGCACACGATCGTCGCGGGCTCCTCCCCACCGAGGTCGACCTTGCAGACCTTCAGCCGATCCGCATCGGGATGCTGCTCGGCGCTGAGGACCCGCCCGATCACGAACCCCTCGGTCGAGCGAACGCCGACGTGATGGATCGCCTCGACCTTGGTGCCGGTCATCGTCAACCGCTCCTCGATGGCGTTGACGTCCAAAGACGGATCGCAGTATTCGCGCAGCCACGCGAGGGGGACCTTCACGAGACCCTCCTCTCAGCCAAGCGGAGGTTCGGGACGGCCGGCTGCCCAGCGGCAGCTCGCAGCCGACCGGGCCGGACCGCAGCGCCCCTCACCGCAGTCCCTCCAGGAAGCGCAGGTCGTTTTCGTAGTACAGCCGCAGGTCGGGGATGCCGTGCTTGAGCATGGCGATCCGCTCGACGCCGAGGCCCCAGGCGAAGCCCTGCACCTTCTCGGGGTCGTAGCCGGGGGCGTTGGCGGCTGTCGTGGGTACGTGGGAGTAGATGTTGGGGTTGACCTCGCCGGCGCCGAGGATCTCCAGCCAGCCCTCGCCCTTGCACAGGTAGCAGCGCGAGCCGTCTGCCATGAAGCCCTTCCCGGAGCAGTGAAAACAGGACACGTCGACCTCGACGGAGGGCTCTGTGAAGGGGAAGAAGTGCGGGCGCAGCCTGACGTCGCGGTCCTCTCCGAAGACAGCCTTGGCGAAGGACAGCAGGGTGCCCTTGAGGTCGGCCAGGGTGATGTCCTCGTCGACGGCCAGCCCCTCGATCTGGTGGAACTGGGGCGTGTGGGTGGCGTCCAGGTCGCGCCTGTAGACGCGTCCGGGGATGACGACGTAGAGGGGTGGCGGGTGGGCCTCCATGGCCCGCACCTGCATCGGCGAGGTGTGGGTCCTCAGCAGCGTCTCGGGACCCGTGTAGAAGGTGTCCGTGCGGGCCCTGGCTGGGTGCGTGGGGCTGTGGTTGAGGGCGTCGAAGTTGTAGCGGACCGTCTCCACCTCGGGGCCCTCCATGACCGTGAAGCCGAGCCCCAGGAAGATGTCTTCGAGCTCGCGCCTTGTCTGGGTGAGGATGTGCAGGGCCCCGATCGGCTGGGGCGGCGCGCCGGGCAGGGTCACGTCGACGGCGTCCGAGCGCAGCTGCTCCTGCAGCTCCGCCGCGGCCAGCTCGCCCGTGCGCGCCTCGATCTGGGCTTCGAGGGCCTGGCGGGCCTGGTTGGCGGCCTTGCCGACGATTCCCCGCTGCTCGGGCGGCAGGCTCGCGACCTCCCTGAGCATCTGGGGCAGCTCCGCCTTGCGGCCCAGGTAGCGGACCCGCAGCTCCTCGAGGGCGGCCGTGCTGGGGGCGGAGGCGACGGCCTGCCCGGCCTCAGCCCGCAGCGCCTCGATCCGCGCCGCGCTCGCCTGCCCGTCCCCGACTATGTCGTTGGTCTCGCTCACGCCTCGGGCATCCTACGGTCGAGCAGGCCGTCCTCGCGTGTCATCTCATAGAGGGCGACCGTCGCCGCCATCGCGGCGTTCAGCGACTCCGAGGCGATTGGGATGCGGGCGTGCTGCTCGCAGGCGTCGATCACCTCAGCCGGCAGCCCCTCGCGCTCGGCTCCGATCAGCAGCGTGACGCCGTCCTGCGCGCCCCCCGCCAGCTCGGCGCGCAGCCGCTCAGGGGCATCCGCAGAGAGGGCGATCCGCAGGCCCGGCAGCTGCTCCACGGTGCCCGCCCTGGCCAGCTGCACGGCGAAGATGGCGCCCATCGAGGCGCGCACGGCCTTGGGCGAATGGGGGTCGGCACAGCCGGGCCCGAGCGCGACGCTGGAGGCCCCGAAGGCGAGCGCCGAGCGCAGCACGGTGCCTACGTTGCCCGGGTCCGAGACGCCGTGCAGGTACACGCACAGCGGCCCCGTCGGGCTGCCCCAGCGCTGGGCGAAGACGCCGATGACGCGCGTCCCCGAGCCGAGCGTGGAGACCTCCCGCAGGGCATGGGCCTCGACGTCGAGGAAGCCCTCCGTGCCCAGGCCGCTGCCTGCCAGCCTGTATCCCTCCACGGGGTCCCTGCCGGCTGCTGCTGCGGCGTCCAGCAGGTCCTCGCCCTCGACGAGGAAGTTGCCCGTCTGGGCGCGCCCGCGCCTGGTCTGCAGCTTGCGCAGGGCCTTCAGTCGGGGGTTGTGGATGGATGTGATCTGGGTGCTCATCTGTCGTGGCGCTGCGGTGGTGCGGTCGGGGCAACAAAAAGGGCGCCGTCCCTTTCAGGAGCGACGCCCGGGAGGCCTGCTTGTCGGACAGCGCTCAGGCAGCCGACGCCTCGCGGGCGACCTCTGTGAAACGTCGAAAGGCGTCTGCGTCGTGAACGGCGATGTCCGCCAGCACCTTGCGGTCCAGCTCGACGCCTGCCTTGGACAGGCCGTGCATCAGCTGCGAGTAGCTCATGCCGTTCTGGCGGGCTGCAGCGTTGATGCGGGTGATCCACAGGCGGCGGAAGTCGCGCTTGCGGGCTTTGCGGTCGCGGTAGGCGTAGGCGTCTGCCTTGAGCAGGGCCTCCTTGGCGCGGCGGTAGTTCGAGTTGGCCTCGCCCCTGAAGCCCTTCGTCTGCTCGAGGACCGAGCGACGCTTCTTGCGCGCGTTCAGAGAGCGCTTGACGCGGGTCACTTGCCCACCCCCAGCAGCTTCTTGACACGCGGCGTGTCGTGGTCGGAGAGGATCGCGGGGGCGCCAAGCGTGCGCTTGCGCTTGGGCGACTTCTTCTCGAGGATGTGGCTCGTGAAGGGATGACGGCCCCGGACCTTGCCGGTGCCGGTCACCTTGAAGCGCTTCTTGGCGCCGGAGTGTGTCTTCATCTTGGGCATGGCGAGCGGATGATTATGGCAGGTGTCCGCGTCGCACCTCGTCGCGGTCGGGCCGGGGGTCTTCAGGCGGCCGAGGCGGGCTCGCCGCTGGGCTGCTCGGCGGCCGCGCCGTTCGTGGCTGCCTCCGCCTCCGCGGTGGGACCTGCGCCGTCGGGGGAGGCGGTGGATGCCGCCGGCTCCGGCGACTCGGCGGGCGCCGTCGCGACTTGGCCGTCAGCCGTCTCGGCCTGACCGTCGGCCGTCTCGGCTTGACCGTCCGCGGCGGGGCTCTCCTCGCCGTGCGCGTGCTCGGACTCGATGCGGCCCGACAGGACGGCTTTGGAAGGGGCCATCATCATCGTCATGTTGCGCCCTTCCTGCATGGGGCGCTGCTCGACGACTCCGAGCTCGGAGAGTTCCTCGGCCAGGCGGTCGAGGATGGCTGTGCCGCGCTCGGGGTGGGTCACCTCGCGGCCGCGGAACATGATCGTGACCTTGACCTTGTCCTTGTGCTTGAGGAAGCGCTCGACGTGGTGCTTCTTGGTGTCGTAGTCGTGCTCTGCGATCTTGGGCCGGAACTTGATCTCGCGGACCGTGATCTGCTGCTGGTGCTTGCGGGCCTGCTTGACCTTCTGGGCCTGCTCGTACTTGTACTTGGAGTAGTCCAGGACGCGGCAGACGGGCGGGCGGGCGTCGGGGGCGACCTCGACCAGGTCCAGTTCCCTTTCCTGGGCGAAAGCCAGGGCGTCTGGCGTCTTCAGGACGCCGATCTGGTTGCCCTCGTCGTCGATCAGGCGAACCTCGGGAACGCGGATGCGCTCGTTGATCCTGGTCGTGTCCCGCTCGGGCGGGCGCCGGTCGAACCTGCGAGGTACCGGCACTAGCTGTCCTGGCTGCGCGTCAAGCGAATGCTGTTAGGGGCGCTGTGAGGATGCGGGCTTCGATGCTGGTGAGTATAGCTCCCCGATCAGCCGCTCCGTGAACTTTCCGGTACTTACGGCGCCCGTGTCTCCAGCTCCGTGCTCCCTCACCGAGACCGTCTGCGCAGCCTGGTCGCGCTCCCCCACGACGAGCATGTAGGGGATCTTGCGCAACTCCGCCTCGCGGATCTTGCGCCCGATCGACTCCGAGCGGTCGTCGAGCTCGACGCGCGCCTCGGCGCTGCGCAGCTCGTCCCGGACCGAGGCCGCGTAGTCGTTGAAGCGGTCGGAGACAGGTAGGACGATGGCCTGCACCGGTGCCAGCCACAGCGGCAGCTCGCCGCCGTAGTGCTCGATCAGGATGCCGATGAAGCGCTCGTAGGAGCCGAACATGGCGCGGTGGATCATCACGGGGGTGTGCTCGGCATTGTCGGCGCCCGTGTAGGTCAGCCCGAAGCGGGCCGGCATGGAGTAGTCGAGCTGGACCGTGCCGAGCTGCCAGGAGCGCCCCAGCGAGTCGGTCATGTGCATGTCGATCTTGGGCCCGTAGAAGGCGCCGTCGCCGGGGTTCAGCTCGTACTCCCGCCCGATCTGCTCGAGGGCCTGGCTGAGCTTCAGCTCGGCCCTGTCCCACAGCTCGTCGTCGCCGATCCGCTGCTCGGGGCGCGTGGAGAGCTCCAGGCGCACGTCGAAGTCGAACAGGTCGTAGGTGGCGAAGGCCATCTCCAGGCAGCCCCTGACCTCCTCCTGGACCTGCTCCTCGGTGCAGAAGATGTGCCCGTCGTCCTGGATGAAGTGGCGGACCCGCAGCAGGCCGTGCAGGACGCCCGAGGCCTCGTTGCGGTGCAGCGGCCCGGGCTCGGAGTAGCGCAGGGGCAGCTCGCGGTAGGAGTGGCGGGTGGCTGCGAACAGCTGGCAGTGACCGGGGCAGTTCATCGGCTTGACGGCCATGTCGCGCTCCTCGACGCTGAGCGTGAACATGTTCTCCCTGTACTTGCCCCAGTGGCCCGAGGTCTTCCACAGCTCCGAGTCGAAGATGATCGGCGTCTTGACCTCGCTGTACCCCCGCTCGGCGCCCATCCGCCTCGACAGGGCGACAAGCGAGTTGAAGATGCCGGTGCCGGCGGGCAGCCAGAAGGCGGCCCCGGGCGAGACCTCCGAGAACGTGAACAGGCCCAGCTCGCGGCCCAGCCTGCGGTGATCGCGGGCCCTGGCCAGCTCGATCCGCTCGAGCTGCTCCTCCAGCTCGGCCTTGGAGAAGAAGGCCGTCCCGTAGATGCGGGTCAGCATCGTGCGGGTCGAGTCCCCGCGCCAGTAGGCGCCCGCGACGGAGCTCAGCCTGAAGGCCTTGACGGTGGCCGTGCTGGGCGCGTGCGGCCCCCGGCAGAGATCCGTGAAGGGGCCGTTGGTGTACAGGGAGACGGTCTGCAGCTCCGGTCCCTCCCCCTCTCGGGAGGCGCTGAGCAGGTCGTCGATCAGCTCGACCTTGTAGTCCTGCCCCTCGGCCAGGAAGCGCTCGCGGGCCTCCTGCACGGTCACGTCGGCGCGTTGGAAGGACTCGGCCGCCTTGACGTGCTCGCGCATCCGCTCTTCGATCTTCGGGAAGTCGGCCTCGGAGACGCTCGTGCCAGGGGGGAACTCGAAGTCGTAGTAGAAGCCCTCCTCGATCGCCGGGCCGATCGAGATCTTCACGCCCTCGTAGAGCTCGAGCACGGCCGTGGCCAGGACGTGGGCCGCGTCGTGGCGGATCAGCTCCAGGGCCGGGGCGCCGCTGCGATCGGTGACGATCGCGATGCGGGCGCCGTCGGGCAGGGGCCGGGCCAGGTCGCGCACCTCTCCGCGCGGGGCCGCGACCTTGACGGCGCCGGCCAGGGAGCCTCCGGCCCCGGTGCTCTCGTCCTGCTCGGGCAGCAGCTCGACGGCCAGGGCGGCCCGCGCCAGGCCCGGGCCGATGGCAGCTGCAGCGTCGGCGCCGGTGGCGCCGTCGGCCAGCTCCAGGGCCTTGCCGTCGGGCAGTGTGACGGTGATCGACATCGCAGCGGTGCAGGCTACCCGCCGGGCGCGCCGCTGTCAGGGCAGGACGGCGAAGGACACTTCGGTGTGACGCTCAGGCCAGCGTCCAGAGGGCGTCGTCGGCCAGCGCCTCGCGCCGCACCGCGCCTTCGCCCAGCAGCTCGATCAGCGTCCGCTCGGTGCCGTCGCGCTCGACGGGGACGTTGTTGTGGGCCATGATCGCCGCCACCTCCTGGGTGACGAGGCCCCGCGGGAAGGCCGCCAGGGCCTCCAGGGGACTGTCTGCCGGGGGCCTGCGCTGCAGGGTGGGGTCGAGGTTCGCGACGATCACGTCATATGCCTCGATCGTCTGGAAGCCGCCGGCCTCCAGGCGCCTGCCGTCTGCTGCGGCGAAGACGAGCGATGGAGCGGAGTAGCGGACAGGGCCGTCCGTCTGGCGGGCCTTGCCCTGCATGTGCGTCGGCGAGCCCTCGGCGGTGCGGGTCAGGGCCTTGTCCTGCTCGTAGCCCGCGACGACCTCCTCGTCGTCGACGGCGGCGATCAGCTCCTGCACGTCGAGGTCGGGCACGCGGGCCAGGGCCGTGGCGATGTCGGCGTCCTCGTCGAGCACCAGCGTGCTCGTGAACCATCCGAGCTGCAGCGCCCGCAGCACCTCCTCCTCGCGGCCGGGGTGGCGCAGGCGCGCCGCCACGATCGCCCGGCAGGCCCTCGTCGTAGCGGCCACGCGGGCCCGCGGTTCCATCAGCAGCGGCATCCCAAAGCGTCGGAAGGCCTGCTGGTTGCCGATCGTCATGCGCGTCGGCGTGTAGCCCGCGTCGACGTAGCGCTGCGGATCCTCCGTCAGGCCGATCGTCACCAGGCGCCACTCGAGCTGGTCGCCGTAGCGCCAGCGCAGCACCGCAAGTGCCGGGCTGGCCGAGTAGGCGAAGGGGCAGCCCGGGTCCGTGAAGTGGGTCACCTCGACGTTTGCCATCGCCGCACATGATTGCACGTACAAGCAACTTTCCCGGACCGAGACCGCACGAGTGTTACAACTCAGAAACACCTCCTGTAGACAGCTGTCTGCGTCTGCAAGCATGCCCGGCGTGCCCGCGCCAGCCAGGCCATCCATCTCGATCACACTCTCCCCGACGCAGATCGAGGAGGTCCTGCGAGCAGCCCAGGACAGCTCCGTCCCGACCGTCTCGAACCTGATCGCGACGGCCCTGGCGGGCTCGGCCGACGTCGCGCGGGCGGGCGCTGCGCGCGTCGACCTGGACATCGCCGGGCAGGCCACCGACCGTCGCCTGTCGCGGTCGCTGCTGCGAGGCCTGTCGATCCTGACCTGCTTCAGCCCCGACCGCTCCGAGCGGGGGATCGTCGAGATCGCACGGGAGCTGGGCATGAGCGCCAGCACGACCCACCGCTATGCCCTGACCCTCGTGGAGCTGGGGCTACTTGAACGTTGCCCGCGAACGCGCAAGTATCGGCTTGCGACGGAGGCTGCCTGAAAAGAGCCGGCACCCGCTTGAGACGAGTGCCGGCCAGCCAGGGCCTGTGGGGATTGGCCTGACCAGCAGCACGCTACCAGCGGCGAACTGCCTGGACCTTGGCAAGGGCAGGATGCGATGTTTCTAATGGTGTCCGCCCCCGCGCAGCCAGACATGGATCTGGCACATACCCTTCGTCGCCTTCGCACAGAGGGCGGCTTGACCCAAGAGGATCTGGCGCACCGCTCGGGACTAACGGTCGCTGCGCTTGCCCGCATAGAGCGGGGTCAGGCCAACCCGACCTGGACGACGGTGCGCCGCCTGGCCGACGGCCTGGAGACGACCCTCAAGACGATCGCCGCCGGAGTCGAAGGCTTGGGCGACTCCTCCCGGCGCTGACGCCACTTGATAGCCACGCCGGCCGCTTCGAGAGCCGATCGTCTCCGACTTCTTGTCGCTGTGTAGGATTCGAGCCAGCCGAAGCGTGCCGTTGACAGGGAAAGACGAGCGGGCGCCCGCAGGCGCCCGCTCGCTCCCCTCAGCTGCCTGCGCTCCGTGCGGCGCAGGCAGCATCGACCATCTCGCGGCTAGTAGTACCAGCCGTTGTAGTAGCTCGTGTAGGTCGCGTGGTTGTGGATGTACGGTTCCGATGAGACGTAGTAGGAGAGGATCACGGCACCAGACTCGCCGGGGCCCGGCTCGCAGGAGACTCCTGAGATCCCGCGGATGCCGGCGCATCCGATTCCTTGGCCATACCCGACGACTTCCGAGTAGTACAGGCTCACGTACGGCCCGAAGTAGTTCGCGCCGCTTTCTATCCCCACATGGTGTGCGTATTCGACCGCGTCGGCGCTGGCCGCCCCGACGGTGCCGAGACAGGCTACGGCGACGAGCGCCGCGAGCAATGACTTGCGCATGTTCATCCTTCCGATGTCGGGGTCGGTTCCTGCCCGGGCGCGGCCGCAACGTCACCGACGCGTGCCCAGGCGTTGCCCACCACCGGTGTCGTGCTGGTCGAGCCGTCGGCCATCGTCTGGCTCACGGAGTCGACTCCGTCCGGCACCACCCCGACGGCGACGACCTCACCCGGCTCGCCCGGGATTTCGGACACTTCGACGCTGGCACCCCTTTCCAGCCCTTCCGGGGAGGAGCACGAGAGGTCGACGGGACTGACCCCTTCGACCGAGACGCCGTCGTAGAGGATCACGCAGACCCCTCCTGCGACAGAACGCGCGATCCAGGCCGAAAGGCCCTGCGCTTCGAGGTGGAGCCGGCGGATCGATGAGATCACCGGCCAGTTCTCATCCCCTTCTCTTGGTGGTTGCACGGGGAACGTCGGCCCCACCGGGTCTCCCGCTTCCCGCTTGCTGTGAGAGCTCACCAGCGGAAGGCCGGAAGGTTCCGCGCTTGCAAGCGCCGAATAGGTAGGTGCCGCTGAGGACGGGCTCGCCGTTGCAGCGGTCCCACCACCGCTCAACAGCAGCGCCACCGTTACTGCGATGACGCCGATCATGCCCCCCACCAGGTACTTGCGCCGGCTCAACAGCCGGCGCACAAATGCTGCATCTGGTGCCATTTGTCGTCGATCCTTTCCACGTAGGCTCGAATGACCGTGGGTAATGACCGGAATAGACGAACATCAGTCGCGATTCCGATCTGTTCTGGATTTCTGAATGTAGAATTGACGTCACGGGTCAAATGAGGCGATGTCGAACGACCCTCCCCAAGACCGTGATGACGACAACTCAGAGAGTCTGAATGATTCAGCGGCGGAAAAATCCCAGCATGCGCCCGGCTCCCGGCTGTCCGACTTCGAGCGGCTCTACAGAGCCGAGTTCGGACCGGTCGCGGCATACTTCGCGCGTAGATCCCTCGACCCGCATCTCGTCGCGAACCTGACGGCGGATACGTTCGTGGCCGCCATCCAATCCTTCGACACGATGGACCCGAGCAAGGTCAGCGCACATGCCTGGGTGCTCGGCATCGCCCGTCGCGTCCACCAGCGCCACCGCGAGTCCGACCCGCGCCTGGCCGGCGATCCCGGCACGCTCGTCGAACAGCTCCTGGACCGCGAGGAGATCGAGGAGATGATGTGGCGGATCGAAGTGGAGCACTCCAGCCGTGAGCTGATCCGGCGCCTGGAGAGGATGTCCGTCCTCGACCGCGAAGCCGTCGAGCTCGTGGACCTGTGCGGGCTGACGCCCCTGGAGGCAGCCCGGGAGCTCGGCATCTCCTCCGGAGCCCTGCGCGTCCGCCTGGCGCGGACGAGGGCCCGCCTGAACCGGGAAAGCGCAAGCGATGTCTAGGTTCGAAGACAGGCTGTGGAGCGAACTGGTCGAGCAGCACGGCGCGCTGCTGGCCGGGCAACCGGCTCTCGGACCGAGGCCGGTGGCGACCCGGCTGCCGCTGCGCAGGCCACTGGCAACGATCGCAATCGCCGCCGCAGCCGTGGTGGCAGCCGTCGTGATCGGCCTCAGCACGGGCGGCAGCGGACCCGCCCCCGCCTACGCCGTGACGAAGAACCCCGATGGCACGGTCAACGTCACGATCGACGAACTCGCGGCCGCTCCGTCGGCAAGCAACGCGCTTACCGCGATGGGGCTGCCGATCAGAGCGGCCGCCGTCGAAGAGGCCTGTCATACAGACCAGCGCCGGTACAGGATGATTCCCGAGCCACAGGCGAATCCGCAGCCGATCTTCACTCCCTTCCTCTCGGCAGGAGTGAACGGAGTACGGATAGACCCGGCCCGGATCCCGCCCGGCGACACGCTGCTGCTGGGCGTGCGCGAAGCCGCCCCGAGGACGATCCTGCTCGAGGTGAGCCTCTATCGTGGCGCGGCGCCCAGCTGCCTGCCGCTGCCGCCGACCGGCTGACGTCCTCCGGCCGGGCGGGGCTGCTCGTCAGACGCCGGCTGCTGCCTGCTCGGACAGCCCGCGGGCGAAGTCGAACATGGCGGCGACGAGAGGAGTGCGCCGGTCGATGCGGCCCACCAGCGAGATCTGGGCGGGCATGGCACAGCGCAGCGGGATCGCGTCGATCTCGCTCAGCACGTTGGCGACGACGGCGGCTACCGAGGAGGGCACGGTCGTCAGGGCCTTCCGGACAGACAGGGCGGCCAGCACCTCCTGCGGGTTGGAGGCCTCGTCGGTCGTCAGCCGCTCGGGCGGGCCGCCACGATGGTCGTCGAGGCTCCAGAACCCGGCCCAGCGCCCCTCGACGGCCGGGTGCATGCCGATGAAGACCTCCCCCAGCACCTCTTCCAGCTCGAGCTCTGCAGCCCCTGCCAGCGGGTGGCGGCGGCTCAGCAGCGCCATGCGCGGCTCGCGGCGCAGGACGTGACTCCAGACAGCCGGGTCGGGGGCCGGCTGATGGCAGACGGCGACGTCCACCTCCGCCAGCCATGCTCCGGTCGGCGCCGTCGGGAACGGCAGCTCCCGGTATCGGATGTCGATGTCCGGGAAGGCCTCGGTGAACTCCCGCAGCTGGCGTGGGCTGTCCAGGCCGGGAGGCGCGCCCAGGAAGCCGAACTCGATCGTCCCCTGCTGGCTGCGGGCCAGCGATCGTGCCGTCTGGATGGCGTCGTCAGTGGCCGCCACGGCCAGCCGGGCCTTTTCGTAGAAGGCCTCGCCGGCCGGCGTCAGCGTGACGCCCCGGGCATGACGCTCGAGCAGCTTCAGGCCGAGCTCGGACTCGAGCTGGGCGATGGCCTGGGAGAGCGCCGGCTGGGCGATGTGCAGGCGTTTCGCGGCCCTCGTCATCTGCCCCTCCCGTGCGACCTCCACGAAGTACTCGAGCTGACCGCGCTTGAAGGACATCAGGGGCATCGCCCCCAGCCCGGACCGAGGAGCGACGACTCCCTGTACCGGCCGTAACTGTCTGGCACCGCCATGTCTCTCTCACCTCCGCCATGAGGGAAGCGCGCGCCAAGCCCCGGAGGGGGCCGCCAACTCCCCGACAGCATGTCGACTTGCACCATACCGGTCAGTGAGATTCGTGCAATAAGGAGCGCCTATGCGAGGGCGCATAAGAACTATTGGACTACAGGAACGATCTGGAAAAGACTGGGGGTCACTCGAGGAGGTCCAGTCCGATGTTCGTGGTCGTGATGGTCGTGGCCCCTGTATGGCTCGCGATAATCGTTTTCGTCGTCGCCATGTGCCGCGTCGCGGCATCGGACGATGCTGCCCGAGGGTCGGGGGGCTCTGGACGCGCCGAGAAGCTTGAGCGGCGATTCGTGGGCGAGACGGAGCGCCGCTCGGGGCAACGTGGAGGGCCACCTCCGCCCTCCAAACGCGGCCAACGGGGCGCGAAGGCATTTCTCTCTCGGTGCCTTCGCGTCCCTGCCGCGCAGACGCCCTGAGACCGCTTCAGACGGCGCAGGGACGGGCGCGGCGGTCGACGCCCACTTCGGTGATGCCGGCCGAGGTGATCTTGATGCGGGTCGGCACGTTGCCCCGCTCGAGCAGCTTGACCAGGACCGACTCGCCCTTGGTCGCGATGCCCGAACGCAAGGGGTCCTCGAAGGCCTCCGCACGCAGGGCGTCGGCGATCTGGACGTACACGTGCTTTTCGGCCAGTCCGTCCTGGACCTTCCAGCGGTAGGTGTGGCCCTCGCGGGGGGCCGGGATCAGGGTGGGACCGCCGATGATGTGTGGCTCTGTGCTCATGAGCACAGGATCGCCGCGGGCGCCTGCGCGGGAGAAGGGCCCGCTGGCCAGAGCAGGGGTCAGGCGTTTGGACAGCTGACGGAGCCCGCTCTCAGCTGCCGGCGAGGGCCCCCGCGTCGCCCTGCGCGCAACGCTCGCAGACGTCCTGCGGGACGACCCCGAGCCTGATCAGAAGGGCGAAGATGCGGCAGCCCAGGCAGAGGCCGAGAACGGACTCCAGACCGGCAGCCACGACGAGGGCTCCCAGCAGGGCGTAGGCCGCCGTGTCCAGGCCGAATGCGAGAGCCAGCACGGCTGCTGTCAGCGACAGGCAGGCGCCGATGCCCTGGGCGAAGCGCTTGGGAGGTCCCGGCACGTAACGGGCTTCCAGGTCGAGACGGGGGGTCAGCACCTGGGTCGCCAGCCGGCCGAGCGGGCTGAGCGTCGGGCCGGTCAGGACCCGCGCCAGGAAGCCGTATGCGATCACCGCCGTCATCCACGGCTGCTGCAGGGCGATCGTCGCGGCGCTCAGCAGGACGACCCCGCCCGCCACCAGGCGAGCCGAGACCTCGTTGACCGGGTCGGGGAAGGAGAAGAGCTCGGAGAACATGGGCCTGCGTAAAGTCTACCTCGCTTGTGCGGAATTGGAGGGACCGCCTGCCCCGACCCGTGACCCACCGGTGAAGATCCGGTGAACCTTCGGTGAACTGTGCGATCGGGCGGGCGGGCTGCTGGTAGAAGGCGCCGGTCAAAACCCGTCGGAGGAACGGAGGATCCTTGCGCCGCCAGCGTCTCACGAGCCTGCTCGCACCTGCAGTCGGAAGCTGCCTGATCGCCCTGTCTGCCGCCCTGCCAGGGCAGGCGCTGGCCACCACCTACACGCCATCGACGCCCGTCGTGGATACGGTGACGGGAGGCCCGTGGAACGCCTCCCAGGGCGACTCCTCGGCGGGGAGCGCCTACGCGGGCGAAGACCTGCTCCCGAGCTTCGCATTCGGCGGCACGGAAACGACGCTGGGCGGCGTCAGCGAGCCCAACGTGGCCGTCTACCCGGCTGCCAGCGCGACGGTGCCCTACCCGAGCGGCGTGGCGGGCACGCCGGGCCCCCTGGACGGGTACTGCTCGAGCCTCGGCGCCAACCCCGAGACGGGATCGCCGGTGTCCCAGCCGGAAGGCAGCTCGCTGCCGATGTCCCCCTACTACTTCCCGGACGTCGTGCGCAACGCAGACGGGTCGCTGACGGGCTACTTCGACTACCGCCCCAAGGACGCGGAAGAGGCGATCACGGTGGCCCGCTCGAGCGACGGGGGCAGGAGCTGGCAGACGGAGGGCAAAGCGCTGGGCGAGAACGGCGGCTACTGCCCGACGGCTGACGCCAACGACGACGGACAGGGCCACCCCTACGTGATGTCCGTCGGCGGCACGAGTCGCCTGTACACGCTGCAGCGCCCGGCCGGCGACAACAGCGGCGTCGGCCTGCTCGTGCACGGCGTGAACCCGGAAGCCTCCGACCCCCTGGCCGGCCTGCCCTCGAACCAGGCCGTCGGCGTGGACCCCAACACGTTCGCCGGCGAAGGCGTGGAAGTGCCGAACGGGGCGCCGGGCGTGACGATCCCCGTCTCGACGCTGGGCAGCGTCGGCTCTCCGGAGCAGATCGTGGCCGGCCCCTACGAGGACCTGAGCGCGCCGACGCCGTGGAGATCGGTGCTGCACTGCACGGGGACGCAGAGCTCGCCGGCCGCTCTCACCGGCTGCACGGTCGAAGGCGCGACGCCGCTGACGGTGGGCGTCAAGGACGACCTGGTCCAGGTCATCGCGACAGCCAACCCGGGCACAGGCCTCACCTACACGGTCCCGGCGGGCCCCAACAAGACCAACGGCGAAGGCGGCCTCGAAAAGCTGTCCTTCCTGAACGGCAACGAAACGGTCTCGCCGATCACGACCTACATCATGAACCTGAACGCCCCCAACCGGGTCTACATCGACGGCGTGACGGTCAACTGCACGCAGGCCAACGCCAACCCGACGACGAAAATCGAGGACTGCACGACGGCCGACGGCGCGCCGCTGACGGTCCACCAGGGCGACCCGATCACGGCCGATCCGATCGTGCCCGCGGAAACCCAGGTCACGACGGGTCTTTTGGCTCCGGACGGGATCGTCGGAACCCTCCCCTCCTACCCCGGCGCCCCGGCCGGCTCGAAGGTCGTCCTCTACACCCAGAAGGTCCTGTCCTACTTCATCGTCGGCACGACGACGGGGTCGGTCAACTCCTCCAACAAATACACGGCCGGCAAATTCACCCTGCCGGCGAGCACGATCAACTTCAAGCGCTCTGTCACGGAAAGCGAGCCGCTGCCCTCGACGGGCTCCTTCACGATCTACCTGGGCACGGAAGTCGGCCAGCCGATCCAGAAGGTGACGTGCACGGGCGTGACGGCGGCGACCCAGGCAGGCGCACCGGCGGGCAGCCAGAACCTGACGGGCTGCACGGGCGGCACGGGCCCGGTCGCCGAAGGCAACTGGATCGGCGGCCCCAACGCGGCCACGGCCCCCTACTCCGTGCTGGCCCAGATCGGCGAGGGCAACAACGGCAAAAGCAAGGGCCCGGAGAAGCTGTTCGGCAACAACGAGGACCTGACGGTGCTGCGGGCCGCCTACACGACAGACGGCATCGACTTCACCGACCTGGGCGCGATCAGCGGCTCGACCTCCGGCACGGGCAACGACAGCGGCTCCTACAACGACCTGTCCAACCCCGACCAGACGGCGACTCCGTCGACCACCAGCCCGACCAACCTCTCCCCCGGCAGCCCCGACACGACGGAGCTGCGCTACATCGGCTCGCGGGGCACCGTCGTGACGAACCCGGACGGCAGCCTCGGGCTGTTCCTGTCGGGGGCATGGGCCAGCGACGGAGACTCGGACGCCTTCAACCAGATCTTCTACTCGACCTCCACCAACGGCAGGGAATGGTCGGTGCCCCAGGTCGTGCTGAGCACGGACTACACCTTCGCCGCCTCCCGCGAACAGGACGAAAAGCTCAAAGAAGGGGTGCACGCGCCGCTGGGCATCAGCGCCTACTACAGCGGGCGCGCCTACGGCCCGGCCGTCGTGCAGAGCCCGGACGGGACGCTGACGATGGTCTTCTCCGGGTACAGGCTGCCCAAGCCGATCACGAGCGCCGGCACAGTGCTCGGGACGAACGCCGAAAAGCCCTACACGATCGGCGAAAAAGACCCGGCGATCTACCGGAACATCATGACGATGCAGCTGACCTCCCAGACGACGCCGGGCGTGGAAACGACGAGCACCGTGGAATCCTCCGACGCGGGCCAGGGCGTGGTCGGCCACATGGTCACCTACACGGCGACGGTGGCCCCGGTCGCACCCGGCACGGGCACCCCCACGGGGACCGTGAGGTTCTCAAACGGCTCGGGCGCGATCCCGGGCTGTGAAGCCCAGGCCCTGAGCCTCGGCAGCCCAGACCAGGCGACGTGCTCGACGACCCACCAGAGCGCCGGACCCGAAGAAGTCAAGGCGACGTACTCGGGCGACAGCAACTACCTGGCCTCCTCGGGCGGCATCGCCGAGACGGTCTCCGAAGCGCCGCAGATCACCTCCGAAGCGCAGGCGACGTTCAGCGAGGGCTCCTTCGGGAGCTTCCAGGTGACGGACACGGGCACTCCCGCCCCCGGCCTGAGCGAGTCCGGGACGCTGCCCGAAGGCGTCAGCTTCGACGCGACGACGGGCGAGCTGTACGGGACGCCCACCCAGGAAGGCGTCTTCGACATCACCATCACCGCCGAAAACGGCGTGCAGCCGCCGGCTGTCCAGCACTTCACCCTGACCGTGCTGGCGCCGTCGAGGATCACCTCGGCGAGCAGTGCCAGCTTCGACGAGCATGCTGCCAGCAGCTTCACGGTGACGGCCACGGGCACGCCGGCCCCGACGATCACGGCCTGGGGCAGCCTGCCGAGCGGCGTCACGTTCGAAAACGGCGTGCTGTCGGGCACGCCCACCCAGACGGGCACCTTCGAGATCACCTTCACGGCCGAAAACGGCGTGGGCCAGGACAGCGTGCAGAGGTTCACGCTGACCGTCGAGGGCCTGCACGTCACGACGAGCAGCCTGGCGGAAGTGACGCCGGGCACCCCCTACAGCGTCCAGCTGCAGGCGGCCGGCGGGCAGGCACCGCTGCGCTGGAGCAAGACGGGCAAGCTGCCGAGCGGTCTGCGCCTGAGCAGCACGGGCCTGATCTCCGGCACGGTCAAGACGAGCAAATACCCCCACGGCGGGAGCTTCCCGATCACCGTGCGGGTGGCAGACGCGACCAAGAAGCACCAGAAGGCGAGCGCTCAGCTGACCGTCACGGTTCGCTGAGCGCGAGGTGGCATGGCGGGCGGGCGGCCGCCGGCCGCCCGCTGCCGAGGCCCGGCTGCTAACGTCTGCAAATCAGGTTGAGCCGTTCGGCTCAGCACCGCAGTGCCAGCGCTCGTAGCCGTTGCTCAGCAATCTCCGCGTTCGCAGCACTACCGACGCAGGAGGAAAATGACATGGCTACAGGAACCGTGAAGTGGTTCAGCGACGACAAGGGCTTCGGGTTCATCACACCCGACGACGAGTCCAAGGACCTGTTCGTACATCACAGCGCAATCCTCGGCGAGGGCTATCGCTCGCTCGCCGAAGGCGCCAAGGTCACCTACGACGCCGAACCCGGCGACAAGGGACCGAAGGCCGCCAACGTCAAGCTCGCCTAGCAACATCAGGCCTGCCGACCGTCAACCGGTTGGCAGGCCCGCTGGGACGCCTGGGGCAACACCTGGGGGCTCATCACCGAGAGCGCCCGTCACGACGTGCGCGGAAACTCCAAAGGGAGGACTGAGCAACATGGCCTCAAGCGGTAAGAAGAAGACGACGATGGCGAAGATCATGCGCGAAGCCCGGCTTCGCGAGCGTCGTGCGGACAAGCAAGCCAAGAAGGACGCTCGCAAGCTGTCCTCACTGGCCGGCCCCGAACTGCCGGCCGAGGCAGCGTTCGTGGAGGCGACCGAGCAATCTGCGCCCAGCGCGAGCGCATCTTCACACGATCTGAACCCTGCAGTCCGAGCGATGTAGGATCGTTCGGGTAACGGGCGGGCAGCAGTGCCCGCCCCCGTGAGGGGAGCGTCGGCGGTTCCAATGAGGTCGATCCGGGGTCTTGCTGGCATGCTTGTCGCATCCCGGCGCGCCAGGCGACCGGAGGCCGCGATCTTCGGCGCGGCGCTGGCGCTCGCGCTGGCCGTCGCCTCCCCCGCCGCAGCCGGGACCTGGACGGCTGTGAGCAGTCTCTCCGAAGAAGGCCACAGCGCATACTCGCCGCAGGTCGCCGTCGACGGGGCGGGCGACGCATTCGTCGTGTGGATGCGCAGCAACGGCACCAACGACGTCATCCAGGCGGCCGTCAAGCCCGCAGGCGAACCCCCGGAAAAGCCCGTCAACCTCTCGGCGCCCGGCGAGGAAGCCTCCGAACCGCAGATTGCCGTGGACCCGGGCGGGGAGGCGATCGCCGTGTGGATCCGCAGCAACGGCACCAACGACCTCGTCCAAGCGGCCGTCAAGCCCGCAGGTGAAGGCTGGGGCAAACCGACCGACCTCTCAGAAGCAGGGCAGGAAGCCTCCCAGCCGCAAGTGGCAGTGGACGCAGCCGGCGATGCGACGGTCGTCTGGCGGCGCTTCAACGGCAGCAACTACGTCGTGCAGGCGGCGGTCAAGCCCGCAGGCGAAGGCTGGGGCAAACCGAGCAGCCTCTCCGAAGCAGGGCAGGAGGCCGCAAGGCCCGCGATCGCACTCGACAGCGAAGGCGACGCTGTGGCCGTGTGGGCTGGGCACGGCGCGAGCGGCGATCTCGTCCAGGCCGCGGCCAGAGCGGCGCACGGCTCCTGGGGCAAACCGACGAGCCTCTCCGGGGCGGGGCAGGAACCGGGCCAGGAAGCACTGACACCCAGGGTGGCGATCGACGCCACCGGAGAAGCGACCGCGATCTGGGTGAACTACAAGGAATACGGAAATGCAGTCGTGCAGACGGCAAGCAAGCCTGCAGGTGCGCCGTGGGGGTCGCCCAGCACGATCTCGCAGCCAAACCAGGAAGCCTTCGGGCCCCGCATAGCCGTAAATGGCGCAGGCGAGGCGACAGCAGCCTGGAACAGCTTCACCTACGGCTGCTGCTACCGCGCGGATGCGGCGATCAAGCCGGCGGGCAAAGCCTGGGGAGAACCCACCGCCCTGTCCGACGGGAGCGACCCGCGGGTCGCCGTGGACGCCGCAGGCAACACAACGGCGGTCTGGGAGAGCTACTACGGCCCTGGCGATCGGGTGCAGGCGGCGATCGCGCCGGTCGGCGAACCGTGGGGATCGACGTCGACCCTCTCCGAAGTCGGAGAGGACGCGATGTCCGCGGAGGTCGCGACGAACGCGGCAGGCGAAACGACGGCGACGTGGACTCGCTACACGGGCGGGGGCTACGGCGACTACATCGTGCAGACGGCGCAGTACTCCGATGCGCCGTTCACGATCGAAGCGCTCCAAAAGCTCTCGAGCGAATCCACCTACACGAGCAGCGAGCTGACGGCGGAAGTCGGCGACACCGTCGACTACGAGGTCGTCGTGACGAACACGCACGGGGCGACGCTGAAACTAGGGGCGCTGAAAGACGCCGGGTGCGAAGGGATCAGCCCCGCCGGCGCGACCGAGCTCGAAGCAGGCAGGCAGGAGACGTTCACGTGCATGCACAAGCTCGTGGGCCTGGCCGACTACGGCGATGAAGCGTCGATCGAAGGCGGCGAAGGGGCGGGCACGAAGACCTCAAACCGTGTGACGGTCAAGGGTCGCGAAGCGCCACCGACGTTCGGGCACTTCAAGATCAGCGCGGTGACGAGCAGCTCGGCGACCTTCACGGCCGTGCTGAACCCCAACGGCCTGCACAGCCAGCTCGACTTCTTCCTCAGCCACAACGGCTCCCAGCGCTACGAATACGACCAGCTGGTTGCAGCGTCCAACGAATACGAGACCGTCAAGGTGCACGTCGGCGGCATGTCCCCAGGATGCGCCTACAGGCTCGAAGCCGAAGCGTTCAACGGCGACGGGTCGACAGCACGGGAGTACGTCGGCGAAGTCAACACCAAGGGCCAGCAGCAGGGGCAATGCGAAATGCCCGTGGAGCGGTCGAGCCCCGGCTTCTACAGGTATTCGGCGAGCGATGTCAACTCCCACGAAGGCCTGCTCGAAGCCACTATCGACCCGGACGGCAAGCGGTCGAAGTACGAATTTGTCCTCTTCTACACAGCTTGCCAGGGCGTGGGCTGTCCTGAAGAATTCGAGTCTCACACAGTGGTCGCGAAAGGCGTCATCGCAGCAGGCTACGGCCGCGTGACGGTGACGGCCCGGCCCCAGGTCAAGCCCGGCTGCCAATACTCGTTCGGCGTCTCGGCGAGCAATTCTCTGGGCACCAACACGCTCGAGGCATGGTGGGAAGGGCCACGGTTCACGACCTATGCCGAAGGTCTGACCGAAGCGCACTCCTGCGCGCTTTGACCTGCCTACGACCAGGTCGTAGGGACTAGCGGCGTAGCTCTGCTCGTAGGCGGGTCGCGAGGCGGATGGAGGCCTCGATCTCGACTTGGCGGATCGAGACGCTCTCGACGCTGAGCCCGAATGGCGCCCCCAGGCGCCGGCAGAATGCGATCAGCTCGAGGGCGGTGGCGAGGGCCTGGTCGTAGGACGCGTCGAGGGTGTCCTCCGCGTTGGCGCAGCTCGTTCTCGATCCAGTGCGGCACATCGACACCGAGCCACTGAACGAACTCCAGCGTCTTCAGCGAGCCGCAGACCGAGAACGTGAAGACGATCGGCGCCGGCTCCAGGTCACGAGCGGCACACTCGTAGTGATAGTCGGAGACCAGGCTCTTCGCGGCATTGACGTCATAGACGATCTGGGTGACAAAGAACGAGCAACCTGCAGCCTGCTTGGCCAACAGACGGACATGCTCCCCGCGCCCGCGCGTGTGCCGCTCTGGGATCGCGACACCTCCGAGCACGAGATCCGGGCGCACCTCGCTCCTCAGCTCGTAGGCTCGCGACAGAGACGTCGCGACCGCCTTCTCACGAGAGGACGCGCCAACGAACACCGACAGCGCCTGGGATGGCGCTTCGCTGAGCCACGCGCGAAGAGCTTGCTCTGGATACTTGCTGACAGCGCGGTACACGATGGCCGGCACCTCCAAGCCAACGAGATCGCGAGCGAGGTAGTCGGCTGGGTCCATCGTGGGCAGGAACGGAAAGGGGCGCTCCTCGGGATTACGGTCGCTCTCGTCATCGATGTCGTAGAGCACGAGCCCGTCGATGCCCACAGGACGCAGCCGCTCGAGCGTTCTCGCGGCGATCTGACCGGCTTGCTCGGGTTCGGTCGTAAGGCGCGGCGGGGTCAGCGCGAACAGCAAGAACTCACCCGCCCCCTCGACAATGCGCCGCTGCAACTCCACGCACCGAAGCGTAACCAAACGCCTATACACGACGGCTGAGCGCCGGCCTGACTTCGACGGGGACTCCTCCGTCAAACCCAGCCTGGCTCACTCCGAGACCAGACCAGTTCGACATGCGACCCTCGGAAAGGCGGGACTCATGCGATTACGTAGCATACGCCGCAACGTGGAGCTAATCACGCACAAAGCGTGTCGTGAGTGTACCAAGGATCAACGTCACTAGGACCCAGCCAGCGAGCATACTGACTGTATGCCAGTACAGAGCAAATCCTTTCGGCGCCCAATATTCCTCTTGACCTAGGCTCACAACCGGAAGCACGGTGTCAAGCGAGTAGAGCCAAGCGTGGAATGCTGGAGCTGTCACATCCGGCCGATGGATGATCGCTATTTCGTGCTCATTCTGCGCCCGGCTGTATACGAGTGCCCCAGCCACAGCTATACCCAGCAGCCATCCAAGGCCGCGCCACACCTTGTAGCCGTATCCGACCGTTATTGCGAGGAGATAGTTGCCGATTAGACTTGGGAGCCCAAGCTCGCTTCTGCGGGTGACTTCCTTGGCGACGGCGACGCTACGCGCGGCGTCCGTGCGACCCATGCCGCGCAGGATCGTCACAAGCTGTTCGAAGGGCTGGGTAGAGTACCCGCCGCGGGCGGATGTCAGCCACTGGAGCCTAACCGACGTATCTTGTGCAAGGGGCTCTAGCACGTCGTAAGTCAAGCCGTTGAGGCACGCCTCGTATCTCGTTGTTGGCCAATCGTCCTGTAGGCGGACGACCCGTGCATCGGTGAGGTTCACTACACCGGCACACTGAGTGTCGTCGGTCAGCAGCAGGTGACCGACGTGTGCACGTTCGAGGTCGATGGCTGTTCCTGACGCGTGTTCCAGTTGTGCAGCGCGCAGACTGAGTTGCCCCATAACCTGCGTCCGGATCAGACGCACCTCGCCATTGGAGCTGAAGCCGTCACGACAGAAGAGATCACCATCAATCTGCGCGCTATCGGCGATGAGCACTCTCCCTGTGGCGCTGGTCAGGCGGGCGCCGCTAAGCGATACCGATCCGGCGATCTTCGCGTCGGCTACGCGTAGCTCGCCGTCGGCCGTAAATCCTTGGCCGCAGAACATCGTGCCATCTACCTTCACACCGTCGGCCATCAGCGCTGGCCCGTTCTTGTTGACAAGATGCGCTCCGTTCAGGTTTAGCGTGCCAGTTATGGTCGCCGCGATAAAGAACAGTTCGCCCTCGCTCGAAAAGCCGGTGTTGCAGTACACGCCACCGGCGATGCGTGAATCGTGTACGGTGAGTGTCTGTCCACTCGGATTCGTGAGCTTGGCTCCGCTGAGACTGAGCTGGCCGCTGATATCCGCTGCGGGAAGTCTCAGTTCGCCGTTGACCGTGGCGTTTCGCAGTGTCACAGCACCGGACACGCGCACACCGTCACCCATCAAGGCGGCCCCAGAGGCATTGGTCAGAGCGGCATCGTCCAAGCAAAGCTGGCCGGTAACTTCGGCTGCAGGAAGCCGGAGTTCGCCATCTGCTACGAATCCCGGCGTGCACATCATCCCAACGTCAACCTTCATCCCGTCTCCAAGCAGGGCTGGCCGGTTAGTCGCGACTAGATGTGCGTTCCCGAGGTTCAACTGGCCGCTGATGCGCGCCCCAGCCAGCCTGACTTCGCCAACTGCAGTAAAGCCCTCGTTACATGCCACGTGGCCGCTTATGTGTGCGCTTTCAGCGTTGAGTGCGATGCCGGTGTCCGCACTCGCAATCCTGCTTCCCGCGAGCCGCAGTGGACCTTCGACTCGCGCGCCGGCTAGCACGACCTGCTCGGCTCGCGAGCGGGACAGATCAATCGGGCCACGTACGCGAAGCCTCGTCCCAAGGAGACCCGGAAAGGCACACCCAAGTAGTCGAAGTCGCCGAATGTCCGCTTCTTCGAGATTGATGACGCCGTCGAGATAGCAGTCGGTCAGCTCGAGCGGACAGCCGATGGTGCGATCACCTAGGTCCAGGGTCCCGGAGATTCGGGCGCCTCGGATGCGAACCGCGTGAGGCAAACGATTCCGCTGCGACGCTGGGCCAGTTAGGAGAGTTGAGACGATCTCTGCACTAATCGTCCGCGCCTCTCCCCAGATGGAACCCTCTCTGAGTGCGGCCTGATCAGGGTCACCAGCCGCGGAGAGGTCGAAGACGCTGCCGACGTCCGCGCAAGCGTAGAGCTGGTGGTCGAAATCCGGTGTGCCCATGCCGCCCGAGATTATGCAGCCTCGCCAAGTTCGAGTCGCGGAGTATGTCGTGAGCGCGACTTGGCCGCCCCCCGGCGCCTTTTCCCTGCGAGACCTCAAGCAGACGTCTGCATCGGCCGTGTCCCCTGCTGCTTCGGGCGAAAAGCAGGTGCGAGCGATCGTTATCGTCGCCACGAATCAACAGGCCACTTCCGGAGCGCTGACTAGCTCAGGTGCTTGCCGGCAAGTCAGGCGCGCGCGAGCGCGCGCATCTGGCGCACCGAGTGACGCCCGAGACGACTCAACGTCGCGTAGGACGAGGCGTGCCCATGCCTACGCGTCGCGATGCTTACAGGCACACGACACCTGAGCCGGTCGATCACGCGGCGGCGCAACGGCACGAGCAGCAGATCGGTGTCCTCGCGGACGAGGACGGTCGCCTGCCCTTCGATCAGGTTGCGCCACAGAATGTCGTCGGACCACTCCTCATCGCTGGGAACGAACGCAACATCCGACGGGTAGCCTAGATCGTCGTCGCTACGCGACGCCGCCATGAACAGCTCGTCGGTCTTGTCGGTGATCCCGCTCATTGCAGGTGCTCCCAGCGGTGAACGATATTGCTACCAAGCCGAGGCCTACAAGCCCGTGACTCCCGCTCTCTAGAGCCAAATCCAACAATGGGCGATACTGGGCTCGAACTCGCCTCTGGGGCTCAGGTAAGGCCGAAAAACCTGGACTCTATAGGGGTTTGGTGCTCCCAGATCAGCTCGGATTCGCTCAGATTGCTACCAAAATTGCTACCAAGCCCGCGCGATTCTCGGCGCTGGTAGCGATCGCTCGCCCGCCTGCTGTTCGTCCAACTCGGGCTTCTCGCTGGCTACGTGGGGGCGCTTGCTTTCCGCGCCATCCGGGTCCCGAAGCGGATGCGCGCGAAGGCGCTTCGCAGCAGAAAGCGAAGCAGCCGCCTCGCGTCCAGGTGGGGTCCTTGAGCGCCCGCGGGGCGGTGCCGACGCTGACGCCGACACGCTCGCCACAGGGCACGAAGCGGTAGCCCGGCCGAGCGCCGCCTAGCGCTACTCCTCCTCGCGCACAGCACGACTCTCCGAATGTTTATTCAGTGAACGTGCCGCATTTCGCCAAAGCAAGAGCGACCGCATCGGCCCGCACTCCGAGGTCGGGAAGAGGTGTCGCAAGCTCTACTACCGCAGAACCGCGAGTCGATCACTGGCGACAACATCACGCCAGTCGATGCCGCGAGAGGATGCGTGGGCGCAGGGGTCGAAGCTGAGCGCCAAGCCAATCTGCCACCAGTCGGGGCAAGCAGGAGCCTCGGGCAGGGAAATTGAGGAGAGGCTTGATCCCTCGACCTCCAGCGTGCCGTCGCGCATGGTCAGGCGAGTTCTGGCGTCGCCGTCGACCAGGTAGCAGGGGTAACCGCGCTCCACGTCTCGCGTCACGAGCGCGGGGTAGTCGACCCAGGACGTCACGCCTTCCCGCCCTCCGGCCCAGGCCCATCGGGCCTGCTCGAATCCGGCGAAGCGAGCGACATGGCCATCGTGAGGGGCACGGATGACGTAGTGGATCTCGCGCCAGCCGCCTCTTGGACTCCGCTGCTCGACCGCGGCGCGCAGCCTGGCGACCACCTCATCGAGTGGAGGCTCATCGGGATGCAGGCGGTGATAGCTGTAACGTGGGCCCTTGGGTCGCGCCAGCGGAAAGCCGACAAGCTCTCCCGCCGGATTTCGCGGCGGGAGCGTCGGGTCGAGCTCATGGAACAGCGAGAGCGCGATAATGAACGTCTCGGTAACCGGCTTGCCGGCGAGCGCCTGCCGGTAGCCGTTGTGGCAGCGCGCTGCTGCCCTCGGGTCGGATCGCACAGCGTGCGGCACCTCGTCGTAGCGTGGCCAGGTCGCGTCGCAGAACACATAGTGACGGGGGTCTCCATTCCTTCTGGTCTCGACGCCGACGATCGTGTTCGATGCGGGCGTGAGCACCACCGGGAGGTGCATCTCCGCGTTGCGCACGAGCGTCATTCCGTCGACCACGCGTCCTGCAGGGTGCGAGGCACGGAGTTGTTCGTAGTCGCTCCCGTGGACCCTCTGGAAGACCTCGAGGTCAAGCACGCGAACTGCCGTCGCCGCGAACGAGCACTCGATCGCCACCGCCTCGGGATCCTCTCCCTGCGCAGTCCAGACGGCGCGCGTCTGGCGCTGCAGCGCGCCCATCCAGCGCACGGCCTTGGAGCGCAGATCCTCGTCGTGGATTCGCAGCTCCATCGCAGAATCGTATTTGTCCGCAGCAGATTTGATCCTTGGCGCTTCGCGTGGAGGCGGGCATAGTGGCGCGACCGCACCGCATCGCGGTTGCCGAAGGATGCGTGGACGGGTCGCGCTCGAACACGAGCCCGACCGAATCACATACACGCTCCTCGCGGACCTGTCGACCGCGACGGAGAAGGCCCGGCGCGACGCCCGCCATCGCTGTCTGCGAGGCGTAGGGCTGTCTGCGGCGTAGCTTGCGCTCTCTCAGAAGTGCGAGCGTGATTGCGCCGCGCGTCAGACGAAGGGACGAAGGCAGGTGTGAGAGCGATCGTTGCCAGCGCCGCGCATCGACAAGCCACTTCGGGAACGCCCACCAGCCCAGGTGCTTCTTGCCGGCAAGTCAGGCGTGCGCGAGGTCGCGCATCTGGCGCACCGGGTGACGCCCGAGACGACTCAACGTCGCGTAGGACGAGGGGTGCCCGTGCGTTCGGGGCGCGACGCTGACGGGCACACGGCCCGTGAGCCGGTCGATCACGCCGCGGCGCAACGGGACGAGCAGCAGCTCTGTGTCCTCGCCGACGAGGACGGTCGCCTGCCCTTCGACCAGGTTGCGCCACAGGACGTCGTCGGTCCAGTCCTCGTCGCTGGGAACGAACGCGACGTCCGCCGGGTAGCCGAGATCATCGTCGCTACGCGACGCCGCCATGAACAGCTCGTCGGTCTTGCCGGTGATCTCGCTCATTGCAGGTGCTCCCAACCGTGAACGATATCGCGCCACTCGCGTAGCAGCTTGAGTTCGGCGGCGTACATCGCATCGTTCACCGGGCCATACGTGACGATGGGAGACTGCTTCTCCAGGCCGACGTACGCGTGCTCGTGGTGCTCGCTCGGACCGTGGGCGTTGTCGAACGTGCGCACCGTGCGCCAGCGACCATCCCGCAATACGAGGAGCACGATCGCGTACTCGACGGGGTGCTCGCTCGATCGCTCCACCACGAGCTGCACATCGGAAGCCAAGAAGCGGCGTCGAGTCCGATCCTTAGGCATGTTCGAGCGCCATCACGGCGCCTGCGAGGCGAGCGGCCGGCTGCTGCCACCCGACCCAAAGGCCGCCTCCACGAATGCCGACTCGTGCGCGCTCGGCGAGTAGTCCGCGTAACGCTGGGTTGTCTCGATGTCTCGATGCCCCATCCACTCCTGCAAGGTCCGCATGGCAACTCCAGTGCCAGCCATCGCCGTGCCGAACGTGTGGCGTAGGTCGTGGAAGCGATGCGACTGCTCAAGCTGCGCGGCCTTGAGCGCCCGGCGGAAGCGCCGCAGGATCGCCGCCTTGTCGAGCGGCCCGGCCGTGTGGGGATCGGCGAACACGAGAGCATCGCCACTCCTCTCCTTCGCTGCACGGCTGAGCCGGTCAAGCTCTCCCGCAACCTCATCGGCTATCGGAACACTGCGCGTCGAGCGACGGGACTTTGGAGTGCCGAACTCGCCCAGCACGTAGTTCTGGCGGACCCTGATCCGGCCGGCGGTCCAGTCCACGTCGCGCCATCGAAGCGCCACCAGCTCACCCTGCCGCAGACCGGTCATCGCGGCCGTCAGATACATCGCACGGTCGATCTCGCGGTAAGGCCCATCGACAGCGGCGTCCGCCAGCGCTCGCACCTCAAGCGGCTCAAGGAACCTGATCTCGGCACTCTCGGGCTTGCCCGGCAGCTCGACATGCCGCGCGACATTCACGGGCAGCCACCCCTTGCGCTCGGCGAACCCGAGCAGCGCCGAGAGATAGCCGATGTAGTTGCGGACCGACTTTGCGCCGACGGGACGCCCATAGCGACGGTCCCCCTTCACCTTCGGTCCGGGCCTCTCGCCCTTCTCCATCATCGTCATCAAATCCTGGACGTCTTGGGCCGTGATCCGGCGTAGATCGCGCTCCGCAAAGAACGGCTCAAGCCAAACGCGCAGGATCGACTCCACAGCCGTCGTCGTCGCCTTCTTGCGGCTCTGACGCTCCAGGTTCGCCAGGTAACGGCGTCCAAGCTCGGCCATCGTCAGCGCGTCGCCGGCGGTAATCCGAGCGGGCTTCGTCTCCGCGATCAGGCGGCGTAGCTCTGCCTCGGCCTGGCTGCGTGTCAGGCCATCGCGGGATCCCTCGACGCGTATCGGGCCGACGCGACGCTTGACCTGCCGGCCGCCGTCTGCACGCCAATGCGCGTACCAGACGCCCCCACGCGCATAGAGCGAGCCAGCTCCGTAGGGGCGTCGGGTGGTCTTCCTCGCTGGGGTCATCACTCATCGTCTCCCTGATCGCGCACCACCATCGGCCGCCCAAGGTAGCGCGCACCGCGGCTGCTCCAACGCGATAGCCGTCCCGTCAGTCAGGATGCCTCCCGTGCTCTGCTTGCCGATCGACAAGCAGCGAGCGCGCCGTGCGCGACGCTGCACCTCGCGCACGCCACGGCCCCCGCATCCGCGCTCGCCACCATTCCTCCAGCTCGTCTGCGCTGAACCGTACATAGCGCCCGAGCCGCACATGCGGAATCCGGTTCGCTCGCGCCTCGGCAAGCACCCACGACGCAGGTACCGACAGCAACCGCCCAGCCTCCGTCGCATCGAGAAGCGGCGAGAGATGCGCGGCTGCCGGCGCGGGCGCGTCCTGTGGTGGCTTCGTGGCGGCCATCATGGTTAATGACCCTGAGCCGCGAAAAGCGGCCAACGAATTTCCGCACACCAACCACAGGACCGTCCAGACGGCCGATCAAATCGGTGCATCCGTCGCCGCAGTAGGGTGCCTATGCGCCGGGAGTTCAGGCTCTCGGTGCCACGCCCCCGGCAGCTCCAACTGCGCGGGGGCACTTTGATGTGTGCGACGACCCTAGCACGAGAACCGGACCATAAATACCCTGGCGCCGAATGAGGCGCCCCGTGAGTGTTCCCGCCATGCCACGAAGCTCAGAGCCCACCGCCGAGCAAGATCAGCTCATCCTCGGGCAGGCCCTCCGCGCGCTCCGCAAGCGGGCCAGGATGACCCAGGAACAGGTCGCCGAGCGGCTGGGGGTAGATCCCACTTTCGTCGGCCGCCTTGAGCGCGGCCAACGCGGCGCACACTGGCGCACCATCCGCCGCATCCTCACGGCCATCGACGCAAGCGTCAGCGACTTCGCTAGCGAGATAGACGCCGCCGAGCGCTCATGCTGTCGCAGCTAAGCCAGGCTGGACTTCGACGTGCGGCCCTCCGCTCCGCCGCCGAAAAGCGCGCACAGACTAGATGCACAGCAGTGCGACGACACAGCAATTGCTGTGTCGCTGTGGCATGCGCGGACCCCTCCAGCGCCGGCAACTCTCGCCTGGCGTTTGCTCCGTGCGAGGCCGAACAGAGGAGGGCTCTATCCCGCTTGATCTCCTGCGCGGTCGAGCACCTCGTACTTCGCATCGCGGATGTCGAACGCGGGCTTCGTGCCCTCCAGCACGTCGACGATCAGCCTGGTCATCGTCGGATCCTCAATCGCGCCGCTCGTGTACGTCACGCGGTTGCCCTCGGTCTTCTCGATGCTCGCGTGAATCACCTGATCGGCATCGCACACGACAGCCAGGTTGGGGTTGTGGGTCACGAGGATGATCTGCCGACGCTCCTTGGCGTGCTTGACCGCCGGCACGAGCAACTCGGCGACGGTCTCGTTGTCGAGGTTCTCCTCGGGCTGGTCGATCACGAGCGGCACGTCCTCGCGGTCGACGAGCAGGTAGAAGAGCAGGAGCAGCGTGCCGCGCTCGCCGGGTGAGAGCTGGTCAAGCGGCTTCTCGCGCCACAAGAGCTTGAAGCGCGGTTTCAGGTACTCAAGGCCGAACAGGAAGTCGTAAAGGTCCTCCTCGCTCCGGCTGCGCATCAGCTGCGTGGCGACGATCACCGGCTGGGGCGGAGTGCCCCGGAGGTCGGAAGCCAGGTGCTTGCCGATCTCGGTTAGGAACTCGACCACGTTGTCCGCGCTCGCGAAGTCGTACTCCTTGATCAGCGCGCGCAGCCGCTCGCGTCCCTCCTGATCGCCCTGGAAGCTTCCCCGCTTTCGCTGGTCGATTAGTTCGAGGACCCCGTCCTCCAGGCCCTGAACGGCGATTACCGCGTCGAAGGAAAGCTCGCTGACTTCCTGCGCCACAGGATGCTCAGCGACAAAACGCTGCACGGGTCGGTACAGCTCGCGGTAGGAGTCGAGTAGCTTCGACTTGGCCGCGAAGATCTCGCGGACGAGCGCCTCGCGCTCATCCCGCTTGGCGCTCGCGCGCTCGGGGAGCTTGTCGAGCTCGGCGACCCGCGCCTCCAGTCCCTTGACCGACTTCGGCTCGCTCGCGGCGCCAACGATCTCCGCCTCCTGCTTCTCCCAGTTTGCTACGGCACGCAGGTACTCCTGATGGCGTCGTTGGGGCTCAGCGAGCTTCCTGCGCAGATCATCTGCGCGCTTTGATAGCTCGTTTCGCTTTCGTGCATCCGAGCCCTCGCGCTCCTCATCAAGGGCCTCTGCGTGCGCGCCCACCTCGCGCAGGGTCTGCTCGTGGAGCGCCTTCAGCTCGGTTTCCTGGGTCTCGATCCGGACGAGCTTCCTCGGATCCAGATCGAGCAGCTTCGCGTCCTCGGCGCTCTGCGCGTAGAAATCCTCGACCGTCGTCGCCAGGTTAGCGATCCGGGTGAGCGTGCGTTCGAGCGCGACCAGCCGTCGTTTCGCGAGTGCCTGCGTGTCTTGCCGCTGCTTCGTGCTCTTGTCTAGCTTCTCGATCGCGGCAACAACGTCCGCGAGGTCCTTCCCGACCTTCTGAGTCTCGGGGTCTGCGCCCGGCTCCCTGCCGGGGTCTTTGACCGGCGCCGGCTTGGCCCTGCGATGGGCCTCAAGCTCGGAGCGGCGCTGCGCGAGTTCTCCCTCAAGCCGCCGGCGTGACTCCTCGGAGACGCGCTGGCGCAGCTCGACGTACTCGCGGTTTACGTGCGCGAGTTTCTTTCGCAGCAGCTCGATTCCGGCTTCGGTCTCCTCGGTCATGTGGGCGAACAGGTCCTCCAGCGAGGTCTGCCCCAGCCGGTCGGCCCGCGGGACATGGGAGAAGATCACGGCTTCGAGCTCCTTATCAAAAAGCGTCGGGCGCGATGACCGCCGAATCTCGGCACACACCTTCTCGAGGTGGTTCTGAGGAATATGCCGCACACGTTCGGGCGCGGTCTCATCGGGTGGCTCGTTGAGGTTTCGCTCCTTGGTGTCCCCGGAACGCCAGCGCAGCGTCGCGTCGAAGAAGCGGCCGAGGTTTTCCCGCGGGCTCAAGAACCTCTCGGTGTTCAGGAACGAGAACTCCCCGCCGGTGCGCGCATCGCCGAGCAGCCCCAGCACGTCGGCCAGCGCGCTCTTGCCGCTTCCCTTCTTGCCGATTAGCGCGACCAGTCCCGCGTTCAGGGGCACCGATCCCGAGAACCACCTGGCCTCTGCGCCAGCGCGAGTATCCCGCTTGAAGGCGATCTCCTGGATCGACTTGGTCGCCGATTCCCTAACCCGCTGCAGGGCCGGCGGCTCAGCCCCGATGAAGACCCGTCCGTCGGGCTCGTGGCAGAGCTGCACGAGCCCGTCGAAGGTGGGGTCCGCGCGGACCCACAGCTGCCGACCCTCGGCGAACACGAACAGATCCTGCAGGCGGTGCGCATCGGAGCCGTGGATGCATGCCTTACGGCATCCGAACTCGTCTTCGAAGGCGGCAACCGATCCGGAGCGCTGCCCGAGACCGAACGCGCGCGTGCCCGCGTTCGAGGAGAACAGCATGTGAGACTTCTGGATCAGGAACTTGCGGGTGCTGTGCCCCTGTCCATCCCAGGGCACGTTGGAGAGGTCCTCATCGGCGGCGACCACGAACAGGTAGCGGCGCTCGAATGCGGCGCGGTTCTTCGCCAAGACCTCTGAGATCTTGCTGTGGGAGACGACCGCCTGGGTCATCCCGACTTCCAGATCGGTGCAGTCCGCGAACGGAGGGTGCTCGGTCCTCAGGCGGGCTCCGAACTCCCTCAGGTTGGCGACGGTCAGCGACTTTGCGTCGTCGCTGTTGCCCGGCGCAGATTGGGAGAGGAACTCAAGCCGATGCAGGAAGTTTTCCTCGATCTCCCTGGATGACACCTCGTCGGAGAAGATCACGTGCGCGTTGACCCGGGCATCCTTCTCCTTGACCGGCACGATCACGTCGAGCCGGAACTCGATGTTCGCCAGCAGGCGGATCTGCTGGGCGCGCGCGGCAAGTTCTGTGCCGAGAAGCTCTTGTAGGCGCTTGGTGTCCTTCTGTAGGGCGCGAAGCTGCTTGTATCCGTCGATCGTGAAGTAGTCGGTGATGCCGATCACCGCTATCTCGCGGGCGAGCGCCTTCTCGAAGAGCGCCTTGGCGTAAGCATCGAAGTCGTTGCCGAAGCCGTTGTTCAGCGCGGACAGCGGGGTGTGGACGTGCAGATCCCACCGACGCCATTCCGAGCCACGGGGGAATTCGATTTGCTTGGATTTCTTGCTCATCGGTCTGTGGGAGGATCGAGGCTAGCGATTGCGGCCGACGGGTTGCCGGGCCGACTCCCCCGAAGGCCTACGGATCCAAGACCGCCCACGGACGTGGGCGTGGGCGGTTTCGTCGGACGGTTGCGCCCAAAATCGGCTCGCGGCGCGTAACGGCCGCTCAGCGCCGGCCTCGCCGAAACCTAGATCCCAGAGTCGATCTCCGCGCCTTGGGGCCTCCCCCGCCCCCTCCCCCAACCAACCATAAGTTAATCGGGGAGAGAGAGCCCGGCTACGATCGCCCGGCTTCCAGCCATCCGCTCGCGTCCGACAAGAGATTGACTCCCGCGGCAAACACCTCAATGCCGCCGGCCGCGTCCAGTACGCCCGACAATTGCTACCAAATCGCTACCAACCCGCGCCCTTCAAGGCGTGATTCCCGCGTTCCAGAGCCAAATCCAACGATGGGCGATACTGGGCTCGAACCAGTGACCTCCGCCTTGTCGAGGCGGCGCTCTCCCAGCTGAGCTAATCGCCCTGGGAAGGGTTCAAGGGTATCAACGCCCGGGCGGGCGCTCCTCCCTCCTCCAAGGGCTCGGTCGTGTCGCATCCGGACCTCAGGTAGCCCTCGATCTGCTCGGGCGGGACGGGGCGCGAGAACAGGAAGCCCTGCCCCAGGTCGCAGTCTTCGGACTGCAGGGCGTGGAGCTGGTCGCGGTCCTCGATGCCCTCCGCGAGGGTCTCGATGTTGAGGGCCTTGCCGAGGCGGACGAGGGTGTGGATGATGGCCTTGGACTGCTGGGAGTCGCCGATGGAGTCGATGAAGGAGCGGTCGATCTTCAGGGCGTCGGCGGGGAACTGACGCAGATAGGCCAGCGAGCTGTAGCCGGTGCCGAAGTCGTCGATGGCGATCCTGACGCCGAGCGCCTTCAGCGCCCGCAGCCTCGCTGCCGTCTGCTCGGGGTCGCGCATCAGGGCCGTCTCGGTTATCTCCAGTGTCAGCGAGCCGGCCGGCAACCCGCTCCTGCGCAGAGCGGCCCGGACGTCGCCCAGCAGCCCTGCCGTGTCGAGCTGACGAGCCGAGACGTTGACGGCGACGCCGAGCTCGTGCCCCTCCCGATGCCACGCTGCAGCCTGCTTGCAGGCCTCCTGCAGGACCCAGGCCCCGATCGGCACGACCAGCCCGCTCTCCTCGGCGAGGGGGATGAAGCGATCGGGCTCGATCACGCCGCGATCGGGGTGGCGCCAGCGGATGAGCGCCTCGACGCCGATGATGAGCTGCGTGTGCAGGTCGATGGTGGGCTGGTAGAGCAGGAACAGCTCGTCTCGGTCGAGGGCTCCGGCCAGGTCCATCTCCAGCTCGGCCCGGTCCCGGGCTGCTGTCTGCATGGTCGACTTGAAGGACACGTAGCAGTTGCGCCCGGCGTCCTTGGCCTGGTAGAGGGCCAGATCGGCGTCGCGCAGCAGCTCGTCGGCGCTCTCCCGCAGGCCCCAGGCGACACCGATGCTGGCAGTCATGCTCAGCTCCCGCCCCACCTCGCCGCCGAGGTCATAGGGCTGGCGCAGGACTTCCAGGAGCCGCTCTGCGAGGAGCTCGGGACCGGCAGAGAGGGTGGCCCCCTCGACCAGCACGACGAACTCGTCCCCGCCCAGTCGTGCTGCCGTGTCGCTCTCCCTGACGATGCTGCGCAGGCGCTGTGCGACCTGGCGCAGCAGCTCGTCGCCGGCGGCGTGACCGAAGGTGTCGTTGACGTGCTTGAAGCCGTCGATGTCGATGAAGAGAGCAGCGACCGGCAACTGCTCTCGGCGCGAGCGAGCAAGCATGTACTTGGCCCTGTCCAGCGCCAAGATGCGATTCGGCAGACCCGTCAACGCGTCGTGGAGCGCCTGGTGGCGGAGCTCGCCCGTCTTGCGGTCGACCAGTCCCAGGGCGCGCTCACGGGAGCGACCCAGAATCATCACCAACAGCGCGACAAGGCCCGTCACAACCAGGACCGTCAGGCCGACCAGAACACCCTGGATCGAAGCCGACAGGCTTCCCCCCAACGGGGAGCCCTGCACCTTGACGACCCATCTCCCTGCCAGGCCAAAGCTTTCGGAGCTCGTGAAGGCGGCATGCCTCACCGTTCCCGCGCCCCCCAGGCGGCGCAGCGGTCCGCCTGGATTGGCCTGGTAGAGGTCGACGGACAGGTTGTGGTGCGGCGCCAGGGTCGCCTTCGCCAGGGCCGGGATGGAGAAGGAGCTGGACACCCAGCCCAGCAACGACGCTTCGCGCTGGGCTGGGCTGTGCAGGGGAGCCCCGGGCCGGTAGTAGGCGGCCTCCAGGAAGAAGGTGCTGCGTCCAGCGGCGGCGACGGGAGCCACGCGAAAGCCGCCTTCGGCGGCGATCCTGCGCATCTGCAGGGCATGCCTGCCGCCGTCGACGCGGAAGGCTCCGATCGCGCTGGCAGGACTGCACCAGTCGCCCTGGAGCAGTTCTGAGGTAGCCCTGTCGTAGGGGTCCGTCGGCACCCCGGCCACCAGCAGGCACAGATGCGATGAGCGACCGCCGAGAACGGGCAGCACGTTCCCGCCCACGAGCCTACGAAAGGCAGGATCGCTGTCGCGGGCCCTGAGAAAGCCTCCCAAGGACGAGTGCGGGACAGACTGGACAACGACAGTTCCCAGGCCGCCGACCTGATAGTGGGGCGCTTGCAGTTCGTCGAAGTAGCGCTTGAAATGACTGTCGATGACGTGAGGATGCTCGGCCAGCCCCGCCCGCAGGGCGAGCAGGAGCTGGACGTCGCCGCGGATCAGGTCTTCAGCCGTGTTGGCGACGTCGACGGAGGCCGTATCGAACGCCTGACGGTCTGTGCGGCGCACGCTGTCCCGCCACATCAGGCCCGAGACCATCGCCGCGACGATGCCGAGGGCGACGATGAGCGCTATCGAGATGCGCCAGCGCCGATGGTCGTGGCGTGGCGGGTCGGGGCTGCTGAAGCCATCCGTAGCCGGCATACGTCACGTGTCGGTCGGCGACCCGTCCCGGGAGACGGTGCTTCCCCGCTGCACGGCTCAGTGGTTTGCCGATTAATGGAATGAGCCGGACAAACGGAGAGAGCCGACTGGCGGCTGGGGCGCCGCCAACCGACCTGCCGGCGGCGCCCCAGCCAGTGGGAGCAGGCTCAGGGGACGATCAGGACCCGAGGGCCGCCTGCACTCGTGCCTTCTGCTTCCTGGCCTTCGTTCGCTTCACGCGTCCCGTAGGGCGATTCGCCCGAGCCAGAGGCTTCTTCTTCGCGGCTGGCGTAGCGGGTGCGAGTGGTCGAGGCATAGGAGACGCCCTTGCCTTCCTCGATCGTCTTGACGGCCTTGGCCACCGTGGCAGTCGAGATCGCAAAGCCGACGCCTGTGCTGCCGGGCTGGGAGCCCGCCACGCTGGCCGCGTCGCTTGCGATCTGGGAGTTGACGCCGATGACCTGGCCCTGGCTGTTGAGCAGGGGCCCGCCCGAGTTGCCCGGGTTCAGGGCCGCATCCGTCTGGATCACGCCCGTGACCTTGGCACCGTCGGGAGCCGAGATTTCGCGGTTCAGGGCCGAGACGATGCCCTTGGTCAGGGTCTCTTCCAGCCCGTATGGGCTGCCGATGGCATAGACCTGATCGCCGACCTGCACAGAGCTGGAGCTCGCCATCTGCAGCGGCTTCAGCCCGAGACCGGACGGATCGACCTTGATCAGGGCCAGGTCGCTGTTGGCTTCTTCGCCGACCAGCTTCGCCGTGGCCGACTTGCTGGAGGAGCCGTCGACGCTGACCTCGATCGTCCTCGCGCCGGCGACGACGTGGTCGTTGGTCAGGATCAGCCCTTCCTTGTTGAGGACGATGCCCGTCCCCTTGTCCTCGCCGCTTTCCGTCCTCACGGTGATGGCAACGACGCCGGGGGAGTCCTGCTTGTAGACCTGGGTCGCAGAGAGCGTCGTGTCCGCCACCGTCTGGCGCTTGCCCGAGCTTGTCACTGCGGCGCCGGGAGACGATGCCGTGATCGTCCTCGCGGCCGTGCCGCCGCCGCCAAGGACGGCCAAGGCGCCCGCGACGACGGCGCCGCCGATGACGGCCGCCAGCAGCAGGGGTGCGAAAAGGCGTCTGTCGGTCACGGCTCACCTCGTCTTTCTGTGGGGTGATGCCATCTTGGGCGCCCTTGCTGAGGTGCCCATAACAAGGCGCCCAAAGGTTGGTAAGAGATCCGGAAACCGGCCCTAAGCGGAGACGAAGAGCCGTCTAAGCGCCGTCCGGGCATCCGTGCCCGCGAGCAGCGGGCGGGCGCTGGGGCCGATACCCTGTGTCCGCAACCTGGCGACGTGGCGGAGTGGCTACGCAGCGGCCTGCAAAGCCGTCTACACCGGTTCGATTCCGGTCGTCGCCTCTGATGGGAACAGCCTGCAAAACGGCACTTTTTAGGCGGGTCGGCGGATCCCCAAGAACGCCGAAAAAGGCCAACTCTCCCCAAACTCTCCCCAAATCGGGGCGTTTACCCGCCCAAAAAGAGGGGCGAGCCGGCTGGCCCGCCCCTCTGCAACGCCCCCGGATCGGCGCGTCAGGCGACGCGGCGCAGCGGAACCACATTCGCCGGCGCGCTGGGGGGTGCGCCACGATCCCGGCCGCCGCGGTCGCCCCACAGCTCCGTGAGCTTCGCCGCACCGTCTGCGTCGGGCGCGTAGTGCAGATAGCGTTCGGTCGTCGTGATGTGGCGGTGGCCCATCATCCGCTGGACCTCGTGGATCTTGAACTTGCGGATCGCCTGCGTCCCGAACGTATGGCGCAACTCGTGGAAGCTGAGCCGAGGCAGGCCCGCCCGCTTGCAGGCCGTGATGAAGCGTCGGTAGACATCGGCGTCAACGATCGGCTCGCCCGGCCGAGAGCGACGCTGAAAGACCAGCTCGTTGCGATCCTTGCTCTGACACAACGGCCAGAGCACCCTACGGACGTTCGCGCTCATCGGAACGGAGCGGGTGCGCCGGCCCTTGTTGCCCGCAAAACCGCCGTGGGTTGTGTAGCCGTCCTCCAAGCGGGTGACATCGACTCCGAAGTCGACGTCGGAGACCTTCAAGGCACGGATTTCGCTCATTCTGGCCCCCGCCTCCGTCGCGACGGTGTAGATCGCCTCGTCTTCCTCGTCGCGCGCCTCGGCGATCAGCCGTTCCACTTGCTCAGGCGTGTAGAAGCGGAGCTTGCCCTCGCTCTCGACCTTGGGCGGCATCCAGGCCCACGCAAGCGCCGGGCTCGCTGGGTGCGTACCGAAAACGCCTCGGATCACACGGCGATGATGGTTGAGGGTGTCGGCGCTACGCCCCGCGTCGACGAGCTCCCGTCGGACGTTCAGAAGGTCGTCCTCGCTGAAGGAGTCGAGCACCCTATCGGCCCAGGTGCAACCCGAACGCCAGGGTCGGTCAGCCAATCGGTCCGCGATTCTTCGGTACTCGTGCAGCGTGGAGCCGCGCAGTCCCTTCTCCTCCCGGCAGTAGCGGAGGAAAGAGTCCAGGGCGGCCTGGAAGGTGCGTCGCTCGTCGGGTGTCGTGGTCGCGTGTTCCGCCGCGAAGGCCTCGGCAATCGTAAGCGCTTCGCGCTCGGTGAGATAGCCGCGCGGCGGGCGGCTGCGCTTCCTCCACGCAGGACCCAACACACGGCGAGAGTCCTTGCCAGACGGCAGCCGGTACCGCATCTCCCATACCGGCGTCTTGCGGGGCTTGCCCTTGCAGGTCTTGGACAAAGCGACGCTGACGGTCGCTCCAGGTCGATGAGCTTGCATCGGGACCGAACCTCCTGATGCCAGGGTCGGGCCGCGTTCCTAGCGCCGCCCGGCCGACGTTCCGAGTGCCCTCGGGGTTGCTGCCCCGGGGGCACTCCCTATGTGTAGACGGCATCCTACGGCAGACCCTCGATAGCTCATCGCGCCTGGACCGATTGATCACGCAGCCACTCTTCGATCGCCGGCCATGAAAACCGCGTGTAGCGCCCCACACGGACGTGCGGTATGCGTTTCGCCCGAGCGGCCTTGCTGACCCATGACGGCTGAACTCCAAGACGGATCGCCACCTCTTCGGCCGTGAGGAGCTTCCCCTGGCTTGACGATGCTGGCGCCAGCTCAGAAGGCGTTCCTGCTGAATCGCGTACTGTCATGCTGCTTATGACCTCAGTCTGCCTGGACCGGCCACGAGATCGCCCTCGCGCAGGGCGCGGTTTGAGGGCGAGGACCAGCAAAGACGACCGAGACCGTACGTGCTAGAGGCAAAAGACCGCGTGGATGCTTGAGCAGAGCGACCGCGAAAACCTGATAGCCCAAGCGATCGGCCATACCGTCGTCGCCGCCGCCTCGTTTGAGAAAGCCCTTCTCGCGGAGATATACAGGCGCCAGCTCGACGCGGACTTGCCCATAGACGAAGTCGAAGACCGCTTCGATTCGGCGCCGGGTGGTCTGCTGCTTCGCAAGCTCCGGGAACAAGGCCTGGAGCCCGCTCTAGCAGATCGCATAGAGAGCGTTCTTAAGCGTCGAAACGGCCTCGTTCACGGAGTGATCGAAGACCTCGACGTGATACGCGCGATGTCCAGTGGTGAGAACATCAAAGATGTCGTCGCGAGCATCGAGGAACTGGGGAGTGACTGCCTCGCCGTGTCCCGAGAGCTTCAGCATTCCTTGGCAACGTTCGTGGAAGCAAGGCATGGAGTAAGCCTCGATAGCCTCGCAGTCGCATTGCTCCGAGCCGACCTGTCTGAGGTACCCGACCCAGAACAACGAGCGACGTTGGAAATGGCTCGAGCGCTGATCGAACTGGCGGGGTGGACCGACGCGCGGCCGCCCGAACCAGCGGACTAAGCAGGGCACCCGGCACGGAGCTTCATCGACGTCGACCGGAGGTGCCGCGGGTTCGATATCGCGAACCTCTCTCCTTCAATGGTTCTCGCTACCAACTCATATGGCGGGCTGCCATTGGCTGCTGGTGCTGCCTGGCTGGGTTTGGAGGTGTCGGGCGAAGGCTTGTAGCTGGTGCTGGTAGGAGAGCTCTTCGCGGGGGTCGGGAGTCGTGTCGAGCTGGTGGCGCCAGCTAGCGAGAGCGGCCAGCGTCTCGCACTGGGAATTGTCTTCCCACCAACCGTCTTTGAGACGTTCAAGCTCTCTTCGGTAGCGGGCGTGTAGTGCCACGATTGCTTCCCATGTCTCAGTCGGGATTTCTTGTCCTGGTATGGGCGCGGGGATGTGTGAAGGTCTCGGCCCTGGTGCCTCAACGGGTGCAGCGGGGATCCGGGCTGGCGGGAGCCGGCCACGCTTTGTGGCGTTGGCCAGCGCGTGGGTGAACAGCTGCAGTGCGGTCTTGGTGGGTGTCTGATCGATCGCGGCAGCAAACGCAGCGAGATCGAGGTACGCGGCGTCGGGCACCCTGAGTTTGAGGGTGTGGCTCATCGCTCGTGCTCGGGGGCGGGTGTGG
>Ga0181522_10000129_pt1 | contig 61093 bp, 51 predicted proteins | sample PEATcosm2014_Bin_27_FD_121103 | JGI IMG/M metagenome (GOLD analysis project Ga0181522, IMG submission 121103) | Peatland microbial communities from MTU Mesocosm Facility, Houghton, MI, USA - PEATcosm2014_Bin05_10_metaG | ecosystem: Environmental > Terrestrial > Soil > Wetlands > Peat | place...
CGAACGTCCAGGGTGCGCAGGTCGCGGTTGTTGACGCCAATGATGCGAGCTTCGGCGGCCAGTGCGCGATCCAGCTCCCCGGTGGTGTGGACTTCGATGAGCGGTTCCATGCCGAGTTGACGGCCAAGAGCGATCAACTCGCGGAGCGTAAGGTCGTCGAGCGCGGCAACGATGAGGAGAAAACTGTCGGCGTCGTTGGCGCGGGATTCCCAGACTTGCCAGGAATCGAAGATAAAATCCTTGCGGAGGACAGGCTGCGCGATCTCTTTGCGCGCGTCGCGCATGTTTTTGAGCGAGCCGCCGAAGAATTCGGGCTCGGTGAGAACCGAGAGCGCAGCAGCGCCGGCGGCAGCAAGGGATAGCGCCAGGGCAACCGGATCGAAAGGATCGCGGATGACTCCACGGGAAGGCGACGCGGGTTTTAGTTCGGCAATGACATTGAGGGCCTCACGCGAAAGCGCAGACGCAAAGTCGCGCAAGGGGGAGGCAGCCTTGACGCCGTACTTCAGGGCGGTTTCCGGCAGCACCCGCTTGCGGTGATCGACCGCGGCGCGGCGAGCATCGAGGATGCGGTCGAGGACCGTTCCGGTGTTGGCTTGAGCAGACATTCGCGTAAGTTTGTATGCTAGGGGTCGCGGGTTTGAGTGTCAAATGAGCGGACGTGCGTCACGGCAGTGAATCGTCGGTAGTCGCTGCGGAGTTATGGGTCGTCTACGGGAGGCAGTTCGGGGATGGTCAGTTACCGAGAACAGTATGGGGCGTTGCTTGAAACCATTGCGAACCAGGCGGATGCGATGGCGATGGGATATTTTCGGGCCTTGGACATGCGCGTAGAGAGAAAGGACGATGGGACGGCGTTGACCCAAGCCGACGGCGCGATTGAAGCCATGGCGCGGGCGCAAGTTGCCGCGAGTGGCGTGACGCTGGATGTGCTTGGGGAAGAGATGGGCACCGGCAATGGAGAGTCGAAATCCGCCGCACCTGCGCGGTTGATCATCGACCCCATTGACGGCACCGAAGAATTTTCACGTGGAATCCCGACCTTCGGCACGCTGCTGGGAATCGAGCGTGACAAAGAAATTGTCGCGGGAATGGCTAGCGCGCCTGCGCTCGGAACGCGGTGGTGGGCCTATCGCGGCGAAGGAGCGTATCGGAACGGCCAGAGGATTCACGTGTCCAAGGTGACCTCGCTCGGCGACGCGATGGTCTTCACCACCGGTACCGGACCAAGCAAAGGAAAACAAGCCAGAGAGAAAATCCGGCGGCTGGCGGACGCGGCGCGTAGTGGCCGGGCGCTCGGCGGATTCTGGCAGCATATGCTGGTGGCCGAGGGCGCGATTGATGCCGCGCTGGACTGGACGTCGAAGCCTTGGGATCTGGCGCCGCTGGGCATTATCGTTGAGGAGGCCGGTGGGCGAGCAACGAATGTGCGCGGAGAACGGACCATTTATACAGGCGATTTTCTGAGCACCAATGGACTCATCCATGAGGAAGCGCAAGCGTTGTTGCGGTGAGAGGCTTCCTTCGCATGGTGCATGAGGCTGGCGGGGACTGTCCGAGGATTGGCGATTCGAGACGCACACAATACGCTGTGGGTGAGTTGGCGCTGAGGATGTTGGGGCATCCTCGTCGGATGGCCCCGGGAATGACAAGGAGAGTACATGGCGGTTGGGGAGATGCTGATGAATGCGCAAGCGCAAGCACGGAAAGCGGAAAAGCTCCGGAAGCTGCATGGCGGGCCGCGGATTCTGGTCCTTCCGAATGTCTGGGATGTGGCGAGCGCGCGAATTGTTGAGGAATTGGGATTCCCGGCGATCGCCACCACGAGCGCGGGAGTTGCTGCTTCCCTCGGCTATCCGGACGGGCAGAAAATCTCTCGGGAGGAGATGCTAGGTATGGTGGGACGAATCTCCCGAGCTGTAAACGTGCCGGTGACCGCCGATCTGGAAGCGGGCTACGGCGTGACCATCGAGGACATGACGGAAACGGTGAAAGCGATGGTTGGCGCGGGAGCCGTCGGGATGAATCTGGAGGATGTGACCGGGAGCAACGAAAGTTCGCAGGTGGACTTGAAGCTTCAGATAGAAAAAATTCACGCCATTCGCAGAGTGGGTGAGTCGCTGGGCGTGCCCGTCGTGTTGAACGCGCGAACCGACATTTACCTGATGCCGATTGGGCCCGCGGAAACGCGCTTCGAACGGACCGTGGAACGCCTTCGCGCATATCACGAGGCCGGAGCCGATTGCCTGTTTGCGCCGGGGCTAAACCATGCCGGGACGATTGCGAAGTTAGTTCGAGCGCTGGCAGCGCCTTTGAACATCCTGGTGACGATGGGATCGCCCTCGATACCCGAACTGGAAAAAATGGGGGTGGCGCGCGCGAGCACGGGGTCCGGCGTCATGCGGGCGACACTGGGGCTTACGCGGCGCATCGCGACGGAATTGAAGGAAACCGGGACCTACACATCGATGCTCGACGGAGCAGTGCCGTTCGCGGAAATGTGCGCAATGCTGGCTCGCCAGAAGTCCTAGCGCGATGCCGGACGCCGCGCAACTGCTGCAGGTATTGGACCAAGAAATCATCGCTTGCCGGAAATGTCCGCGGCTGGTGGCCTACCGGGAACTGGTTTCTCGAGAGAAGCGACGGGCGTACCGCGACTGGGTCTATTGGGGCAAGCCCGTGCCCGGATTCGGCGATGCGAAGGCGCAATTGATGCTGGTTGGTCTCGCACCGGGCGCACATGGCTCCAATCGCACCGGGCGTCCGTTCACCGGCGATAAATCCGGTGAGTTCTTGTACCAGGCGCTGTACGACGCGGGTTTCGCCAATCGGCCGGTGGCGTTGCACCGCGACGACGGTCTGCAGCTGCAAAATGCCTACATCACGGCGGCGGCCCGGTGTGCGCCTCCCGACAACAAACCGCTACCCGAGGAACTGCTCAACTGTCGGCCCTACCTTGAGGGCGAATTGGAAATCCTGAAGCCGCGCGCGGTGCTGGCGTTGGGGAAAATCGGCTGGGATGTGTACCTGGGGATTCTCAAGCACCAGGGAGCGATCACCTCGCGGGCGAAGTATCCCTTCGCACATGGTGCCGAGGCGGATATTGCCGTTGCCGGGGCACGGTTGTTCGGCGTCTATCACCCCAGCCAGCAGAATACCCAAACGGGCAAGGTCACGCTTGCCATGTACGCCAAAGTCCTCGCTCGCATTCGGCGATTCCTCGAAAACTAAGTGCACAGAGGCGGGATTCTGTCGGCACAAAGGGTGTCGGGATCGGCTGCCAAGTGCTGTGATCGACCGACACGGCGCCGGGCCCCTCCTCCCATTTGGAAGTGACAACCTATTGAATCAATTGCATTTAGTAGACTGAAAGAAAAAGGCGACGGTGGCGACCGGGATGCTTCTATAGGTGTGTGTCGGGGTGGCGGGTCAGGAGAGTCGCATGACTGGCTTTGGGACTAAATTTCTGGGAGCAAGCGTCGCGCTAGCAGCAGCGCTAGCGTGGGCTTTCGCCCTGGCAGCGCAACAGCCGCCGCAACAGCAGGAACTCGCCCCACCGGCCGATCAGAACCAGCCGGTAACCCCGCCGCAGGATCATGTCCTCGCGAAGGCCGCCGATGGGCGACGCAGCGCTGACCTGCCCGAAGAAGCCTACGCTGTGGCGCCGGGAACAAAATTTCTGGTACGGCTCGAGGAGGAACTGGATACCGGGGAAGCGCGACAAAACAGAGAATTCAAGGTGCGCACCCTGGAGCCGTTGGAAGCAGGCAGCGGGATCTATTTGCCGGCGGGGGCGGAGATTGTCGGCCATGTGAGCCGCGTGCAGTCCGCGGGTATCACCGGGCGGGCGCGCATCTGGCTGACCTTCGACGACATTCACACCAGGTTTGGGAAGCTGCCGATTGTGGCGGAGGTTGTCGGCGTGCCCGGCGACCATAGCGTAAAGACAGGGCCCACGCAGGAAGGCCTGATCGAAGGGCGCACCAGCACTCAGGAGGCTGCGGCCGAAGCCGCAGCTGCGGCAGCAGCGATCGGCGCCGCGAAAGGCGTGAAGGATAAAGACAAGAAGGAAGCTGCCGAGGGAGCCGCCGCGGCCGCCATCGCGGCCTACCTTCTGGAATCCGGCCGGGGGCACGAATTGGATCTGCCGAAGGGCGCGAAGCTCGAAGTGGAACTGGAGCGCGCGCTGTATTTGGTGAAGGAATAGTCGCCCCGAACAATACCCACACAATTCCATCTTACACCCGCGAAGCAACACCTCTCGCTCTCGCAAATCAAGAGCAGTCCCGGGAAACGCCGATCTCTCGATGGGGGCACCGGCACGCCATTCAGGAGAATGGTATTTCCAGCGCCCCGGGCCCCTCGGATGCCGTCGAGGTCAGCTTCCGCGCTGCTTGGCAAGCGGGACCGGGCTTGTTAGAGTCGAATGTCCGGCTTGCGCAAAGTTTGGATCATACCGACCAATGACTTCGGGAGAGGCTGAGCCGCATGGGCGAAGAGACAAAAACGGCGGTTCGCGCGGTGGAAACCGGCGAGCGGAAGGACCGCGTTCTGATCGTCGAGGATGAGGACAACGCGCGGAAAGGTTACGAGCAACTGCTGCAGAAGTGGGGCTATGAGGTGTTGGGCGTGGCCGCCGCGGAAGAAGCGCTGGCGAAATTCGGCAATTTCCAGCCGGATACGCTGATTGCTGACGTCGAACTGCCGGGCATGAACGGGCTGGATTTGCTGAAGCAGCTGGGCTCGGACCTGAGCAACGTTCCGGCGATCATCATCACCGGCAAAGGAAGTGACGAGCGAGCGGTAGCGGCGATCGAAGCCGGTGCGTTCTGGTACATCGAGAAACCGATGAAAGCGCCGGTACTGCGTGCGCTACTGGACCGGTGCCTGGAAAAGGCGCGCGACACGCGGCAACTGGCCGTGTTGCAGAGGCAATTGCGCGAGACCGGGCGGCTGGGCGACCTGGTAGGCGCGTCCAAGGGCATGCAGGAAGTAATGCGCATCGTGGAGATGGCCGCGCCGAGCTCGGCGTCGGTGCTGATCACCGGCGAGACCGGATCCGGGAAAGAGATTGTGGCGCGCAGCATTCATAAACTGTCGCCCCGGGCGTCCGGGCCGTTTGTGGCCATCAATTGCTCGGCGATCCCGGAGACGTTGATGGAGAGTGAGATTTTCGGGCACGAGCGCGGTGCGTTCACAGGCGCTGCGGAGCGCCGCATCGGGTGCTTCGAACTGGCCGATGGTGGGACGCTGTTGCTGGACGAAATCGGCGAGATGCCGGCGCCGACGCAGGCCAAATTGCTGCGGGTGCTCGAAGATCGCAAGGTCCGGCGGCTTGGCAGCAAGAGCGAAACGCCGGTGGATGTGCGCGTGCTGGCCGCCACCAACAAGGATCCGGAACAAGCGGTGGGAAACGGACAGTTGCGGCAGGATCTTTTCTTCCGGCTGAATGTCTTTCACATTCATTTGCCGCCGCTGCGGGATCACAAAGATGATATTCCGCTGCTGGTGGAATACATCCTGCGCGACGTCAACGCGAAACATGGCAAGCACGTGCGGGGCATCGGCGCGGAGGTCATGGACATTTTCCTGAGCCACACGTGGCCGGGAAACGTGCGCGAGTTGCGCAACGTCCTCGAGCGCTCGACGATCATGTGCGAAAAAGATCTGATCACGCGCAGCTGCCTGCCGGATGAGTTTGGCAAGTCGCAAGCGAAGGGTCCGAGCGACTTGTCGACCATCAAGTTTCCCGTGGGCACGACCGTGGACGCGATGGAGCGCGAACTGATCCTGCAAACCCTGAACGCCACTGGCAACAACAAGACACGCGCCGCAGATCTGTTGGGCATCAGCCTGAAAACATTGCACAATAAACTGAAAGAATACGGCGGAGCGAACGCCGACGCGGAGTAGAGACCCCCGATGCAGCTGCGGCTGCGCACAAAACTTACGCTGGTGATGACCGGGCTGGTGCTGCTGGTTGTGGTGGCGCTTTCCGGCGTGTTCGTCGCGCAGCTTCTCGATCAGGTCCTCCAGCAAATCGACAAGCGAACCAACGAGATTGCGCTCCAAGTCTTCGATCAAGCGCATCGCGCGCTCACCGACGCGGCTAACGAAGGGTTGCGGCCCATTTCCGATAGCCCCGAAGATATCCACGAGTATGTGTGGCAGGCTTTCAAGATTGATGAGGGGCTGCGCGCCCAATTGAAGGCGGCGAAAGACATACCTTCGATTTACGAGGTATCCATCACCGACCGCGATGGCATGGTCCTGATTTCGACCGACGAGTCTTTGCAGGGGAAATTTCTCCCTCGGCGAGCGCCACTCGCTCAACTGACGCAACGCGGATCTTTGCATCAAGTGAAAGTGCTGACTGGGGTGGCGAAGATTTACGAATTGGATTTTCCGTTCACCAAGAGCGGCCAGCCGTTCGGCGAGGTTCGCGTGTCGGTGTCTTCGGCACTCTTGCTCGCGGACATTTTGCCGAGCGTGAGAAAATTTGGAACCATTGTTCTGGTGGCCCTGATCATCTCGACCGGACTGGCGGCGGTTGTGAGTGGGGCGACGCTAGCGCCCTTGCGCGGCATCTCCGACCAATTGGATCGCATCTCCGCCGGACAATTTGACATGCCGGCCCCGGAAGTACGCGGATTTGTGGGCGGCACCGACGAACTCGGGCAAGTGAGCCGCAAGATTACACAGGTGGGACAGCAGCTGCGCGGAGTGCACGAAATTTTCAGCACGATGCGCGAGAACATGAATTCGGTGATGGCCGGCATGGAGGACGGCTTGCTCCTGTTTACGCGAGAGGCCCGCGCGGTGATGGTCAGTCCGGCGGCGGAGAAATTCCTGGGCGCGCCAGCCGGTGCTTTCCTCGGCCGCCGCATAAACGAGATTTTTCCGCCGGGGCATCCGTTGCATGACGTGCTGCAAGTGCATGGCGACGAGTTGAGCGAGATCGCGGCGGAAACCGATTTGCAGACGATCGAGGGTCCCCGCCGCGTCAGCGTTAGCGTGCAAGGCATCCAGGAAGACGGGGAGCGCATGGGCGCGCTGGTCACTCTGCGCGACCTCGACTCCATCGAGAGCATCAACACGCAATTGCAGGTGAGCGAACGTTTGACTGCCCTGGGTCGCATTACAGCGGGCGTTGCGCACGAAGTGAAGAATCCACTGAACTCCATGCGGCTATGGCTGGAAAACCTGAAGGAGTCCTTGCCGCCGGAGATGGACAGCAATGCGCAGCAAGCGGTTCAGGTTCTCGACAAGGAAATCGATCGACTCGACGCTGTGGTGAAGAGGTTTCTCGATTTCACGAGGCCGATGGAAGTGCGGTTGGAGGCCACGCAACTCGCCGACATCTTGCGCGAGGTGGTTGAAATTGCACAGCCGCAGCTGCGCAAATCGAAAGTGGAAGTGGCGCAACTTTTGCCAATCGATGTGCCCGAAGTTTACGTGGACCGCGCCCTATTGAAGCAGGCGGTCCTCAATCTGGTCTTGAATGCGTTGGAGGCGATGCCCAGCGGCGGTCATTTGCATTTGATGTTAAGCAGACGAGGAGAAATGGCGGAGATCAGCGTGGGCGACACCGGAAAAGGAATTCCGCCGGAGAACAAGCAAAAGATTTTTCAACTTTTTTTCACCACTCGACCGGGCGGTAGCGGAATCGGACTCGCCAGCACCTTCCGAATTGTACAGCTCCACAACGGTTCGATAGACTTTACCTCGGAGGTCGGCCGGGGAACGACGTTCCGCATCGAGTTGCCCCTCGCGGCCTGATCACTCGTGACGCAGCGATCGACCCAGTTCCGTGCCGGCTCTGGTTGCGCTTGGTTGCGCTTGCGCTCGCTCGGATTGTCGGCAGTTGCGCTGGTATTTGCTGGCTGCGCCGCTCAGCAGACGCCCAAAGCCAAGACCTTTCCGTGGGCTACGGTAAAGTCGGTGCGACCCGTGCTGCCGAACACCGCGGCGTTTTCGGCGGATGTCGCTGAGGATGATTTCCAGACGGAAATGGAGCTCGATGTGCCGCCGCCACCGTCACCGCTGGCGGAAATTCAGAACATGCCGCAACGGCCGCGTGTTGCGGCCGTCGCGTCTCCACCGAGCGCTCCATCGCGCCCCGAACCGCCGCAGATCGCGCCGCAGTTGACGGCAGAAGAAACCGCGGCGGCGCAGCAGCAAACCAATTTGAGTTTGAGCATCGCGGAACGAAACATCGCGGCCTCGCAAGGCCGGATGTTGAATGCCGCACAATCAGATCTGGCCTCTAAGGTGCGCAGCTTCGTCACCGAGGCGCGCGACGCGGCGCATGTCGACGATTGGACACGCGCGAGCAGCGCGGCGAAGAAAGCGCAAGTGCTATCCGAAGAGCTGGCTCACTCGTTGTGACTTTCTTCCCGTTTCCGTTTCGCGACGATTCTTTGATCCACTCGATGGTCTTCCTTTCACGCCTTACGCGTCGCGTGAGCGCGCTGTTCTGGATGCGTTAGAATGCAGTCATGAAAACCTTTGACGCGATCATCGCCGGCGGCGGGCTGATCGGCGGCGCTATCGCTCTGGAGTTGGCACAGGCCGGTCTGCGCGTTGGCTTGTTTGAGCGGAGCGAGCCTGGGCACGAGGCCTCCTGGGCCAGCGCGGGGATTTTGTCGCCAGCGCCAGAAAATCCCGGAATGATTCCGCTGGTGCCGCTGGCCAACGCGAGCATGGGCCTCTACCCCGGATTTATCGCAAACGTAGAGGAAATCTCAGGCCAGAGTGTCGGCTTTCGACCTTTTGGAACGATGGAGGTGTTGTTTTCCAGGGATGCCCGGCGCGAGCTGAGCACGTTGATCGCGCTGCACCACGGACTTGGACTGAAAGCGGAACCTCTGCGGCCGGAAGATGCGCGCGGACTGGAGCCGGCGCTCAGCCCCGACGTGCAGGCGGCGGCATTACGGCCCGAAGAAGCTTCTATCGACAATCGCGCTTTGATGCAAGCGGTGTTGCACTCAGCGCGCAAAACTGGCGTGGAGATTTTCAGGGAACACGCGGCGGACGCAATCCGACGCGAAGGCGCACGGTGCGCTGGCCTGAAGGTGCGCGGCGAGAATATTTCGGCGAAGTGGACGGTCATCGCCGCCGGCTGTTTTTCGGCGCACATTGAAGGAGCGGAAGCGTACGCTCCGGTGCGTCCCGCCAAAGGCCAAATGGTTGCGTTGCGCGCGGATGACTTGAAAATGAAACGCGTGCTCTGGTCGGACAAAATCTATTTGGTGCCAAGAAATGATGGGCGGATCTTGGCCGGGGCCACGGTCGAGTACGTGGGCTTCGACAAGCAGGTGACCGCCGGCGCCGTGGAAAAGATTCTGGCTGCCGCTATCGAGCTGATGCCGGGATTGGCCAACGCGCGAATCGAGGAGACTTGGGCGGGCTTGCGGCCAGACTCACCGGATCATTTGCCGATTCTTGGCCCAACCGACCTCGACGGCCTTTTGATGGCGACCGGACACTTTCGCAGTGGCGTACTGCTTACGCCGATCACCGCGCGGTTGACGCGTGAGTGGGTCACGCAGCAGCGCGTGAGCGTCGATTGGGAGCGATGGAGCCCTTTGCGATTCGTGGCCGCGCAACGAGAAACAACCGCGTAGAGACGGCCACTGCCACCGGCCCTGGCGCCCGGTCGTGAGCGAGACTACGTTTACCAGGGTCGGATGACCCGCCACTACCGTGTGGGCGGCGGCGTGATGGGCGACGCCTGGCCTACATTGCTGTAATGAATCTGGCTTCCATCGAGCGCCAGATCGTGCTCGAGCACGACGTCGAGGGTCGAGCCGCGGGGCAACTCCGCTTCCGGACCGCGCGTTAGCAGCACCGCGCCGAGTCCAACCAAACCGCCGGCCCCGGCGCCAATTCCGGCACCCTTTGCACCAGCCGCGATCGCGCCTATTCCCGCGCCGGTGGCTGTGGTGGTCGCTACGGTGCCGACGTCTTTGCCTGTCCCGCCGGGGCCGGTCATCTTTCCTTCCGAGTCCATGGTTCCTTTGCCGCCGCTGTCCGCGCTGCGGGGATCGGCATTCAAGTCGACAGTGTAGCCATTGGGGAAAATCAGGGTGTTGAGTTTCATGCGGAATTCGCCGCGGCCCTTGATGCGGCCGGGGCGCTTCGATTCGATCAATTCGCCGCGAAGATAGGATCCCACGGGAATCACGATGTGGTTGTTCTGGGTGATCGGGAAGGAGGTGCGGAAATAAACGGAATCGCCGGGTTTTGCGGCGCGGGTGGAGATGCCGTTCTCCAGGACAACCGCAAAGCGCGTGCCCGCGGGGACATTGATGGGCTGCGACGGGCCGGCGTTGCGCGCGGCGGTCTGCACGGATCGCGGTGCGGGAGGCGGGGCGGATGTTTGCGGTCCATCCGGCTCTTGCGCCCGAGCTATGCCGGTGGATGTGCCGCTGATCAACAATGCAGCGGATGTGAGAAGGACTGTGCGCTTGCGGTGCATGGCTCTGTTCTCCGTGCTGTTTCTGCGATGCCTCTGAGAGAATTACGGATGCTTGCGACAGTATACGCGTCTCTGGTGGCCGAAAAGGATATCGAAAAACACGGCAGGTTTTCCGGCCTGGGGCCGTTCGGGTGGTGGTTGGGAAACCGCCGTTCGGAACAATGGTGTTCCAGCGGGGATTCGCAAGCCTTACAGTGAGCCTGACAGTGAGTTTGACCGTCGTATATTGCGGGGCTACGCTGGGTAGCAGATAGATTGGGAGGAAGGCATGGCGAAGCTGGCGCTGATCTATGGAATGAGGTTGCTGCCCGAGGAGGATCTTGGGGAAGTGAAAGACGCTACCGTGGTGCTGAAGAACGGGCGTACGGCGCGGGTGACCATGCATTTGATCGAAGGGACGAAGGAAGAGATCGAGGCGACGTTTCACCAGTCGATTGAGGCTTTTTTTGAGATGTATCCGGAGATTTGAAGTAGTGCTGTGGCCAATGGCTGGAGGAAGGCGCGAAAAAGGAGCTGCGGCGACGCAAAGTCTATGGTAGGTAGGATCGGAAGACCGGGTTGCGGGTTTCGGGCTGGGCGTTTGGGCGCGCCGGTGTTGCACCTGAACACCATGAGCGATGTCTGGCGCGGGACCGTCTTTAACGATTTCCGAAGTTTTCTGGATCGGCGTTGGGATCGCCCAGGGTATCGGAGATGAGCACCGTGGACTGGCCGGTTAGTTCGAAACGTTTGCGGCACTTGTAGCAGGCTACCAGGTCGTCCAGACGGACCATATAGGAAGACGCTTTGGCGAAACGCTTCTTGTCTTCTTCACCGGCGCCCCGGGGGAGTTCCTTTTTCTTGCGACAGACTTTCCAGCGCACGGGAAATTCGAATTCACCGCGGCAGCTGGGACATAACAGCTTGATTTTCTTGGTTTCTTCGCGTTCGGTATAAAAAGCTCGCTCGTCCATAGTTATCGTGCGGGTGTGCGCACCGCTTCTTCGATTGTAGCAAATTCAAGGCCGAGATCGCGCCAGCGCGGCAGCCAATATTCCAGTGCCGCCAGGGTGGGGGCGCGGTCCGCACTCTGAGCTCGATGGCCACCATCGTGAAGGCACAGGATGTCGCCGTTGTGTACATGCCCCGAATGGCGGGCGGCAGATGTCGCGTGCGAGGCAATGGGATTCATGCGCTCGATCAGCCATTGACTGGACGGGGATCGCCAGTCGCCGGGTAGCAGCGTCCACAATACGGTACGCAAGTCGAACTCGCGTGTGATGCTCGCGAGCCACGGGCTACGGAAACCCCACGGAGGGCGAAACCATTTCGGCGTAGCGTGCAAGGTGGCGGAAATCGCATCCTGGCAGCACCGCAATTCTTCGCGGGTCTGCGCCGGGGAGAGTCGGAACAGATTTGGGTGCGTTTGCGTGTGATTGCCGATCAGGTGCCCGCGGGCGGCCGTCTCTCGAACCAGGTCCGGACATTCCCGTGCGTAGCGCCCGATCAGGAAAAATGTCGCGCGTGCGTTGTAGCGGTCGAGGAGATCGAGCAGTCGCGGCGTCATCGACGGATTCGGCCCGTCGTCGAAGGTGATGGACAGTTTGCGGGACGAGGCTGTACGGAAAGTGGTCGGCCCGAACAATTGCGCGCGCGGATGGGCGGCGCCGTAGGCGGTCAGGCCGGCGGCGGCGGCAACAGGAACCACGATGACCCAGGGATTCACGCGGTTATTCTCGCACGAGGGGTGCTCGCGCGAGTATCTCTCGTGCAAGAACCACGTCGGTTTCCGTCCACCGCTCCCTCACAAGGAATACGGACTGCGGATGGTGGCCAGTTGATGAAGTCCTTGCCCACCCCGCCGGGTATCTGTCAGGATGCTGCCACAAGTCGTCCACATTGACGGGACATCAAGGGGAACCAAATGGCAGGATTCTGTAGAAACTGCGGAAGTCCGTTGGCCGACGGGCAGGCCTTTTGCGTGAAGTGCGGAACGCGTGTCGGGGAGGTCTCTTCGCCAAGCGCCGGCGTTCCGGCCCCGGCCACGGCGGTTCCGCCGCCGTCTCCACCGGTCTACGCGGCACCGCCGCAAAGCTCCGTGCCGGTCGGGCCGACGAAAACCAGTCCACTGGCGAAAATTCTGGTCGCCGTCGTGCTGGTCTTCGTAGCGTTTGGTGCGATTGCCGTCGCGGCGATGATGTACATCGGCCATCGCATCCATCAAAAGACGGAGGAATTCGGGCTCAACCGATCTTCAGAAGAAATCAGAGAGAGCCAGGCGGCCTTGAACCGCATTGATGGATGCGCGTTGCTTTCAAAGGCCGACGTCACTCGGGCCGTCAAAATGGATGTGCTGCGTGCGGAATCGACCGATGGTAATCCTGGATGCACCTACAGCGTTAGCGGCGATGCCGCGGATCTGACTGCCAAACACATCTCGGCGCTGCACAAGAACCAGCTAAACAAATCGCAGCAAGAGAACGTAGAAGATTTCGGCAAGACGATTTTTCACGGCGCTGGTTCCGGATCAAACGGCAACGTGGCCGAGCATCCCGGCGAAGCCCCGGTGTTTTCGTTTTCGATCGACAACAATGCCCCGCAGCTCCAGATGCGGCTCTACAAGGCAACCCTGGGCCGCATGGGGCCGTCGGTCGCCCCGGAAATTCCCAATCTGGGTGACGAAGCGTTTGACGGCGCGGGGGCGATGCTTTTCGTGCGCAAGGGGGACAAGGTGGTGCGCATCATGTACATGACATGTCCGTGTGGCTTGGATGACGTGTTGCCGCTGGCGCGAAAGATCGTTGACGGTCTGTAACAACGACGGTCGGCCGCCGGAGACGCGGAGTCTGGCTGACCGGTTGCAGAGCCTGGTTGCGAGCAATTCTGCGGTTGGAAATGCAGCCATGGCTCGGCCGGAGCGGAAACCCTGTGAGAACGAATGTTTGCTCTCAGAGAGCTGCAGTTCGCCGTACGCTGCGAACTCGAATCTTCCCGCTTGTTAACCGGGGAGCAGGCGGCGGGACTTAAGGTCCTGCAGCAGCCGCTCGACCTCACTGTCGCGGTCGATGCGCGTCAGGCGGCCGGCGACTTCGTCAGCGGCTAGTTCGACCTCGGCGCTGGCGACCGCTTCGGTTTGGTTTACGCGATCCTTGAGACGGTCGAAGGTGGCGCTTTTTGCGCTATCGCGTAGCGCGGTCTGTGCGCGGGCGGCTTTACCCAGCGCCACGCTGCGGCGGTGACGCGCCAGCAATAGTTCGCGTTTGGATTTCGCTTCGTCCAGCTTTTGTTCGAGCTTCATCAGCGCTCCTTTCAGGGCTTCCACCTGCGCCTTCTGATCGTCCACTTGTTCGCGGTAGCTCAGGGCTAGCCGCTGCGAGGTGTGGTACCGATCGAGTGCTGCGCGGGCCAGGTCGTCCTGCACCTTATCGACTGCGCGTTCGGCTTTGCGCATCCAATCGCTTCCTGCGTCTTCGTTCTCTTTCAGCTTTTTCTCGAGCATGTGCTGGTCGGCGATGGAGACAGCGACCTGCGTTTTGACCTGCATGTATTGATTCTCCATGTCGAGAATCACCTGCTTGATCATTTTTTCCGGATCTTCGGCGCGATCGATTGCGTCGTTGATGTTTGCGCGAATTAATGTGCTGACCCGTTCCAAAAGTCCCATGACAATTCCCCTTTCTGTGCCTGCTCGAAGCCAAGAACTTCTTCGAGATCTCTACTTGCCCGCAAAACACGCAATGCTCATTGCCAGACATTTTTCCAGCACCACCACCGCATCACCCGAAAAGTGGATGGCCAGAAACAAGCCGAGCGCCGCTGCCACGATCCACAGGACGAGCGCGATCTTATTTGCTTTGCTGACGGCCATAACCTTCCCCCGAAGGCAATCTTCGAAAAAAATCAGCGCCGGGGCAGATTCCGCCCCGGCGGAAGCGAACGTTATGAATTACTCGGCGCTGGCGGCAATGGCGGCGCCGGCTTTGGCGCCTTGTCGCCGATCAACCGCACCTTGGAGAGCAGGTCGGCCATCTGCATGCCGGAGAGCGCTTCGAACAGCGCCGGCACTTGCGCTGCGATCTTGGTGACGTCGCCGGTCAGCTTGTAGGCGCCGGCGGCATCGCCATTGCCGGTCGAGACGATGGTGACCTTGTCGATTTTGCCGAGCGGCTCCGCGAGAGCGCGCACTACGTCCGGCAGGCCGGTAATCAGCTTGTCGACGACGGCGGCCTGGTTGTACTCCTGGAAGGCCTCCGCCTTGATGTTCATCGCCCGGGCTTCAGATTCGCCCTTCTTGAAGATGATCTCGGCGTCGGCTTGGCCCTGTGCGCGCGTCGCCGAGGCGCGGCCTTCCGCTTCCTTGATCAGTCGCTGCCGCTCGGCCTCGGCCAGCGTCTCGATGCGTTGGCGCTCGATCTCCGCCGGCTTCAGCACGGTCGCGATCAGTTCGCGTTCCCGGCGCGCAATTTCGGCGTCTTGCACCTTCACTTGCGCTTCGCGTTCCGCTTGCTGGACGCGCACGGCTTGCAGGATCACCTGCTGTTGCTGCACGTTGGTTTCGATCTCATAGGCTTTGTCGGCCTGCGCTTGCGCGCGCTTGGTGGCTTCGAGGTACTCGGCCTTCTTGATGTCCAGGTCACGCTCCGCTTCCGCTTGCTTGGTCAGCGACGCGGTTTCGGCGGCGACACGCTCCTGGTCCGCTTGGGCTTTTGCGACAGCTGCGGCGCGTTGCGATTCGGCGCGCTTGATGGCGATGTCACGATCAGCTTCGGCGGCGGCTACTTCCGCGTCGCGCTTGATGCGCGCGATGTCGGGCCGGCCCATGTTGGTGATGTATTCGTTCTTGTCGCGTACTTCCTTCAAGGTGAAGCTGATGACTTCCAGCCCCATCTTGTTCATGTCGTCGGCGCACGTGGAACGCATGCGATCGGCAACCATTTCCGGTTCCTTGACGATTTGCTCAACCGTCAGCTGGCCGATGATCCCGCGAAGATGCCCTTCCATCACCAGGCGAATCAAGCCTTCGCGCTGCTCGGGCCGCTTGGTCAGGAACTGTTCCGCGCCGGTGCGAATCGACTCCGGATCGGATTTCACTTTGATCTGGGCAACCGCTTCAATCGTGACCGCGACGCCCTGCTTGGTGTACAGGCTTTGCTGGGGCGCGACGTCGAACGACATCAGCTCCAGTGAGAGTTCGCGGCATTGCTCGATCATCGGATAGATGATCGTGCCGCCGCCTTTTACTATGCGGGTGCCACGAAGGCCGTAGATGATCAACGCTTCGTGCGGACCCGCTTTCCGGAACAGCTTGGCCAATACCGCCATGATGAGAAGCAAACCCAGCACGGAGAGACCGGCAATCACCGCAGTCATTTGATCGAACATATAGACCTCCCTTTTGCCAACTTGCCCGGACCGTTTGCGGGGTACCTGATCCGAGAAACTCGTTACCCGCCGCAGGCCCAGCCACATTCGCGCGGGCCCGGCGCTCTCGGCTACTTCGTGAAATCGTCCCAGCGCTTCACGTACGCGATTCCCTTTTCATAGCGCTCGATCACGACTTCCGCGCCTTTTTCGACCAGCTCGCCCGCTTCGCTGCGCGCGCCTGCGCATCGGCGCACGCCGCCGAGCGAAAAGATCACTTCGCCGGTGCCCTTTTCCCGAATCGGCATGCTGAGCGTGCCGACGCAGCCTTCCATGCGGTAATCGGCGTCCAGCATCTGCGAGTCGCTGGCGCGTGTCAGCTTGAGCATGAAACGGTAGACGACCGTTCCCGCGACAAGCCCGGCCAGCGCCGCGAGCGCCAGGCACACGAGCGCCACCAAATGCGACGCGCGCGTCAGGATGTAGCCGGCGCCGCCGAACCACGCGAGAAATGCCATCATCGTGGAGGCGTTGAACCACGAAATGTGGTTGCCCGCTCGGCCGCCGGCGCCCTTCGCTGCCGCTCCACCGTGGCCGCCCGCTCCTCCATGCCCACCGTGCGCAGGCAAATGCAGACGGAATGGCAGGTGGATATGAACGGCACCCGCGAGGAATGTCAGCGCGCTAAACGCGAAACCGACAAGGAAACAGAAAAGATAAAGGTCAGACCAGGTCATGGAGCACCTCGAGCGCATTTAGGGTGCGCGGCCGGAATTCGAGACGCGAAGTTCCGGTTAGTTCCGGAAAGAGCTGGCGCTGGACGGCGGTGGATGCCCGCTGCCCTGAACGCGAGGGGGACGCAGGACCTCGCCGAGCCGATCGCCAAGGCCCGGCGTGCGAAGAATCTCGGCCAGGAGCAGAAGCGCTTGCCGCGAATCGGGAACCTCGGCGATCGTCAGCAGCGCTTCACTCAGCGCAGGATCGGTCGGGAACTGCTCCACGCCGGCGTAGAGCCAGCGATCCACTTTCGCGTCGGTGGCTCGCAGGTCAGACTGTAGGCTGAGCGAATATCCCTCCGGGTCGTCCACCAGAAAGCCGGGGTAGACGCGGAAGAACCGGGCCAGCAGGTCGCGGGTTGCCTGCGTCAGATGGGGCCTCGAGCCGCCTTCGATCTGCGAGAGATAGGCCTGGCTCAAGCCGCGGCCCACTTCGCGCTTCATGGCCTGTGCCAGTTCGAGCTGGGTCATCGGGCGGCCCAGGCCACGCAGTGAACCTTCCACCGCGCGTAGGGAACGGAGTTTGTCGCCGAGGGTCATGAAGGCACCGCCTGTTATTGCAATATGCAAATCTTATATCGCAATCAGCGATTCTGTGTCAAGCACAGAATGTGACCTGTTTTCAGTAGCTTAGCGAAGCCGCGCTGGCGGCCTTGTTCAGGGGCAAGTTGGGAGGTACGGCAGGCGCGGGACCGGTCACGACAGGAGGCGCATTATTCCGCCTTGCGAATGGAGTGCAGATCAATCCCCAGTTGCTGGCATTTCTTATAAAGATGGCTGCGTTCCAATCCCATCGCGCGGGCCACATTCGTCATATGAAAATTCTGGCGGTGAATTTCCGCCAGCAGCACTTCCCTCTCGAACCGTTCGGTCCGCTCCGCAAGTGTTCCCCTTGCCGAGCCACCCTCGCTCGAGCCTGAAGGTTCTTGTGAGGAAGGCAAGACCAAACGCACGTCGGCCGCGGCGACCGGCTCTTCGCCCGCCAGAAGCACCAGCCGCTCGACCACGTTGCGTAGTTCGCGAATGTTGCCTGGCCAGCTGTACCGCCTCAGTTCGTCCATGGCATCTTTGGCGAAGACTTTCTCTTTCCAGCCGTTCTGCGCCGCCACCTGCCGCGCAAAATGCTCGACCAACATCGGGAAATCTTCCAGGCGCTCGCGCAACGGCGGCAGCTGCAACGGAAAAACATAAATCCTGTGAAACAGGTCGCGCCGAAACGTGTTCTGCTTCACCAGCTCTTCCAGGTTGCGATGCGTAGCGACGACCACGCGCACATTTACCCGGATCGGCTTGTCGCCGCCGACGCGCTCGACTTCGCCTTCTTCGAGGACACGGAGCAACTTGGCTTGCATCGCTACCGGCATGTCGCCGATCTCGTCCAGGAACAGGGTGCCGCCGTCGGCTTGTTCGAATTTTCCCAGATGTTTGGCGGCGGCACCCGTGAACGCGCCCTTTTCGTGACCGAAAAGCTCGGACTCGATGAGTTCGGCAGGCACCGCCGCGCAGTTCAGCGTCACGAACGCATTTTCGTGCCGCAGGGACTTTTCGTGGATCGCGCGAGCGACCAGCTCCTTGCCGGTGCCGGTTTCACCGAGGATGCATACGCGCGTTTCGCTGGCGGCTACGCGATCGATCTGCGCCAGGAGTTTGGTCATCGCCGGGCTCGAACCAACGAGTTCGTGCTTTCCCAAACGATCGCGCAGCTGCCGATTTTCCTCCTGCAAGCGCGACAGCCTCATGGCGTTTTCCAGCGTCACGAGCAGTTTGTCGGTAGAGAGGGGTTTCTCTAGGAAATCCATGGCCCCCAGCCTGGTCGCTTGGACGGCCATTTCAATGTTCGCCTCTCCAGAAATCAGGACGACGGGGATTTTCACGCCGGCTTTTTTCAGATCTTCGAGGAACTCGATCCCGTTCTTGCCGGGCATGACGACATCGGACAGGATGAGGTCGAACGCTTCGTTGCGAACCAGGTCCAGGGCCCGCGACGCATTGTCGCAAACCGTTGCTTCGTGACCCGCCAGGCGGAACGCGCGAGAAAGGGAGGCCAGCGTGCTTGGATCATCGTCAACCAGCAGAAGGTGGGCTTTGCGTGGCAAGCATCCGTCCTTTGTGTCGAAGGTTTGTTCGTAAAGCGTTGGGCGTCGGGTCAGTCCGAAGCCGCAGCAAATGTCGGAGGAACGTCCTTGTCTGTTTCTTTCGATTCTCCGGGCGCGGCCGGCTCGTTATCGCGAGCGACGGTAGCGCTGGCCTGACGCTTCGGCAATTCGATGCGGAAAGTCGTACCGTGCCCCGGTTCACTCGAGACGCCGATGGTGCCGTGATGATCGCTGATGATGGATTGCACGATCGCGAGCCCCAAACCTGTGCCTTGCTGCTTGGTCGTATAGTACGGCGTGAAAAGCCGCGCGCACTCTTCGGGGGTGAGACCTTCGCCGGAATCGGAGATTTCGATCAAAACATTGGCGCCGCGCTCCGCGGTTCGAAGGGTGAGCGTGCCGCCCGCGGGCATGACGTCCAGCGCGTTCAGCACCAGATTCTGGAATGCGCGATGAACGAGTACGGGGTCGGCGTCAATTTCCGGCAACGATTCGGCAAGGGCATATTCCGCAGTGATGGCCGGCTTGCCGACCACGTTAAATTGCGGTTCGAACAAACGGATAATATTGCGCAGGGCCTCGTTCACATCCATGCGAACGAATTGCGGGACCTGCATTTTCGAAAAATCGCTGAAGCGCCCCACGATGGCATTGAGATTGGCCAGCTCGACCTTCAGCGTCGCCGTCGATTCGTTGAACACTTCCAGGAACTGTTTCGCGTCCAGCTGCTTCGATCGCTGCAAATTCTCCACTGTAATTTGCAAGGGAAACAGCGGGTTGCGCAACTCGTGCGCCAGCCGCCGCGCGAGTTCACGCCAAGCCGCCACGCGCTCGGTTTGAAGCAAGCGATCACGCTGGATGGCCAGGGTTCGAGTCATGTCGTTGAACGCGATGCCCAGTTGCCCGATCTCGTCGAGTCCGCGCACGTCGATCCGCGTGTCCCAGCGCCCCGCAGCCACTTCCCGGGAGCCATCGGCTAGTTCCCGCACCGGCCGCGTAATTCGCGCGGAAACCCAGAAGCTCACGAGCAAACCGATCAGCAAGGCCCCAGCCGCAACCGCTGCCGAGGTCATCACGATGCGGTTGGTCAGCAGCACCAATTGCCTGCGCGAACTGCCAACCAAGAGTACGCCGAGCAGTTCGTTGTTGCGTCCCGACAGCGGCATGGCGTGAAACGTCTCCGCCGAGGCCGCGTCGGAATTCCAATGGATGGTGCGAACCAGGGTTTGCGGCTGTTTCCGAATTTGGTCGATCAGCGGTTGCAGAAGCTCCGGTTGCTCGACGCCCTGTTTCCCTCCGCTCAGAAGAGCCGCGGGACTAAATCCGGGGTCTAGGTTGAGATACAAAAACGCGCGCATCCCGGAAGGCAATACCAGCGTCGATAGAAAATTCTGGTCCAGGCGGCGTCCGCCGATAATATAGAGATTTTTGTCGTTCCCCCCGGAAACCGAGCGCACGGCGGTTAACGAGAGCGCGGCGCTGTCGGGAAGCTCTTCTCGTTTCAAAAATGCCGCCGTCGAATTCCAGTCCTTTGTTGCGGTCACCCAGGTATTCTTGTAGCCAACCCGCGACGGATACTGCGCCGACGAAATGATCGTTCCGTCCCAGCCCGCAAGCTCCACGAAGTCCAATTGGTGGTCTTGCGCCGCTCCGCTGGCATCGTGAACGTAGAGCGATTGGTCCGCACTGGGCCGCGCCAGATCGATGGCCACGCGCAGGGTAACATCGGCATCGGCAATATTCTTGACCTGCTGTGCAATCTCATCTTCACGCAGCACAAACTCTTTATTGAACTGTCCAACGATGGCTTCGGTGTGCTCCCGATCCATTTCCTCGAAAGTCCCGCGAGCGTACCGCACCACGCCATAGGCCACGATGGAAACCGAGCCAAGAACGGTAAACACGAAGACCAGAAACAGCTTGGTCCGGAAGTTCATCGAGACGCTCCGCGAGGCCCAGCGGACCATGGCACCGGCGGCGACCCTGGTCTACCACGCGCCCGCCGCCCGTCGTCGCAGACCTTGCCTTCCAGCACCGCGGTGAACCTGTTCAGCTGTTGGGAGTCTTTGTTCACGTTCAAACAGAAAGCATATCCTGATAGGCGTCGCGACAAAAGCCCCGCCACGCGCTTCCCTGCTTTGGCAGCAACAGACTGCCGCCAGGCCGGCCACTCGGTGCCGCAGGATCGACAAATATTTTACTTGGCAGGCAACGGCAGCAGGGTCGATGATATTGCGGCTTCTAAAAGCGGCATGCGAGCTTCAGGATTTCACGTTTCAGGAAACTATTTCGAATAAAAAACGTCTTTACTGGAGTGGCAAACCGGGGTGGCGTAGTTTTCTGTCTAGCGATCAAGCAAATGAGCGGTTCATCGGTGGGAGAGCAAATGACCAAGCTGCGTCTTCGAGCAGGCGCCCGTGCTGCAATTTTCCTCGTGCTGTTGTTCGGTGTCCGTCCGGCGATGGCGGAGGAAACCTCCCCGGTGCCCGAGCAGCCGCCGGCCGGGTCTACCAAGCTCTTGCGCTACGCGGATGTCTCGAAGGATTCCGTGGTGTTTTCTTACGCCGGCGATCTGTGGCTGGCTTCCCGCCAGGGCGGCGCAGCGCACCGGCTGACCTCCGGTCCCAGCGAAAAGCTCTATCCCAAATTCTCACCGGACGGAAAGTGGATCGCCTTCACCGCCGCCTACGACGGCAACCCTGACGTCTATGTAATCCCGGCCAGCGGCGGCGAACCCAGGCGACTGACATTTCATCCTTCCAACAATATCGTGCTCGGCTGGACGCCCGACGGCAAAAACATATTGTTCCGGTCGGGCCGGCTCTCCGCACCGCCCAAGCGAACCACCCGGCTGTTCCTGATTTCCTTGCAAGGAGGCCTCCCCCAGGTGCTGCCGGTGCCACGAGGAGACCTGAGCAGCTTCTCCCCTGACGGGAACAAGATCGCTTATCTGGAAACGTCACAGGAAAACCGAACGTGGAAGCGCTATCACGGGGGTTGGAGTCTGCCGATCGCCATCTACGATTTGAAAAACAACACTTACGAAGAACTGCCCAAATCGAAGGGCATGGACCTATTTCCCATGTGGCACGGGAACACCATTTATTTCATCAGCGATCGCGACGGCGTGATGAACCTGTTCGCCTACGATCTCGGAACCAAGCAGACCAAGAAACTTACCGACTACAAGGAGTACGACATCAAGTGGCCTAGCCTTGGGCCGGACGCCGTCGTGTACGAAAACGGTGGCCTGCTCTATGAATTGAGTCTTCAAGACGGAGCGTCCCGGAACATTCCGATCGAGGTGCACGCAGAAGATCTGGAAGCGCGGCCGGAATTCAAGAACGTCGCGCAAAACATCGGAAGCTTCGGACTCTCTCCCTCGGGCGCGCGGGCGGTACTTGAAGCGCGCGGCAATATTTTCACCGTGCCAGCCGAACACGGCAGCATCCGCACAATTACCACCGACAATTCGAGCGTCCATGAACTCAATCCGACGTGGTCCCCGGATGGAAAATGGATCGCCTATCTGTCTGATAAAACCGGAGAATACGAGGTTTATTTGAGACCGCAAATGGGCGGCGATGAGGTTCGTGTAACCACTGACGGCGGTGTCTATCGCTATGGTCCGGTCTGGTCGCCGGACAGCAAGAAGCTACTGTATTGGGACAAGCTCCACAAACTTTGGTGGGTCAACGTCGACGAAAAAAAACCCGCGCAGGTCGACCAAGGCGGTTATTCCGACATCGCCGATGGCAGTTGGGCGCCGGACAGCGCGTGGATCGCGTATTCGAAGACGGACCGGCGCGGCGCAGGCCAAATGTATTTATATTCGCTCGATCAAAAGAAGACATCGAAGATTTCCGACGGCTTCTATAACGACACCAATCCGGTTTTCGATCCCGCTGGAAAATACATTTTCTTCCTGTCGCAACGTTACCTATTCCCCAGCATCGGCCAGCTCGACCAACGCTTCAATTACTACACGACCGACGGAGTCTTCGCCTTGACGCTCACCCACGACGAAGCCTCGCCGTTCACCCCGCAAAGTGACGAAGAAAAAGCGGCTGACAAAGATAAAGAAAACAAGGACGAAAAAGGTGCCGACAAGAAAGACGAAGCAAAGGCCTCTGGAAAAGACAACAAGGAAGAGCCCAAGAAGGACGAGAAAAAAGAAGAAGCCGCAAAACCTGTCAAGGTCGATCTAGCAGGGATCGAAAGCCGCGTCGCTCCCGTGCCGATTGCTTCTGGCATTTATAGCAACTTGGCGGCCCGCAAAGGAAAACTCCTCTACATGGCGCAGCCGCCGGAAGCCAGGGCCGCTGGAACCGACCAAGACACCGCGCCGCGCAATATCGTTCACGTCTACGACCTCGAAAAACGCGAAGACAAAGAGCTGCTGAACGGTATCGATGCCTACGATGTGAACAAAGAAGGAACCAAGGTCATCTACAAGGCTGGCCCGGTCTTCGGCATCCAGGACGCCGAAGCTGGCAAAGCGAAAGTCGGCCAAGGCAAGCTCGACCTCTCCGGCCTCCAGGTGAAAATCGATCCCCGCGAGGAATGGAGACAAATTTTCCACGAGGCCTGGCGCATCGAGCGCGATTTCTACTGGGACCCGGCCATGACCGGCCACAACTGGGAACAAATCGGCAAACGCTACGAGGCTCTATTGCCGTGGGTCGCGCATCGCAGCGATCTGAATTACCTCATCGGCGAAATGATCGCCGAACTCAGCACCTCGCACACCTACGTCGGAGGAGGAGATCAGCCAAAGCCTCCCCAAATTGGCGTAGGTCTGCTCGGCGTCGATTTCCAACCCGACCAAGGCTATTATCGCATCACAAAAATCTATCCGGGTGAAAACTGGAACGAAGCCACACGTTCCCCTCTCACCGAGCCCGGCCTGAAAGCGAAACCCGGCGATTATCTCCTGGCGGTGAACGGACAACCTGCCACCACTTCGCAGGATGTGTACGCCTACTTCCAAAACCTCGCCGGGAAGATTGTTACCCTCAAGTTGAACAGCAGACCCGGCGCCGACGGCGCGTGGGAGATCACCGTGAAACCGACCGGCGACGAAAGTGGAATTCGCTATCTCAACTGGATCGACAACAATCGCAAGCGCGTCGAGCAAGCCACCGGTGGCCGCATCGGTTACATGCACGTCCCCGACACTTCCATCGACGGCATCATCCAGTTCGACAAAGCGTTCAACGCCCAACTCGATAAAGACGGCATCATCGTCGACGAGCGCGACAACTCCGGCGGGATGATTCCTGACTTTTACACCGAAAAACTCAAGCGCCAGCTGCTTGCGGTGGTGGCTGCCCGAGACACGAAAGACGTTCCGTGGCCGCCGGTGGCAATCTACGGCCCAAAAATCATGATCGTCAACGAGCTGGCCGGCTCAGGCGGCGACGCCTTCCCCTGGTTTTTCCGCCGCGAAAAAATCGGGCCTATCGTGGGAGAGCGCACTTGGGGCGGGCTGGTTGGAATCGGTAACATCCAGCCGCTACGCGACGGAGGAGGCGTCACCGCTCCCGGCTTCGGTTTCTGGAGCACCGACAACGGCGGCGAGTGGGTTGTGGAAGATCACGGTGTCGATCCCGACTACGTCGTTCCCCAACGCCCCGATCTGGTAGTCAGCGGACACGATCCGCAACTCGAAAAAGCCATCGAACTGGCCAACGACGCCCTGAAAAATTACCAAGGGCTTCCACCAAGACCCCCATATCCCAAAGTAAAGATGCAATAATCGCGCGCCGCAGCGCTCACAAATAAGATAAGCGGCTCGGCACGCATCGTCGGCGGCAAAAAGATACCTTTGCTAGCGAAAGCCAGGCTTCGGTGCCAGCCTTCGTGCCAAGAATCTCCGACCGTCAACGACGCGTGCCATGACGCCTTTCCGTTTCTATCCTTAATTGCTGCATCACATTTGTACTTCGTCTTTCTACGGTCTCCGCGACGACTGTTTCTGCACCTTGGCCGCAACCGCAGTGTTCGCTGGATCATCCGGTCCGTCGGCCGATCCGGCTCCGGAGCCCGAGAACGCCGACCGAAACACATCGTTGGCAAAGAAGTTCTTCCCGTCCACCGGCACCATCATGATCTGCAGCTTGTCCGACAATCGTTCCGCAATAATTTTCTGAATCAGCATCGGATTCGACTTCAGCACCGCGGCCTCAAACTTCATCCGCTCCGAATCCGCCGCAGCCGTCACGCGAATCCGGTTTGCCTCCGCTTCGGCCAGATTTCTCTGTCGCTCCACTTCCGCTTTGCTGTCGATCACCTTCGCTTGCGCCGCCGCTTCGGCATTCTGCAACGTGGCTTCCTTACGCGCCTGCGCTTCCAACTTGGTCTGTTCGATCTGCTTCTGCTTCAACGGCAACGTGTACTGCATCGCGTCCGATTCCGCCTTCGCTTGCAACACGCGAACCTGTGCTTGCGCTTCCGCCTGCTTCACCTCGCGCGCCTTCAACGCCTCCGCCTCCAGCTCCGCGATGCGCACTTCTTTCTGCTTGATCTCCGTATCCGTTCCCAGCCGCTCGTTCTCCTGCTCCTTCAGCAGCAATCCTTCCAGCCCCCTGGCATATTCCTCCGGCAACTTCAAATCGCGCAGCAGCACTTCGCGCACGATGATTCCATCGGACCCCAACCGCGTCGTGATCGCGGCCGCCGCCGTCGTCCGCAACTCTTCCCTCTTGGTGGCAAAAATTTCTCGAGTGATGTAGTTCGGCGCCAGCTGCCGGTAGATCGTCGCCACGGTCGGCGCCACCACCTCGTCTCCCACCGGCTGAGGCAGATTCTGGTGAATGTAGCTCAACCGTTGCGGGTCCAGGCGGTAACGCACGCTCACCGCCAAGCCAATGTTCAAACCTTCGCGCGCTTGCACCGTCAGCACGTCAGCGCCTGACTTCGGTGCGTCCGTGGCCGACGTGGTATACACCTGTTCTCGCGTGTCGTATAACACCACGCTGTCGATCAGCGGCACCACGATGTGCACGCCCGGATACAACGTACCGGGCCGCGCGCCCCAAATCTGGCTGATGCGCACTCCCGCCGATCCGTCGGGAATCACCACGATGCTCAGCGCCAGCAGCAGTGGCACGATGGCCCAAACCGCGAGTTGCCTCGCCAGTCCCCAACGCACCGGGCCGAAAGGGCGCTGCGACACCAAGCCAGTTCCCTCCTCCGCGCCCGCCTCTCCCGCGGCGCCGCGCCGCAGCAATCGCCGAAGCTGTGCCGATAAATAAATATCGTAAATCACCAGCGTCGCCGCGCTCCCGAACAGTCCCACTCCCAAAACCATCAACACGTATTTCAGCACCAACATATGTCGCTCCTTCTAACCTCTGGCCGGCAACCCCGCGGCAGATCCATCTTTCCGCCGCTCGAGTGAATCCGGAAAATCCGAACCGGTTCTCAGGGAAGCCGGTCCCTTCCCGCTCACCGACGCCCAACAAACGCCCGCGTCAACCGCGCCGTCCCATGCGCCAATTCGGCTCGCACCACGGCTGGCCGCGCCGCAGCCGGGCGCATCAGATGCAACGCCGCCCGCAAAAACAGCCAATGAAATCCGGTGGCCGCAGCCAGCGCGAAAAGTGTAGCCAGAGTAAGTGCGGTGATATCCAGCAGAGCGATCATGGGTGCCTCCCTGTCGTGCAACGAGGAGAGTGGCACTCCCAGCACCAAAGTCATCTACTTGAAACGATTAGCCTTACCAGACCTCCCGGGGCCCTGCACGTGTGCCCCGCAGCACACAACTGTGGCCCGCGCAACACAGCCGCCCACAACTCCCGGCCGTGTGCCGCAACCACTCTGTGCTAGGCTAAAACCTCGAGCGAACATGAGCCCTGGATCAAGCCTGCGCATCGGACGCATTCTCGGCATTCCCATTTATGTGCATGCCAGCTGGGTCATTATCTTCGTTCTGATCACCATGTCGCTGGGCGCGCAATTCACGCAGCAGCATCCCCAGTGGACTTCCACCCAACATTGGTCAGTCGGTGTGCTGACCAGCCTGCTTTTTTTCGCTTCGATTATCTTTCACGAGCTTTCGCACAGCATGGTAGCCCGGGTGTACAAAATCCGCGTCGAGTCCATCACGCTGTTCGTATTTGGCGGGGTGGCGCGAATAACGCAGGATCCAACCAAGGCGATCCAGGAATTCAACATCGCCATCGCCGGCCCGATCGCCAGCCTGTTTCTTGGCGGCGTTTTCTTCGCGCTCACGCTGTTTTTCCCGTACGGAACGATGACCGGAGCCCTTGCGCTATGGCTCTCCGGCATCAATGTGCTCCTCGCGGTCTTTAATCTGCTTCCGGGATTCCCCCTCGATGGCGGCCGAATCTTTCGCGCCATCGTTTGGGGCGTCACAAAGGATTTCACACGCGCGACGAAGATGGCGGGCACCAGCGGCAAGCTGGTAGCCTATGGAATGATCGTCTTTGGAGCGGGTTACGCGCTAAGCACAGGGCAGTGGCAAGCCGGGCTGTGGTACGCGTTTATCGGGTGGTTTCTTTTGAACGCCGCGCAGGAAAGCGTCGCCCAAATCGTTGTCCGCGAAACGCTGTCCGGGCTGCACGCGGCGGACGTGATGAGCCAGGAAGTCCCCATGGTTCCGCGGGATATTTCGCTGGAGGACTACAGCCAGGAAGTTTTACGCACTGGCCGCCGCTGCCATCTGGTCGTCACCGACGATCGCCTGGTCGGCATGATGAATGTCCACACGCTCAATACCGTACCGCGCGATGAGTGGGCCAACATGTCGGTTCAAGCAGTGATGATTCCGCGCGACAAGATCCTGTGGGCCAGGCCCGAAGAGCCGCTGCTGGGCCTTCTCGAGCGCCTCCTCGCCGCCGACATCAATCAGATGCCGGTCGTTAGCGGCGGCGAGAATGGCGACAATAGCGGGGCCCACATCATCGGCATGATCACCCGCGACTCCATCCTCCGGGTCATGCGCACCCGCGCGGAAGTCGGCCCGCTGCTCCCCACAAAATAACAATAAATCTTGCCGCGCTGCTGTGCTCCGGCTTGCCCGAGCCGATCCGAGGCGCCGAAAATGTTCTCCGTATCCATCAATCCGCAACAACGCGGCGCGCACTCGCATCCACATCCCCAAACCGCTTTCCCGCCCGCGCCTCCAATTTCCCTCGAATCCCATACCGTGGCCGCAAGGTAATCGACGGCATCGGCACCACCGGATGACCCGGCACCAACGGTATCCGAAACCTCTGCGCAATCGTCGCCAGCAGCAACGTCGCTTCCATCACCGCAAAATTATTCCCGATGCACTGCCGCGGTCCGCCGCCAAACGGAAAATACGCAAACCGCGGCAGCCGCTTCATCAAATCGCCTTCCCACCGTTCCGGACAAAACTCCTCGGGTGCATCGAACCACCGCGGGTCGCGGTGCACCACCCACTGCGCCAGCGATACGCCGCAACCTTTCGGGATCGGGTACCCGCCGATCTCCACGTCCTCGATAGCAACCCGCGCCATTCCCCAGGCGGGCGGGTACAGCCGCATTGATTCCGTAATCACATGACCGGCATAGCGCAGGTTCGGCAAATCATCCAGCGAAGGCGTGCGGCCGGCCAGCACCGCGTCCAACTCGGCGTGTAGCTTTGTTTCCACGGCGGGATTCTGCGACAACAACATCCACGTCCAAGAAAGCGCATTTGCCGTCGTTTCATGCCCCGCCAGAAAAATCGTGATGGCCTCATCGCGCAATTGCCGATCCGTCATCCGGGATCCATCTTCGTCCCGCGCCGCCAACAGCATCGACAGCAGATCGCCCGCGTCTTTGCCGGATCTCCGCCGCTCCTCGATGAATCGGAAAATAATCTTGTCCAAGCGTCGAATGGCGATTGCCGCGCGGATATTCCGCGGTGTCGGCAGCCACGTCGGCGTCAGGATCAGTTTGCGAAAATCGGAGTTCAACTCCATCAACGCCGCGAGCGCACCGCCAACTTCCTTGGCGTCCTGGTCCACATCCGCGTCAAACAGCGTCTTCGCCACGATCTGCAGCGTCAACCGCATCATTTCCGCGTGAATGTCGCGCTGTTCCCCGTCTTTCCACTCCGCCAGCAGCCGGTCCGCGTACTCCACCATGGTGTCCGCGTACGAGGCGATGCGCGCTCGGTGAAACGCCGGCTGCGCCAAGCGGCGCTGCCGCAACCAGAAATCTCCTTCGCTGGTCAGCAATCCTTCCCCGAACAGCCTTCGATTCTTCCTTAGAATTCGCCCTTTAATGAACTTACGGTTGTGCGCCACCAGCACCTGCTCGATGAAGTCCGGATGGCTAATGAAGAAAACGCGAAAGTTGTAATAACGCATGGTCACGATGTCGCCGTAATCGCGCACCAACTGCGGCATGAAGCTCAAAGGATCGCGGCTGTAACTCTTGAAGCTGGCAGTCCACGATTCCGGCGATGGTCCGGGGGGAAGCTTATTGGGTGTGCGATTTCCCATACACTCACTCTACGTTTCTTTCTCCGGATGTAAAAGCGGAGTTGCCGACGCAAAAAAGGAGCAATTGTCATTCTGCGGGCATCCGACCAGGGATGTCCGATCAGAGGCTCCGGCCGGGCCCCGGGGAAAGAATCTCAAATTCTGCATCGCTAGAGAAGCCCCGGACGCCGCCTACCTCGGCTCATGCGTGGGCTCGTTAGCCCCTTGGGCAGGTCCCGTGGTCGTCGCTCTTTAAACCCGCTTGAACGCCTGCACCCGAAAACCGCCGCGCCTCGAATCAACGCTCACGTTCGAGAAACCGGCAGCGTTGAGCCGCTCAGGCATGGCCGCCGGCCGTACCGGAACGAATGTGCTGTTGCGGTGAATCGCGCGGTAGAACCACCCGTCTTGTATTTCAAAAACGAAGAAAACGCCTGCCGGCCTCAGCACGCGAAAGACTTCGCGAAATGCGCGCTCCTGCTGTTCGCTGGAACGCAAGTGATGCAGCATTAGAATGGCGATCACCGAAGAAAATCTATTTCCCCCGAATGGCAGGACGCAGGCGTCGCCCTGTAAAACGTTGCCGTTGGCGTTCATGTCCCGGGCGGCGAGATGTGCGGCGAACCCGTGGTTGTATTCCAGGCTGGTGACCCGCGGCGCGAGCCGCCGCAATTCTGGCGTACCGGCGCCGAGGCCCGGCCCAAGTTCCAGAACGTGATCCCCGAGCGTCGAGCCCGAAACAATCCACGGCAGCAACCTACTCTGCGTCACCCGCTGCCAAATTGCCGTTGAGCAAAACCAATTCTCAAGCGCGTTCATAAGTAACGCAGACACTGTTGTCTGTGTCCCCTGAAACCGCGCCCCACTCCCGGAACACTGGCAAGTCGAAGGTCATCCTTCAGAAACACAGTTCACAAAACCGCGCACTCTTCGCGTGCCGTCCCCATACTCACCCGTCGATCAGATCCATCATGTGCTCCGGATAGCGCGCCCCGGACGCCGCGCCATGCGGCGCGACCTCATCCATCCGCCGCAAATCATCCGTGGTAAGCGTGACGCTCATTCCTCCCGCGTTCTCCTCAAGATACTTGCGGCGCTTGGTCCCGGGAATCGGAATAATATCTTCGCCCTGCGCCAGGAGCCAGGCGAGCGCAAGCTGGCTCGGCGTGCACTCTTTTTCTTTCGCGATGTCTTCGACACGCGCCACGAGGTCGAGATTCTTCTGGAAGTTTTCTCCCTGGAAGCGCGGCGAAAGTCTCCGGTAATCGTCGGGCGCGAAGTCCTCAAAGCGCTTGAACTGCCCGGTCAGAAATCCGCGCCCCAAGGGACTGTACGCAACAAAAGCGATTCCCAAGGCGCGGGTCGTGGGCAAAACCTCGTCCTCGGGATCGCGCGTCCACAGCGAATACTCTGTCTGCAATGCGGCGATCGGATGCACGGCCGCCGCTCGGCGAATCGTTGCAGGCCCCGCTTCCGAGAGTCCGATGTGCTGAATCTTGCCGGCGCGCACCAGCTCCGCCATCGCACCTACGGTTTCCTCGATCGGCGTGTTTGGATCGACGCGATGCTGGTAATACAGGTCAATCGTGTCAACGCCCAACCGCTTGAGACTGGCATCGCAACTTTCGCGCACGTATTCCGCTTTGCCGCTGACCCCGCGCACCTGGGGATTGGCTTTGTCCCGCACGATTCCAAATTTCGTGGCCAGGAAAATCTTGTTGCGAATGCCGCGAATGGCCTTGCCCACCAGCACTTCGTTGTCGCCGTAACCGTAAACATCCGCGGTGTCAAGGAAGGTCACACCCAATTCGACGGACCGGTGAATGGTTTCGATCGATTCGGCGTCGTCGCGAGGGCCATAAAATTCGGACATGCCCATACAACCGAGTCCCAACGCCGAGACAAGCGGACCATTTTTTCCAAGTCGACGTTTTTCCATGATGCAGCTCCCGCGTGGATTTCTAGTGAGATGCTCGGCCCTTTGATAACGGTACAGCGACTCGCACAGCAAAACATGACCGGCAATGACGCAGACCTGCCGTGTCGATTATCCTGAAATGCAAATGGAACGGGACGAAGAAGCTCGAAACCATCACGGACAGAATGACCGGGACGCTCGTGGCGCTGCCTCCGCCGCGGATCACAAGCCCTCGGTCCAAAGCGAAGTTGCTCCTTCGCAAAATGCGATCGATGCGCGAAACAAGGCGCAAAGCGTAACAGCCCCGGATCAGACCAAGCCGATCGAAGCGCCCCAACTCAACAAGTGGCAGACCTTTTGGCGCGGCGTTCTGCTCGTGGACAGGACAAAGATGGAGCCGTGGATCGCGCTTCGAAACGCGATGGGAGTCGCCATCCCCCTGGCTGTGGGTATTGCCATTGGCATGCCGCTGGGCGGACTCGCGGTGGCCAGCGGTGCGCTGAATGTGTCCTACTCCGACAGCAGCGATCCCTACAAGCAGCGAGCGCGACGCATGCTGGCGTCCAGCGCGCTGTGCGCCATCGCTGTAATGGCCGGAGGGCTCGCGGGGCACCGCAACGTGGAGGCCGTAACTCTGATCACTGTCTGGGCATTCGGTTCCGGAATGGCCATCACGCTGGGGGCCACGGGCGAGAGCCTGGGCGTGATCAGCCTGGTTGTCTTGATTATCTATTCGGCACAGACGCTGACGCCGGAGCGAGCGCTGGAAGCCGGAGGGTTGGCATTCGCCGGCGGCTTGATGCAGATGCTGTTGTCGCTGGCATTGTGGCCGGTGCGCCAGTACGACCCGGAACGCCGCGCGCTGGCAAATTTGTATTTGACGCTGGGAAAGGCGGCGTCTTCTCCTGCGCAACTGATGAAGGCGCCCCCACCGGCCGAGACCAGCACACAAGCGTTCGCGGCGATGGCCGGCCGGGCGTCGGACCACAGCATCGAGAGCGAGAGAATCCGCTCGCTTCTGAGCCAGGCAGAGCGCATGCGATTGCGGTTGTTGACACTCGGTAGACTGCTTCGACGCATGCGGCGCGAGAAATTTGGATTTGCACCCGCAGAAATGCTGGAACACTTTCTGGAATCCGCCGCACGCGTAATGACGGCGATCGGCGAGTCCGTTGCGCGTAACGCCCCGCTGACCATGGACGAATCCTGGGCCAACGAAATACACACCGCGACCGAAGCGCTGCGCGAAACCGACGAAAGCCTGGAGCGAACTTTTCTTGCGGCGGTGGTACGCGACGCTCGCCGTCAAATGGATGCGCTTGCCGGACAACTTCGCGCGGCGATCCAGCTCGCGGGCGACATTACTCCGGCCGGATTGGTGGCCACCGAACAGCGGGAAAGGGCCCGTCCGTCGCGCTTGCGCGTCACCGACGATTTGGCGCGCGTGGTTGCAAACTTAAGTTGGTACTCCGCGGTGTGCCGCCATGCGATTCGCATGGCCGCCGCAGTGGCCATTGCCGAGACCATGTCGCGCAGCCTGGAAACCCCAAGAGCGTACTGGCTTCCGATGACCACCGTACTGGTGCTGAAGCCGGAGTTCACCGTGACCTTCACGCGGGGATTGCTGCGGATCGCGGGCACTATTGTCGGCCTGCTGCTGGCGACCGCCATGTTCCACTTTCTTCCGCCAGGAATCGGCCTGGAAGTTGTGTTGATCGGAGCGTTCGTTTTCTTGCTGCGCTGGGTTGGTCCGGCGAATTACGGCATCTTCGGGGTGGCGGTGAGCGCGCTGGTCGTTCTCTTGATTGCCATCACCGGAGTGTCGCCCAACACCGTGATTCTGGCGCGCGGCCTCAACACCCTCATGGGAGGGACCCTGGCGCTGGTGGCTTACGCCGTTTGGCCGACCTGGGAGCGCACCCAGGCCGGCGAGATGATGGCGCGGCTCCTGGATTCCTACCGCGTCTATTTCTTGAAGATGCTGGATGTGCTGACCGGAAAGGAAGGAGCCAGCATCGGGGACTTGGACAAGTTGCGGCTGGCGTCGCGGCTGGCCCGAACCAACGCGGCAGCCTCTGTGGATCGCATGCAAGCGGAGCCCGGAACGCGCGCCGAGCAGATTGTGCTGTTGACGGGAATGCTGGCGAGTTCGCATCGATTCATGTATGCGGTATTGTCTATCGAAGCCGGAGCCCTGCCGGGGCGGCCGGCGATCCGGGACGAATTCCGGGTGTTTGCACGTGACGTGAATACAACGCTGGAAGCGCTTGCAGGCGAGCTGCGGCACGCGCAGGCCTCGTTCGAGAAAGGCCCGGACCTGCGCGAAGATCACCGGCGGCTGACGGATAGTCCGGTTTCGGCTGGGGAGCAATATGCACTGGTAAACATCGAGGCGGATCGCATGACCAATAGCCTGAATACCTTGCGCGAGCAGGTCGCGAGGTGGCGCCGGCTGGGCGGCAGCCATAAAGCCACCAGCGACACATAGACCGGGAACGCAAATCGCGTATTATTTTTAACTTTTTTGACATCCCGCCCGTGGTTTTTTCCCACAGGTGTTCATCCTGGAGCATTACGTTCCCTTTGAAGTGTGCGACGCACAGATTTCATGGCTATAGATTTCGATGGTTCGCGTAATTCGTCTATCGACATTACCGAGAGCCAACGGTAGCTTGTACTGCAAGGAAAATAAGCCCCCGCCATCAGGCCGGTGAACATGTCACTGGGCCTTCGGTATACTCTCTGCCGTGAGCCACGCTCCTATCCTTCTCGGGACCTCATCTTTCACCGCCTCTGGCTGGAACGGCTCGTTCTATCCGCGAGGCATGAAGCCGTCCGACTACCTCCGGTTCTATGCCGAACGATTTCACACCGTCGAGGTTGACTCGACTTTCTACGCATGTCCCAGTGCTCGCACGGTTGAAAACTGGAATGCTCGAACGCCCGAGGGCTTCGTATTCTCGGTCAAAGTTCCTCAGATGATCACGCACGACAGGGTGCTGGTGGACTGCCATGCCGAAATTGCGGAGTTTCTGGAAACAATGGATATCCTGGGCAAAAAGCTTGGACCTGTCATTTTTCAGTTTCCGTTTTTCAGCCGCAACATCTTTCCAGATCGGCACGCGTTCACCGACAGGCTGATTCCGTTCTTGAAAAAACTGCCAGCCCAACACAAATTTGGAATTGAAATTCGCAATCGACCGTGGCTCGACGCCGAGTTCGCGAACCTGTTGCGGGATCACCAGATCGCATTAGTTCTCCAAGACCGATCTTGGATGCCGAATCCTGCAGAACTGGATTTCGACCCGATCACGGCCGACTGGACCTACATCCGCTGGCTGGGCAACAGGAAACAAGTCGAAGCACAGACGATGACTTGGGATAAGGCCGTCGTTGATCGCACCACGGAACTCAGCAGTTGGGTGGATTTCTGCTACCGGATCATGAAGCGCGGAGTGCTGATCTACGCGTACGCGAACAATCACTTTCAAGGACACGGCCCCGCGACGATTGCGAAGTTTGTGGAACTTTGGGTCGCGAAAGGTTTTGGGAGGATAGCCACGCCAGAGGCAAAAACGCGGCAGCAAACGACTTTATTTCCTATGCCTTAAGCTTTACGATGCGCACCTCAGCCCCAAAATCCTCTTATCGGAATCCGGGTCTTGTACTGGACTTCGAAGGTTCGAGGCTATCCCGGCGTGGATCTGTCCTGCCTGAAGCTCGAATCGCTTCAAAGCAACTGGCAGTGCCGGAACAACGCCAATGGCGATCCGGCTATGACCTGCGAGATTGGAAAATGACCGTTGCTGGTTACCAGGCATTGACTGCTGGCAGTTCATCGACCGAAAACGCGAGATCGAAATGATTACCCGAATTTGGCATGGCCGTACGACGGCGGCAAAGAGCGATGCGTATCTCCATCTTATGCGTAATATCGCCATCCCCGATTACCGCTCAACCCCTGGCAACAAGGGCGCTTACGCGCTGCGTCGAATCGAAGGCGATACAGCGCACTTCTTAATGGTCACATTCTGGGAATCAGAGGACGCCGTACGAGCCTTCGCGGGAGACGACATCAGCGTGTCGAAATACTACGATTTCGACAAAAGCTTTCTTCTCGAGCTGGAGCCGTCCTCAACACACTACGAAATGTATGATCGATAGGGGCTCGCTTCGGTCTCGAAGAGTGAGCGAAATTAGTGCTTCGAGATTTGGAGTCTATGCGCGGTACATCGAGCGAGGCCAGTTCTCGGGCACCCAGGAAAGACTCCCGCACTTCCGGGCTTTGGTCAGGCAACATGGCCCCGGTGCCGAGTTAGTGGGGTCGTGTTTGGGCCGGGGTCACCAGCATTTGGTCTGGGTTCGCTTGGACTTGGGTAAAGCCGGCCGGGATTTCGAACAGGCTTGCGTCGAGCGGCGAGTCCGAAAACGACGACACCTGCGTGGTCATCTCCATCAGGGCGTTGGGATCGGGATTTGGGTTTGGCGGCGGGGCGGGGGTGCCTGCTTTCGCGTTGTCGTCCTGTTGTTGTTTCTTCTTTTTGTTGCCGAACAGGGAGCCAAGGCCTTTGACAACCGCGTCGGAGCTACTGGTTGGGATGGAACTGCCGGAATCGGTCGACCTGGAACTGTCGTTCGACGATGTGTTCGGATTGGTACCCGCCTGCGGCGGTATTCCCATGCTGATGTAGGAAAGCAGCGGTAGACCTTTTAGCGCAGCGGAATTTTTCTGCAGTTCGCTCATTCCCTGCGTCATGCGTGGATCGATATGCATGTTGGAGGGCGGAACCCAGTTCACTTCCTTGGCCATTTTCTTGTAGAACTCACCGATTTCCTGATAGCCCGCGACGTTGGGAGCGACATACGTGTCCATGGTGATGGTGAACCTCAGGCTGTTGGGCTGACCGGACGTCGACGGCGCCTGTCCGTTGTTCTGCGCCTGCATCTCCATATCCATTTTGACTTTGGTTTCGTTGGTGGGTTGGCCGAGGATGACGCGCGTGTCGCTACCAGGCAGCACGGTGATTTTCGGAGTCACCTGAAGCTGGGCGTCCTGAGCCTGGGCGGCGGGTTTTCCCGCGTTTTCTTGCTGCATTTTCCCCTCGGCGTCTCGCCGGGCTTTTTCCATCGCGGCTTTGATTTCTTCGAAGGTGGCGACGGAGTACGTTTTCTTCTGATTGTCGATCGATATTATCCGCCGGCCGTCGAGGTCGATAATCTGGATGGAGCCGTCCGAGCCGTCGGTGCGAAGGCGATTGCCTTTGAGGTAATGCGTGGTGGTGATGGGCTGCATGGCAGCGCGGGAGTCTTTGCTGAACTTTGCGGCGAAGTTGGCCATGCCCATCAACGCGCCGCCGGTGATTTGGGAAGTGTCGGTGTATTTGAAGTCGGCTAGCGCCGGGACGGAAACTAGGGGGAGCGAGAGCAGCACTGGAAGCGATTTGCGGGCTAGGTTCATGGAATGGGTCTCCTGTGATTGGCCTGGATTATTTTCGCCCTCGGCTGGCGGTTGGGGACTGGCTGAGTCGTTGGCGGTATTATCTTGCAGGCGATGGTTGGGGGGCAAGGGGGAGAATGCGGTGGGAGCCGTGGTGCGAATTCGCGTTGGGAAGCAGTGGTCCATCACTGCACTCGTTGCTCCGTTTCGATTCGACTGCCCTGTGATACGATTCTTGTCGGAGGACAACAATTGATGGACGTGATTGCTGCGCTACAAGACGAAGCTGGTAGGCTCAGGAAGCAGTTGGATACGGTGCTTCACGCGATGCATTTGTTGGGTAAGGGCAAGACCAAGAAAGTTCCTACCAAACGCCGACGCATGAGTGCCGTTGGAAAAGCGAGGATCGCCGCTGCGCAGAAGAAGCGCTGGGCGAAAGTTCGGGCGGCGAAGAAGAAATCTGCTTAATTCCTACTGAAATAATTTGCCCTAAAGGCGGAAGAAATTCGTGTTGATTCTAAATGAGCTGGTGAGACGCACTTCCTGGCCGAGACGGAGGTTCGTCTCCGCGGGCGGTGCTACAAGGAAGAATTGCCGTATCCTTCCGAGCGGTCCGACAGTCTAACTAGCGTCGGGCGGAGGTATGGGTATGACTCAGGAGCCTGACGGAAGGAATCTGCAGTCAAAGCGGGACCAAGCGAGAATCTGTTAACTCGAACCCGGATTTCGAACAGGAGATTGCATATGAGTCCAAAGAATGGCGGAAAGAGTTCGCAGGTCGAGGCCGGTACGGAAAAGTCGCGGCCGATATTGCACCAGAAGGCGCGAGAGATTCAGCCTTACGGGAAGATCGCGAAGCTGCCCATCGCGCTGGACCTGAAGGTTTGCTCAGACAGCGTGGAGAATCTGAACCAGATTCTGGCGGATACGATTACGCTACGCGATATGTACAAGAAGCATCATTGGCAGGTGGCCGGGCACACCTTCTACCAACTGCACCTGCTTTTTGACAAGCATCACGGGGAGCAGGACGAGTTGGTGGACACGATCGCGGAACGGATTCAGCTGCTCGGAGGGATCAGCCTGGCAATGGCCCCTGACGTGGCGGAAACGACCATCATTCCACGCCCTCCGCGGGGTCGAGAAGAGGCGCCGGTGCAGATTTCGCGGTTGCTCGAAGCGCACGAGACGATCCTGAAAGAAGCGCGGACGATGGCGGGACAAGCCGACGATGCGGGCGATGACGGGACGAATGACTTGCTGGTCAGCGATGTGATTCGAACCAATGAGCTGCAGGTGTGGTTCCTGGCCGAACATCTGGTGGATGTGCCGTTGGTTAAGGCGGATGACCCCGGGAAGACGGAGACGGCCAAGGCGGCCAAGGCCTAGTTCAGCGAGCCAGGTTGCGGAAACCTTGGGCGGGGTTGGATCTAAACCCCGCCCTTGTGAACCAGGGCGGCTGCGGGACAAAATTTGAAAAGGGGATTTGATGAATTGGGAATTTGCATTGGACTTGGGTTTGTGGTGCTCCTAGAGTAAGGTTCCCGCAGAAGTCGGCACAGGGCTGCAGAACCCTGCAGGTTGCACTTGGGTTCTGGCGTTGCCGGGCTTTTCCGGGTTACCCGCCAAACGACGTCGCTCCCCTGAGCGGCCGGACAAACTCGGCGGGTCAGAGCCGGGAACACGCGGGTGAGAGAAAGACCCATGAGCGCTGCGGCCCTGCCACAACGAGTTGGAACTTCCTCTACGCTTCTAAACTATCCATTTGGTGAGGCTTACGACGAGATGTTCGCGTCGCCGGAGGTGCCGCGCGCGCACTACCAGGCGTTGCAGCGGACGCTGCTGAGTTTGCGTCGTGAGGAGTTGCGGAAAAGCCAGCAGGCGGCGGACCTGACGTTCTTGCAAGAAGGAATCACCTTTACCGTTTATGGCAGCAAGGAAGGGACCGAGCGGATCTTTCCAAACGATTTGATCCCGCGAATCATTCTGGCTGAAGAATGGGCGAAAATTGAAAAAGGCCTGACGCAACGGCTGACGGCACTGAATCTGTTCCTTCGGGACATTTATCACGAAGGTCGAATTCTGACCGAAGGGGTGGTGCCGCGGGAGTTGGTGTTCAGCTGCAAGCATTTCCGGAGGGAAATGCGCGGCCTGAATGTACCGCGGGATACCTACGTGAGTATTTGCGGAACCGACCTGGTGCGTTTGCCGGACGGAAGCTTCGCCGTGCTGGAAGACAATCTGCGGGTGCCGAGCGGCGTCTCGTACATGCTGGCGAACCGCAAGGTGTTAAAGCGCGTGTTTCCGACCATGTTCCGGGATTACGGCGTTTCGCCGATTGATCATTATCCGCAGGCGCTGCTGGCGACGCTGCGGAGTCTGGCGCCGGAAAATTCTCCCTATCCGCAGGACCCGACGACGGTGTTGCTGACCCCTGGGGTGTCCAACTCGGCCTATTTTGAGCATACGTTTTTGGCACAACAGATGGGCATCGAGTTGGTGGAAGGGCGCGACCTGCTGGTGCACGACAACGTGGTGTACATGCGCACGACGGCTGGACCACGGCGCGTGGACCTCATCTATCGGCGGGTGGATGACGATTTCCTCGATCCACTGTGCTTCCGCCGGGATTCTATTCTGGGGGTGCCCGGGCTTTTCAACGCGTACCGCGCGGGAAACGTGACTTTGGCCAACGCCATCGGTACCGGTGTGGCGGACGACAAGGCAGTGTATGCATACGTACCGGAAATCGTTCGCTTTTATTTGAGCGAAGAGCCCATTTTGCAGAATGTGCCGACTTTCTTGATGACCAACAGCGTGCAGCGGAACTACGTGCTGGAAAATATGGACCAAATGGTGGTGAAAGCCGTTGGCGAATCGGGCGGCTACGGGATGTTGATCGGCCCACACAGCTCGAAAGAGCAACAGGAGGATTTCAAAGCGCGCATTTTGGCGGACCCGCGGAATTATATCGCGCAACCCACGCTGGCGCTGTCGTCGGCGCCGTGTTTGATCGATGGCGAAGTGGAATCGAGGCACATCGATTTGCGGCCGTACATTTTGATGGGCGAGAAGGTAATACTGGTGCCGGGCGGATTGACGCGCGTGGCGCTGCGTAAAGGATCGTTGGTGGTCAATTCTTCGCAGGGTGGCGGTAGCAAGGACACCTGGGTTCTGCGAGCGGAGAACGGCGACGACCGCGTGGCGCAAGTGGCGGCCGCAGCGGTGAAAGGAATCGTGGGAAGGACAACGGCGGAGTGATGAGACCAGCACGAAATTATTTTGTGCGGGCGATGCGGCGGGATGCCGGGATGCTGTCGCGCGTGGCGGACAGCTTGTACTGGATGAGCCGGTATTTGGAGCGCGCAGAGCATACCGCGCGGCTGGTGGATGTGGAGTTGCAGCTGTGGCTGGACCAATCGCCGGAGGCCGGGGCGGGACGATGGAGATTTCTCCTGGAAGCGGTGCGCACGCCGGTTGGACAGGGACCGATCGATCCGACACGGATGGTGGAGACGCTGGTCTTCAGCCGGAAGAATTCGTCGTCGATCGTGTCGTGCATCGCGGCCGCGCGAGAAAACTTGCGTCACGTGCGTGAACAATGCAGCTCGGAGATGTGGGAACAGTTAAACCGACTGTACCTCGAAGTGATGGACGCGCGTCCCGAGGAAGCGTGGATGTTGAAATCGCACGGATTCTTCCGGGCCGTGCTGGAGGGAGCGCACCTATTTCAGGGAATCACAGATGGGACGATGAGTCACGGCGAGGGTTGGCAGTACATCCAACTGGGCCGCTACGTCGAGCGGACCGACACGCTGGCGTCGCTGATGGAGACGCACTTCAAGAGAATGGCGCAACCGACCAGCCAAGTGGCGGACCAGGTGGTGGAAAGCGCGGAATACCTGGAGTGGGTGGGGCTGCTGCGGGCGTGTGTGGCGTTTGAGGCGTATTGCAAGGTGTATACCGCGGAGATCCGGCCGCTGCGCGTTGCGGACTTTCTCTTGCTGAACCCGGAGTTCCCGCACTCGATACGGTTTTCGGTGGATCGCGTCAATGCGGCGCTGCACGTTATAGGAGACTTGACCGAACGGAAGGCGAAGGCGCCGACGCGGATTGCCGGCAGGCTGCGGGCGCAGCTGAGCTTCAGCCAGATCGAGGAGATCATGGCGGAAGGCGCGCACGCGTATCTGGACAACGTGCGCAGCGAATGCCTGCAGATACACGCGGCAATTCACCAGATTTATTTTGATTATGCGATTGAGACGGAACTGGCGTCCTAAGGAAGAAGTAACCAAGTGAGGACGCAATGAGGTGATCAAAAGTCGGCCGGTATTTTGCGGTATTGCCGAGAGGGGACTGCAATGCTGCGCCCCCAGCAGAGTCCGACAAGGAGCACTTTCGAGAAATATGGCGTATTCGGTGCGGCACATCACTAGTTTTCGGTACGAGCCCGCGGTGCGGGAGAGCGTCATGGAAGTGCGCATGCAGCCGCGGACGGATTTCCGGCAGCGGTGCTTGAGCTTCTCTTTGAACATCGACCCCCGCGCAAGCATGATGATGTACCGCGATTTCTATGGGAACGCGGTACACAATTTTGATATTCCGGAACGACACCGAATGATCGAAGTGATTGCGCAAGCGATTGTGGATGTCCTGCCGGCGCGCTCTCTGGATGCGGACGTCGTGGACGACTGGAGTGAATTGGACGAGCGGGTGGCGCAGACGGACTATTGGGAGATGCTGCTGCCAAGCCATTTTGCGATGCCCTCGGAATTGCTGGAGAAACTGGCAGTGGAGCTGGACTTGCGGAGGCGCGGGAATCCGCTGGAATTGCTGCAGGAATTGAATAGTCGGCTTTACGAGATGTTCGATTATGCGCCGAACACGACGGAAGTGGATTCGCCGATCGATGATGCATTGAAAGCGCGTCGCGGCGTGTGCCAGGATTTTGCGCACATCATGATCACACTGGTCCGGCAGTTGAAGATCCCTTGCCGCTATGTGAGCGGGTATCTCTACCACGAGGACAAATCGAAAGATCGGTCTCCTGCCGGGGCGACTCACGCCTGGGTGGAAGCGTATCTTGGGGAATTGGGATGGGTGGCGTTCGACCCGACGAACAATCTAGAGGGATGCGATCGGCACGTGCGCGTGGCCGTGGGACGCGATTATTCCGATGTGCCGCCAACTCGCGGGGTGTATAAGGGCGAAGCCGAGAGCGAGTTGAGCGTGGTGGTCACGGTATTGCCGGTGGATGCCCCGGAGCCGGAGGAGATGCCGCCGACTACGGTGATCCGATCCAGGTCGCGGAATGCTGAGGCGAACGCCGAGGCCGAGCAACAACAGCAGCAACAACAACAATAAACACGAAAACTTGCCGCAAACCAGTCAGACGACCTTAAGCCAATTTCTGCGTTGAGGTTCTTCGCGCGTCCTTGTCAGGCATGCCCAGAATGGCATTGTGCCGGGCGGTTGACACCGCGCTCGGGTGAGCATGCCACCGTGACGGTAGGCGCCTACGCTTCGATGCGGGTGCCGAGGACCTTCAGGAATTGGCCTAGCCAGGCGTGCAGGGCGGGCCACGCGGGACCGGTCACGAGGTTGCCGTCGGTGTAGGCCTGATCCATCGGGAGATCGATCCAGGTGCCTTTGGCGAGCGCCACGTCGACGCTCGAGGCCGGATAGGCACTGCACTTTCGTCCTTCGAGGACTCCGGCAGCGGCCAGGAGTTGAGCGGCGTGGCAGATGGCGGCGATGGGCTTTTTCGCTTTGTCGAAATGGCGAACGATTTCGAGCACACGCGGATTCAGGCGGATGTATTCGACGGCGCGGCCGCCGGGAATAATCACGGCGTCGTAGTCTTCGGGCTTGATCTGGTCGAAGGTGGCGTTCAGGACGAAATTGTGGCCGGGCTTTTCGGTGTAGCTTTGGTCGCCCTCGAAATCGTGGATGGCGGTGCGCACGAATTCGCCGGATTTTTTGTTGGGGCAAACGGCGTGGACGGTGTGGCCGACCATCAGCAATGCCTGGAACGCCACCATGACTTCGTAGTCTTCGACGTAATCGCCGATCAGCATGAGGATTTTTTTCACCGACATTTGTGGCCTCCGTAGTTTTCTCGGTAGAAGGATAGCAAATAATTGGACGGTTAGCGGAGGGTCTAGTGGCACTGGTGAAAACAGGACTGTGCCGCGTTACACAAAATGGGTATCGGATGCTCGGGACTAGTTGTTTTTGGCAGCGTTGCCGGGACCTCCGACTGCTTGTAGGCGCGGTAGGCGCTGATCTACTGACGGAAGTGCGGGAAAGGGCGCGTGGGGTTCGGTCTGATACCAATAGGCTACCGAATAAAAATTGTCCGAGCGGTGATTGGCGTGGCCATGCTCGATGGTGGCGCGCAGAGACTTGGTGAAGGTGATCGGCGAATCGAGATGGAAACGGTAGACCGAGCTGCGGCTACCGGCGCGTTCTTCGCCTTTCACGGGCGCGCCGAAGAGGCGGTATGAAAAAGCATGATCGCCGAAACCGTAGGCGCCGAGAAAATAATCCTCGGAACCGGTTCCCGTGATTGACGGATGAGGACTGCCGTCAATAAAAAACATGTCATCGCCTTCGCCCCACCAGTCGTTCTGATTTTGCAGGACGGACATGGTAACGCCGACGTAATGGCCTTGCCCTGAGGCTTCCAACCAGACGTAATTGTCTTTGCCGTCGAGATTCTTGGCGTCGTTAACTTTCGGATCGCCGTTGCTGATCCACTCGCTGGTCCAGCCATGGTTGGGTTGCGCTTGGCGGAATTGCGCATGAAAGTAGAGAGTGCCCGACGGCAGCGGATGGGAGAGCGCGCGGTAGTCGAGATTGAAATAGAAGGCGTCAACGTTTTCACGGCCTTCATTGGAAACGGTGATGAGCGCGTGCTTTTGAAACGGCATGGGAAAGAAGGAATTCAGCGCGCGTTCGTGGGCTACGGAGAGCAGCTCGGACTCCCAAGTGTAGTAGTCGCCCAGGCCAAGGCCGAAGAAATCGCCCAGAGGGGTTTCGACGCTGGGAGTGGATTCATGATCCCAGTACATCCGCAGGACCAGCTTTTTAAGGTGAGCGGTTTCGGGGCTCGATAACGTGAACCAGATGTGGGTTAAGGTGGCGGGGCCGTCGGCGTCGAGCACGGTGAGCGTCTGGCCGGGTGCTATCTGGCGATAGTCGGCGTTGCCGCCAGAGCGATCGAAGCTGGAGACACGCTTGAGGACGTAGTCTTGCGGTTGCGCGAGGTCTACTTTCGAGGCGGTGATTTGTGCAAATGAAGACGGCAAGGCTGCGTGAGTCACAAAGAGCATGACTACAAACGAACGGAGAGAGTGCATCGGGGCCTTCTCTTGGACATGGACTGACTTGCAGACGGATTGTGTACTGAACCGAGTCTTCTGACAAGAGTGGTTTAGAATTTGGGAGGCATGAACAACGAGGGACAGGCGTCTCGCCTGTCCCGTTTCAAATCGCCAGGGCTATGTTGGGAACAGACAGGAATGCCTGTGCTACTGGGGTTGCGTGGTGGCGAAGGCTGCACCGGATTCCTGGATCGTAAGCATGTCGGTGCGGCGCTTCTCCCATTCGAGCAGGGTCAGGCCGTACGAGGCGAAGAGCCGGCGGATGCGCGCGGAATCCCAACGCAAAACCTTTTCGAGCACGGGGACGAGAACGCTCATGGCGTTGTCGCTAAGCACGGTGCGCTTGGCAACCCGCGTGATGTATTTGGCTTCGGAGACGGCGATGGTGAGGCCGTCATATTGATTGACGTGCATCATCACCGGGAGATCGGAACTGCCGTCGCCCATATAAATAATCTGGTCGTGGCTGATGCCGAGTTGCGCGCGGAGTTCTTCGAGGACGGTGATTTTGCCCCATCCGGCGGAGGCGCGAATGATGGAATCCACTTCACCGGTGTTTTCGTTGTAGCGGAAGCGGGTTCCGAAAATATGATCGCGCGGGACGATGCCTTCGAGCGCGGACTGAATGATTTCTTGCGGCGCCGCGGAGATGACGTAAAACGAAAACTTGTAGCCGTCCGCGAGGCTTTCCAACGCGCGCGCAAAAAGAGCGACGTCGTGTTTGAGGCGGATGCGCTTGCCGGTTTCGATGAGATGCTCGCGTCGGACGCGGCGAAAATCCGGATCGTGAAGAATCAGATACGAGAGCTCAGCGCCCTGCTGGACGAGGTTCATTCCCGACAGCCCTGCGACCTTGTCGTGGAAGCCGTGAAAGCCGATGAGTTCGCTCAATACGACGCCAGAGTCGTTGAAGCTGAGCGTCTGGTCGAAGTCGCTGGCCAGAAGAAACTGCTTTACCATGTTCTAGTACTCCTTGCGTTGCTAGCCTACAATTACACCTTAACCGGGACGTTGTGCTACCTGTCACGAATTATTTTAATGGTTTCTATGCATATAAATCGTGAAAGTTTTGTTAGCTTTTACTTAGATGCGGAGGGGCGGTAAATGGTTATAGGCAAAGGGGTTGAGTTCAAACGGCGCAAGAGACGGCGCGCGTTATCGGCCCCGCAATGGGCGAAGATGAGGAGAAAAGATCTAACCCTTGTGCGTGGCGGGCGTTTCGGGTGTCCTCGAGGGGCTTCTTACCACAACCTTATTTGATGGGAAGTAACAATTCGCGGCGTGGTGCGACGCGCCGTAGCCGAGGAACGACACCGGGAAGAACGGCCTAAGCGTTCACCATTTGGAAGCATAGCCGGCAAAACGATGGAGCGATCGGAGAGGGCGCGAACAAAATAGAGGCTTATGGCGACACATTCGCTGCGAAGTCCGGTTGCATCGCACCGCGCACTGGCGCGGCGAAAAAAAATGCTGGCCATAGGTGTCGTACTGGCGATCGGAATCGCCACGGCACTGGCATTTCTGTTCTCCAGTTGACACCCAACTACCCCACTCAGTTCATTCCCTCCCTTTAGGACCGCGCTGCATTCCCACTCACTAACGGTGCCACTGCTTCGCGGCCTTTTTGCCTTGGGCGACCCGCGATAGCGTCTGCGCGTATTCCTTGGATGGTCTCGACCTCGGCCAGAAATTGTTCTGCTGGTGACTAGCAAGAGGCGACGCGACGAGCCAAAGCCAGGCGTCTACCCGGGCGTTGGCTATTGGTCGGTTGAGGAAGGATCTGCCGACATCGCGGAATTTACGTCGAGGAACCAGGCATGTGCACGGTCCTCGGGTGCGTAGCAATTTCCGTCGGCGTTATAGGTTGAGGCGCAGTGCGCCGTGTATTCCTTGCGGCGAGGCGATTGCACGAATTGCCAGATGGCTGCGTAGGATACGCCTCCTGCGGACACAGGCGGAGGATTCTGCGGCGTACCGCATCCGGGGGCCGGCGGGCAGACGTCGTTGTAAACCCAAAAGACCAGTTCGCGGTCGCCGATGTGGTGGCGAATGTCGTCAGCGGTGATGATCGTGACGCCGCGGCCTTCGTCGACAGGAATTGCGGAGCAGTAGACGCCAGGCCGATAGCCGGCATGGTTGAGTTCATCCGTCCACGCCCGTAAATACGTGTGAAAGGCGGGCGGAAGCCGACCGCCGTCTTCGATATCCAGGAAAATAATGGTGCGTGGAGCGAAGCCTTCCGCTTTTGCGGAAGCTGCGGCATTGCGCGCATCGAGAATTCCCTTCTGCCTGGCCTGGGGGTCTTTCTTGACTTCATTCGCTTGGCGGGCGCGATAGAGAGCGGCAAATCCGAATCCTTGTGATTGGAGCAACCTGCGTTTGCCACCCCAGGTATTGATCTTTTCTCCGGGCGGCGGGCTGAGCCAATAGCCGGCGAAGACGAAAGATTTGCGCAACGCGGGCAGCGCGTCATCACCGGGATAAACGTTGCGGTCAAAACCGAGATAGGCAGTGCTCGATGATGTTCGGGAAACCATGGCAGATGAACCTCGCGAGATTGCGAGGATCGCAAAAAAGGCGACCGCGAGAAGTGTCGCCAACGTGGCGAACTGGGAGATAGAACGACGCATGGGTTCACTCTACCCCATGTAGGGCAGTGGAAGAAGTCTCGCTTAGGAGCGTGGTGGGCCGCGGGTCACGAACATCTTAGGCTAAGTCCCGTTCGAGCGCCCGATGCAACCAGCGCCTCAGGACAAATTCGGAGTCCGGTTCGATCGTGCGGAAAGCCAGACCCGTGCCGAGATCAGGGCTGGCAAAGATTACGGTGGCGGCAGCTTCAATGAATTCCGAGGGACCAAAGATTCTGACCAGCACACGCGCTTTCGCCGGGAGCGCGGTTGCGGTTTCGAGACGACAGCCGTATAGGCTGATCTCCCGCATTCGCGCGCTCGTTCTAGCTCCCGAGCTTTCGAGAATGATGTCCGCGGTGCCAACGAATGGAAATCTCGGAACACGTCGACGCTCTTGCCCCATGCACGTAGGTTGGCACTCGCCGCTGAGAAAAGGGCGAGCTATTGTCATTCTGCTTGTGATCCCTATTCCAGCGTCGCCCGCGTTGCAACACCCAACGGTAATTGGTGGCCTTGTGCCGTACACCTGCATTTCGGATATTTCTGGTATCCGAAATTGGGCGCGGCTCAAGGACATGGTTCAGTTCTTTCCATCGCCAAAACACGCATAACTGGTCGTAATCCTGACCACGATAAGAAACGTCACGGCGATAGGTCTGCGGTCGCAAGATTGGTTGTCATTCGCACCGCGGCCGGGGCAATTCGCTGCTAAGTCAGGCCGACGCCGGTCTATATTCGGCAAAGCGCCGGGGGCGGAACCGAATTGAGACCACGCCCGCGGCGGGTGGGCCGCTCGTTCGCGGACGGAAGAAATCCTGTTCGTCTAGCCCGAACAGCCGCGATAGCGCAGGGAGTCCGCGGAGCCCGACGGCTTTTGCCCCATACGAGGCGACTTCAGGTCGCCAGCCTTCTCAGACAGCCAAACGCCAAGCGCATAGATCCGCGCGAAACGCATAGATTCCAAGTTGGCCGTGGCGCCAGATGTTATACAACACTTTCCTCAAAGCCCTGCTCCGGTTCGGGAAGCTTGTCGCCGTCCCGCGCGAACCAAACATACAGGGTGGGTAAGAGGAATATGCTCATCGCCAAATCGGAGATGAGCCCGCCGACGATAACGATGGCGAAGGGTCGCTGCGAGTCCGAACCTATGGCGTGTGACAGCGCTGCGGGCAGCAATCCAAATGTTGCGACCAACATCGTCATCATAATCGGTCGCAGCCTTAGAACCGCGCCCCCGATCGCCGAATTCTCAATGGAGTGGCCTCCCGCTCGCAGCTGATTGATGTACTCCAGCATGATCACCCCGGTTTGCACGGAAACTCCAAACAGCGCCAGAAAGCCCACGCCGGAGGACACGCTGAAATGCGTGCCCGTAATCAACAAAGCCAGCAGCCCGCCGACCGGTGCCAGCGTTACGTTCGCAAGAATCAGCAGGGCCCATTTGAACGAGCGAAACATCGCGTACAGAATCAGAAAAATCAACAGGATCGTCAGCGGCACAACCACGAACAATCGCTCTTCCGCGCGTTTCTCGCTCTCATATTCTCCTTCCCAATCGATGTGGTACCCCCGCGGTAATTGAACCTGCGCGCTCACCTTCTTGATGGATTCCTCCACCGCGCTGCCCAAGTCTCGCCCCCGGACGCTGTATTTGATCGCAATATAACGCTGGTTTCCCTCTCGATAAATCTCAGAGGCCCCGTCCCGCTGTTCGATTTTGCAGAGTTGTGCGAGTGACACGCGTACTCCGGATGGAGACAGCAGGCGAATGTTCTCGATCGCCTCCTTTGTGTCCCGATATTGCGGCAGGTAACGCATCACCAGGTCATAGCGCTGTTCGCCCTGTAACACCTGCGTGAGTGCGGTCCCGCCCACGGCCGTCTGAACAGCGTCTTGAACGTCGGCGACATTGATCTGATAGCGCGAAGCAAGAGTGCGATCCACTTCGATGTTGATGTTGGGTTGCCCCAGGACTTGAAACACTCCCAGGTCCTCGATTCCTTTGACCTGTCGCATGGCGTTGACGATCTGATTGGCTTTTTCTTCTAGCACGCTCAAGTCATCGCCGTACACCTTGGTAGCAAGCTGTCCTTTTACTCCGCTGACGGCTTCTTCCATGTTGTCCGCTATGGGCTGGGAAAAATTCCAAAGCACTCCGGGAGTCTTGTCCAGTTCGTGCTGCATGGCAGCGATTAGTTGTTCCTTGTCTTCATGGAATACGGGACGCCACTTTTCTTTCGGCTTCAAATCAACAAAGTATTCGGTATTGAAAAAACCGGTCGTATCGGTCCCGTCATCGGGTCGCCCCACCTGGCTCGTGCATCGCGTTACCTCTGGAAACGAACAAAGTAGGGTTCGTGTTTGATTTGTCAGCCGAGTGCCCTCGGTCGGTCCCGTGCTGGGAGCCAATGTGCCACGCACCCAAAGCGCTCCCTCGTCGAGGTGCGGCAGAAACTCCGAACCCACCACACCGCTCACCATTAGATAGGTGGCAACCAGAAAACCGAAAGCTGCAACGCCTACCGTTACCAGCCGATGTTCAATCGCCCACCTCACCGCTTCGCGGTAGAGGCTTTTCAGGTATTCCATGACCGGGTTGTGCCACTCCCGCGCATCTTTCCGGAAAAAAAAACTCGAAAGCACCGGCGCGACCAGCACCGAGAACAACAACGCCCCGAGCAGGGCAAATGCTACGGTCCACGCCATCGGCTTGAACAACCGCCCTTCCACGCGCTGCAGCGTAAAAATCGGCAGGTAGGCCGTGATGATTATGGCGATCGCGTAGAACACCGGCCGTTGGACCTCATGCGCCGCTTCACGGACGCGCTCCATCGGCGTTTTAAAGGAACGTTCAGGATTACCCAGGTGCCGGATGATGTTTTCCACCATCACCACGGCGCCATCCACGACCATTCCGAAATCCAGTGCGCCGAGTGAAAGTAAGTTTGCGGGAATGCCTTTGAGCCTCAGGCACGTAGCTGCGAACAACAGCGAAAAAGGAATCGTCAAGGCCACGATAACGGCGCCGCGCACATTCCCCAAAAAGAGAAAGAGAATAATTATGACCAGGAAGATGCCTTCGGTAAGGTTGTGCAGAACCGTGTGCGTCGTGTAATGAAGCAAATCGCTGCGATCGAGAAATGGCACCACCTTTACGCCGGGCGGCAAAAGGTAGTCGTTCAGTTCCTTCACTTTTTCGTGAATTCCTTTCAGCACGGTTTGGGCATCGGCGCCCTTGCGCAACAGAACAATTCCGGAACATACGTCGTCGTTATCAATAACGACTCCATCTTCCCGATGAATCGCTCTCCCAAATTGCCCCAGCCTGATCTTCGGCCCCTGCGACACCACGGCTATATCCCTCACTCGCAATGGCGTCCCGCTCTTGGTGATCAGCACCGTGTTCGCAATATCGCGCACGTTTCTGACCAGGCCTACTTCCCGAATGTTGAGCTGCTGGAGACCCGACTCGATAAAGCTGCCGCCCGCATTCGCATTATTGTTGGTCAGTTGCTGCTCCACCTGCGCCAGGCTCAATCCGTACGCAATCAGCTTGTTGGGATCCACCCGAACCTGATATTCACGAGTCGGCCCGCCAAAACTGCTGACGTCCACAACATTCGGGACTGCCTTGAAGTTCTTCTCGATCACCCAATCTTCAATGGATTTCAGATCCATCACGTCGAAGTCGGGATTCGTGCTCCTCAGCGTGAAGAAGTAGATTTGCCCTACAGGGCTCCAGTCCGTTCCCATCTGCGGCACGATACCGGATGGCAGCGTAACCTGCGAAAGCCGCTCCAGCACTCTCTCTCGGTTCCAGGCGTTCTCCTCTTCGTCATCGAAAATCAGTTTCAGGTCCGAAAGTCCGAATAGCGAGAACGACCGCAAGTGCGTCACATGCGGGATGCCGTTCATCACTACTTCCAGCGGGATGGTGACCTGCTGCTCCACTTGCTCCGCCGAAATCCCGGGCCACTGCGTGATGATCTCCACATAGTTGTCCGCAACGTCTGGATACGCTTCTACTGGAAGCTGATGGAAGGAGACCCCTCCCCACAACAGCAAAACCAGCGCTACCGCCAGCACCAGAAATCGATTGTTGAGCGCAAAGTCGACAAGCGTTTGGATCATCGTCTTTTCCTTCTCTTTCGCCGGGAGCCTGAGTGGACTCCCTCACGGGTGTGTCGCCAGCGCCGCGCTTGCCGTTCAACAGAACACTAAGCGACGCTCGAGCTAGCCCACGTTTTTGACCGTAAATGAACAGATACCGGCAGTTCGGCCGACGCCGGCCTTCTCGTCAAATGAATTGAGGGATTTACAGCTGCGGTAATTCGGAGGGAGGTGCGCGGCCCAAATACGACGTCAAGAAAGAAGAGTGAACAAATCCACAATCAGAGTGCGGAACTTCTTCATCCAGCGACCTTGGTCGCGGCAGCCGTACTCCAGCCCACAAGCCCCACACGCGCGACTGCGGCGGAAACCCGACAATCGCCGGCACCTGCTCGCCGGAAGAACCCCACCTCGTCGCTGGTTCGCTGAATGCTTCGGGAAACGCCGTCAGATCCGCCTGCGAGAAACTACCGTGGCCGTCGTTCAGAAGAATCGCCACCGGCTCTTTACGCCACGCTGTGGTCAGAACCAGATCAAGCGCGTTATCGCCGTTGACATCGCGCGCCATGATTTGCAGTCCGCCGGTGCGCGCCACAATCAAAATTGGTTGACGCTGCCCTTCTGTAACCTGCAGTCGGATCCAGTAGTCGGTCAGCGAAACGTCGCTTCGCCCGGTCTCGACGTAAGCTAGGTCCGGACGAAGGTCCCCATCGAGGTCAGCTATCGCAAATTTCGGCCCGGGTCCGGATAAAAATACTGGTCTGGTCGGATGCTCCGCACTCTTGGCGCCGCTTCCGACGAGCCCCAAAAACAACGCCAGATACGCCAACCTTCGGACAACCGCGGGCAAGGGCAGACTCTCGCTTCGGCCCCTCAGAAGAAATCCCTGATTGTGGTCGGTGCGCTTCAAAATCAGCCTTTTCGTGAATCCAACCTACGATACCACTCCTCGGTCCGCGAGAAAAACATCTCTCCGCCCTCCGCCCCCCGCGTCTTCAACGGAGTCCCGCCAACCAAGCCGCGTCCGACCTGTCTTGCTACTGTTACGGTTTCCATCTTTCCGAATGGAAGCGACGAGTCCCAACGTGGCGCTATAGGAGTAGAAAACGTTTTAGCTCTGCCGGCGTCAGTTCCGGCACTCTGGTTCGACCCCGGGGTGCATCCCCCGCTCTTGCTCTGGTTGCGGATTTGCCGGAGGCGCTCGATCGAATATCGGGACCTCGACGAGCGGCGCCTTGTCATGACCGTAGCGATTTCCTTGTTCGACCCGCGGATATCAGAGTGATCCACCGTCGCGAAAATTAGCTCGGACTAACGGCGCGCGTTCATCCCCACGGCCGGTCGGTGTCGGTAGGCCCCATTTCCTGAGTGGCAGCATGGATTTCTCCTATCCGTGTGCCTCTTGACCAAATCGGCCGGCATTTTTGGCCCCGTCACGCTCAGTAGATAAAGATTTGCATCCACGATGTACATGTACACTTCGCTGGTGGAGCGAACCCCCGGCGCGGGCCGCGCGAATTTTGTCCACTGGCGTGGCCTCCGCCAGAGCAATCAATTGCCGGGACACATGCCGCCGCTCTCCGTCATAGCCCTGCCAGATCCCTTCCGGTTCCGTCTGCGCCAGCAATGAGCGTCCGCTGAACAATATCGCGCTCAATAACACGACGAACAGAAAAAAGCATTCTTCATAATCTATCTCTTTTCGCGCGGCCCGCATACCTGTGCCCGATGGTTGCACCAAGGCCGGAATACGGTTGAGAGAGTCGGGCAAGGGCGCTTCCTGTATTATCGGCGGTCGACAAGATAACTGCCTGACGGGACCGAGCGTCTTTGCGGCGCTCAGGCAAGAGTACCGAAGGTTGGTCCTCGGTATCAGTGTGCATATTGGGTGAAGACGGAGTCGCGGGAAGCTTTCGCGTGGCAGGGAGCGCAGGTTTTGAGTGCCGCCTCGGTGCCCGGTTTACCGTCTTTGTCGAAGTGCGCGTATCCCCACCCGCCCGTCGTGGCGTATTTTTTTGAATCCTTGACCATAAACTGAACGTTGGTGGGTGGTCCGGGAACGAACGATTGGGGATCCCCAAAGACTTTGTTATTTTCCTCGGACGGGATATGACTGTAGTGCAAAGCGGCGATGATTGTGCCGTCCGGAAACGGAAGCTTCCCGTCGCGGTAGGCTTTGATCGCCACATCATTACCCAACATGGCGGCGAAACTGTGCAGGTTGCCTTCCTCATGAGCCACGGAGACCAATCTCCAGTCTCGGTATCCAGGCGGAATCTTGATTCCGAAGATCGGGACGGCCTCTCCACCGCCTTGCCCTGATGCAGGAGCTGTTAAGACGATAACGCCAGCCCCCGTTGCGACGGCAATAAGCAAGAAAGCGATCCATCTCATAGGACTCTCCTCTTAAGGGCACCTGCCACCTTCGCGTGACCGGCCACGTCCGGAACCACATGCTACCACTGGGCCACATCGCCGAACAGGCCCCGCCGAGATCGCCGAAATTTCCAGCTCCGAGTCCACTGCATTAACCGGCGTTTAAGAAAGACTCTCTCTTACTTCGATTTTTCATAATGACCGACGCCATTCGGCTTTCCTCCGCGCTCCGGTTCTCAAGAAACTAGTCACGGCTCGCCAACGCGATTTTTCGCATTTCCTGGACGACCCGACAGGCCAGAAAGACGGAGGCGGGAATAAGATTACCTTCGCACCACGCAGAAGTCCGTTATCGAGACGTCTATCCAGGCGTCGATCTGTTGTTTCACGGGAGCGGTAATCGCTTGGAAGAGGACTTCGCCCTGCAACCCGGAGCGGATCCCAAACGGATCAGTCTCCGTTTCCAGGGCGTGCGGCATTCCAAACTGAATGATCGTGGCGACTTGGTTCTAAGCACGGCGGCCGCGGCTCTGACCATGCAAAAACCTCGCGCCTACCAATTGGTACAAAACAAGGAAGTAGATGTTCCGGTTGCCTACGACCTTCACGACGGCCACGCCAGTTTTCGCCTCGGTCCCTACGATAAGCGTCAAGCCCTCATCATCGACCCCGTGCTGGTTTATTCCACGTTCTTTGGCGGCATCGTCACCAGCATGGCCTTGGACAGTTCCGGACTCTACCTAAGCGGCACGACCTATTCGTCAACCTTTCCTACCACCGCTGGCGTGGTTCAGCCAACTCCTTTGTCCTTCAATGACTTTAATTTTGTGTCTAAGCTGGATCCCACTGGTCAGTCGCTGATTTTTTCTACTTATATAACTGGTTTTGGGGGATCCTATCTCGCTCTGACGGTCGACCCTTCTGGCAATACTTACATCGCCGGGCTTGCGGCGGGGGTCGATGTGCTAGGAGGAGGCGTAGCATCAAACTTGCCCATTCCTGCTGGGTCGCACCCTTTTCAAAGCGCGCAGAAAGGTTATCAAAATCTCGCGATTCTCAAACTGAACAGTACAGGAACTGCTGTTGTGGCAGCAACATATTTTGGCGGCAGCAATCGGGAATGGCTGTGTGGTATGGCCGTCGATTCTGCCCAAAACATATACGTCTCATGTACCACCAATTCCAACGATTTCCCCACGCAAAGTCCGCTTCAAGCAACGTTGGGCACTTCGTCCTCGAATGCATTTATCGCTAAACTTAACCCCACGCTCAGCGGGTTGGTCTACTCCACATATCTTGGGGCGAACAGCGGGGCAAGTACGGAATTCCTCGGTTCTCCGAACAGCCTCGCTCTGGACTCCTCGGACAATGTTTATATCGTAGGCGTTGATCCTTGGCCAATCAGCGTGACTCCGCTAATGGCTCTCGTACTCTGCGCCTGCGGGGGCGGCTCAACCTCAATGCAGAATCCAAACGGCACTTCTGCAGGCACCTACACCCTCGTCGTGACCGCCAAATCCGGCAGCACCACCCAAACCCAAAACCTGACCCTCACGGTGCAGTAGAGTTCGCCGGTGTTACCGTCGCCGTCGCTACGCTGCTATAGACCGCTGAATCGTGCGAAACAAAGTCTCCACGCTAAGGCCCGTCCGCCGCGAGATCGATTCGAAGGACAATCCTTCCGCGCGTAGCCTCTGAATCGCAGCAATATCAACCGGCACGCGCTTTCGCCCCAGCCTCACGCCCCTCCGTTTGGCGTTTGCCATCCCAGACCGGACCCTCTGACGGATTAAATCTCTCTCGAACTGCGCCATCGCGGTCGAGGACGGACACCCACACCGTTTCCGGTTAGCCCCTCATCCATACACAATTAGGGAGTTGCTCCACGGTAGCCGTATGCAAACGCCTTGACACTACGCAGCATTAGTATCACAATGCGGTTATAATCATGCTTGGCGAATTCGAATATATGTTGATTACGGCGGCGGCTGGGCTTGGAGATGACGCCTACGGCGCGGCCATTCGTGAAGAAATCGAAGCGACCACGGGACGAAAGTGCTCCATTGGCGCGCTCTATACAACCATCGATCGTCTCGAAACAAAAGGTCTGCTAAAAACGTGGATGGGCGATGCCACGCCTCAACGGGGAGGCCGCGCCAAGCGCATGGTTCGTGTGACGCCTAAGGGCGTGGTGGCCGCGAAGGCCTTCTACGATGCGGTGACGCGCGTGAGCCGCGGAGCGTCATGGGTGGCGAACCGAACGGGGAGCGCCTCATGAGGAGCACCGGCTGGTCCTTCGTCGAGGCTGCTGCCCGACCGCTGGCGCGCGACGAGCGCGAAGCCGTCCTGGGCGATTTGGCAGAGGGCAACGAAAACTCTTGGCAAGCGCTTCTGGGCGTGCTCGGCTTGGTTTTCCGGCACGAAGCGGTCCTTTGGAAGAATTGGCGGCCATGGTTGGCGGGATTCGGAGTGGCCCTTCCGAGCAGCTTTCTCCTGATGGGGTTCTCGCTGTCTGTCACTTGGAGTTATCTGACCATACGATGCCCCGAGCTTCTCCAGAAGTCGTCCCTGACACTGGGCTCCGGGATGCTGGTATTGCTGTGCCAGGGACTCCTCCTGATCGGTTGGTCCTGGACTGGAGGATTTCTAGTCGGATCGTTGTCGCGGCGGACTCTTTGGGCTAGCACGTTACTTTGCTATTCGCCGTGCTTGTTTTGTTTGTCGAGATTCCGTGTCGAGTCCCTCTCGAGGTTTTGCCTGCTTCTCTTTTTGGTGCCCGCCATCTGGGGAGTTCATCGTGGTCTGCGAATTTCAAGGCTCACGCTGAGCTGGGCGATGGCACTGGCAGTAGCCATCACGGCATTGATGCTTCCGGGCTGGAGCAGCGGCGCTCATGAGTGGTGGGCACCGCCGCAGTGGACTCTGGATTGGGCGTTGTGTTGGCCGGCGTGGTATTTGGTCGGAACGGCATGGAGAGCGAGATCCAAGACTGGATTGGGAGGCAGCGACGGCCTCTGGGGCGGGCAGCGGGAACAACAAACAGGAATATCGTAAAGGCCAGAGTCATGTCCCAGGCCTGACTTGTGAGGTGCGTCCTGTCCGGGAAGGGAAGATATGCCGAGTGAACTCACCTTAACCGTGAATGGCGCGAAGCAAGTTGTGTCCACGGCGCCGGAAACGCCTCTGATCTTCGTGCTGCGCAATGAGCTGAAATTAAGTGGTCCTCGGCTGGGTTGTGGGATGGCGCAGTGTGGCTCGTGTTCTGTGCTGCTTGATGGAGAAGAAGTCCGCACATGCATCACACCGGTTTCGTACGCCGTCGGAAAACAAGTAACGACAATTGAAGGGTTGCCCGCGGTTTGGGCAGTAGAGAAGAAGTTGAGCGCGGCGGACGCTGCAAAAACACTGCATCCCGTACAGCAGGCGTGGATTGACGAACAGGTCCCGCAGTGCGGCTACTGCCAGAGCGGGATGATGATCACCGCGGTGGAATTGCTGGCCAAAAACCCGAATCCAACCATCGCGCAAATCAAAGATGCATTCACGAATAAGCCGCCGTCACCTCATTTGTGCCGCTGCGGCACTTACGCGGCAATCATCGATGCTGTGCAACGCGCCGCCAAGGCCATGAAGGCCTGAAGGGAGGGAATGCCATGACCCTGAAAACAGAAACGTCCAGCGATTCGCAAATCATGCCATTCACAGCGACGCTCGCGCGGCGCGGCTTCGTCAAAATGGGCGGAGCTTTATTTGTTTCGTTCGCCCTTCCAGCGGGATTTCGCGCACAGACTGCCGAAAGCCCAGCTTCGCTTCAGACAAACGAACTCAACCCGACATTGCTGGGGTCGTGGCTTGAGATCCGTAGCGACAACACGATTCTGATGCGCACGGGCCGGACCGAGACTGGTACCGGGATGAGCGGATATTACACGCAGGTGATTGCCGAGGAATTGAGCGTCCGGCCGGAAACGATCTCGCTCATCATGGGCGACACCGACAAGACACCGGACGGCGGATACTCTGCTGGTTTCCTAAGCGGAATGGCCAACGTTCGCAAAGTCGCTGCGTACACGTATCAAGCGCTGCTGGGGCTGGCGGCAACGCAACTCGGTGTTCCCGTCGAAAATCTTAGCGTCCTTGATGGCGTCGTCTTTTGCGGAGGAAAAAACATCAGCTATGGTCAACTTGTCCAAGGCCAGCAGCTTGATCTGAAGATTCCGGTTACCGGTGAATTTGCGAAGGCTGCTCCGGGGAATTGGGTCGGCGTAGTCGGGCTGGACGGTCTCACAGTGACCGGCAACCCGCCGATGAAGCCGCTAAATCAGTGCAAGGTGATGGGGACGTCTTTTCCTGTGCCGGGGATTCCTGACAAAGTGACCGGCAAAACGCAATGGAGCTGCGACGTCACGTTGCCCGGTATGCTTCACGCTCGCATGATTCGCCCCGCAACGCTTGGTTCAACCCTGATTTCTGTTGGCGCAGTGGACAAGAAACAGTTTCCAACCGCAGAAATCGTGAAGAAGGGTAATCTCGTCGCCGTCGTTTCTCCCGATGAGTGGGAAGCCATTAGCGCGTCGCGCGCCGTTGCGGCCGGAACGAAGTGGACCGACTGGGCCGGGCTGCCGGGTAGCGAGAATGTCACGAAAACACTTCGCGCGTACAAATGGAACGCTCCCCCGGCGAGCCGCGGAAAACCGGCCGACGTTACCGCCGCGCTGGCGAAAGCTACGAAGAAAATTTCTGCGTCCTACGAACAGCCATATGTAAGGCACGCGCCAATTGGCCCGTTCGTCGCTGTCGCCGACGTTCGCAGGAATGGCAGTGCGACCGTGTGGACGCACTCGGCGCAGTCGCAGGGCCTGCGCGCGCGGATCGCGTACATGCTGGCAACCACGCCGGAGCAAGTCGTGGTTCGCTGGCTGGATCATTCCGGTCAATACGGACGCACGACGTTCGGCGGCGATGGCGCTGAAAGCGATGCAGTAATTCTCTCGCAATTGACCGGTAAACCTGTGCGCGTCCAATGGACCTTGCAGGAGGACATGATGTGGTCGAGTGTCTCTCCAGCCTGGGTATCCGACGTCCAGGCGGGTCTCGACGCGAATGGCCGCGTGATCGCGTTGCGCAGTTCGTTTTACTCACCGCACATGATGGATCCACGCCCCATCGGTGCCGTTCTTGCCGGGATGCCTTGCAGCGCGTCGGAACCAGGCGGATGGGTCGCTACGGAATGGGTCTATGACAGAATTCAAAACAGGCTGGAAGATGTGTATGGAATGCCGAACCTGGGAGCGGAGACGGCATCGGGTGGATTGCGCGGCAATATCATGCGCACGCCGGGACAGCGGCAGCAAAATTTTGCTCTGGAAGGATTGATCAACGAAGCGGCAGCTGCGGCAAATATGGATCCCATTCAATTCCGTTTGGATCACACAACCGACGAGCGGTTGATCAACATTCTCAAAGCCACGGCCAAAGCCGCGGGCTGGGAACCGCGATCTTCGCCGCGCTCGCAGGCGCGAAAAACGGGAACCACTCCCGTGAATGGGCGCGGTGTGAGCGTCATGCTTCGTGAAAACGCGTATTGGGTAGGCATCGCCGAAATTACAGTTGTTCCGGATACGGGCGTCATAGATGTATCAAGGTTCATCATCGGCGGCGAACCAGGAAAAATTATCAACCCACGCCAATTCGGCCTGTGCATGAAGAGCGGCGTCGTCATGGGCCTCAGCGAAGCGTTGAAAGAAGAAGTCACGTTCGATAAATCAAAAGTGACCAGCACGAATTGGGATCGTTACAAGATTCTCACCATGGAAGAAATGCCCGAAATCAAAATTGTCTCTCTCTCGCGAGACGACAAAAATTTCGGTGGCGGCTCGGAAGGTGCCAATGCCGTCTGCCCTCCAGCAGTTACGGCGGCGTTCTTCGACGCAACCGGTATCCAAGCTCGCAGGATTCCGCTGACCCCCGGCTATGTGACGACGCTGCTCAAAAGCTAGTGCAGAGCACCATAACCAGCAACCGAACTTCTGAGAGTTAAGCAAATCGCTTTCAGATAGTCTGGCGATCTCAATTCCTAGCGGGCTAATTCCCGTTTAGTCGGCGATTCGAAAGTTATCCAGAACGGGGTTATGGGACACTTTCCAGGCGGGATTACGAACCCCTAACCCAGACACTTTTCCTGGAGCGGTGAAGGAAAACTCGAAAGTGTCGTTCGGAGTTGGCAAACTCGTCTTCGGAAACTCCTCTTGCTAGCGTCGGTGAAAGGCCATGCACATCGTTTCCGAGACACGCTGGCGGTCGCGCTACTCTTGGCCGGCGTTCCGATCGAGCGAGTCGCAGTCTTGTTGGGGCATCAAAGCGTAAGGGTGACAGAGAAGTACTCAGCCCTTGGGTCTATGCACGTCAGCAACAATCGGAAGCGAATTTGGAGAGCGCGTGGGTCAGGGACTCCATCGTACAAACGGAATCGGTGGTTACGCGGCGGTTACGCGACAAAACCGAACTTGTTAACTAGCTGAAAATAAATGACGAAAAATGGTGCCCGGGGTGGGAGCCGGAACCGAGCACGCCGTTGAATCCGCACAAGTTGTTGATTCCACAACGCCGCAAAAACCGCAGAACCCCTAAATGAGACCAACCGAGGTACACCGTAGGTACACGAGCGCCCAACAAATGAATGATGGCAGCGCTATTTTATCGCGAAACGGGGTTCACGGAGATCTCCTCGAAGAGGACCTCTGGACCCGAACGCTTGTTCTAGCCATGACATGTATTTTCGAGGGCGTATCACCCTTATCCACATGTACCCATATAGAGGTTGTTTAGCTTACAATAAGCCCTTATATGGGTATAATTTGACCCATGACCAGAGCAACCCAATCTTCTCCGGCGCTGCCCGCAGTAGCCACAGATCAGCTGCAAAAGCTTGGCCGCGACCTCACTGTTGCCCGCAAGCGGCGACACCTATCGTTGCGCGAGATGGCGGATCGCATGATGGTCAACCTAAAAACCGTACAGCGGCTGGAAAAAGGGGACCCTGCGGTGGGAATTGGAATCGTCGCCGCCGCACTCTGGATTCTCGGCATGCATCGGCGTTTGGGCGATTTGGCGGCGCCAGAAACCGATACCACCGCGCTGCAAGAGGATATTAGGAATCTGCCGAGAGATTTTCGCAAGACCAAGAGCCGCAGCGACAAATATGATTTTTAGGTAAGCCATGCCAGAAGCATACGTCTACATCTATCTGGACGAGGGACCGGTGCCCGCCGGCGTGTTGGAAACAATCGGCTCCGGGCGCGGGGCGGCCGCTCGCTTTCGTTATGGTCGTCGCTATCTTCAGCGGAAGGACCGGCTGGCAATTGACCCCATCCAGTTGCCCTTGCCCGAGGGCGACCCTGACCGTGACTATGTCACGCCAGAGGATTTTGTCCTCTTCAACGGCATCCGCGATGCCGCGCCCGACGGCTGGGGCAGGCACCTTATGGATCGCGCCGCAGGCGCAATCCCTCTGACCGAATTCGATTACTTGGTTGCAACCGGCGATGCTCGTGTCGGCGCGTTGGCCTTCGGGCCGGACCTTTCCGGCCCTCGCCGCATTGTCCCGTGGACTGAACAGAACGTGGACGGGGAAGACCTCGACCTAAAGGGCATGCTGGAAGCGGTACAGGATGTGGACACCGCTGACGACTTGCCGCGTAAGCACGGGCGCTTCCTTTCTCGCGGCTCTTCCTTGGGCGGAGCCCGCCCCAAGGCCACCACCGAGTACGACGGAAGGCAATGGATTGCGAAATTCGGCCGCGCCGACGATCACCTCCCAATGTGTCGCGCGGAATATGCAACCATGAAACTCGCGCAAGTAGCAGGCATACACGTGCCGCCTGTCCGCATTGAAAAGGTACTTGGACAGGACATCTACCTAATTGAGCGCTTCGACAGGATACCCAACCGAGGGACCTATCGACGCCTTCCGTTCATCTCCGGACTAACCATCACAGGCGCGCACGAAAGCGAGTCCTCGCAGCAAAGTTACCGGCGCCTGGCGGAGCAATTGCGCCTCTTCGGATCGGACCCCGTGCAGGATTCGAA
>Ga0181522_10000131_pt1 | contig 60816 bp, 44 predicted proteins | sample PEATcosm2014_Bin_27_FD_121103 | JGI IMG/M metagenome (GOLD analysis project Ga0181522, IMG submission 121103) | Peatland microbial communities from MTU Mesocosm Facility, Houghton, MI, USA - PEATcosm2014_Bin05_10_metaG | ecosystem: Environmental > Terrestrial > Soil > Wetlands > Peat | place...
AATACCGCCGGAGAACTTGCCCCATTCCGCGCCCAGGTTGCTGTATTGCACTTTGTATTCACCAATCGAGTCCTGGGTCGGAATGATGATCGGCAAATTGATGTAGCCGATGTTCAAGGGCTGACCGTCGAGGTACTCCGCGCCCTGGTTGGCGAACGAACCGCCGATTTGGTAGTTGCCCCAGCTAAACGGGTTCTGACCCACGGGTGAACCGCCAGACCCGCCCTGTGCAACTGTCCCCGGGGAGATCGTGATCAAGTTGAAAATGTTGCGGCCATTCAAAGGCAGTTCGTCGGCCTTGCGCTCGTCGACTACCTGGCCGAGAGACGAAGTTTCGGCCTGCAGCAAGGGAGTCTCGGCCGTCACTTCGACCGTCTCGCTCTGCTGACCAATCGGCAGCGTGGCATCGACGTGAGTATCCTGCTGAACCTCCACACTGACATTGGTTCGAGCGAAGTGCTTGAAGCCGGGCTTTTCAACATCCAACCGGTAAGTACCGGGGATTACGTTGACGAACTGGTAATCGCCTTGACCGCCCGTGGCCTGGGTGTGCTTCTCCTGGGTTCCCGTGTTCGTGAGTGTCACTTGAGCGCCGGTTACCACCGCGCCAGTGGAATCTACTACGGAGCCATCGACCGTCCCGTACGTGCTCTGCCCGTAGAGAGAAAGTGAAGTCGCGAGGACCAGAACCACAGAGAACAGCAGCGTCTGCAACTTGGAAGACGTCATACCGGTTCACCTTCTAAAAATGGAATGTAAATCCTAGATTCTGGATAACTTTAAAGTATTAGGTGCACAGCCACACCGCTCCCAACGATTCTTTAAGAGTTATCCCCTGTCAATAGTTACGCGGATACTAACAGAGTTGTACCAAGTTAGAAAAAGATGAACATAAAAGACAAACAGGAAGGATAGGAAGACTCGCGCAGACAACTGCACACAACTAAGGGTGATTTGCTTCCTTTCTTAATAGCGCGTAGAGAAAGGGCTTGCCGGTCGGCTTCTGGCTACCGCCGTGGGGTTCAACAGTGACAAATACAGCGTCGATCTCCGCGAGTTGTTTGGGATCATCCCAGCGAAGAACCCAACGCCGGTTTGATTCGCTGTCCATATACAGAATCCCAAGATTCATAGGGTGCGCTTTTGCGCCTGAATCAGCATCTTTTTGCCCCCAAACCTGGAAGGCACTGGCATTCTTGACTCCGGGTTGATGATCGAGATCAAAGGCATAGAAGATCAGTGACTTATTTTGCGTGTAAAACACGCGTCCAAAAGGCTTCCGCGTACGACTTCCGCTGTCGACGTCGAATACGTCCGCGATGTACAACTTTCGGGCGCCCATCAGTTCGCGAATGTCGCGGTCCGAAGCCAGATACTGTTCGCTGTCCTGGAGCCTGCGATCCTGATCGGTGGTTACGGCAGAAAGTTCCTCGATCTTCGATTCGAGCGACGCCGAACGCAGCACAGCGCGATCATGTTCAGCGTGAAGATTGGTAAACTCAACCTGAAGAAGTTGATAAGCCTTTTCCGTATCACGAACTTCTGCCGCCAGTTTGTCGCGTTCTTCTGCTACCTGGCGGAATTGAACTTCGCTCCTGCTTTTGGCGGCGGAGAGTTCACTCGAATGATCCTCCGCCGCACGTAACGCCGCACGCAATCCGGCGAGATCGCGCTGCTCGCTGGAGATCTGCTTTTGTAATTGGGATATCTGCGCCGCTTCCGCCCCCAGCAAGTCGTCCGCGTTTTTCTTTTCTGCGGCAAGTTCGTGAAGGACTTTAGACGGGGGCGAAACAGCCGGAGATACAAGTGCGAGGTCTGAAGGCGGCCCTGGCCGTGATTGGTGGCGAACGCCCAGATGATAGGCCCCGGCCGCAACTGCCGCCAGGAGACATGCAGTCGCCGCTGCGCCACCCCAACTTGCGCGCCAGGCCCAGGGCAGAAAAATATGGGCTCTGCCTGGTCTCGAAGCTCGACCAGTCGGAGAAACTTCAGATCCTCGAATCCGCGAGAATAATCCGGCTTGCGCCGCCCGGTGATCCCAATCGTCAGCTTCCGCGATCAGTCCACAATCCGCCGCGAGGAAGGCCATGCCTTCCGAACTGATGAGGGAGTACTCGCTGAAAATTTCCCGGCACGCTTCGCACAAACGCAGATGACAATTCAGTTCGACTTGTTCGCAGACGTTCAACCCACGTCCCTGCGCCAGAGCGGCCAGTTCCTTAAATCTCTGGTGGTCGTTCAAACGTTCCTTGTCATGCATTGTAATTATCCCGGAGCCTCCTTACAGCGGGGCTCTTGCGCAAGCGTTCCAAGCCGCGATAAAAATGGTGGCGTACATTGCCGAAGGGCTCGCGAAGCCGTTCACTGATCTCCCTCAGGTCCAACCCGTCAAAATAAAACAGCGTTAAGGTCCGCCGCTGCATGATGGTCAACTCTTCAAAAGCACATCTCAGATGGGAGAAATCAAGTCTCACCCCGACATCGTGCTCAACATCGCTCTCGCCCACTAGAGTATCGTGCAAAGACTCGACATCCGTACCAGAGTAAAATCCCCGGCGCAATAAATGTGCTCTGCGATCCCGCGCCCGGCTGAAAGCAACCTGCACGACCCATCCCTTGGCGGCGCCCTTCTCCGGATCATAGAGCAGGGCTTTTTGGTAGAGGCTGAAGAAGACTTCTTGCACGACATCCTCGGCCTCACTCCGGTCATTGACGATGCGCAGCGCAATCGCGAACACCAGCCTCGAATATCGTGCGAAAAGCAGGTCCAGGGCCTTGGCATCCTTACACTGGAGACCCGCCATAAGTTCTTCGTCGCTGGGGGAGCGAATCCCAATCGGTTGCGGCGCTACGAGCGGATCTTCTCGACTCGTGCCCCACATGACAGGGAATTCCAACGCGCGCCCATTCGGAGGAGAGCTCATTTTCAGACGGCGCTTGGCTGGACACTCAACTTGGAGTTCCTAATAGAGACCTTGCTGCATCGATCGAGCTTCCGCAAGCGTGCCGCCGAAGGATACACCAAACTGCAAATGTATTGCCAGACAAATGTGCTTTTTTGCACCTTGAACACGACATACAAGAATTGGTAGATTTCTCGACTTTGTGGCCTGATTCAAGCGATTTCCCTTTCGGCCCGGACTGGCTTATCGTAGCTTTCGCCGCTCGCTCTGGGCAGAACGAAAAGTCTGTCGAACCATGTAACCGAAACGAAGTTGCGCCTCCATGGGTAGATTGGTCCTAACGTTGTTGCTTGGTCCGCCGTTTCTCTGCGGAATGCTGCGCGCACAGTCCGCCGATGCATCGCTCACTGGCCGGGTCACCGATCCTAACAAGATCGTGATCAACGCAGCTACCATCACGGTTATCAATAACGGCACCGGAATCCATTATCAGGGCCTCACCAATGAAACCGGCACCTACTATATTTCTAATCTTCCGCCGGGACGGTATCGCATTGAGGTGGAAAAACTCGGTTTCAAAGCGGTGATTCAGTCGGGTGTCGATCTCCATGTGCAAGATGCCCTCGAAGTGAATTTCGAAATGATGGTGGGCTCGGCTTTAGAGAGCGTGACCGTGGAAGGAGAGGAATTGCCGATCGATACGGAATCGTCCACCGTGGGCACGGTCGTCGAAGAGCGGAAAGCCAACGAGCTTCCGCTCAACGGACGCAACGTATTCAACTTGATCGCTCTGGCGCCGTCGGTGGTACCACAAGGCAGTTCGACGGGTACGCCGGTGGGAGTGAATCCGTTCGGCTGGGGAAATTACCAGGTGAGCGGCTCATTCGGAAATCAGAGCGCCGAGTACCTGGACGGCCAGCCCTTGAACATCGGCTACATCAACCTTCCGGTACTGATTCCGACACAGGATTCGATTCAAGAATTCAAGATCCAAACCAGCAATCTCGGAGCCGAGTGGGGCCGGTTCTCCGGAGGGGTGATCAATCTTACAACCAAAGGAGGAACAAGTTTTTTTCACGGCGAAGTCTATGAGTATTTGCGGAATCGATTGTTCAACGCGAATGATTATTTTCTGAATGCCACCGGAAAACCGCGGCCGGCATGGGTGCAAAACCAGTTTGGAGCTGAAGCCGGTGGCCCTGTGCCCTTTCCCTACCCCAACGGACGCCATCGTACCTTCTGGTTTACAAGTTGGGAGGGATACCGGCTGCGAACGGGAGAACCATTCACAGCCACGGTTCCGACAACCGCGGAGCGCAACGGAGATTTCTCCGCCATCGACACTACGATTATGGATCCCTGTGCTGGCATGGTGAATCCGGTCGGCGCATGTCCCGCGAGCACTGCAACGCCCGCTCCCTTCGAGAGCAACCGGATTCCGGCCAGCCGGATCAGCCCGACATCCCAGGCGCTTCTTGATTTGTGGCCTGCCGCAAATAGCCCCGGAGTGCTCACGCCCTCGGGACCGGTCAATAACTTCAACACCGTTGCCAGGACGGGAGGCAATCAGAACCAGGTTGTGGCGCGCGTCGATCAGGATCTCACCGACCTGCAAAGGCTCCTCTTCAGATTCAGCTACTGGAATGTCCTGGATTTGCCGGTTGACCCTTTTGAGAACGGAGTCTGCGTCGACCGTTGCTCCGAAAAATATTCAACCGCTGCGGCCGCCCTGGCTTACAATTACAGTCTCACGCCAATCACAATTTTTGATTTCCACGCCAGCCTCAGCCGATTCAGATACAATCGTTTTCCAACCAACGCCGGGTTTGATCTGACTTCGATTGGCTGGCCTGCAAGCTATGATGCGGCCGTTCCCGCGATCATGCGAACCCCGCCCACGCCCTGTGTCGCCAATTTTGGCGATAACATTATGTGCACGCAGGGTCAGAGTTTTATTCAGGACCGGGACACGCAATACAATCTTGCTCCCAGTTTGACCTTGATGCGTGGTCGCCACCGGTTTCATTTCGGCCTCCAATACCAGGCAGGCTACGACAATTACGCGCAGACCAATGTGGGAAGCGGAGCCTTTGATTTCTGCGCCGCTGGACAGCCCTGCTTCACGGGATTTTCTTTCGCCGACTTTCTGTTAGGTTATGCGGACAACTTCAGCAATTTCGAAAACCACTTCTTCGCACAGGCGGTTGTCCCCGCATTCGTCGCGGGAAAACAAACATACCGCGCCCTCCACTTCAACGACGTCTGGCATGTCAGGGAGAGATTGACCGTCAGCCTCGGCCTGCGTTACGAGTTGCAGGGACCATGGTCCGAGCGTTCCAATCGGCTCTCGAATTTCGTTCCCGATGCCCCCAGCTACCTGAACCAGTTTCTTCCCTCCGGCTCTCCAACCGTCGAAGGTGATGTTTACCTCGTGCCGCCAGGAGTTCGACACAACCTTCCCCTTCAAAAAGACAACTTCGCGCCCAGGGTCGGGATCGCCTATGGCCTCACGCCAAAGACGATCCTCCGCAGCGGCTACGGAATCTTCTGGGTGCCAAACGATGTTTCCTTCGCCTTGAACCCGATCAATGACATGATCAACGCCAGCGCCACAACCTACACCGGAACCGTGGATGGAACTCATCCTTATAATTCGCTCACACTGCCCTTTCCGAATGGAATTGCCGCGCCACCGGGACGCAGCCTGGGCAATCGTGGCACCCAGCAGTTCCTGACCCAGGTTGTGCAGGCCATCACCGAAGTCGATCCCGATCACTACCGCAGCGGTTATCTCCAACAATGGAATCTGGTTTTCGAACGGGAGCTCCCCGCGAAGTTCTTCCTATCGGCGGCGTACGTAGGTTCGAAGGGCACTCATCTGGAGCAGTACGCGCAGCAGATCGACCAGATTTCTGACGCTTTGCTGGCGCAAGCGGCGGCCCAGTTTGCGGCAGGAGGCCGATCCGCCGTCACCCTTCTGCAGTCCGTGCCCAATCCTTTCTTTAGGGACGGCGAAGCCTTGGCTCTCGCCGCGCCCACCACCACCGTCGGGCAGCTTCTGCGTCCTTACCCGCAATACACCAGCGTCGAGCTGGCCGGCCAAGGATCGTTCGCCAGCATCTACCACTCACTGCAGGTCACCGCACGCCGGCGGTTCGCCGGTGCTGGGTCGCTCCTCGTGGCGTACACCAATTCCAAGTTGATCAGTAATACCGACACGCTCACCTCATGGCTCGAGACCGGGGTCGGCACCTTGCAGGACAATAACAACCTGCGGAGCGAACGTTCGCTTTCTTCTCAGGATGTTCCGCAACGGATGGTGATCAGCTACGTGTTGGATCTTCCGTTTGGGCAAGGTAAGAAGTATCTTTCCAATCTGGGCGGGAGCCTGAACAACCTGGTCAGCGGTTGGGGGGTCGACGGTGTAACTACGTTTCAGAGGGGATTTCCGCTGGTGTTTCTGAACGGTCAGGCAAACGACACAACGCTGTTTGGCGCCGGCTCCCGTCCGGATGTATCGTCCGGCTGCGACAAGTCATCTGTTCCGGGCGGAAGAGCCCGGCTCGACAACTGGTTTAATACCGCATGCTTCGTAGCCCCGGCGGACTTCACCTTCGGCAACGAGGCGCGCGTCGATTCCTCGCTGCGCTCGGACGGAGTCAACAACTTCGATGTCGCTGCCTTCAAAAATCTCCCGCTCGATCGCGACGGCCGCGCCAGCCTGGAGTTTCGCGCGGAATTCTTCAACTTATTCAACCGGACACAGTTTTCGCCACCGAATACAACTTGCTGTTCGACGAACAATGCAGATTTCGGAGTCGTCACCGGCACCGCACCCGGGACAAATCCTCGTCTCATTCAATTTGCGCTGAAGGTCTTGTTCTAGTCTTGAGCCGAAGAGTCATGTTGAGGTATCTGTTGTGAGATGTCAGGAATCCTGGGGATGCTGAATCGATTGTCTGCCGCTATCCGAATTTCCGTGGCCATGGCCGCCACGGTTGGAACGGGCGCATCCATATTCGAAGCGAAGCTGCCTCAGGGAATCGATTTCACCTTGCAGAATTCCCCCACTCCGCAGAAGCATCTCATCGAAACCATGCCCGGAGGCGTCGCTCTGCTCGACTACAACAACGACGGATTGCTGGACATATTTTTCGTCAACGGAGGTCGAATCACGAGTCCTTTGACCACACCGGATGATTTCGACCGCCACGATCCCCGTTATTGGAATCGGCTCTACCGCCAGAACAAGGACGGCACGTTTACCGACGTGACCGAACAGGCGGGATTGGCCAATGCGGGAGATGGAAACTAGGGCATGGGAGTGGCGGTGGGAGATTATGATAACGACGGTTATCCCGACATCTACGTAACCAGTTATGGAAAGAACATACTCTATCACAACAACGGCGACGGCACATTCACGGATGTGACTGCGAAAGCGGGAGTAGCGGGCGGCGGCTGGTCAGCCTCCGCCGGATTTTTTGACTATGACAACGATGGCAAGTTGGATCTCTTCGTGACTCGATACATGGACTGGGACACCAAGCACAGTAAAGACTGCGGCGGCAATTATCATACTTACTGTCCACCCGAAGAATTTCCCGCCACCACTAACATTCTCTATCACAATAACGGAGATGGAACCTTCACCGACGTAAGTCAACGCGCCGGCATTGCAACCAAGAAGGGTCGCGCCCTGGGAGTGGCATTCGCCGATTATGACGGCGACGGCTTCACCGACATATTTGTGGCAAACGACGGTATGCAACAGTACCTTTACCACAATAATGGCAATGGAACCTTCACCGAGCTTGCGCTCGAGGCGGGAACGGCTCTATCCGAGGACGGCCGGCGTCTGTCAGGCATGGGTGTAGTTTTTCAGGACTATGACAACGATGGCCGTCCCGACGTGATTGTGACCGAGTTACCCCGTGAAATCTATGGCGTGTATCACAACGACGGCGGCGGTTCATTCAGTTATCGCAGCCTGGAAACCGGCCTGGGTGTTCTCTCAAGCGGAAGCTCCGGCTGGAGCGTGGGCTTGGAGGATTTTGACAATGACGGCTGGAAGGATTTGTTTGTCGCCCAAAGTCACGTCTTGGATAACGTGGAAGGCATCGATCCGTCGCTGCATTATCGCGAACTTCCGTTGGTGGCGATCAATCATAATGCCCGATTCGAACGCGTCGATTCTGGCCTCGAGGCTCCTGTGGCCGCGAGAGGAGCAGCCTTCGGCGACTTGAATAATGATGGATGGCAGGACGTTGTGATCACTTCTTTAGGCGCTCACCCGCAAGTGCTCATGAACCGGGGCGGCAAGGCGCACTGGCTGACGATCACATTACGCGGCACGCGCAGCAATCGCGATGGATACGGTGCGCGCGTGCAAGTAAACGGGCAGACGCGCTTTGCTACTTCAACCGTCGGTTATCTTTCCGCCAGCGACAAGCGCCTTCACTTCGGGGTGGGAACCGCGGATAAAGCAAAAGTCGAAGTCGTATGGCCATCGGGTATACACCAGACATTAAATGACGTTCACGCCGATCAATTTTTGGAAGTCCGTGAGCCGGAGAAATAGGATCCATGCTCGCCCAGTCCATACTCGCAAAATCGATGCTCCGCACTCTGCTGGTTCTGGGGTTCGCGACGCAGGCCTTATCGCCCGAGGCCGATCAGCACATGCAGGCCGGAATAGCGGCCGACAAACAACGTCAGTTCGACGTTGCCATCACTGAATTTCGAACAGTTACCGAACTCGAGCCCACCTTCGCCGAGGGTTTTATCAGCCTCGGCCAAGCCTATATGGAGAAGCACGAGTTTGCTTCCGCGCTGGCTCCGCTAAAGCAGGCTCTCGAAATAAATCCGGACTTGCCCCCGGCTCATCAGTTATTAGGTTACGTGCTCCTGATCCAAGGCTACGCGGCGCAGGCGATTCCACATCTCGAACGAGTGAAAGACAAGTCCGCGTTGGGAATTGCACAAATCGAGACAGGACAGCTGCCCGAGGCCGTCGCAAATCTGCAAACAGCATTGGCCGAACATCCGAACGATCCCGATATCCTGTATTACCTCGGCCGCGCCAGTGGCTTGCTATCAAAACAATCGATTGACACGTTGCTCGCAACGTATCCCGACTCCGCCCGCGCGCATCAGGCGATGGGAGAAAATTATTTCGTCCTGCGGCAAATGCCGAACGCTGAAAGGGAGTATCAGGACACGTTGCGCTTGCGACCCGACGTTCCAGAAGTTCACTTGGAACTGGGGGAGGTGTATGCAGGCGCTTTCCAGTGGGATAAAGCGGAAAAAGAGTTTCGCGCGCAAGTCAAATTGCAACCCGGTAACGCAGAGGCGGAGTACCGTCTCGGCACAGCCTTGCTCGAACAAGGAAAAGCGCATGAGGCTCGCGCAGAACTCATACGCGCCGATAAGTTGATGCCGGATATGCCGGAGACCCTTTATTCTTTGGGCAAAGCGGCATCGCTCGAAGGCGATACCGCAGCCGCCGAAAAAAATTGGACCAGATTGCTTACCATCGAGAAAGAAAGTCCGCTGGCGGCGCAGGCCCACTTCGGACTCGCGGGTCTCTATAGAAAACAGGGAAAGACGGCGGCGGCGCAGCGCGAAATGCAGGAATTCCAGAGATTGCAGACCGCTGCTCCTCCGGCCCCGGCTCCGCTCAAAGAGGAATCGCAGCATTAAATCGCTTCGAGCGTTCCGCCGGAAGGATCCGAAACTCAGAGTTGAAATTTGATCTCTTGCTTGCGTGTTTCGATTTCCAAAGGTGATTCCGCAACCGTGGGCAGTATAGGAAAGTTCAAAGCCTCCAATTCTTTCCGAAGCTGTCCGATCGAGTGAAATAAAATCGAGTGAATACCGAGCGCGCGGGCGGCGTTTATATTCACCTCCCGATCATCCACAAACAGAGCCTCTTGTGCAGCAACGCCAAGCCCGCGAAGCGTGTGCTCATAAATCCGCGGGTCCGGCTTTATTAATCTCACTTCGGCGGAGAACGTTTTGAAAACAAAGTGCTCCGTCCAGGCGCAGTGTTGCACATACTTCACCAGGTCCCAGGGCATGTTCGTCAGCAAGCCAGTCTTGATCTCGGCCGCGTGAAGGTGGCTCACCCAATTCATCATGTCGGGATTGGTATGAGCCCATATTTCCACCTCCGCCTGACGAAGAATCTCGATCTGTCCGGCGTCGAGCGCACTGTTGGTCTGTTTCGCCAGCTGAAGCCAATATTCCTCCGCCGTACAATCCCCGCGGTCATAAGGCCCACGACTGTCTTCCCAGAGCTGATAAAACTTTTCAAAACTCACTTTGAACATCTTCGCCATGCGCTCGAACTCCGGCACCGTGGGGCAGCGAGCCAGTACCTGACCATAATCCAGAATTACCGCTGTGATCCTGGGATGACCATCCTGCCGATTTGTGGACACCAACCCCTCCTGCATCGCTAATTACTCTGCTCTCGTCAAGCTATAGTAAACCTTCGCGCGATATGGGCTCGTTCGGTTTGCCGGATATCTTATCGCGCCGCGAGAAGGTTTCGAGAGCTCCCGATCAGCAGCGTATACTGTCCCGACTGTCGCTCAAGGGTTTCGCCACACTCGGAAACATATCAGGGCCGTAAAGCGGATGATGACAGAACGTGATGAAGGGCTGGTGATAGGCGTGGATATCGGCGGCACGAAGGTTGCCGTCGGGTTGGTCGATTGCAAGGGTGAAATCAAAGCCCAGACCCGCGCTCCGATGGCAGCAACCGGAGAAGCGGCCGCGGGACTCGCGGCGGTCGTGGATGCCATCGATCAACTTCTGAAAAACAATGCGCAAGCACGCACCCTCACTCGTGGAATCGGTATCTGCGCCCCCGGCCCGCTCGATCCCGCGACCGGAGTGGTCATCAATCCTCCCAATCTTCCGTGCTGGCGAAATTTTCCCTTGGCGGCCGAGGTAGGGAGAATTTACAGTGTGCCCGTCAAAATCGAAAATGATGCCAACGCGGCCGCGTTGGCCGAGGCCTATTGGGGCGCGGGTCGCGGATATCGCCACATCTTCTATGTGGGACTCGGCACCGGGGTCGGAACTGGCATTGTGTTCGACGGAAAAATTTACAACGGCCGTACGGGCGCCGCAGCCGAAGGCGGACACATGAGCATCGATTATCGCGGCCCTCGATGCGGATGCGGCAAACCGGGATGCATCGAGATTCTCGCTGCCGGGCCGGCAATCGCCCGCCGGGCGCGCTCGTTGTTGATCTTGAAGCAGGCGGCGGAGCAGGATTTCCGCTCCACCATGATGGACTTAGCCCAAGGAAATATCGACGCCGTAACCAGTGAGATCGTAGGCCAGGCTTACGCGGCTGGTGATCCGTTGGCGAAACAGACGTTGCAGGAGACCGTTGCACTACTATCGTTATGGCTCAGCAACATTATTGATCTGCTGGAACCGGACGCGATCATCATCGGTGGCGGTGTGGCGGCGATGTTAAGTCCCTTTTTCGGCGATCTGTCGAACGGGCTTGCGGAATACTGCATCAATTCACGCTGCCAGGAGATTCCCTTACTCAAAGCACGCTATGGGGCGGACTCTGGGATTGCGGGCGGAGCCGCGCTGTGCTGGCAAGAATCGGATTTTTCGTGACACGTCACTTGGACCTGGACAAGAACTACCCATGCTCGAAGAGATTTCTGATAACTCACCGAGGAGCACTACTATGAAACTGCGTCAGCCGCGATGCTGCTGCCGTCTCACTGCTGCGATATTCGTTCTGCTGTCATTTTCTTTCTTTTCGTCATCGCGACTGAAAGCACAGGAACTTTCCTCGCGAGCGCTGAATTCGGATTGGCAGTTTCGCGCCGCCGGCGGCGTAGACGCCTCAGCTAACGCGAACCTGTCTGATATCAAACAGTGGCATCCCGCCCAGGTTCCCGGCGTCGTCCACACCGATCTGCTGAAAAATGGCCTCATCCCCGAACCGTTCGATCGTGATAACGAATTTCGCCTGCAGTGGATCGGCCTGACCGACTGGGAGTATCAAACCGTCTTTCAAGCCGACGCAGCCTCGCTCGCGCACGACCATGTCGATCTGCTGTTCGAGGGTTTGGATACCTTCGCCGATGTCTATCTCAACGATCAACCAATTCTCCACTCCGACAATATGTTTCGCCACTGGCGAATCGCCGCCAAGCCGCTGCTGAAGCCGGGCCCGAACACGTTACGAATCGTCTTCCACTCCGCCGTCGAAAAAATGCTTCCCTACGCCAAGTCGCTGCCTTACGTTCTGCCCTCGATATCAACGCATAATTTCGGCAACGAAGAAAACATAGCGACCGCTCCCTATACCCGCAAGGCTCCCTATCAATACGGCTGGGATTGGGGACCGCGTTTCTTAACCGAGGGTGTTTGGCGTCCGGTGCGGCTTGAGACTTGGGATGCGATGCGCATCGACAATTTTCACATCCACCAGCAGAAAATCTCCCCGGAAACGGCGTTGATGACCGCAGAGCTCGATATTGAGGCTTCGCAGCCAACGGCTGTGACTCTGGCCATAACCCACGATGAACTTGCCGCACGACAGCAATCTTCGCCACAAACGAACGACGCCACCCAGCCATTCGAACTCGGTGCCGGCATGAACCACGTCTCAGTTCCAATCCGGATAGCCGCACCGAAGCTCTGGTATCCGGTCGGATACGGCGCCCAGAGCCGATATCATTTCTCGGCCTCGATCCGCGTGAGTCGCAAAGTTGAAGCCGCTCACGCCGAAGTGAATGCCGGATTGCGTTCCCTCGAACTGCGGCGCGTTGCCGATCAATGGGGAAAGAGTTTCGAGTTCGTAGTCAATGGCATCACCGTGTTCTCGAAAGGCGCAGACGTAATTCCCTTCGACAGTTTTCCGGATCGTGTGACTCCGGAGATACACCGCAAGATTCTCCAGGCCGCGCGCGACGCGCACATGAATATGGTTCGCGAGTGGGGTGGAGGCTACTACGAATCTGACGATTTCTACGACATCTGCGATGAACTTGGAATCATGGTTTGGCAGGAATTTATGTTCGGCGGGGATCTGATCCCTGGCGACGTGCCCTTTCAGCAAAATGTCCGCGAGGAAGCGATCGAGCAGATCAAGCGGCTGCGCGATCATCCGAGCATCGTAGTCTGGTGCGGAAACAATGAGGTCGAAACCGGGTGGTATCACTGGGTCGATCGGCAGGAATTTAAGGAAGCAATTTCTCCTGAAATCCGCGACCGCGTCTGGCAGGACTACATCATCATGTTCGCCGATATCCTCAAAGGCGCCGTGAATCAGTATGGCGATCCCGCGCCCTACTGGCCGAGTTCACCGAGCGCCGACTTCGAAGAAATTCCCGACAATCAACATAACGGCGACATGCACTACTGGGCTGTGTGGCACCAGCAGGCGCCAGCAGAGGACTACACCAAGCAATTTCCCCGCTTCATGACGGAGTACGGTTTCCAATCCTTTCCCGAGATGCGAACCATCCGGACCTTCGCCAGCAAGCCGGAAGATTTTGACATTCGTTCCACCGTGATGCAGGCACACCAGAAAAATAAGGGCGGCAACGAACGGATCTTGACCTACATGCTGCGCGAATATCGCGAGCCCAAGGATTTTACCTCGTTCGTCTATCTGAGTCAGGTGCAACAGGCGGAAATAATCAAGATCGGCGCCGAGCATTTGCGCCGCCAGCGGCCGCGTACCATGGGTTCTCTGTACTGGCAATTAAATGACTGCTGGCCGGTAGCTTCCTGGGCGAGCATTGATTACTACGGTCGTTGGAAGGCGCTTCATTATTATGCCCGCCGCTTCTATGATGACGTTTTGATCTCGCCCTTCTTGCACGACGAAAAAGTAGACGTCTACGTCGTATCGGACAAACTGCAGCCCTTTGGCGCGACCATCCACACGCGGCTTTTGGATTTCTCCGGAAAAGCCCTGCTCGATCAAACGAAAGACATCCAAGTCCCGGCGCAATCGAGCGCGATTTACCTTAGCCTCGATCAAGCCGATCTGTCGGCCAAAGCCGATCCGCGCGCGAGTTTTCTGGCCGTCGATCTCGAGGTGGGCGGAGAGAGAGTTTCCCGGAACCTCGTCTTTTTTGACGTGACGCACGATCTCGAGCTGCCGGTTATGCCGAGGATTGAGGCTAAGGTGAATCCCAGCGGTGGGAACTACAGCATGACGCTAGAGTCGCCGCAGCTGGCCCGCGGCGTTTACATTTCCTTCGGAGATCTCGACGTCGAAACTTCGGATAACTATTTTGATCTGCTTCCCGGCGAATCGGCCACGCTTACTGTGAAGTCCAGTGCCACCATCGATCAGCTCAGGAGTTCCTTGAAAATCGTTTCTCTTACGGATGCCTTCGCATCAAAATGAGCTCTTTAACAGATTCACCGGAACTGACGAGGAACTTGGCATTTAACTCAACCTTTTGCCACCAGTTAGTAACCAACTTTCCAGGTATCGAAGCGTCCGATGGCCTGATGCCGGATGTTATGACCGACGACTTACTCGCTGTAGTTGATAGGGCGGCCGGGCATGGCAAGGAAACTATAGTTATTCGCGACTGGTTACCGAGGAATGTGTCGAATAGCACACCGGTACCATTCCAAATACCTACCGAGCATTGTACTTTGGTTTAGCACCAATAAATTCAACCTAAGGGGCACCGAAATGAAGCGCGTAGGCTACTTCTTTCTCTTGTGCGGGTTACTAACTTCAACGGTTTGGGGACAGTCCGTAACCGCGAACAAGCCGTCACGAGTGGTCAGAAATGTGGGTTTTTACTTCAGTTCGCCTTCTGCTATTCGCAAGGCGCAGCCTGAGGTAAAACTGGGAACTTTCGCTTCCTTTCCGGCCAGAGTGCTCACTATCTCTCCTCGACTGGTTCACTTAGCGTCGGACATGAAAGAGAAGATGGAAACGCGACTCGTAAACACCACGGTATTTGCCTCACCCGCGGTTATAGTTCTGCGTTAGAAAGGGAGATTGGCAATTTCAACCGGTCCCAACAAGCTGCGCACGACAGGCTGACACCGCGGGCCCGCCCGGCGATCCAAACGGTATCTTGCAAGGAACGCAATTTGCCGACTCGTCAGCGGGCAATTTCGATAGGGCAACGCATTTATAGCTCAGGGTTAGTTCGGTAGGCACCCATCAATCGCGCGATCAGCACCGCAAGATATAGCACCCCGAGGATGGCTTGAAGAATTGAAACCGAACGTGCATGCGCCGAGACAGGAGTCATTCCAGCCGCGCCCAGTGACGTCATCGTAGCGAAACTGTAATAGATGAAATCAAAGCGGTCAGGAATAACGTGAAGGTTCGTGTGCGGGTCGAGACAGAAGGCATTTGGCTCGAAGGTCGCCACCAAACCGTACACATTGGCAAAACTGAAACCAACCATCATATACACACACAAGGCTCCAAAAATCGTCTCTGAGTTCGTCTTTTCCTTCGAAAACACGTGGCGGAAGATGACCACGATGATGAGAACGTCAAAGACGAAGCCCACAAGCATGCCGAATATGGAAAGTGAACTGGCATCGGCTTTCGGAAGCAGAATACGCTGGAACAGGGTTGGGATTGCGAGTAGGAGGGCTAGAATGAGCAAACCGCGATGGATTTTCGCCGCATAAACGCTGATCAGAACAGCCGCGCTCCCGATAAGGCGAAATGCGTAGTAACCGAAGCGGCTGGTTTCGGCATACGGATGAAGAATTAGCGTCCCCAAAAGAAGAAGGAAGAGCCAAACGAATCTGCGGTCGGTTAGATCCGACCCGCGCCAGGACTGAATCAGGTTCATCACCGCGGGACTCCGATGCCGATAGTACACCTTCGCATTACCATCAAATTTGCGTTCCGCTGGCCTCGCTTCGCCCGAAGCCGGTGAAGCCGCTGGTGCGCTTCGAAGGTCTTCCCGGAGAGTTCAGTCAGCACGATCTTGGGCAAGTCGAAGTGGAGTTCCGCAACGGTGCAAGCCAGCGGATCCGCTTCTTCGCTTCCGGGTCAAAGTACTTGCGCCGGCTACGGCTGAGTTTGGTGGCGGACAAGGCGGTGGAAGGTTTGGTGCGCACCCTGGCTGAGCATCCGGCCAGCTGGGGCGGACATCGGCTGCTATGTGTGCTTGATCGACCGAAGACGATCGACCGAAGACGATCGCCATGAAGTGGCGCAAGAACGGGGAGGCTGACGGAATGGAATCCGATCTGCTTGCGCCACGTTGGAGATGGGCGTCGGGGTCGAATTGTGCTGGCCGTATCGAGCCGAGGGGCTGGGTCGAGAACCGGGTTGGGTTTGTAAGGTCTTCCTTTTCAAACTGCGCCGGTTTCACGGCGAGGAAGATCCTCGCCGTGAACTGGACGATTGGCATCGCGAGGTGAACGAGGAACGTCCGTGCCGGAGCGTTCGGAATCATTCCTGCCTTGCGACTGGCGGGAGAAGCACCGCGACTGGGTGCCTTGAAAGTGCAGCCGGAGCAACTGGCTCTACGGATCCGGTCTATGTCGGTCCCACCGGGGACGGTGCCGCACGCGGGGTCATGCGTATTCCATGCCGCCGGAGGCGATCAGTGTTCCGGCCACGATGTACTGAATGAAATGAGTATGCGCACTAAGCCCGGCCGCCGGGCGGTTGCGCAAGGTGGTTTGCGCACGCCAAAAGGAACCGGTTTACCGTGATTTGCCGGGCTCGGCATACCGGAAAAATCGCCTGGCGCAGCCGCCAGGCGATTCGGACTCAACATTCGGACTTCTCACTCCCGCTGACTTGCGGTCGTTTTAGTTTTCTCCCGTCGGGATGCTGCCGCCCCAGAGCGCGTTGCCGCCCCACAGGGCATTACCGCCCCAAAGAGCGTTACCGCCCCACAAGGCATTGCCGCCCCAGAGCGCGTTACCGCCCCACAAAGCGTTGCCACCCCACAAGGCGTTGTTCGAAGAATCCGCCGAGGAGGCCGAGGTGGATGCGCTGGAGCTTGCGCTCGCCGCCGCGTTCGTTTCCGTGAACTGTGCAGTTCCCCACACCGCCGCATTCGACCATGTCGCCGACGTGTTCCACACCGCGGAGGGATCATCTTGCATAGAGACGCTGCCGGTTGTGGAGTCGAATGTCGCGATGGGAGACATCGCCGTTCCTTTGGCCAAGTCCGTGTTGGCCAATGCCGCCTCGAGATCGACGTATCCCGCGCCCACGGTGAAGATGTCGTATTGGTCGTTGTAAGTTACGCCCGCAACTGGATCGAGGTAGGTGCTGTCGGAAGGCAACGACTTCCATGCCGTCTTCATCAGCCTCGCCTTCACCTGATCGGGGGTGAGGCCTGGAGTTTTTTGCAGCATGTCGGCAACGGCTCCGCTCACCACCGCCGCAGCCATGCTGGTTCCGCTTAAAGTGAAGTAAGTGCTGGAGGATGCGCTGCTGCCCCCGTTCTGATAGAAGCTGTAGGGCACACGGTTGGTGGGAAAAGCGTTGTACAGCGTGGAATTCGCCGACTCCAGCGACACCAGCATATTTCCCGGCGCCACCACATCCGGCTTCACCACGGCATCCCCCGCCGTCGGTCCCTTCGAGCTGTAGCTAGCGATCAGGTCATCCACCCGCGTAGGCGTTCCCATCGGTTTCATGGCGCCCACGGTAATTACGTAGGGATCGTTTCCGGGGGCCGTCACCGTGCCGTAGCCGCCGGTCAATTGTGCGCGACCGTTGTTTCCCGCTGAGACCACCACCACGATGCCGTTCGTCCACGCCAATTCGACCGCCTGGCAGAGTGGGTCGAGCTTATAGCTCTCGAACACCTCCCGCCCCAGTGAGAGGTTGATGACCCGAATGTTGAATAACAGCTTCAGTGAGATGGCAGCGTTGATGGCCTGGATCACCGTGCTGTCGGTTCCTTCGCCGTTCTCATCGAGAACCCGCAGGTTAATCAGATTGGCCCCAGGTGCAATACCTTCAAACGTCTTGGAATACTTGGATCCTGTTGAGCTGGCGCCATCGCCCGCGATCAGCCCTGCGACATGGGTGCCATGCCCGAAGGCATCGGCGGTAGTAAGGTCACCCGTGACAAAGCTCTGACTCCACACCACGCGGGACTGGCCCAGAAATCCGCCATTCAAATCGGGATGGCTGCTGATGCCGCTGTCGATGACCGCCACACCAATACCCGCTCCGGTAAAGCCGGATTGCCAGGCGGCAAAGGCGTTGATGGCCGGCGCCGCGTTGCTGAGAGTGGGCCGCAACGCCCGATCGGGACTGATGTACTTCACATTGGCATCATCCGAGAGCTCCGCGATGCGGGCGGGACTCAATTCCGCCACCACGCCATTCAATAGAGGCAAGGAGTGTCTCACCACGCCCAATCTTCCCAGGCGGTGCAGGTCGGAACTGGCCGGGGCCTGCCTGTACTGCACGATCACCCTTACCGTCGGGGCGGTGGATCTCTTCAGATCCTTCGACATTCTCGAGTCGTCGGCATAACAAAGCGTGCTTGCGATGATCAGAACGATAAATGCGAATCTCTTCATTGGTTCCTCAATTGGCGCCCGGGCTTCAAACTCAGGCATCGTGCCCTGACTTCTGCACTCGCAGGCCCAAAGGCGAAATTTCCATTCCCAGCTTTGTCAATGACTTAACGGCATGCTGAGACCACCAAGCCCGGACAACTTGTCCCAGCTCCATGCCCCTGGGACAAGCTGTCCAAAGCACCACGGTAACTGCATAAAGCCCGGTTTGTAATGCTCTCCGCCGCGGTTCCGGTCAAGATTGTAAAAACTGTCTCTATGCCCCTCGCGCGACAACACGGCGCTCGTGCCTTCATCGTTTGCATGGCCCTCGCTGCTTCGGTTTGCTTCACACTGGGGCTCAGAGATTGGGGCAGCAGCGACCTGGTGAAGTTCATTTGTTACATGGCCGCCGCCCTGCTGGCCTCCCCCCTCAAAATCAGTCTACCCAGCGGGACACTATCGATGAATTTTCTGTTCACTCTGCTGGGCATTCTGGAAATGAGTTTGCCCGAGACCTTGCTGATTGGGCTGGTCGGCACTCTCGGACAGTTCTACTGGAAGCCTTCGAGAAAGTTGCGCCCCGTCCAGCTGGTTTTCAATTTATCGCAGGTCACAGTATCGGGGACCGCCGCCTACGGGGCATACCACTTCGTGTCCCTGCACGTGCTGCACCGGCCCGGGCCGATTGCCCTGGTGGTGGCTGCGGTCACGCACTTTGCGGTAAACACGCTCGCGACCACCACCATCATCGCTTTGACGGAAGACAAGCATTTCTCCAAAATCTGGACCGACACCTATCTCTGGTCCTTCCCCTATTACATGGCGGGCGCTGCCATAGCCGGGCTGGTAGCCTTTCTCAACCGCAATATCGGCTGGCAATCGTCCTTGCTGGTGCTGCCGCCGATCTATCTTATGTATCGTTCCTACCGCCTCTACTGGGGCAGGCTCGAAACCGAGAAAAAACACGCTGAGCAAGTCTCCATGCTTCACCTGCGCACCATCGAGGCCTTGGCCCTGGCCATCGAGGCCAAAGATCAGACCACGGGCGAGCATCTGCAAAGGGTGCGGGTGTATGCCATGGAACTGGCAAAGGAGCTTCACCTGAGCGAGGACGAAACCGAGGCCTTGCGCGCCGCTTCGGTGCTGCACGACATTGGCAAGCTCGCAGTTCCCGAACACATCATCTCCAAACCCGGCAAGCTCACTCCCGAAGAATTCGAGAAGATGAAGATTCACCCCATCGTGGGAGCAGAAATTCTCGAACAGGTCGACTTTCCGTATCCGGTGGTGCCCATCGTGCGGGCTCATCATGAAAAATGGGATGGCACCGGCTATCCGAACGGCTTGGCTGGGGAGGCGATTCCGATCGGAGCCCGCATCCTGGCGGCCGTTGACTGCCTCGATGCCCTGGCCTCGGACCGTCAATACCGCAAAGCCCTGCCCCTGTCCGAAGCCATGGCCAAGGTCGTTGCCGAAGCCGGCGCCGCCTTCGATCCGCGCATTGTCGAGATTCTGGAACGCCGTTATATCGAATGGGAAAAACTCGCACGTCTGCAACCCTCGCAAGCTGCGGCGAAACTTTCGACCGCCATCCGGGTCGAGCGCGGCCTCGCCCCGGCGGCAGGTTTCGCCGCCGACGCCGAATCCGCCCGGATCGCGTCGCCGGACGCGGATTTCGATCGGCGGCTGGCTGCTGCCCGCTTTCAGGCGGAAAGTCTCTCTCAACTCGGCCATCAGCTGGGGAATTCTCTCAGCCTCCCTGACTTGCTTTCCCTGTTTGCCACTCGGCTGAGAGGTCTTGTCCCTCACGAGTCGCTGGCGGTTTACCTTCGCAAGAACAATCTGCTGGTTCCGGAGGTGGTAAGCGGTGAGAATTTTGGGCTGTTTTCTTCGTTGCGGATTCCGCTGGGTGAAGGTTTGTCCGGCTGGGTGGCGCAAAATCACCGGCCCATCGTGAATGGAAATCCATCAGTAGAACCTGGATATCTCAACCACCTCGCCCAGCAGAGCATGCTGCGCTCTGCTTTGGCAGTCCCGCTCGAGGCTGGCACCGGCGTGGTAGCTGTGCTGGCCCTCTACCGTGCCGCTCCAGACGCCTTCTCCCGAGATGATCTCGAGGTGGTGGAGGCTGCCAGTTCCCGTCTGGGAACCGCCATCGAAAAAGCCGGGCTTCCCGATGCCGCAGCCAACGCTGCCGGCGCGGACTGAGTTCCTGCGAATACCCAATGTTCCTGGCAGAAAGCGCCTTTCACAAGAATAGTCTCGCAATCCACGGCTGTAGGCAGACTGGAGAAACAGGCCGGGCCGGTTCTATCGATCGACGGCGAAAGGCGATCGATTAAGCTGGCGACTCCCAGCCTTCGTCCTTCATTTTCTGGTTGACCCAGTATTGCAAATGTTCGAACAGAGTCGGGTCGATCACCGCGAAGCGGATGCCAACCCGGCCTTCGCCGCCGAACCATACGATTCGCGCCTTCGCCTGAAAAATGGTTTCGCTTTCGGGCAGCGGGAAACTCACATCGAGAAGACCTCTGAAGCGCGCTGACTCTGTGAGGCCATCCAGCCCCATGCCGCCGATGCTGAGGTTCACGCCCTCGACCGTAACTTCTTCTCCCTCCTGGTTCTTTAAAGTGACGGCCAGGTGGACGCGCGCGCGAAAGAATTTCTGCTGCTCCGGACTGATAAGTCCCAAAGTGTTCCGGGGCTCGCCGGATTTGAGCTGGATGTTGTATTCCCTCAGCTTCCGGCTGAGTGTGCGGCGGGAAATGCCAAGCTGCTCCGCCGCCTGGCTGCGGTGACCGCCGCTGCGCTCGAGCGCCCGGATGATCATCTGCTCCTCCATGCTGTCAAGATTCCCCACTGGGATGGAAGCAGTGTGGCGCATACTGGCGGGGTTTCCCGACATGCCAGCCAGGATCCCCGCTTTCTGAATCTCGGGGTGGCGCGATTCTACCGCCACGCGAGCGATGAGGTTGCGCAACTCGCGGACATTGCCCGGCCAGGGGTGCGAGAGCAGCGCAGAAATCGCATCGGGGGCAAAGCTGCTGCCGGGATTCTTCAGGGCGAGAAAGTGTTCCGCCAAGGCAACAACATCTTCGGGACGCTCGCGCAGCGGAGGCACACGCAGTTGAAACTGTCCCAGCCGATGAAACAAATCCTGGCGAAATCGGCCGCTGGAAACGGCGGCGTCCAGATCTTGATTGGTGGCCGCCACGATGCGCACATCCACCTTGATCTTGCGATGACCGCCCAGGCGGTAGAAAGGATATCCGTCGAGCACTCGCAGCAGCTTCACCTGAGTTTGCGGTTGCAGTTCGCCGATTTCGTCGAGGAAAAGCGTACCTCTGTCGGCGAGCTCAAACAAGCCTGCCCGGGACGAATCGGCGCCCGTGAATGCGCCTTTTTCGTAGCCGAACAACTCACTCTCCACCAGGTTTTCCGGAAGGGCGGCACAGTTGATATCGACCCAGGGCCGGCTGCGGCGATGCGATGCCTGGTGGATGGTGCGGGCGATAAGTTCTTTACCGGTTCCGGTCTCTCCGGTCACCAGCACACTTTCGTTGTGGGCCGCGACACGGTCCACCATGCGCATGAAGCGGTGCATCAAAGGACTCGCGAGGATGAGCTGCGCACCTTCCAGATCGCGCGAGACCGTATAGGCTGCGGTTTCAGCCTCCGCATCTTGCTCCGGGGTGTGACGGGGCGCCTGAACCGGGGAAATCAGGGCGATCATCCCGGCCGGCGCGGCGCCGGCATCGCGCAGCAGGGTCACGGACAACTCGGTGGTGAGTTGTTTCCCCGACCCGATCTGACATCGCGGTGAGCATGAATAGTTACCGTGCTCTTTGAGAGCTGCCAGCAAGGCTGTCTGGAGTTGGCGCTCCTCCGGGCCGTCGCCCCCTCTCGCAAGAGCCGCCAGGCTCCGGCCCAAGACCTCCCCTCGAGAGCGCTCGAAGAGCTTGAGCGTAGCCTCATTGCAGGCAACGATGTTGCCTGCCATATCCGCAGAAACGATGGCTGGTAGGGCAACGGGGCGAGCGCTTGGAGACCCTGAACCGGATTCCCGAGAACCGGCAGGTTTCGCGCTGCGCTCGGCGTTGGCCGACACTCGGGGCGGCGATTTGAGATTCGCTGGTACCATGGCGCGCGTTCGGGAGTCGATCTTGACACATCCAACGCCCGCCACGGTATTTACCCAGACCGGCGGCATGACCAAGGTCACGGTTACCGGCCAAGCACATCAAAGCGGGTCACAATCCACTCACGTCATGGCCAAACCGCACCGCCGGCATGCCAACGCGTTACGGCAGTAAGCTATCAAAAGACCCCGTAACAACCATAGGATTTCAGCGATGGGCTCGCCCCCGGCGAGGGAGTATTCCGCTTCGGGCAAAGGCTGACGCTCCTCAAGGAACAGAATAGCGACGCCATGTCGACTCGCGCCAAATTACTTGTCGGGACCACTGTCGCGCTCGGCGCCATCGCATGAAGACTTCGCTTGCCGTCATGGTCTCGGACATCAACGGGCTGAAAAGGATCCATGACGCTTGCCGGGATTACGACTATGTGGCACGCATGGTCGGCGACGAATTTGTGGTCACTGCGCCGGGGCTTCCCGCCGCGGGTGTGGAAGAGAAAGTACGCCGCTTGAACCAGGCGGCAATCGAGGCGGGACGCCGTACCTGCGGCCGCGACGTCATCACCTTGAGCGTGGGCACCGCCTTCTGCCCGGACGACGGATATGAGGTGGAGGCCTGGTTGGCCGAGGCCGACCGGCGCATGTATTCCATGAAACAGGCGCACTACGCGAAACTCGCCGAGGGCGAGGAAACCCAAACCCAAGGCGCCGCGGGCCAATAAAATGCGCTTGGCCTCGAAAATCACCGGACATGCGCTGTCCCTGCTCCTCATCCTCCTGCTTGGAGGATTGCTTTCGGCCACTTTAGTGCGGCTGGCTCCGGGCTTCGACGCCGATGAGCAGGAACTCGATCCTCACCTGAACGCTCAAAGCCTTCAGGCCTTACACGCTGCCCGGCATCACGACGACAACCTCCTGCGCTTCTATTTCTCTTATATGCGGCGGGCCCTGCATGGCGACCTGGGGACCTCGCTCGCACTGGGGCAACCGGTGCGCACCCTGTTGCACGATCGAATTCCGCTGACCATGCGCCTGCTTGTCACCGGCCTGGGGCTGGCCTGGATGGTTTCCTTAGCCCTCGCCTTGAGCGCGGCATGGCTTGACATTTCCGCTTACGATGCCCTCACTACGGTTGTGAGCGGAATGTTTTTGTGTATTCCAGCCGCCGTGCTTGCGTTGCTGTCGGTGTTGTGGAACATCTCCGGCTCCCTCGTAATTGGGCTGATCGTATTCCCGCACACCTATCGCTATACGCGCAATCTCTTGACGAAAGCCTATGGCCGGCCCCACATCCTCGCCGCCAAGGCGAAGGGCATCGGTGAGGCTCGCATACTTTTCCGCCATGTTGTACCCGTGGTTGGACCACAGCTGCTGGCTCTCGCCGGAGTTTCGGTGACCATGGCAGTGGGCGCCGCGATTCCGGTCGAGGCCTTATGTGGCCTGCCGGGTGTGGGTCAGCTGGCGTGGCAGGCGGCACTGGCGCGCGACCTGCCCTTGCTCGTGAATATCACCCTGTTGGTGACGCTCGTAACCTTGCTGGCGAACTCGGCCGCGGATGTAATCGGTCATGTGATGCGGAGACCGGAGGCATGAAATGAGTCCCTGGAGAAAGCTGGCTTACGCCGTGTTGGCGCTGGCGCTGGCGGCGTCGATGGCGGCGAGTTGGCTGGCTCCCGCGGGCTACGCCAGGCAATACCGGGAAACAACCGACGCTCCGCCGTCGCGCGCGCACTGGCTGGGTACCGACGAACTGGGTCGCGACCGTTTTGCCCGGGTGCTATACGGAACCCGCATCTCACTCTTGCTGGCTCCGGCAGCGGCACTGCTTTCGACACTGATGGCGGCTTGGTTTGGAGGTTTGCCGGGATATTTGGGTGGCGTTTGGGCGCGCCTCGCGATGGGAGTTGCAGATCTGTTCCTGTCCTTGCCATGGTTGTTCTTATTGATCACGGTGCGGGCGCTAATGCCGCTGAATGTGTCCCCTTTCGTCTCGGTGCTTTTGACTTTCATGCTGTTGGGGCTTCTCGGCTGGACCGCGGCTGCCCGGGTGTTGTGCGCCAGTGCAGGATCGCTCCGCTCGTCCGATTTCCTGCGACAGGCGCGAGCCGCAGGTGTTCCGCCATTCCGGCTGTTCTGGGTGCACGTCCTGCCCAATCTGCGACCCGTGCTGTGCGCACAGTTTTGGATTTCGATCCCGGTTTTTATCCTGAGCGAAGCTAACCTCGGAATCCTCGGCCTGGGCGTGGCCGAGCCCCTGCCTTCGTTCGGAAGCTTGCTGAAAGAGCTGGAAGGCCTGGTTTCCGTCGGTCAGGAACCGTGGAAGTTTGTGCCGGTGCTCCTGCTGGTGCTGGTCGTGACTTCGTTTCAATTGCTGCTTTCCGAGCAAGCGGAAGCGGCGGCATGAAAGCCCATCCATGGGGTTTAGTAACGGTGAGTAGTTTCTTAAGAGCGACGGCAATCACACTGCTCGGCGTCGGTTTGGCGGTCCAGGCGCCGGCGCAGGGCGGCGGCGAACTGAGATTCTGCCTGCGCACCGAGCCCAAGACATTCAATCCCTTGAAAGTGGATGACGACGCTTCCGGCGCGATCCGTTATTTGACCGGAGGCGTGTTGCTCCGGGTGAACCGCCAGACCCAGCAACTCCAGCCTGAACTGGCGCGGTCGTGGCAGGTCTCGAAAGACGGGCGGCAGATTTCGTTCCGCTTGCGCAGCGGAGTTTCATTCTCCGATGGCACGGGCTTTTCCGCGGAAGACGTGGCCTACACCGTTCGGCAATTGATGGATCCGGCGCTGCATTCCTCTACGGGCGATGCATTTCGTTCCGACACCGGAAACGTCGAAACCAAGGTGGTCTCGCCCACTCAGATCTTGATCCGGTTCCCGGCCCCGGTGGCCGGGCTCGATCGTCTGTTCGACCAGGTTGCGATTCTTTCCGAACATTCGCCGCGGAAGGAGATGGCCGTGCTCGGACCTTTCTTTGTCGCCGACTACAAGCCCGGGTCCTCCCTGCTGTTGAAGCGCAATCCGAATTACTGGAAAACCGACGAGCAAGGGCGGAAATTGCCCTACCTGGATTCTATCCGCCTGGAGATTCAGCCCAATCGCGACGTCGAAATGCTGCGCTTCAAGCGCGGAGAGTTGGATCTGATCAATTCTCTCGACAGTGAATATTTCGATAAGCTGGCGGCCACTTCGCCCCAGGTCCTGCACGATGCGGGACCGTCGCTCGATAGCGAGCAACTCTGGTTCAACGAAGTGGCCAAGTCACCGCTCCCCGCCTACAAGAAAACCTGGTTCCGTTCAGCAAGTTTTCGGCGGGCGATTTCGGCAGCGATCAATCGCGACGACTTGAGCCGCGTCGTTTATCACGGGCACGCTCAGCCGGCGCTCGGACCGTTCTCGCCCGCCAATACCGTTTGGTTCAATGCCCGGCTGAAGCCCCAGGCCTACAATCCGGCTGCGGCTCTGAAGTCGCTGCGGGCCGATGGCTTTCGAATGGAAAATGCGACCCTCAAAGACAAAGACGGCAACGAGGTGGTCTTTTCCCTCATCACGAACTCCGGCAACAAGGCCAGGGAACGCATGGCCGTCTTGATTCAGGATGACTTGCAAAAAATCGGTATTCACCTGAACGTCGTGACGCTCGACTTCCCTTCGCTAATCGAACGCATGACCCAGAGCTTCGACTATGAAGCCATTTTGCTCGGCCTGACCAACGTCGATCTCGATCCCAGCGGCGAGATGAATGTGTGGCTGAGCTCCTCGGAAAATCATCAATGGAACCCCCAGCAGAAATCTCCAGAAACGCCTTGGGAGGCTGAAATCGACCGACTCATGCGAACGCAAGCCTCGTCGAGCGATGCCGGCAAACGAAAACAAGCCTTCGACCGGGTGCAGGAAATTGCGGTGGAAGAGGAACCGTTCATTTTTCTCATCAATAAGAATGCGCTCTCCGCCATTTCACCGGCGGTGCATGGGGCCGCGCCGGTCATCTTGTCGCCGCAAACCTTCTGGAATGCGGAACGCCTTAGTTTGGCGAAGTAGTCGCTCGGTTGGTCACGGACCGATTGCGAGACTTGGATCGAACCCCGGCGCTACGAAAGGCATGAATAGAATGGCTTCCCAGGCTCTGCAAGATTCGGTTCTGTCCAGCCCGGCACTGCTGTCGGCCCGCCTCTCCGTGCGCTATGCCGACAAAGCGGTTCTCCGCGACCTGCGGTTGGAAATCAAGCGCGGCGAGGTTCTCGGCCTGATCGGACAGAGTGGTTCGGGCAAGAGCACTCTGGCGATGGCCATTCTGGGCCTGCTCGACAAACAGCGCTCCAAAACCGAAGGCGCCATCGACTTCGAGGACAGCGAACTCTTGCGCCTCTCGGAACGCCAACTGCGCGGCCTGCGCGGGCGCGCCATCGCACTCGTCTTGCAAAGCCCACTTTCCGCTCTGAATCCCGTTCTCACAATCAGAACCCAACTCAGGGAAACCTGGCGGGCCCATGCGTCCGGATCGAAAGCCGACTGCGCCAACGCGATTCGTAACTCTCTGCAAAGAGTTTCCCTCCCAGGTGACGAAGAATTTCTCCGGAAATATCCTGCCGAGATGAGCGTAGGCCAGGCGCAGCGCGTGCTGATTGCCATGGCGATCATGCACAGCCCCGCGCTGCTCATCGCCGACGAGGCCACCAGCGCCCTCGATGTAATTACCCAATCCGAAATCCTGACCCTGTTCCGCGAACTCAACCGCAGGACCGGAATGGCCATTCTTTATATTTCTCACGATCTTTCTTCCGTGGCGGGAATTTGCGACCGTATCGCCATCCTTCATCAGGGAGAGATCGTCGAATGCGGAAACACGCCGGAGATCTTCAGCAATCCTCGGCACGAATACACACAGCGGCTGATGGCGGCGATACCGCGGCTGCTGCCTGGTTCCCGGCTGCAAACTAAGTCAGAAGCAACAGCGGCACGCTAGCCGCAGTGCCGCCTTCCGGCCGCCGGCTTGAATCCCGTCCACTTGCGTTTCTTGTGCTCGCCGGTCCGGTAACCTCCCGGACTGCACCTGAGCAAGGCAACAACCCCTGTGAGCCGAACTGTCCCACTGCCCGCTCCGGAGGACAATCTGGCCTGCCTCCTCTCGAGCAACCAATTTTATTTCCAATCGAAACAATAACTTGCAGAGTTCAATTTGGCCCGCCACGTGTTCCAGTGAGTCCGAATAGTGAACCAACAAATTCGTCCAGAAACGGTCGTTCGCATTACAAAGTGAGGGAGCTTTGACGAAAACATCAAGAGCAAAGAAAACCGGACGAGGGCAGCGCCGGAGCGCAGCTTGGGGAAAACGCGTGCGGACGTTATTGCTGGTCGTCGTTGCCCAGGCCGCGTTCGGGCAGAGCTCGGGAGGCGACGGCCAACCGGCGCGCAAGTTCGCCCCGGATCTCGCGCCTGTGGTCGCGCGCGCCTATCAAGGCGCGACCGCCGATGAAACCGTGAAGCTCATCGTGCAATACAAACAGTCGCCGCAGTCGGAGCAAGAAGGACGAGTACAACGCCTGGGCGGACGTCTCCGTCAGAGGCTCAGCATGGTCAAGGGCATCGCCCTCACCATTCCGGCCAGCGCCCTTCCGGCTCTTGAGGCCGACCCTGAAATCGAGTCCATCAGCGCAGACCATCCCGTGAAAGGGATGGACGACTTCACCAATGCCGCCATGAACGTCAGCGCCGCCTTGAATGCAGGCTACAACGGAGCGGGCATCGGCGTGGCCGTAATCGACAGCGGCATCAATCCTCACAGTTACGATTGGTACAGCTATAACGCGGTGGGAACAAAAGGCCCGTTGCGCGTGGTTTACCACGCGGATTTTACGGGAGCCAGCGAATACACCACCTTGGGCGGCCTGGTTTACGACACTTACGGCCACGGCACCCATGTCGCGGGCATTATCGGCGGCAACGGCCACTTATCCAACGGACAATATGCTGGCGTAGCGCCGATGGTGAATCTCATCGATCTTCGTGTCCTGGATCAGAATGGCAACGGCAGCGACAGCCAGGTGATCGCGGGCATCCAAAGGGCGATCGCGCTCAAGAGCGCATACAACATTCGGGTGATCAACCTGTCGCTGGGGCGTGGAGTGTTCGTGCCTTACGCAAAAGATCCGCTCTGCCAAGCCGTGGAATCGGCCTGGAAGGCGGGGATCGTAGTGGTCGCGGCGGCAGGCAATTATGGCCGCGTGAATGCGGACGGAATCGATGGCTACGGCACGATTGTGGCTCCGGGCAATGATCCGCTGGTTCTCACCGTCGGAGCCATGAAGACCATGGACACCTTCACCCGCTCCGATGACCGGATCGCGAGCTACAGCTCCAAGGGACCCACGCTGTTTGACCATGTGGTCAAACCTGACCTGGTCGCTCCGGGCAACACGGTCGTTTCCGTCCTCTCGCTGGGCAGCACACTGTACAACGAATACCCCGCCAACTGGGTCAATGCCGCGAGTGCCAACCAGGGCGTGGGGGGAGCGCAAACTACAAGGGATTATTTCGTTCTGAGCGGCACCAGCATGGCAACTCCGGCCGCGTCTGGCGCCGTGGCCCTGTTGCTGCAAGCACATCCTTCGCTCACTCCCGACCAGGTGAAAGCGCGCCTGATGAAGACCGCCTACAAGACCTTCCCGGTATCGAGCGTGGCTACGGACCCGACGACCGGTGAAACCTATACCTCTTATTACGACGTGTTCACGGTCGGTGCGGGATATCTCGACGTTGCCGCCGCCTTAGGCAACACCGACCTGGCCTCGTCGAAGGTGGGCGCCGCGTTATCTCCGGCTGCCTCCTATAACTCCTCGACGGGCAAGGTCACGCTCACCAACGGCAGCTCGACGATAGACAGCAGTTCGGTGGTTTGGGCCTCCTCGGCGGTCTGGGGAACATCGGTGGTTTGGGGTACGAATGTTTCCGGCTCGTCGGTGGTCTGGGGAACGTCGGTGGTCTGGGGAAGCAGCTCCGCGACCGGCTTCAGCGTAGTCTGGGGCACATCGACGACCACCGCCAGCAGCGTGATTTGGGGCACCGATGTGACTGACGGAGAATCGCTCGCGTTATCATTAGCTGGCGAATACTGAGCGGCGACCGATGCCAACGTGGTACCCGTAATAGAAGAACCCCGGTAAATTGCACGGCCAATCGAAAGAAGCCTCGAACCCAATCACATCGTCAAGATGACCGGCGTTCCGTTGAATCGGAACGCCGTTCTTGTTTAGGAAAATCCAACTCGCAATGGAGCCAAATGTTGCACTGAAACGCGGCATTATCTCATCGCTGTACAATAGCTCGAAAGTCTCAGGCCCGGATGGCGAAACTGGCAGACGCACGGGACTTAAAATCCATCAACCAATTTCCGTAAGTGTCTCGTTTTCTATAGTTACAACAACTTACAAGCTAATTAAGTGGCAAAGTAGGTCCAATTGTGGCAAATCATGACCCTCGATAGTCATGATTACGGTCATGATGGCTTAGCCCCAATGCACAAGAGAAATCCTGCCAGCGAGGCCGCAATCGCAAAAGCGGGGTATTCCCTGGAAAGCCAGTGAGCGGCACAAACAAAAAATACACAACTAGGCTAGCAGTTCCGCAGATCGGCAAGAAGCTGAGGCTCTATGAGAGCTTGCCTGGCGACAGCTTCGACGGTTTGCTTCACGAGTTGCAATGCGTTCCTGTGGTTGCCGAAATTTCCAGTTTTGCCGTCAACGGATCGCGGCTTGCCGTGGGCGAGGCTGCTGCGGTAATCGTACATGCAGCCCCAGATCTCGTCTGTCGGTGTGGCCGCAAAGGGGCCGGGCCGTAGTCAAGACGGCGTTCGAACCGTTGGTCGAGAAGAGCAACCTTTTCTTGATTTGGCACGTGATCGAGTCGATCGTGTCGTCCGGTCTCGGCTGGTGCGTGATCAGCGATTCCAGGAGTGCAAAATATCCTGGAAGCGAAGGGCTCCGCCGTCGGAACTTCCCTCTCGCTGATCGAACTGGGCCACGACAGGCTTGCGAAAACTGGGAACAATACACACTGGGTTGTGTTATCTTCAGACATTCAGGCCTCTTTTGTTGCGCAAACATTGTCTTGACAACATGTTTGTAAACAGAGGAGGCCTTTGTTGTCTTCACATATATGAATTATGTGGGCCAGATCTGCGACGAAGCCTTCAAGGACCATCGCACTGGCTACGCCTGGATGGGCCGATGAGCAGAATGAGAGTGAGCGCAATGAATGGTAAGAGCGAATGGGTTTTGCTGGCGACGTTGAGCTGTATGGTTCTATCCTCCAATGCTCGGACCCAGGTGACGGTGGATCAACTGGCACAACCGCCCAAGGATGCGCAACAGTTCACGATTCTTTCTTCGTCAGCGAGGCATGGGAGTGATGCGATATGGATCGCGGCTGATGGAACGCGGATAATTCGCGAGAGCCTGAATCTAAGGGGGCAGATATTTGAATTGGACGAGGTCATAAGGCTTGGCGGCGATGGGATACCACTTGAGGATACCGTGCGGGGACTCACCCCCAATGGTGACGCTGCAGAGAAGTTCAGAAGGAGTGGTGGGACGGCGGAGTGGAAGAGCCAGGTTGATGCGGGCTCGGCGGCATATAAGTCGTCGGCTTATTACATAACGCAGAGCTCAACGTTTTCGGGGAATGGGTTGCTACTGGAGGCTTTACTCGCGGCGCCAGATAAATCGCTCGCGTTGCTGCCGGGTGGTCGTGCCCATGCAGAGAAATTGACCGACACGACGGTTACGGATGGAAAGACGACGCAGGTGGTGACGGCATGGGCAATCTCAGGACTTGGTACCTCGCCAATGCCGATGTGGGCAACGGCACAGAACAAGTTCTTTGGCTTTGTCCAGGGGTTGGCAGTTTCGATTCTTCCTGCGGGGTATGAAAGTGAGCTGCAAAAGCTGACCAAAACGCAGGACGACGCTCTAGCAGCACGTAGTCCGCTGATGGTAAAGCAGCTGCTAAAGACTCCGACAGGCGCGGTCGCGTTTACGCATGTAAAGGCGTTTGTTGGTGGGACGACGTTTGCGGAAGATCAGACCGTACTTGTCGACCACGGTTTGATTATCGGGGAAGGAGCCTCGGCAACGATGGCAGTTCCACCGGGGGCACAGGTTTTCGATGGCGCGGGAAAGACGCTCGTGCCGGGGCTTTGGGACTCGCACCAACACTTCGGGGACGATTCTTCGGGACCCTTCCTTCTTGCATTGGGGATCACCTCCGTGCGCGATCCAGGGAACGATAATGCCTTGACGATTGCGAGGGCCAAGCGCAGAGCGAAGGGTGACTTATTGTCACCGAAGGTTTATCCGTCCGTGCTGATTGATGGCAAGGGACCGAACAGCGCGCAGTTGGGAACGATTGTAAGGTCACAGGCGGAAGCGATCACCGCTGTCGATAAGGCAAAGGCCGATGGGTTTACGGGGATCAAGTTCTACGGGACCTACAACCCGCAGTGGGTGGCTCCGGCAGCAGTAGAAGCACATAAGCTGGGGCTTCATGTTCATGGTCATCTCCCGGCCGGCATGCGACCATCGCAGGCAATCGCTGCGGGCTACGACGAGCTTACGCATATCTACTTTGTATCGATGGAGGCGATGCCGGACTCGGTGGTGGCAACCTCGAATGGGATTAACAGGTTTCAAGGGACTGGCCGGTATTTGAAGGATGTTGACCTGAATGCGCCGCCAATGAAACCTTTGATTGAAACAATGGCGGCGAAACAGATTGTGTGCGACCCGACGCTAGTAGTGGTTGAGGCAGTATTGGTCCCGGAGAACGGAGATCTTTCTCCGGCTTATGCACCGTACCTGGGAACGCTGCCTCCGGCGACGGAACGGGGATTTCGGCAGGGCGGCCTTGTCGTGCCAAAGGACCTGACTCGGTCGGACTTCCGAAAAAGCTTCACCAAAGAGGTCGAACTGGTAGGGATGATGCATAAGGCGGGTGTGTCGATCGTGGCGGGAACCGACGGTTCGGGTATGGAGTTGGTGCGGGAGCTGGAGCTTTATGTGTCGGCTGGATTCACGCCGGGAGAGGCGCTGGCATCGGCGACGATTGTACCGGCGAGAAACGCCGGAGTGGATAGTACTGTAGGGTCGATTGAAGTTGGGAAGATGGCTGACCTGGTCTTGGTTGAGGGCGATCCTTCGAAGCGGATTGGAAACCTGCGCAATACACGAACAGTGATGATGGCTGGGAAGTTAATGGACGCTGATGCGCTTCGGGCTGCAAGTGGGCTTTCTGGAAGACCCGTGGCGGACGAAGTGACACTGCCTGAAACCCGACTACGCATTTGGCCTGTGGAGAAACGCGGGGACGGCCAGCCGGTTCGCTGAGCAGACCGTTCTCTGCAAGCCGCTTTGCAGAGGAATGATTGCGAAAAATGCCATCTTCCCCTTGTTTCGGGCGAAATGGCGGCGGACTTCTCCGTAGTCCAGGACTACGTAGCGGAAGGACTCGAACCTTCAGTGTCTTTTTGTGATTGGCTCACAAACGGACGTGCGCAACACGGGGTCGACTCTGCAATATCCACTTCTCCGAAGATTTGCGTGAGGATCGAAGATCAGAAGAATGGCCTTTTTTGTATTCCTCCAAAAGGCGAACGTCTGGCGATGTTGAGGTTGAAAATCGCAAGTTTGCCAATCTTTCGGGCGGCCACTGGTTCGCATCGTGGCTGCACGCCTACCACGCAGTCCAAGAACGAAAAATCTCGATGCGTTGCGCTGAGGAAAATGTTTGTCTCATGTAGAATTCTCGCTCATTATGAAAAAACGGAATCTTGCCATCGCATTGTCCCTTGCTCTTCCGCTTTGTGCACAAACCATTAGCAAGAAAGCCCGCGAAATCCAGGCCTCTGCCATCGTTATCGATACGCATGCCGATACTCCCCAGCGGTTTCTCGACGAGAACTATGACATTGGATCAACTGATCCTAAAGACCCGGGCCACATTAGCCTGGACAAGGCGAAGGCCGGCGGTCTCGGAGCCGAGTTCTTTTCTATATGGGTGGGACCTGAGAGCGATAAGGGCCATTTCGCTCACCGCGCGCTCGACCTCATCGACTCGGTGTATGAGCAGGCTGCCCGCCATCCGGATCGGATGATGATGGCATTCAGTATCGACGACATCGAGCGTGCGCACCGCGAGCACAAACTCGCCGCACTTCTTGGCATCGAAGGCGGCCACTCGATTGAAAACGACTTACGGCTGTTGCGCGACTACTATCGCCTGGGCGTTCGCTACATGACGCTGAGCTGGTCGAATACGAACGAGTTTGCCGACTCTTCCGGCGACATCGACAATCCCAAAGTCGAGCACCACAATGGACTGACCGAAGGCGGCAAGCAGATTGTCCTCGAGATGAACCGGCTTGGCATGTTGGTCGATATCTCGCACGTTGCCGACAAGACGTTTTACGATGCGATCGCAATTACCAAAGCGCCGGTCATTGCGTCACACTCTTCCGCGCGGGCGCTTACGAATCATCCGCGCAACATGACGGATGACATGCTTCGCGCGGTCGCCAAGAACGGCGGAGTGGTACAGGCGAATTTCTATGGCGCGTTCATTGATGGCAACTATCGTAAAGCGGTCGAAGCGCAGGCCAAAGATCGCGATGCTGCTATCAAGGCAAACGCCGATCAACTGAGGGCTGCCGGGAAATCCGTCACTTCTCTCGAAAACCAACATATCGAGCGGGAGTGGTTCGCCAAGATTCCGCGTCCGCCTTTGAGTTCGTTGATCGATCACATCGACCACATCGCTAACGTTGCGGGCATCGATCACGTTGGTCTTGGCTCAGATTTTGACGGAGTTCCTAGCGGCGCGACCTCGGAGGGCATCGACTCAGCCGCCGATTTGCCAAAAATTACACAAGCCCTGCTCGATCGTAGCTATAACGCTGATGATATCCGCAAGATTCTGGGCGGAAATCTGTTGCGCGTGTTTCGCGAAGCCGAAAGAGTTAGCCGCGAGATGAACGGCGGCAAGTAGAGGTCAGTGCGTTTGACTCGCCGCGCATCGACTGTGGCAAATTGGAGACTTCGACAATCGAGACTGCCCCGACAAGCGAAGATTGACTGTCGTACTATCTAGGATTGCGAAAAACAGCTCCACCGGAGTATCCATCCAACTCTGCTGCATACGTTTTTTTTGTAGTTTTCACATCATTCGGGTTCGCAGTTCTTCATCACCGAAGTGCCCTGCCCCAGTCTGAGCAGCGGATGCACGATTTTTGGCCAATGCGATGACGACGGTTGAACTGGTTAAGAAAATTGCCCGCATGCCTCCAACCGCGAAATGCCGGTTCATCGTGACCAATTGCTGTGACGTAGCGGGAAGTGTCTTAGTGGCACTTCTGCGAAGGACGAAACTCCAGGATCGCGGCTCAGCAGGTCTGTATTTGATCGTTCGTGTTCGTATCCAGCGGCGTCTCATTTTGAAATCGTATCTCCGACGCGGATCGTTCCGTCCTTAATGATGTCCGCCCGCAGGCCGCCGCGATGAATCAACCCAGCGACCACGCCTTTCTCTGTTAGCTCTTCTAGATAGGCACACGGCTGGCATAGCCGCGCTCCGAGGAGGCGTACAGCGCCCACATGAAACTCGCGTCCCACAAAGTCATTTAGTGGCACACCTCGAGTCACGACGTTTCGCCTCGGCGCGCCAGGCACAATGACAATGTTCTTTTCATGGGCGAGCGTTTCGATGGCTTCGATTTCAATCAGCGTGATTTGGCGGCCTGTACCGGGGGATTTTGACCAATGTCCAGTCCCGCGGAAATATCGGTCTCCCTCGATCCCTCGACCGGCTATCGCCTTTACTTCCTCCCTTGATTCCATTGGGGCCGAAGCTTGTGGCGCGACGTAAATAAATGCGACATTTCCCGTAAACAAGTTGCACCCCCTCATGCGCGTTTCTTTACAACCACCAGGGATTGTCTCTATATATTCCAACTCGATGGGCGTGGTCCAGGCAAGCTGGTGCGCTCCATGGTTGCGCTCGGGTGGTGAGAGTGAAGTGGAGTTTCGTCTTCACGAGGCAGAGAACGGCTGGGTTGATGTAAACGAACTTATATCACAAACCGATGAGCGCAGGCGCCTCGTTACGGTCGGCTGGGTCGAGTTTGGGAGTGGCCAGAGACTCGACATCGGGCGCATCGGCAGGTTTTGCCGCGAGAAAAGGAATTCTCTTCGTCATAGCAAAGCGTGCGCGCGCGCACGCGAATGCCTTGGGCGATTGCAGCCGCGATCCGGCGCAATGCCGCATCAATTGCTGTCAAGGAAGCGTCGCGATCCGCGACCGGCACGTATGTCAAATCGAGGTCCACCGAAATGCGTGTAATGTCGCGTAGGAAGAGATTAATCGCCGTGCCACCCCTGAGGGCAAAGCATCTCTCCGCCGCCACAATGCTGATCAGTAACGCGGCTTGTCGACGGTAAGACTCACCCGCCGGCATCGAGATTCTCCGGCACGGTTATAGCGTACTTAGGGTCCAGTTTTCCTCCACGCTGCAGCATGCCTTGTCAGAGCGCAAATTTATTGCCTCGCGATTGAATTTCAGCCATGCGGGATTGTGGCGCTCGGCAAACCACAAGAATAGCCGTTTCACCTTGACGCTACGGCATTCGACGAGCAGTCTCTGCAGCCGCTTCGGACTGAGGGTGCGCAGTCCTTCCATCAGCATGTCCGCCTGATGAAAGGTTTCCTTTTGCGGCACTTCACCCAGCATTTCAAGGATCACCCTTTCCGCAGCGGAGAGGGTTAGCGGCCATTCTCCCCCAATGGCTTCCTCAGCGGTGGCCTCGTCCGGCCGGCGGCCATTGCCGTATAAATGGACCTCCCTCAATTCGCCCGCGCCGAGATAGTGTGCGAAACCCTGCAACTCCAGTGCGATCCGGCCGCCGGCGATGAAGGGCCGTTCCAGCACTGTCTGGAGCGAGATGACAACGTGCTGCCAGCGGAGCGACTCCTCCATATTGTTGGGGCTGGGGAGTGTAGGCAGTCGGTCGGCGGCAGACCCCGCGCGCGACATGTTCCAGCCATGGGCAGCATATTTGCTCCGAAGAGCGCTTGAATAGCCCAGGCGCTCCAGCAAGCCTCGGCAATCGTGGTGGCTCATCGCGGGCCCCCTCCGGCGGTATCTGACGATTTAGGTAAGCATCCAGCGTGGCGCCCTACTCGTCTCTTTCACGACACCTGAACTATTTGGCCTGCGGGAACTCAGCGGTCATTTTGCCGTTTTCGTCGAGGAACTGGAGTGATGGAACATTGGCATTATCGACGGCAATCCGAATACGTGGTTTGCCTTTCGTGTCCTTGAGGATGAGCGCGGCATCGTCCGCCTTGGTTCGGCCGACAAACACGCGGGGAGTCCACCCAAGTTCAGATTGATGCTCATTGCGAAGCTTCTTCATCGCCTCGACCTTCTCTGGACCATCCTTCATAAGCCCGATCTTTTCATATTGTTCGGCGAATTCACGGCTTAACGGAATGGCCGATTGATCCCACACCTCAAACCCCGACTCGCGCTTCCCATCATTCTCGCTATAGCTCATGCCAATCGCTTCGTTCTGTTTATAATGGTCGAACCTCAGAGTGCCAAAGGCATCCGGTTTGCCGTCCGTAGTTTTGCCCCCATACACAAGGCCCCCGTCTTCGTTGCCGTCGTCGTTGTAGAAAAGAAGTCCAGCTCCACGCGTGCCTACCCTGCTCTTCAGCTCAACTCCTTCAACGGTCCCTCCGGGGAATGATTCGCTATTTGATATCGCCAGTCGCACCTTGCCATTTGCTTCAAGAATATTGATTTTGTGGGCATCGATCTCATCAAATTCAACCTTCTTCGAAGGATTCCTGGCAGCGATGAAGATCAGCGCGCTAAACATAATCGCCGATAAGACTGCGTAAGCCTTGAGCAATCGGAGCTGTCCTTCCAGTTTGCAGAGTTTCGTCTCCATAATTTTTCATCCTCCTGAACATTGATGTGGGCAACCTATTTGTCGGGTAAGCATGTTGCTGGCGAATTGTTCCTGAAAATTTATCATAAACGCAACGAACGTTGCAGAACGGAATGCCGGTCGAACCATAAAATCAGATATCCACTAACGGCGACTATTGCTCATCCCGCTTAAATAATTGATTTGCATGCAATTAGTGTTGTATAGGACGGCTACCCACGACGCGCGCCCCGAGAGTCTGAAGCCACTACCGGTGTTGCCAGGGTCAACATTGATGCAGATGACAAGGCGCGCCACTACATGAAGGAAGCGGGCAAGTTCATTGCACGCTTCCCGAAGGGACCGCGCCCAAGAGAAGGACAAACACTGGGATCCGGAAGGCTGCGTAGGCATCCATTCTAGCCGGTTTTTTTCTTGACGGGTGTTGTTCCGATGTCACAGAAAAAGCATTCTCATTGCAGTTCCTTTCGCCATATGCAACAATTGTTGCAACACTGCAAACTAGTTGTCGTCTTCTTCATGGAGGAGTGGGGACTGCGATGAAACAGCAGGGATTGTCAGAGTCTAAGTTGCTCCGCTTGCAAGGCAACCGCCGATTTTTTGCCTTTGTTCTCTTTTCGCTGCTTTGCTCGTTCGCCTTGGCAGCGGACAGCGAACCGCGTGAAACTGGCGGCGCGTTCAAGTTTCAGATTTCCTTTGCTCGGGCAGTCAGTTCGAATCCCGTTACCGGTCGACTGATATTGATTCTAGGTACTAAGCAAGAACCTGAACCCAGGATGACAGTAAGCCCGAACGGCCCCGCCTTGCTTGCGATCGATATTGAACAGCTTCAGCCAGAACAAAGCGTGACCCTCGACGAAAAGGCACTGGCCTTCCCGAGGCCGCTCGCGGAACTCCCCACCGGCGATTATTACGTACAGGCCATCATTAATGTCTATACGCAAGTTCATCGCTCAGACGGCCACACGCTCTGGGTTCACATGAACGATGGGAGGCAGGAGTTTTTCAACACTGCGCGGGGAAACCTTTACAGCGGCGTTCAAAAGGTTCACCTTGGTTCAGGCGGAGCGTTTCAAATTACGATCGATCACATTATTCCGCAGCAAGACGTTGCTCCCGATACTGAGTTTGTGAAGCATGTGCGTGTTCGTAGCGAGAAGTTGTCGGCGTTCTGGGGATATCCAATCTACGTTAATGCGACGGTTCTATTGCCGAAGGGGTATGACGAACACTCAACTGCTTACTATCCCACTGTTTATACCATGGGACATGACGTACCTTTTACGTTCGACCCCAAGCCCGGGCCGGCGCCGAGCGAGCAACAGGTGAGGGACCGCGGTACCGAGAGCGGCTACCAGTTCTATCAATCCTGGACAGGCGAGCACTTTCCGAGGGTGATTGCCGTGTCTTTCGAGCAACAAACGCCGTTCTTTCCGGACTCTTATTCCGTCAATTCGGTAAATCAGGGACCGTACGGGGATGCCATGATCGAGGAGGTTATTCCTTATCTGGAGTCGCACTTTCGAATAATTGGCAAGCCGTATGCGCGGCTGGCGGAGGGTGCGTCGACCGGCGGCTGGCAGACGCTCGCGTTGCAACTTTACCATCCTGATTTTTTCGGCGGCGTCTGGGTTCTGCAGCCCGATCCGATTTCGTTTCGTCATTATCAGATGGTGAACGCCTACGAGGACGCAAATGCATTTTACGTTCCCTCAGGGCCTTTCACTACAGCCGTGCGGCCGATGCGGCGCACAACCGAAGGCCAAGTCAACATTACCGTTCACGATCTAAGTCTGTTCGAGGCAGTGCTTGGAAGTCATGGGCGCTCGGGCTATCAATACGAAGCGTGGGAGGCGATCTATGGCCCGGTAGGCTCTGATGGGTATCCGGGACCGCTCTGGGATAAACAGACCGGCGAAATCGACCATGCCGTGGCAAATTACATGCGCGACCACGGATATGACCTGCTCGAGTACAGCAAGCGCAATTGGGCGACTTTGGGACCCAAGATCGTGGGGAAACTGCACTTCCTCTGCGGAGACATGGATAACTACTATCTAAACCTGGCGGTTTACGATTACCAAGAGTTTCTGAAAAAGACCACTAACCCTCACTACGAGGCAGAGTTCACGTTTGGACGACCGATGAAAGGGCATGGCTGGCACGCCTTCACTTGGGCGGAAATGGTAAATCGTATGGCGAGCTATGTGAAGTCGACTGCGCCGCCCGGAGAAAACAGCTCTTCTTGGAATTACTAGCGCTTAGTTGACTCTTCGTGCAGCCGTTCCGTCTCCGCCGACTCGTGGAATTACTGATTATGAATTTTCCCAGGTTCACCCATGAGATGTTTTGGATGGGATCCGCATTACTTGCGCTGGCTGTCGCGGTTTGCGCGCAGACAAATCCGCAGGCCGGAAAGTCAGTTATCATTCGCGCCGGACGCGTGCTCGACGTGCGTACCGGGCGGTTTCTGCGGGAGCAGGACATCATCGTAAATGCCGAAGTGATCACGGCAATCAAACCGGCATCGGTGGCGGAAGAATCCGGAACCGTGATCGACCTTAGCCATGCTACGGTCTTGCCCGGACTGATCGACGCGCACGAGCATATTACCGGGGATCCCTCGATCAGCGACGTAGACAAGTTGCGAATCTCCGAGGCACGCCGCGCCCTGAAAGGAGCGCGCAATGCGCGGGTGACGCTCGAGGCGGGTTTTACGACTATTCGCAATGTCGGCGCTGACGGTTACCCCGACGTCGCCTTGCGTGACGCCGTCAACGACGGCGATGTGGTTGGCCCCCGCATCCTCGCTAGTGGACCCGCAATCACGATCGACGGCGGTTCATGCGACAACATCCGCATGGACTACCAGTATCACTACACGTCTCCGGGCGTGGCGGACGGCGTGGAAGGCGTGCAGCACAAAGTGCGGGAGGTCATTAAGTATGGCGCCGACGTGGTAAAGATGTGCGCGACCGGCGGGCTCTTGTCACCCACAGATCCCGGAGGGCTCCAGTACAGCATGGCGGAGATGCAAGCCATCGTTGCCGAAGCCCACCGACTGGGCCGACGGGTTGCAGCACACGCTCATGGATCCGAGGGCGTGCGGCTGGCCTCGGAAGCCGGCGTGGATTCCGTGGAACATGGCTACCTGATGGATGACGCTGCTATTGCGGCACTAAAAAAGAACGGCACCTACCTCGTTCCGACTGCGTATGTGGGCGATTGGCTCGCAGATCACGAAAACGAGCTGCAGCTTTCACCCCAGATGACGCAGAAGATCAATGCGGCACTGGCGCAGGCGAAGATCAATCAGCGGCATGCGTTTCAGGCCGGCGTGAAAATCGCATTCGGCACGGATGCCGCTGTTTTTCCGCACGGCCTAAACGCGCGCGAATTTTCTGAGTATGTACAGCTGGGCATGACTCCACTGCAGGCTCTCCAAACGGCCACAATCAATGCCGCCGACCTCTTGGGGCTGAAGGACAAGGGGGGTACGATCGATGCAGGCAAGTGGGCCGACATCATTGCTGTTGACGGCGACCCCACAACGGATGTCCGAACGCTCGAACAGGTGAAGTTCGTCATGAAGGCGGGAGTGGTTTACAAGAACGAGTTCGCGTCACCAGGACCGCGGCCGTAATCCCCTTAATACACCGGTCCCCTCGCCTGCCCGCAATGGTCCTATCGGCACATCAAATTACGCCTCCACCGCTTTCAAGCGCACAGCTTGCCGCAACGCTTGTTGCACTTCAATTAAATCACGTTAGGCGCGAATATCAAATTTTTTCAGCAACAGTTGACAAAAGCGGCGGGACAAAGACTAATTGCGCGCGCTGACGATTGCTGACATCCTGCGGCGCTATAAACGTTGCGTCGCTTCCCGCGGGCGATTTAGTTTGCCCATGAAGTAGATGCTCTAAGGAATGATTCGATCTGCAATGTTAAAACTCGCCGGTTTTGCATGGCTTGCCTTTACGTGCTGCTCAGCAGCGGCACAGATAAACACTCACCTCCAGCCCACAGACGCGAAGACTCTTCAATCGCAGAGCCGCCCGGGAACCGCGGCGATCCCGATCGAGGATCTTACTACACGCGCTCGATCGGTGGCGCCACGTGGTCGCCAGACGGAAAAGAAATCGTCCTGGCGACCAACCTTTCCGGACGCATGAATCTGTGGAAGGTTAGCTCACCCGGGAGTTGGCCCATCCAGTTGTCGCAATCCGACGAAGGCCAGGGGGCTCCCACGTTTTCGCCCGACGGCAAGTGGATCGTATACCAGCAAGACAAAGGCGGCAACGAACTCTACGATCTCTACGCGATTCCGGCTCGCGGCGGCGTCTCCATCAATCTGACCAATACGCCAGATGTGCGAGAGTTCGCACCTCGGTTCTCGCCGGATGGCCATGGGATCGTCTTCAATACCAAGTCCTCAAAATCGCCAGTGACCAATGTTGCGGTGATGGATTGGCAAACTCACGAGGTGCGAGCTCTTACGGAGGAGAAGTCACCGAACCACTACTGGAATCGCGTCTGCTGGAGCCATGACGGGAAATATGTTTTTGCCGTGCGCATGGAAAACAGTTTTGCGGATTCGGCTGTTTACCGGATTGAAGCTGGGACGGGCAAAGCGGAAAATCTTACGCCCCATATAGGCTCTGCTCTGTATGCGGCGTCTGCCGTCTCTCCGGGTGACGATCAGTTATTGATGAGTTCCAACAATGGCGTGGAGCACTCGCGAATCGGCTTGTTCAATTTGAAGACGCGGCAGACAAAGTGGGTTACCTCGGGCGATTGGGACGCCGATCCCGGCGACTGGTCGCGGGATGGCCGCGTCTTCAGTTTTAGCGTAAATCAGGACAGTCGAAGAGAAGTGTACCTGGTGAAGGCAAAAAGTTTGCATATCTCAAAACTGCATGACTTGGAGGGACTGAACTCGCTGAATTCCGATCCGGATGCCTTCTCGCCGGATAGCACGCAATTGCTGGTGCTACATGAAAGTTCGCGCCAGCCCTCCGATTTGTGGCTGTACCACCTGGCTGCGGACCGCGCCACCCAGTTGACGCATTCCGGAATCGCTTCACTCGATCCGGAGAACGTTCCTCCCTCCGAGATTGTGCATTACAGAAGCTTCGATGGAACGGTGATCAGCGCGGTTTTGTGGATACCATTCAATCTCAAACGTGACGGATCAAACCCGGCGGTTGTGATCGCGCACGGCGGACCTACGAGCCAGTTTTTTGATGGCTGGAACGCGACGGCGGCGGCGCTTGCCTCCCGCGGGTATGTGTGCATTGCTCCCAACGTGCGTGGCTCCAGCGGATATGGCATGCCTTTTCAAAAGGCCAATCACCAGGTGGGAGGCGGCGATCTGCAGGACGAAGTCTATGCCTCCAATTTTCTAAGGCAAACCGACTATGTGGACAGCAAGCGCATCGGTATCACCGGCAGCTCCTACGGCGGCTTCATGACGCTGATTGCCGTAAACAAAACCCCGGATGTATGGGCTGCGGGAGTGGAGCAATATGGGGTTGCAAACTGGCGAAGTATGCTGGCGCACGCAGATCCTTTTATTCAGGAGTACGTGCGCGGGCTCCTTGGCGATCCGCAGAGCGATTCGGGCGTGTACGACAAAACCTCGGTGCTTGCGTACCGGGCGACGGAGAAGGCGCCTCTGCTGCTGCTACAGGGAGAGAAAGACGTGCGCGTTCCCAAGGAAGAGGCGGAACAAATCGCGAGCATGCTGCACGCTCAAAGCAACACAGTGGAGGTTCATTATTATGCGCAAGAGGGCCACGGCTGGCGGCGGCGAGAAGATCAGATTGATGCCCTTCGCCGCACCGTGGAATGGTTTGAGCGGTACCTGAGATCAAATGAGGCAGGATTGCCTGCCGGGCCTGCGGCTACTCAATCGCCCTGATCCGCGAACGCGCGGCACTTCGAAATTTCCCACGGTTACGGCTTAGCATTTGCCGCCGGAGATGTTTGCGCCCTGCATCCAGATGGTCGAAATTGAGCGCGGGATTGAGCCGGAGCATGAAACTTCCCTGCGTTTCCTGCCGCCACATCGGATTATTGGCAAAGAGCACCATATGTCCGCGGCACAGCGGAACGTCGTGACGGCAGGAGCGCCGGCCAGTTCCGAGCCTCCTGCCAGCATGCCGCTGCTCCAGCGCAACGCGACCCGCGGATAAAGCGATGCTGGCGGTAACTCGCTGCTGCAGAACACGCGATTTTGCGGATCGACATGAAGCCCCTTTTCCGAGAACGTTCGATCTGGCTGCAGCTCTGGCTCAGCCCACACGCGGGCCTGCGGAATGTCGGGATGGGTGGTCCAACCGCGACCGCTAGGCGGCGTGGCTTCCTCGGAGAAACACGCCGAGCGAATCGTAGTAGCCGTAAGCGATCGGGCTCTTCGCATCTTCGACGTTCGCGCGCACGATCGCCCCGCTCACCTGCAGTGATTTTGTTTGTGCGATGGTCACGGAATCGGCCAACCCGAGATCTACCCGGCAGGTGAGTACTCGACCCAACCGGAATAAACCCGTCGTCCTCGACAAATCGTTTAAAGTTCGCGACGCCTTCAAATCCAGACCGCCGCGAATGTCAGGTGATTCGTCGATTCCTCCCCAGTTCGGCGTTACGTCAGACTTTTGCCAGGGAATCGGTATGTTCCCGCTTAGGTGGGAACGCTTTCTTGTTTAGGATGGAATACCCTTTCGACCAGAATTACATTGACCAGGTTGTACAGGTTGGATTTGAGCCGGCAGGCCTCACATTCTTCAGCCTCCAATGTTATGGTGATGCGCGACACATTTGGTTTAGTCATCTTCCCAAACGTCAAAGAATCGATGTCGAAGCCGCGTCGATGGAATAGCAATACAACGCGGGCAAGAATATCCGGTTTATTCTTGGCGTAAACGACGAAAGTGTTCAGCATGGTTGCCGACGGATCCCCCAAGTTTCGGACTTTGTTGTGAACTTTGTTTTTTCGGGTTTTGAGCTTGCCTTCGGAGAGTTGATTTCTAAACACAAAAACAAAACCCACCGGCCATCTCTGGCGGTGGGTTCAGAAATTTGGAAATCTCTAAACTTAGTCTTCGCCTTCCCCTGCCAGAGCGTCGTGCGTGGAGCTGGTGCCCACTCTAATCGCGACGATAATTCGCGCTTGCTGAATAAGGAATGGCATATCTTCAACTCCAAACGTTGTTCCTACTAACGCGCGCTTGGCTTAGCGACACTTCAGAATCTGTATTTCAACGCAAATTGAATCACTCGCGGACTGACTACAGTGGGTCCGGTAATTTCGCCAAAAGCCGTACCTGGGCCGAACGCCGTACTGGGATCGTTAAATATCGGGTGATTAAAGAGGTTAAAGAATTCCGAACGAAACTCGATGGTCGAGCCTTCCTTTGGAAACCTCAACGTGAACAGCTTTGAGACCGCGAAGTCGAAATCGACTTCACCCGGGCCGACGATATTTCCAATCGGTGAGTTTCCAAATGCGGTAGCGACTCCGTCATCGCCGATCACTGGCGGGTTTGTGAAACACGCGGTATTGAAGTACTCGCCAACGCGAGATTGCACCGAGCCCGATTTGCTGACGTTACATCCGGGAACGTAGTCCGGCCGATCGTTGGGAACGCCATATGCATTCGTGGGATTGGCGACAGCAGCCGTCAATCGGTGCCCTGACTGTATGGTGGTTACGCCTGATGCCATCCATCCACCCAGCACCTTTCCCTCGAGAGAAGAAGGATTCCCCAAACGTGGCAATTGGTAGACATAGCTGATCACAAGCCGTTGCGGCCTAATGAAAGCCTCGGGGCCATAATTTGTTGCCCGAGGATCTGTTTGATCGCCGTAAACATTGCCGCCGAAACCTCCACTGACGACACCCCCCTGAGTGTCGGTGAGATCGCTAGCCCAGGTATAAGCGACTAACAGGTTTAAACCATGACGAAACCGCATGTTTAAACTAGTTTGTAACGCGTTGTACCACGACTCACCATAGGGCTCGTTCAATAGTAAACCAGCCGGGTTCCACCCTTCATAAGGAACACGTGAAGGAATGTTGGCTACGTCGTTGGTAGTTTGTCCACGAATGGGGTTTGAGGGGCTGGCCAGAGCCGCCTGATTGACAAAAAGGCTTTGATACAGCTTGGTTCCGCGCCCGCCTACGTATCCGATATCGAAGATCACGTTCTTCGCTATCTCGGTTTGCATATCCAAGCTAAATCTTTGCCATATAGATGGCTGGTAATTTTGGCTGGGACCTTGGAAGGTTGCAGTGGTGGTCGGAGAATATGCTTGCCACGAAGGAAAGCTTGGAATCGGTTGCGGAATCGGATTCTGGTCGGAGGCCGCGGCATTCATCGGGCCTTCGTTCAAAACTACTGAAGCCCATGGCTGAGCGGTGAGGCTTTGAATCAATCCCGTGCCATCAAAGCGGCTGCGGAACATACCGTAGCCACCGTGCAGAACCACGCGACTAGTGTTCGGCAATTGCCAGGCAAAGCCAATTCTTGGCTCAAATGAATTCTGTCCGACTCCGCGGATTCCGTATTCATTGTTGCTCGAAACCACGCCACTGGGCGGTGTACCGGGATAATTCGAAGGCACTACGTAGCCCGCTAACGTTCCGCCAGCTGGGGGATTCGGGTTTAATCCTGCGAGACTCAGACCAGTATTTCGCCCATTGGTTTCGGAGAAATCGCCGAGATGCTCAAAACGCACGCCCAAATTGAGAGTGAGTCGGGGCGTTATTTTGATGTCATCTTGTACGAAAGCGTTACGATCCCAATAACGGTAATAGCGCACCAGATCTCCGGGGAGGGCCAGATCGAGATATTCGTTGCTGTACGGGACGCCTGCGGCCGCGGTGCCATTATCATTGGCGTCGAGGCCGAGAAGAAAATCTGCGAAGGTGAGAAAAATTCCTGCGCCGAAGTATTGGAAATTCGGTTCATTCGTTTGATCGCGAGTAAAGCCGCCGCCGAATCTGAGGTTGTGGCGTCCGTGAACCCAAGCCAGGGAATCTTGCAGAACGAAGACGTTCTGCACGAACACAGCCGACTGCCCATAGCCACCTAGTCCAACATTTGCGATGCCGATCCCGGGCATCGAATTCACAAAACTGGGCACGGTGGAGCCGATATCGGACCAACTGAACAATTCCCCTTGGTCCTTTAGCGCATATGTTCGGTTGAAACCAAACACCAACTGGTTCACCAGGTTTGGAGTGAATGTGTAGGTGTGCGTGATGGAGGCGTCGCGGAAATTCGCCCCAATGTCGTAGGGGAAGCCTGGAACTCCGGTTCCAACGGTGTTAGTCGCGGGGAGGGTTTGTGTCTCCGCGCTGTTCGTGAAGAAGAATCGACCTTGCCAACGGCTCTTTTCGCTTTGCAAGTAGTCAGCATTTGTCATGAACTGGTTTTCGGTGAAGGGGCAGGACACGCTGAAAGTCGCGCTGCCCTCGGAATCGAAAGAGGGAGCATTGGGATTGATGGTTTGAGGCGTTGGGATCAGATATCCGCCGTCAGGTCCCTTCATTTGCAAGAGCGTCAAGGCGACAGGATTGATGTTGGATCCATCTGGCGCGATGGCGGGACCGACGCCCCCCAGCAAGTTCTGGATATAACCGCGCTGGCCGCCAAATACCGCCCCCAAACCGGCGGCGGAGCGATCATTTGTGAGCGGTGGCGTCAATACCGTATCCGCGCATCCCGCACTCACGCCGTTGCGTTGGCGGGTACCCTGGTACGAACCAAAATACAAGAGTTTATTTTTCTTGATGGGCCCTCCCAGTGTGAATCCAAACTGGTTCTGCTTCAAGACCTGTCTGGGGTTGCCATCCTCCTTGTTGAACCACTCATTGGCATTGAGATCGTCGTTGCGAAAAAATTCAAATAACGAACCGTGCAGTTGGTTGCTTCCTGTTTTGGTTAGAACGTCCACCACCGCGCCACCATCGCGTCCATTGGCAGCATCGTACTGCCCGGTGACGACCTTGAACTCCTCCAACGTATCGGGGTTTGGAACCGGTAATCCGCCGGTAAAGGTGCCAGCGGCGAAATTGTCATTGACCTCTACACCATTCATTTGAAAGTTGTTATCGCTTGTCGTACTGCCATTCGCGGAAAAACCAGTACTCCCGGAGGCCAAACTGGAGTTTCCACGACCGAGATCTGCGGCATTGGTGATTTCCGCTGAAACCCCCGGATTGAGTCCAATAATCTGCAGATAATTGCGACTAACCAACGGCAGGTCCGTGATCGTTTGGCTGTCGGTTACATGTCCCAGTTCCGCCGACTCAGTCTGGAGTTGAGCGCCTGCACCCTGTACGTTGACAGTTTCTGTGGCTGCACCAACCTCCAGTCTCACATTGAGCGTAACCGTCTCGGTGACAGCTACATTGATGTCCCGGCCAACCCAGGTCTTAAATCCAACTCCGTTTACTTCAACGCGGTATCTTCCCGGGGGAAGGAGCGATAGTGAGAACTCACCACTTGATTTAGAGGTAGACGAACGTTTATCCCCCGTCGCGACGTTAATCACAGTCACCTCACCGTGGGCTACTACCGCTCCCGACGAGTCCCGCACGAAACCAGTGATCGATCCGGTCGAAGCGTTCTGGGGGAAGGCAGGCAAAACGAGCACTCCAAGGATCGCGATTGTTAAGACTTGGATCCGCGTCGACATCAAGGCCTCCCATTTTGGTGAAGCAGGGCTTTGTGCTGGCACTGAGTGCCATAAAAACGCAACGTAACGCAACGTTTGTTGCGAACAATATCGAAAAGAACCAAAGAAAATGTATTTGCGAGCTTAATCCCAATCGGAAATTCCTGTCAATATATTTATGCCCAAAAGAAACATTATTGCTCGCAACGTATGTTGCATATCGAAGAAACGACGGCGCGCTATCAAAATAGGTGATTTGCGTGAATTGCCGATTCGCTTTCTGGGACTCTCGGCGATCCAACGCAGAATTGGCAAACGCAGATAAAACGCAAGCCGGCGACAAGCAGAGTGCTCAGCAAGGGAATCCGCTAAACCTCCTTTGAGGGCGAAACGATAATTCTCAGCTCCGTCATTGCTGTAACCTGCATCAATTAGCAAAGAGACGAATGTTCGCGACGCAATCACAATTCGGTTTTTGTTTGACGGCAAGCCTTAAGCGAGTGTATCCTTCTGCCCTCCGCGTCGGCACCGCACACAACGATTGTTGCGCAATGAATGTGTTCGGCTGGTTGGAGGAAATGAATCACAATTAAAATCCTTCTGAATCGTTTACTTTGTGGGCAAATGCTATCGATCATCGAAGTAGCAAGGAAAAAGGTCTCTGGAGCGTGGTGGGCGGTCGTGATTGTGGGCTTGCTGCCGGGGGCTATCGCACAGGAGAGACCGAAACCCGAAACCCGGCGAAACGCCGGCTCGGTACTTGACCAATTGCATCTTCGTGAAATCGGGCCAGCAACTCCTGGCGGTCGAATCGATAGCATCGCCGTGACCCCAGGCGCCTCCAATAGATTCTTCGTAGGTACAGCTACCGGCGGCTTGTGGCGGACCGTCAATGCTGGAAACACATTCTTCCCGGTCTTTGACCGAGAACCGTTACTCACGATCGGGGCGGTTGCGGTTGCTCCATCGGATCCTTTAGAGGTGTGGGCCGGAAGCGGGGAGCCGAACAATCGGCAAAGTTCCTCGTGGGGCAATGGAGTGTATAAATCCTTAGATGGCGGCGATAGCTGGACGCATGTTGGTCTGGATGAAACTCACCACATCGGGCGAATCGTAATCGATCCGACGAATCCGGACATCGTTTATGTTGCGGCGCTCGGTCATCTCTGGGGAGCCAACAACGAGCGCGGGTTGTACAAGACAACCGACGGCGGGATTTCTTGGAATAAAGTGCTTTTCGTAGATCAGGACACTGGGGTGGTTGATGTCGTGATGAACCCTCGAAGTCCGAGCACCCTCTATGCTGCAACCTATCAACGCAGGCGCACGCCTTGGGGTTTCAGCGGTAGCGGCCCCGGCAGTGCAATCTACAAAACCTCCAACGGTGGACATAGTTGGAAAAAGCTAACCGAAGGATTGCCCGCAGATGGCAATACGGGGCGGATCGGGCTAGCCATCGACCAGAAAAAGCCCAACATCCTTTACGCGTTGGTTCAGAGCGCAAAAGGGGGAGTCTTTCGTAGCGAGGACGATGGAAACAGTTGGAAGAAGATGGGGAACGTTGACTGCGATGCGTATTTCGGCCAGATCCGTATCGATCCGAATAACGATTCCCAGATATGGGTGTTGGAAGACGAGTTATTGCACTCGAGCGATGGCGGTAAGACTTTTGATTCTGACCGGACTCGCGACGTGCACTCGGATTTTCACGATCTTTGGATCGATCCACAAAGTTCTGAACACCTGTTGGCAGCGACGGATGGAGGAATCTGGACAAGCGAAGATGGGGGCCGGAACTGGGACTTCATTGATTCGCTACCGATCGGGCAGGTGTATCAGACGAGTACTGGAACGGGAGTTGCGTATCAAATCTGCGCCGGTTTTCAGGATAACGGTGCCTGGTGTGGTCCTAACCGCAATCGATCGGCGCAAGGTATCGCGAATTCGGACTGGCATCATATCCTCGCCGGCGATGCCTTCTACACTCTGATTGACCCGCAGGATTCAAACACCATTTACTCCGAAGCTCAGGATGGCAAGCTCATGCGACTTGACCTGAAGAGCCATGAATGGGCTAATATCCGTCCTATTCCCAAGCCGGGCGAGCCGCCCTACCGATTCTCCTGGGATTCTCCACTGCTGATGTCATTCCATGACTCGCGAACAATTTACTTCGCTGCGAACATCTTGCTTAAGTCGACGGACAGGGGCGATAGCTGGGTACCGATCAGTCCGGATCTGACGTTGAATCGGGATCGGGCAAAGTTACCGATCATGGGCAAGCTTCCGGATAAGAATATTCAATCGCTGAATTTTGGGGTTCAATGGTTTCCCTGCATCAGCGCGATGGCGGAATCCCCGCTAAACTCTGCCGTCCTTTGGGTAGGCACCGAGGATGGGAATCTTCAGATTACGCGCGATGGCGGAAAGAGCTGGCTCAACTTGGCAGCTAACGTACCGGGCGTGCCTCATGAAACCTGGATCAGCAGTATCGTCGCATCAAAGTTCGCCCCAGGCGCGGCTTACGTGACATTCGATGGACACCGCAATGATGATTTTCATTCCTACGTTTTTCGTACTGATGACTATGGGCGTACCTGGACTGCAATTGTGAAGCGCATTCCCAACACCGGCGGAATCGCTCGTGTGATTCGCGAAGATCCATACGATCCCAAATTGCTTTTTCTGGGGACTGAATACGGAGTCGATATCTCTTTTGACCAAGGACAATCATGGGACACGCTTGGCATGGGATTGCCCAATGTTCGCGTTGATGACATCGCGTTTCAGCCGCAGACACACGATCTGATTCTGGGAACGCACGGCCGCTCCTTATGGGTTCTCGATAATATCCGTCCACTCGAGGAATTTAGAGCTGACTCAAGAGATTCCGAGCTCCAACTCTTCGATGTTGCACCGGCTACGGAGTGGCGTATTTACATCGGTGACAACGGATTCGAAGGACAACGTCGTTTTCTAGCTCCTAACCCTCCAAATGGAGCGATCATTGACTACAGGCTTAACAGGGAGGCGGAGAAAGATCACCCAGTCTGTATTGTTATCCGAAACAGCAGGAATGATGAGGTTGTTCGTGAACTCGAGGGACCGAGCCGAGCCGGAGTCAATCGCGTGGAATGGGATCTTCGATGGCAGACTCCCGCGGAACCCGCAGATTTGCAGGTGTTCGCCATGCGACAAGGATTTTTTTTCTATCGTGGCTTACCTCATCTCGGAATGCCAGGTCCATTTGTCGAGCCTGGCGATTACAAAGTGACAGTTTCAGCTGGCGATCTGACCGCTTCGAAACTTTTAACGGTCGCTGAAGATCCAAGTGTGGTCGATGATACCGCTATTCGAGGCGGCTATCGTCAACTCCTGATGGACGCCTTTCATTTGTACTGCGACGCCATTGCGACCCAGAAAGGAATTGTTGCGCTCGAAGGTCCCATGGATTCAACGATGGCGGCCTGGAAGAAAGCGTCGGCACCACCTAAAGAGGTTGAGACGTTTGCAGAAACACTAAACAAGGGACTGATGGACCTGAACGACCGACTAATTGGACCGAAGGTGAGGGACCCTCTGCATCCTGCCTCACCCGCACTGATCGCGCGGATAGCTGAACTGCTCTACGGTCTCGAAGCGCATTCGGCCTCACCTACAGCAGGTCAGCAAACGCAGCTCGTGGAGCTACGGGAGTCTCTCACAGAGGCGGGTCGTCAATTATCACGGATACGGGACGAGGATTTGCCAGTACTGAATTCCAAAATGAGGCAGGCGGGAATGGCGTACATCGTTCCAGAAACTGCCATGCCACCCTCAGCGAGCGACGAACGGAAATGAATAGGTTAAGGGAGTTTTGCAAGTTAGAAAGGTAAACACTACTACGCCATGCAACGCGTTTTCGCAGCAATCCTGTTGGTTGGTTTTGTGTTTGCCATTCCCGCGGCCGCGAGTGACACCCCGACGCACTTGACGCGGGCGCAGGCCGCCAAAGACATCAGAACATTTCTCATGTTGCTGGAATCGACTCATCCCGATCCCTATTCCAATCTGGGTGGAAAAATTGAATTCAAGAGAACAACCGAGAAGTTGATTCACGATATTCCGAATGACGGCGTTTCTGTCTCCGAACTCACGGATCGGTTGGGAGCGTTTCTTGCACCTTTAAAGGATGGGCACACGCGAGTGCGCGGAGACCGCTCGCGTTGGCAAGATCCAGCTCCCCGATTGGCGGTTGAGTTCGGCATTGCCAGCGATGGCTTGCTGATCGAGTCTTCCGATCTGTCGGAGTTAAAGGGAACTCGCGGGTACAAGTTAGTTGCCGTCGAGGGTCACCCAATCGCGGGGTTGCTCAAGCGGATGTCTGCGCAGGTTGCAACCGAGAATGACTACGGAACCTATGTCGGTCTAACGATGGCATTACGCAGTTATAAGCTGCTGCAAAACCTGATTCCGGAATTGGACCGTAGCCATGGCGTTGCGTACACGCTGCAGGACCAAGACGGAAACAACTCGGAACGCCGGGTCAGTTGGGAAGGTGAACATTCGGAGGATCCCACAAAATGGTCGGAGAAACCGCCTTTCTCGAGCGGTATTGATCATTCCGATCAGCCGTTTTACTACCGCTTTACCGTCGATGGACAGACCGCATATTTTCGCGTAGCGAATATGAACCCGCGTGAAATATACGATGTGATGAAGGGGTACAAGGTGGGGGATCCGAACGATTCCCTCCAGCAGTATTACAAGGCACATCACCTAGAGATGCCGACGGACATCGATGTAGCTATACACCAAGTTCCTTCTCTGCTCGAACCCGGCGCGCAAATGCTAGATGAAATGAAACGGAAGAATACACCGAATCTGATCATTGACTTGCGCGACAACGGCGGGGGTTCGACCCCCGTTATTGTTCCTTTCTTTTACAGAATGTATGGAGATGCCTACTTCGGGCGCCCAAATGATGCCGAATTTGTCCAAGTGAAGTCTCAACTTTATCTGGAAAAGTATCACTCCACGGTGAAAGAAGAACGCAAAAAGGATCCCAGTTTTGAAGTCGGAGACTATGAATTCACGAGCGGAGACGAACCGGGGACGGCCGAAGAAAAACGGAACAAGAAGTTCGAGGAATGGAACCAACGACGAATACCGTGGGCACGCCCGCTCGAAGAACTTCATGGAAAGCCGGTGTACCGGCCCGCGAAGGTGATTGTGCTCTGCAGTCCTGGAACTTTCAGCGCCGCGTTTCAGGCAATGTTTGCGCTACATCAGATGGGTGCGATTGTGATCGGGGTTCCCTCAGCCCAATCTCCCAATGCGTTCATGGAAGGTACGCCTTTTGTTCTGCCAGAGTCGGGGATTCAAGGCCTGATCTCAAACGGAACGCAAATGTATTTGCCAAAAGATCCACGTGCTAACGTGTTCCACCCTGATTTCGAGACAACATACTCCATTATTTCGAAATACGACGGGGGACCTGACGCCACGCTGCGTTACGCGCTCGATTTGTTAGCGGCAGGAAAGATTTAGATCATCACTTGCTGGAGTGGGGCCAAGCATGCGAAGTCGAATCTCCTATTTGTTCTGTCTAGTTGCCTTTGTCGTTGCCAACTCCGGTTTTGCTGTATCGCAATCCGGACCTCGTTTTGAGATCCGATTTCCACAGTCGGTGCACGCCGAGCCAATTACGGGACGCGCCTTCGTAATAATAAGCCGCGATAACAGCACTGAACCTCGGTTTCAGGCTGGCGCTCGTTATATGGGATGCCCTTTCTTCGGAGTAGATGTCGAGGAGTTGCCAGGCGAGAGGGCAGCGGTCATTGACGAAGATACTCCAGGTTATCCGCTCCACAGTCTGCGCGATCTCCCGACGGGAGAGTATTACGTTCAGGCGTTCGTAAATATCTACACTCAATTCCACCGCGCGGATGGACATTCGATCTGGGCACACATGGATCAATGGGAGGGACAGAGCATGTTCTCGTCACCCGGAAATCTTTTCAGCGATGTGCAGAAGATTCATCTGGATCAGCAAGGCTATCTGATCCAACTGCAAACTTCGAAGGTTATTCCTCCAGTCGTTGTGCCAGTCGACAATGCATGGGTCAGGCACATCAAAATCCAGTCTGAATTGTTGACAAAATTTTGGGGACAGCCAATTTACCTTGGCGCGGCGGTGCTGCTGCCGCGCGATTATGACAGCCACACCGACGTTTTTTACCCGGTCGACTACGAGCAGGACCACTTCAGACTTACGCCACCTTACCATTTTCGCGAGGACCCACCGTCAGCCCCGTCAGGCACCGTACTCGCAATGCGTGAGGCCGAGGGATATCAGCTTTATAAAGACTGGTCGTCAGACAATTTCCCCCGCATGGTGATGGTTAATTTTCTCCATCCTACCCCGTACTTCGACGATTCGTACGCGGTCAATTCGGCCAACAATGGTCCCTATGGAGATGCGATCATGACCGAACTGATTCCGTATATCGAGACGCATTTTCGGATTATTCGCCAGCCTTATGCGCGCGTTCTCTCCGGAGGGTCAACCGGGGGATGGGAGTCGCTGGCCTTGCAACTGCAGCATCCCGAATTCTTCGGCGGGGCGTGGGTTTATTATCCCGATCCCATTGATTTTCGCCGCTGGGGAGTGGCAAACATTTATGAGGACGAGAACATATTCTATGCTCCGCGGGCTACAGCTACAGCTCTCGGCACTACTGACTGGCAAAAGGTGCGACGACCCTGGATACGTCTTCCCGACGGACAGATGTTAGTCGACTTTCATCAAGAAACCGAACTAGAAGAGGTCTTGGGTTCAAAAGGACGTTCGGGAGAACAGAACGATATCTGGCAAGCTACCTACGGCCCGATGGATGCTGATGGATATCCTAAGCCTCTCTGGGACGCGCGCACGGGCATCATCAACCATGAAGTCGCGCGTTACATGCGTGACCACGGATATGACCTGCGCTTTTACATGGAGAAAAACTGGAATCGCATCGGTCCGAAGCTGGTGGGAAAACTTCATTTCTATGTGGGCGACATGGACCATTACTATCTCAACCTCGCTGTGTACCTGACTGAGGATTTCTTGAAGAGCACCAAGGATCCTTACTACGCAGGTTCATTCGACTATGGTCGTCCGCTCAAAGGCCACGGCAAAAGGCCGACTGGTGCCGGAGAGATGATCCGGCAAATGGCGACTGAGATTACAAAGAATGCGCCTGCGGGTGAATCCACTTCGTTGTGGAAATATTGATACCTCTTTCGATCCACAAGGAGAACGAATGAAATCCATGGGCAACCGACGGTTCCTCGCCGCCTATTCCGGCATTCTCACCCTGACTTTCACAATCACCATTCTGGCCGGCTTTGGCGTTGAAAGAAGAAAGAGCAGCTTTGAAGAAATCGATGTTCAGGAATCAATCTAGTTGAGCCGGATGACACATTACGGATGGTTATTTGCGATTTTTCTGAACGAAGAAGGGACCGAAAACGGCGGACTGATCTTTGACGGGGAAAAGGATAAAGACGGCAAAGTCAGTGGCATGGCGTCTGAGCTTCGACGCTTAGGAGCAAGACCAGATTTTTTCCATCGACGCCGGGCAGGGAGATGGCAAGCAGAGTTCGGCTGTGACCATGGTTGATCGGCCCGATTATCCTATCGGGGATTTGATTGACGTTCTCGATCGTGCCAAACACCTTTCCCAAGATAAGCAGCAAGCCGAGATATCTAAGTTTGTCGAGTCGCATCGAGCCCCGCATTCGCGTCTCTACCTTGGCGTGCGGATGACAAATCGGTGTCGTCGAAACTCACGGATGCGGATGGACACGACCGCGTGGTGATTGAAGTCGTTTCTGATGGCCCCCCGGCCATACGTTTTCTAGATTCCTCTGGCAAGGTTGTCAGCCAATTGCCGCAGCTTGCCAAATGATGAGTGGAACCACAACAGCGTTCGACACGTATATATGAATCGGATGCTCAGTTCTGGAAACCGATGGAACGCCAACACGGGAGATAGAAATGGACAATAAGATCGCGCGTGATGTGCGTTATCTGAAAATTTACTCGGTCCTGCTTACATTGGCATTAAGTGTCGTTTTGCTCACTGCCTTTCAGCAGGATCACAATACGAAATTCGACCAGATAGATGCGCAACGAATCAACATTCTCGAACCTAATGGCAAGATTGACCTTGCGATTTCTAACAAAATACTTTTCCCGGCACCCATCCTCAACGGCAAAGTGATGGAACGATCGGTGGACGTTGGACCGGGCATGATTTTCTTTAACGGCGAAGGAGAGGAGCAGGGCGGATTGATCTGGAATGGCGGAACGAAAGACGGCAAATACTCGGCTGGCGCGGGTTTGCTATTTGACCAGTACAAACAGGATCAGACGGTGGGCTTTGCATATGACGATGAGAATGGGAAAAGGTCGGCCGGACTTACGGTTTGGGATCATCCTGACTATCCACTCACTGACATTTGGGACAAATCACAAATTATTAAAAAGATGGTCCCGGGTCCCGAAAAGGACCAAGCCATGAAGGATCTCGGGAAGGAATGGGGCTCGCAGAGAGTGTTCGTCGGCAAACAGCCCGATAAGTCAGCAGTCTTGCTGCTTGCGGATACCAAGGGTAACACGCGACTCAAAATCGAGGTGGATGCATCGGGCAATCCAAAGCTTGCTTTTCTGGATGAAACGGGAAAGGTGACTTACACGCTGCCTCCGAGCAAATAGCTATTGAAAAACCTCATGGGTTCATCGAGTGTACGGCGCGCGCGAGCCGTTGCACGGCTTCGTTAATTTCGGCAGGAGTCGCGTGGCTGTAACAAAGGCGTATATGGTGTTTGTGTGATCCTGTGCCGTGCGGCCCGTTGCCGGCAAAGAACCTGCTTCCGGAGATAATGCCGACCTTTTCATGCAGCGCGCGCTCTGCAAGTTCGTCTCCATCGATGCTCGGTGGAAGAGTAAGCCAGAGATAATATCCGCCACGAGGAATCGGGAAAGACGCTTCGGGCAGGGCGCGGCGCAGCGCTGCGACCATCGTATCGCGGTGATCGCGATAGGTATCCTGCACGCGCTTGGTGTGTGTTGCCAAATATCCAGCCTTGCAAAATTCAATAATAATCCGCTGCGTGAGCGGACATGACCCGGCATCTGATTTGAGCTGTACGAGGCGAGCCACCATCTCCTTAGAGGTCAGCACCCAGCCGATACGAAGGCCCGGTGCCACGAGTTTGGAAAACGTTCCCAACACAAACACCGTGTCGCCGCGATCAAATACCTTCACCATCGGCTCTTCGTCGCCTTCAAAGCGAACCCTGCGGTACGGGCTGTCTTCGACGATGTAAATGCCATTGGCGTCCGCAAGTTTGACCAGAGCCTCGCGGCGCTGGCCCGACATTGTAATGCCGGACGGATTGTGATAATCGGGGACGTCGTAGATTAGTTTTGGTATGGATTCACCCGCGCGTTTGCGCCGTTCCAGAGTTTCCCGCAGTTCATCGACAACCAGGCCTTCAGCATCTTGCGAAACCTCGATAAACTCCGCTCCAAAGCTGCGGAAGATTGGGATACAGGTGAAATATGTCGGCGAAGACACAACAACTGCGTCACCATCATCGAGCAATAACCGACAGATGAGGTCTAACCCTTGTTTTGCGCCATTCACGACAAGGACGTTTTCTGCTGAAACATTCAGGCCGTTCTCTTTCATGTAATCGGCGATCCATTCCCGCATTTCAGGAAGGCCCAACGCGGGACCGTACTGAAGAGTTTCGGACCGGCAGCTGGTTAGTGCCTTCTGCGCCATCTCGGTCAAATCAGGAAAGACCGCGGGTGACCCGTGCCCTGACCCCAACGAGATCAGATCGGCTGGATCTGGCGCCGGTCGAGTGGTCATCAATCGTGTCGCGCGTCTCGCCAAAGCTACTCGATCAATCATGGTCCCTGTTTCCATTGTTAATCTCCGGTCGTCCAACCCGCAGCAATGTTTCTCCTAAAGAGGATGTTGTTGCGAAGGACTACAACTTTGCAACGAACGTTGCGCATTCAATATGTTTTAGTAAATATCAAACGGGTAGAGCGTGTCAACACTGATGAGGTAAACACCGTTGGACCCGTCTAGACAACTTCTTGCATCACGAAGTTTGAACTTTGTCCATGGAACAATCCAGCGGCAACCTGGCGGTTCGCCACGAACGATAGAAGAACAAGCCAGACAAAATCACGGCGAGGCCGATGGAACAGCGCACCGGGCGTGCCAGCCAGAGGCTCGCAGCAACCGTCCAGGCTCCCGCCACAAAGAGGATGGGGACAACCGGGTAACCCCAGGTACGGAAAGGCCGCGGTAGGTCGGGCTCTGTGCTCCTCATGCGCATCATCGCTACCACCGCCAAACCGTAGAAAATCCAACTGCCGAACATGACTAGCGAAGTAAGATCCTCAAAGGTCCCGGTCATCGCCATAACGCTTCCCATGCAGCATTGGAAAATCAGCGCCGAGCCAGGAGTTCTGTACTTGGGATGAACCGCGGCGACAAACTTGAAAAAAAGCCCATCCCGCGCCATAGCGTAGTCCACTCGGGCCCCGCTTAGCACCGACGCGTTCAACGTTCCCAAAGCTGAGATCGCCATCACCACTGTGATTCCCAACGCGGCCGCCCTGCCTGCAAAGCTGGCGAAAACATCGGAAGCCACGTGTTGGGAGGCGGCGATCACGTCGAAAGGCAGCGCCCTGAAACAAACGAAATTAAACAAAAGAAAAAGGACAATCACCAACAGCGTTCCCCCTACAATTACGCGTGGGAAGTTGCGCTCCGGATTCTGCACCTCGGAGCCGACAAGGTTCAAGTCGTTCCATCCGTCATAGGCCCAAACAGCGGCGGCCATTGCGGCAAACAGGCCGCGTATTGTGCTCCATGCCAAGTGCGAGGGCCAGAAAGGCTGCATAACATATCCCTTTTTGGGAAGGTGGCTATGTAGAAGCGCCAGCCCGGCAACAATTATAACCACGAGCGAAAGAATCTTCAGAACCGTCAGGGCGACTTGAAATCTTCCGCCGACCCGAACTCCGAGATAGTTGATGAATGTAATGATTACCAATGCCGCGACAGCCAGAGGCTGCATCCACGTGAATGTCAAGCCAAGTAAATGGCCAGCACCAAGGGGCAAACGGAGTTTAAAAATTTGAACCGGCTCCGCGAGTCGCGGATAAAGGAAGGCGCAAAACCGCAGCAACCCTGCAGCGATCGCCGCTACAGAAGCGGGTCGAGCGACGATCGAATGCATCCAGCCAAAAAAAAACCCCCAGACAGTACCTAATCCTCGTCGTAGGTAGATGTATTCCCCGCCAGCTTCAGGAATCGACGCGCCGAGTTCCGCGTAACACAGACCGCCAAATAGGGAAAGAATTCCTCCGAGAATCCAAGCGGCAAAGACGACTGCGACCGAACCCGCCTCGCCAGCCATTTCGCCAGGCTTAAGGAATATTCCCGTACCCACCATCGTGCCGAGGACGATTGCCGCTGCAGCCGGCATGCCCAATCCGCGCACGAGTCCGGGGCGAAGACGAAACTCCAGTGAGCTGCTATTAGTCCCCGAGACTTGTCCGCCGTGATTAACCGCACTCAGCTTCATAGCGAAAAGGTCCGGCTTCTCCAAGTTCCGGTCGGTGCAACACTTGTTTCATGCTTCAGGGAAGACCGGACCCGTCAAGATTATCTTGGCGTTCCAACCGGCGCAACTAAATGATGGACATCTAGGCAGTTTTCACGCCTTACTTGAATACAAGGCGCGAGTTGCAAGTTATTGATTTGATCGAAACTCATCACCACCGTTTTTGTAAACAGTGCCGTGTTTAATGGTGAGGGTCACTCTTTCAAGTGCTGTCACATCTTTCAGCGGGTCGCCCGAAACCGCGATGATGTCAGCAAATTGCCCCGCCCGAAGCAGCCCTGTATCTGCGCTAATTCCCATGAGCTCGGCACCCGTCCGGGTTGAGGTCTGAATGGCCTGTTCCGGGGTCATGCCGAGTGCGACAAAAGTCGTCATCTGTTTCGCAGGTGTAATCTGCCAGTCGAATCCTCCAATATCGGTGCCGAATGCAATTTTGATACCGCTTCGCATGGCTCGAACGAAAGTCTGCTGGCCAATCTGGAATTGCTTGCCGAGTTCGGCACTGTGCCGACGCCCGGCCGAATAATCGAGGTCCCACAAGGTTGGAACATAATAGATACCCCGTCGCTTCATTTCCGCAAGTTGCTCATCCGTGATGGAGACACCATGCTCGACTGTATCTACACCAGCGAGCAATGCGGTCTCGACTGCTTCCACACTCCTTGCATGGCACGCCACCCTATGCCTTTCACGGTGCGCCTCGTCTACAATCGCCCGAGCCTCCTCTATAGTAAACGTGGGAATCCCGTGCAAAGTGTCTTCCTCGATCCGATCACTACGATCGGCATACATCTTGATCCAATCAACACCGTAGCTAATTTGTTCGCGGACGGCCTTGCGCGAGGCGTCGGCACCGTCCACCACTTCGACTCCGTGAGGCATTAAA
>Ga0181522_10000132_pt1 | contig 60749 bp, 46 predicted proteins | sample PEATcosm2014_Bin_27_FD_121103 | JGI IMG/M metagenome (GOLD analysis project Ga0181522, IMG submission 121103) | Peatland microbial communities from MTU Mesocosm Facility, Houghton, MI, USA - PEATcosm2014_Bin05_10_metaG | ecosystem: Environmental > Terrestrial > Soil > Wetlands > Peat | place...
ACGAACCAGGCCAATGCTCGCCGAATATGACGAGAAGGGAAACTTTATTCAGAGCATCGGCGACGGACTTTTCGTTCACCCGCACGGTTTGCGCATCGATGCGGACGACAATCTTTGGACGACAGACGACGGAAATCACCTCGTGCTCAAGCTGGATTCGTCGGGGAATGTGTTGCTGGTTTTGGGCAGAATCAACAGCGCTGCCGAAGCGAACTGGCTGTTCAATCGGCCGGCCGATGTGGCTTTCGGGAGGAATGGCGATATTTACGTTGCCGATGGCTATGGCAATTCGCGCGTCGTGAAATTTGATCGCTACGGAAACTACATCAAGGCGTGGGGCAAATACGGAACCGGGATCGGTGAATTCAACCTGCCCCATAGTGTCGCGGTTGACAAGGAAGGGCGGGTTTACGTGGGCGACCGTGAAAATCAGCGCATCCAAATTTTTGATTCGGATGGCAATTTCATTCGGCAATGGACTGGCATCGGCTACCCTTACGGTTTGTTGATCACGCCTGACCAGCACGTCTGGATGACCGACGGAGGGTATGACAGGATCGTCGAGTTGGATCAGACTGGCAAAATCCTCGGCGCCTTCGGGGAACCTGGACATCGGCCCGGCCAGATGGCCTGGGCACATTTTATGGCGATGGGCCCGGATCAGACCATCTATGTCGCGGACGTGTTGAATTGGCGCTTCGATGTTTTCGCTCGCGCCGCGGCAGCTGGAAGCATGACCAAATACATTCCATCGGTAAGGATGTTCTGGGGCTCGACGCCGAGTGTCGGATGGTTCTCAAAACAGACTGAGATTCCGATTAAGTAATGTGACGCCTGCGAAAGGTTCAATGGCCGCTTGGCGCATTCAGCAATATGGTCAACGGCGGAACGTGTTCCGGTTTGATGTAACGGTTCACGAGGAAGCGCTTCCCATCTTTCGTTACGTCGTAAGTAAAAACGTCGGTGCTCGAAATGGGAGCGCGTCCGTGAATCTGAAACAGCGGCGCCGGCGTGCCGGTGGCGAAAAAACTTTCGCCATTCACCGGGACCGCAGTCAACATGCCGTCGGGTGCGATGTAGAAAATCTCTTTGCCATCGCCACGCCAGCGCGGCTCGGTGCCGCCGCCGCGCGATACCTGCCATTTTCCTTCTGCGCCCGGGAATGAGGTCACGTAGATCTCCCAGTTGCCGGATTCATCGGAGGCATAGGCCACCCATTTTCCATCGGGAGAAATTTGTCCGTTCGCCTCGCTGCCCTTGCTGGTCGAGAACCGGGTTGGCTCTCCACCGGCGACGGGCAGCAGTTCCAGATACTCGCCCGACGTGACCTGGCGTGTGTAGAGAATCTGTTGGTCGTCCAGGGACCACGAATTGGGAATAATGTCGTCCATGGAAGTGGCGGGGAGGATGTATCTCCGCCGCTCCCGCTCCAGGCCGGTCGCTGCCTTTAAGGTCAAACTCGGGGTTGTGGCGGCGGCGCTGCGGTAGGCCAGTGTTTTCCCGTCGTGCGACCAAACCCCCACCACTTCCTCGGCGGGATCGAAGGTGAACCGCGAGTTGCCGGCTCCGGTCGTACTTTCAATCCAGATGTCCACGTTATTCGCCTTCTCGTCGCTGATATCGAGCGCGACGCGCGTGCCATCGGGCGAGAGCGTTGGATTGTCCATGATAGCCGGATCGTTGATGCGGCCGAGTTCCTTGCCCGAGCGGTCGATCCAGGTAAGCGCGGAGTGCGCTGCCCCAACCTCGGTGTTATAGATAACCGTCCCATTCTGCGCGCTCGCGAAAGCCGCCCAATAGGTCGAGGGCTGGAACCCGACGGCATTCGCAACCACGGACGCGCTACCAGAAACCGTGCCCGCAGAGACATCAAAAGGCATGCTGACCAACTGCCTTTGGTCATCCGCGTAGTACAAATTGCGGGCATCGAAGCCAAAATTCGAATGGCACAAGGTAACCAGCCTTCTCTCCTTGCCTTCGAGAGAAGTCTCGTAGATGCCGCTCAAACGGTCATCCTTGATGTTCGAAAAGTTACCCGCCCAAAATAAGAAATGGTCGCCGTCGGCAAGAAACACAGGCCAGCGGTGCGATTGGTCCTGCGGGATCCTGATGCCTTGCGTGGCCGGTGCCATTCCGGTCCCATCGGCATTAATGCGCCAGAGCGGACTTGAGGAATCGGCGGCAAAGACGATTACATTCTTGCTTCCCCAACTCCCGCCGCGTCCGGCCAGAGCGGTGGCGAGCGCCTGCGGCGTGCCTCCTGAGATTGCCATTTTCTGCAACTTGCCGTTGGCGAAAAACGCGACGTAGGCGCCCTCTGGCGACCAGAACGGATAACTCGCGCCCTGGGTGCCGGGCAATAGAGTGACGCTCGACGAACCGACCCGCTGCACGTAGAGCATAGGCAGGGCCGAGCTTTCTTCCGGCGAAACGAACACGAGCATGGAGCCGTCGCGCGAGAGCGCCATGTGGCTGATGCTCATCTCGTCCGGAACCGCGAGGGCGAATTGCATGCGAGTCATGGGCACAGGGCGCCGCGCGACAAACCAGGTGACGGCAGCGACGGCGGCCAACGCAAGCGCGGTCGAGAGCCAGAGCAGAATCGGCACCCTGCGAGGCGCCGGCGCAGGGACGCGGGAAACACCGCTGGTCTCCGTCCCGGAAAGCGCCCCCAGAGCAAAAGAAAGGTCTCGTGCCGATTGGAAACGCTGTTCCGGGTTCTTCTCCAAACAGCGCCGAACGATGCGCTCAAGCGCGGGTGAGACCTGACGACCGGGGTCGGACAACTCCGGCGGGTCGTCTCGTAAAACCGCAGTCATGGTTTCGGCCGTGGTTTCGCGGCGAAAAGCGCGCACGCCCGAGAGCATTTCGTAGAGTACGGCGCCGAACGCGAAAATGTCGGAGCGCGCATCGGCTCCTTCGGCGCGCACCTGCTCCGGCGCCATATAGCTCGCCGTGCCCATAACGACACCCACCGCCGTGCGCTCGCTCGTGAGAGTAACTTCGTCCGAGCCCGAGCCAGCGTTTTGCGCCAGCTTCGCCAACCCAAAATCGAGAATCTTGATGCGCCCGTCTTTGGTGACAAAGATATTCTCCGGCTTCAGGTCGCGGTGAACGATTCCCTTTTCGTGCGCCGCTGCGAGCCCGTGCGCGATCTGCACGCCGTAATCGATCGTCTTGCGCTGAGCGACGGGGCCGCGGTCCAAAACGGCGCGCAAGCTTTCGCCCTCCAGCAACTCAGAGACGATAAATGGTGAGCCGCCCCGTTCTCCGATATCGTGAATAGCAAGAATGTTGGGGTGATTGAGCGCGGCGACTGCCCGTGCCTCCTGCTCAAAGCGGCGCAGCCGATCGCCTTCGCCGGCGAAGGATTCGGGGAGAATTTTCAGAGCAACGTCGCGTCCAAGGCGTGTATCGCGCGCACGATACACTTCGCCCATTCCGCCGGCTCCGATGGGAGTGAGAATTTCGTAGGGACCAAGTCTTGCGCCAGAGGTTAGCGGCATGCGTGTGCGCAATTATATATGGGCAAGACGGGCGGAGGTGGCAGGTCGTCACCGGTCGTCGCGGCTCGCACACAGTTTCGAACCAATCCGTCGCACTTCTCCGCCACCCCACAATCAGAAATCGAACCGCGTCAGCGCCCTGACCTGGCTTTGACTAGACTTCGGCTAACATCCTAAGATTGCACCGCGACAAGCGAGCACATTTGGATGATCAAATGGCATCGCGCGAACAGGAGCTCGCTCATGCTGAAGATTGAGAAAAAGGATGTGCAACCTGACATAGTTGTCCTGGAAATCGCGGGAAGAATCACTCTCGGCACCGACAGCAAGCAACTGGAGTGGGCTCTCGAAAGCCTGATCGCGGAGGGACAGAGGAAAGTCATCTTTGATCTGGGCAATGTAACCAACGTCGACAGTACCGGCATCGGGATCATCGTGATGTCGGTCGGCCGCATGAAAAAGGCTGGAGGTGAACTGCGTGTAGCCGGCGCCAACGCGCACGTGGAAGATGTATTGAAGATGACGAATGTAAATCAGATTGTGGTATTGCATCCCACAGCCGTGGCCGCGGCCACGAACTTCTAGCCGTGCTTCAGCTCATTTCCAATCGGAAAAACTGCCGCAGCAACTCAAACGGAAGTACCTCCGGTCCTTGACTTCGTTTGGCATCAGAGGTGAGAATCCGCTTATCGGGTGGAACGAAGGCGAGCCAACAGGTTGAACTCACACTGCTGGCTACCTGATTACGTGATTGCCGGATTTCTGAGGGGAGTTTTTGTGCGTTATTGTCGTATTCCGATTGCGTCCGCGTCGCGTCTCATTCCATTGATGGTTGCGCTCGTCGCGGCGATGGTTCCGAACGGATGTGGATCGCAAAATGGGCAGAGTGCTGTTTCGTCTTCCCCGTCTTCTCCATCCTCTGGGGGACTGCCGCCTGCTGTGCCGGCGGCTGAACCCGCACTGCTTTACAACGGAACGGGCGCGTCGGTGACGGATGTCTCGGCGATTGAGGGGATTCTCGATACTGCGGGGATCGGCTACCAAACCGCGGACTCTGCGCAACTGAACGCGATGACCGAACCCGAGCTCGCAGGTTACAAACTGATCATCATCCCGGGCGGGAACTCGATCACCATCGGTGAGAGCCTGACAGCGGGTACGACATCCAGCATCCGAGGCGCAGTAGAAAATTACGGCGTACATTACCTGGGAATCTGTGCGGGGGCTTTCTTCGGAGGATATTCTGTCTACAACGGAGTGAATCTCACGGCCGGCGTGTCGTTCAACTTCTACGTCGCTGAATCCGAGGGGATTGCGGAGGAGCCGGTCGAAATCTCCTTTCCTAACAGTGCTCCGCTGGATGTGTACTGGCAGGATGGGCCCCAGCTTTCGGGTTGGGGCGCAGTGGTCGGCGAGTTTCCCGACGGCACGCCGGCGATCGTCGAAGGGCAATCCGGCAATGGATTTGTGATCTTTACCGGGGTTCACCCGGAGGCTCCGGCGAGTTGGTGGGCGGGAATGACTTCCACTACTCCGCTGGCAGTAGACCTTGCTTATGCGGGTACCCTGGTTCAAGCGGCGCTCAACGGGACTCGGCTATCGCACTTCTAGACCATTCGTACCTAAACTTACGTAATCTTCTGTCGTTAACCACCCCCGCGGGATACTGCTGACTATGATGAGCAGCCCTCCCCAATCGAGCCCGCCCTTGCGTCGTCCACGAGCCCATCTGGACGGCAAGAATCCCATTGTCCTTCGATTTCAGGATGGTCAGCGCATGGGGGCCAACCTTCAGGTGATTTCGGTCACCGGCGGTCTGCTGTCGCTTTCCAAGTCCGTCGACCAGGGATCGCAGGTCAAGCTGATGTTCCTGACCGAAGCCGGTTCTGTCCTCGGGGGAGCGGAGATGCTGCCTCCCGTCAGCGAAAAGCTGCAGCCCTTTCGCTTCACTTCGCTCCCGGCAGACGATCAGCGCCGGGTCGGAGCGCTGGTCGCGGAGCTGTCTCAGGACGAATACGATCAAGCTTGGATGGATAAATTGCGGGCGGCGTCGGCGGCGCAACACGAGGAATCGTCCTTTTGGCGGTTCAAGCTGGCCGGAGGGATTGGTCTGGTCACAATCGGCTTGGCGATTGCGGCTTACCTGTTGCACTTCGGCTTGCTCAAATGATTGTGTTCGACGCTCACTGACTCGAAATGGACTCGACTCACACTCGCCGATATCCCCGATATCACATGAACACGCCTGTTTTTATCGTGATCGGGGGCGCGAAGGTTGTTCCGGGCCTGGTTTCCAAGATAAGCCGCGCGGGCATGGAGGTCTATGCGGGGGTTAACCTGGAGCTAGGCGAGGTGATGGAGGTCGAGTTTCGTGCCACCGGCAGGACAATCCGGCTCGCAGGTACGATCCGCAATCGCTCATTTTTTTGTTTTGGACTTGAGTTCTGCGCGGCGCGGATTGAACCGGAAAAGACGCCCGCTGGCGCGTCGTCACCCCACTATCGCTGAAGCCCCTGCTGCAGACCATTTGAACCTGGCGTTAACCCTGGCGAACTTATGGGATGCGTCTCGTCCATCCATGCTTCGGCATGGCTGAGGATGACGGTAAACTGCTGTGACGAAGGTCACTTAAACGAGCGAGTAGCCTACTCGTGCCGCCCGGTGGCACACTGGAGCCATTCACTAAGTTTGTTACTGCGACTAAGTTGGGGGTGAGCAGTTTTCGGGGGAGGGCTGTTCAATGATAGCGCTCCATGACTCTATGAGTCTGGGGCGCTTTCGTTTTCTGGAGAACAATGGTTCCCCGGACTGGGCCGAATTTTCGCTGATCGAAAGATCGAAAGACTCGCCCGAGCGGGGCCCGGACGGGGACTCCCGCACACCCCCCCCGCACCCCCCGGATTCGCTGCCGAATCATCGGGGCAGAGTGGCTTCTACCGTTTGTGGCGCCGGCTCCAGCCTGGCGGTGAAGTGGCGCAGGAACGGTGCTTCATAGGTTAACTTCATGCCCTGTATCTGGTCACGCTTCTTCCAGACTTCGAGAATGATTTCGACGACGTAATCGACGTGGCTTTGGGTATAGACGCGACGCGGAATCGCCAGGCGCACCAAGTCCATCTTCGCGGATGCCCTGAACATCAAGGTTCCGATCTCTACGGAACGGATGCCGCCCTCGAGATAGAGCTCGTTGGCCAGGGCTACGGCAGGAAATTGATCGGTGGGGATGTGCGGCAGGAAGGCTCGCGCGTCTATGTAGATGGCGTGGCCGCCCGGCGGTTGCACGATGGGCACGCCCTTTTCTGCGATGTGGTTGCCCAGATAGGCGGTCGAAGCGATGCGGTATTCGAGGTAATCCTCTTCGAGAGCCTCCTGCACGCCCACGGCGATGGCTTCGAGATCGCGGCCGGCCAGGCCTCCGTAGGTGGTGTAGCCCTCGGTCAGGATCAGCAGATTTTTTTCCTGCTCGGCTAGCTGATCGTCGTTGGTGCAGAGAAATCCGCCTATGTTCGCCATGCCGTCTTTTTTCGCCGACATGGTGCAACCGTCGCCGTAGCGAAACATTTCCTGCGCGATTTCCTTTGGCGATTTCTGCTTGTAAGCCGGCTCGCGGAGTTTGATGAAGTAGGAGTTCTCGGCAAAACGGCAGGCGTCGAAGTAGAGCGGGATGCGGTGCTGGCGGCAGATGGCGCTTACGGCTTTCACGTTCTCCATGGAGACGGGCTGGCCGCCGCCGGAGTTGTTGGTTACGGTTAGCATGACGAGCGGGACGCGCTCGCGGCCGACTCTTGCGATCAGAGTTTCGAGCGCTGCGACGTCCATGTTGCCTTTGAAGGGATGCTTTTGGCTGGGCTGACGGCCTTCGGGGATTACGAGATCGACGGCTTCGGCTCCGACAAACTCCACGTTCGCGCGCGTGGTGTCGAAGTGCGTGTTGTTGGGGACTACATCGCCCTTTTTGCACATCACGCCGAACAGAATGCGTTCGGCGGCTCGGCCCTGGTGCGTGGGGATGACGTGCTTGTAGCCGAAGACACTTTGAATTGACGCGCGGAAACGCTCGAAGCTGCGGCTGCCGGCGTAGCTTTCGTCGCCTTCCATAATCGCTGCCCATTGATGCGTGGACATGGCGCCGGTGCCGGAATCGGTCAGCAGGTCGATCAGGACATCATCCGCCGACAGGAGAAAAAGGTTGTGGTAGGCGGCTTGGAGGCGCTGCTCGCGTTGGGCTCGGGTTGTCCAGCGGATGGGCTCGACGCTCTTGATACGAAAGGGCTCGATTATGGTACGGGACATGGTTTCTTTTTAACACACTCCCAGCTTGCGGCCGCCGGCGGGAATATCGTTGTAAGCGTCTGGACAGAGCCTGCGCTGACGGAGCGAACCTCACTTTCACAAAGCACATCGAAGCGCCACGGTTGCGACTCCGCCTTCGTAGCACGATCCAGGAGCTATCTCAGTTGCGGCGACAGATCCCTCTAGACTTTGACGGAGTCTCGGCGCTCGGCGGGAGCGTATTTCACGGCTGCGGTGCGATCCAGTTTGTCCCAGGCGAAGGGAAGGCCCTGGATGGCGCGTTTCAGGGTGCGGAATAGGACGAGAGAAAATACCTGGCGATAGGCGAAGCGCTGCAACCATACCTGGCTCAGCAACCAGGCATCTTCTCGGGCCTCGGGCTGTCGACGCTCCAATGCGAAGGCGATCGAGGAGGCTACGAAATCGATGACGAGGAAGACCCCGAAGAAAATTAACAGGCGCTGAAAGCTCGCGGGATCGGTAGATTCGGGGTGGAAATATTTCTGGATGAAATACCAGATGACGCCGACGGCAAACATCAGGTCGATGAGGGGTGAGACCAGAGGAAGCAGAATCTGAAAGATAAGAATGTTGGGGAGGGCTACGAATCCGAGGGCACCCTTGCGCGCGAAAACTCCCCTGTGCTTGAAAATAGACTGAAGAATTCCGAACGACCAGCGGAAGCGTTGGCGCATCAGAGCATTGGCTGTGGTTGGAGCCTCAGTAAAGGCGAGCGCCTGATCTTCGTATTCGACGCGATAGCCGTTGCGTAAGAGTGCCATGGTCAGATCGGCATCCTCGGCGACCGTGTCTACGTGGTAGCCTCCGGCTTCGCGAACCATGTCGACGCGCCAGGCGCCGATCGCGCCGGGAACCACGCTTACCGCTCCCATAGTGTTGAGCGCCCGGCGCTCGAAGTTCTGGCTGGTGATGTATTCGAGCGCCTGCCAGCGCGTCCAGAGATTGACGCGATTGCCCACCTTGGCATTGCCGGCCACGGCTGCAACTCTTGGATTCAGGAAATGCGGCACGAGTCGGGCGATGGCGTCGGGAGCGATGATGGTATCGGCGTCGATGCCCACGAAAATTTTGGCGTCGCCGATATGTTGCAGTCCGAAATTGAGCGCCTCGGCTTTGCCGCCGTTGGGCCTGCTCAGAATCAATACTCTGCCGTCAGATTCTTCGGCAGCAAAGGCGCGGCGGGTGATTTCCAAAGTCCGATCTTTGGAACCGTCGTCGATAACAATCACACAGAGATCGGGATAGTCGGAATCGAGCGCGCCCTGGACGGTGCGTTCGATGACCTTCTCTTCGTTATAGGCGGGAATCAGAACTGCGACCTGGGGATGGTAGGAGGCGATTTGTTCGGGCGTTCCCTGCACATGAGAGCAGATGCGATCATAAATGGCCAAGACGCCAACCGATATCAGGCGTCCCGTCATCAGGATATCGCCGAGGAAGAAAATGAGGGTGATGCCGGTCATGGTGGCGCTGAACAGGCCGAAGCCGACCCAATTGAGCCGGGCCGACCAACGCTGGTTTCTGGGGAGTGGCGGCATGACTTCAGCTTTCGTCTTGCCGATCAACTCGTAGACGGGAACAAATTCATAGCCACGGGCGCGCGCGCCGTCAATGATCAGCGGAAGAGCCAACACGGTTCGCTCGCGGTTGCCGCCGCCATCGTGCATGAGAATGATGTTGCCGCACTTTTGATCGTTGGGCTGGCAGGGTGGCAGGTGGTCGAGCACGAGAGCGGCAATTTGCTTCGGCGTGAGCGCCGGCTCGAGGTTCCAATCTTTTGTGTCAATCTTGTTGCCGACAGTAATGTAGCCCATGCTTTGCGTAAGTTCGAGCGGCTTCACCTCGTCCTCGGTGTCGGGTTCGGCATCGACCGAGTAGGGTGGACGGAAGAGCATGGTGCGAATGCCGAGGCGGCTGGCGAACAACTGCTCGGTGAGGTTCATCTCCACCCGCATGTAGCCGGAACCGATCGAGCTTATATCGGGATGGGTAAAAGTGTGATTGCCGATTTCATGGTTTTCGCGGTAAATACGCTCGGTCAAGCCGCCAAACTTTTCCGCCTGGATTCCGATGAGAAAGAAAGTTGCCGGCGCGTGCTCTCGCTTCAGAACGTCCAGTATCTTCGGCGTCCACTCGGGATCGGGACCGTCGTCAAAGGTGATGGCCAATTTGTTTTTGCTGGCGCCGTAGCGGGCTACGCGATACGGCTGGGGAAGACTCTTGAAGGTTTCGCCGTCAATGAGGCCGGTCTTATTATCGGTCGTCAGATCGCGGTTTCCGTCTGCGGGCTTGGCTTCGATGTGCAGGATCTCGCCCTCGCCTTCCATGTCGACGTCCTGGCCGGGCGGCACATCTTTAAGGCGATCGGAGGCATTGGCTTCGCCGGGCATATCCCAGACACGCCACAGGGAGCGGTCTTCGGAGCCCAGTCGCCATAATGCGAAGGTCTGGATGCCGACGGTCTGGGCGGCGCGCATCTCGTTGAGCGCGGTCACGGCATCCAGATACCAGACGTCGTGGCGGAAATGGTCGTCGTCTTCGTAACTGAAATGGGGGTTGAGGGCGTCGCCATCGAAATCAATGTCTTCTTCGGAATCGCGCGCTCCGAGCCAGGCTTCCTGCACGGAAACACTCTTGTCGGCCTCGCCCGGCGGAAGCTTGCCTTCTTTCGGCCTCTCGGCCCAGTCGTAACCGTAGTTGCCGATGGCGCAGATCAGCTTTTCTTTGGGAATTTCCTCTACCGCAGAATCGAGGTTGTCGACGAACCAATCTTGCGACGCTACGGGGCCGGGAATTGCTCCCGGGAAATGCTCGTCATAGTTCATGATGACGACGCCATCCACGGCCGCGGATATCGCTTTGTAATCGAAGTCCTCGTTGCGCACCTGAACGCTTACGTAGAGCTTCATTCCCTTGGCGTGCAGGTCGGACGCGAGCTCGTTGAGAAGGGCCACGTATCCGATCTGACCGCTTTTCGGGAAGGACTCAAAATCGATCATCAGACCGCGGTAGTGATCGGAGGCGAGAAAAAGGCCGACTTCGCGTCGAAACTTGGCGCGAGCCTGCGGATCGTTAAGAAAATCGGCAATGGCCGGAACAAAGTCGGTGCCGTCGAAGTTTTGCACGACTGGAAAAACTTCCATGTTGGTGTCTTCAGCTTTTAGAAACGGCATCACTTTGTCGTCAACGAGGTGGACCCTCTGACCCTGGACCACGTCGAACATGGTGTTGGTTTCGGTGTCCACAGCTTGCAGGTGGCCGTCTGGACTGAGCACCTGGAGCCAGGTTGGGAAGAGCAGGTCGATTTGACGGGCGTACTCGCGCAACGACGAGAAGCTGGCTGTATCCCAGGAAACATAGAAGGCGGCGCGGACGCCCTGTTCGGAATTTAGCGTGAGCTGCGAGGGGTGCTTGCGTGGCTGGCGACGATGACCGGCGCGGGCGATGGTGGCGAGGCGACGTTTCTCGCGGGCTTTTGCCTTTTCGTTTTCTTTTAGCGCGTGGTAGGGGCGCTTTTCAGTAAGCCACGACAGGTCGGGGAAAGGCTGGTTGCGCAGTGCGCTATAGATGAAAAAGATTACCAGCAGAGAGAAAGCCAACGCGGCCGCGTCGACGAGACGCCGAATGCGCTTCCAACGCGCTTGTCGGGGGTCGTAGAAAACCTGTTTGGCCATCACTTGTGGTGACTACATCCTAAGGTGCGAGGAGCGGGGGGTCAAACGGAGTTGCCGGTTGCCAGCGGCCAGTTCGCCGGTTCCGGGCTCTCAACTCGCAGATATCGGCTCTCTTGACTGCCGCATTGGATTGGAAGGTTGCCTTTCGACTGCTGCCGACGAAAATCGCGTGATTCAGGATATATTCCGAACGTGCTTCGCCTGATCCGCCAACATCGCTGGATTCTTGGGGGCTTCACACTGGCCGGTCTGGCACTGCGATTGTTTTTCGTCTTCCATTTTCCTGCGGTTACCGATGACTCGCGTATGTATGCCGACGTCGGCACGAACTGGCTGGAGCACGGTATTTATGGCGAGACACAGGGGGGCCACCCTGAAAAACCGATTCTGCCAACGGATTCGCGTCTGCCGGGATATCCCGCATTTGTTGCCGGGATCTTCTGGATGTTTGGAGCCGGCAATTTCAGAGCTGTGATGCTGGCCCAGGTTCTCTTCGACATTGGCACCTGCATGATTGTTGCCGACCTGGCGCGCCGCGTGGTTTCGGCACGCGCCGCAAAGATTGCCTTTGTTTTGGCGACGCTGTGTCCATTTCTTGCCAACTATACGGCTGCAGTGCTGACTGAAACCTTGGAGGTGTTCTTTACTGCGCTCGCGCTCGATTTCGCTGTGGTTGCGCTCAATCGAATGCACTGCCGGCAGGCGCACGCGCTCAGACTGTGGGCCGCGACCGGCGGCGCAATTGGCGTCTGCATTCTGCTGCGACCGGATGGCGGCATTCTGCTCGCGGTAGTTGTCGTCTATCTGGTGGCCGCTGCGGCAAAGGCGACCGGCGAGTCGTCCGACGGTGCTGCATCGCTGAAGCAACGCGCACTCGGGGCCGGGATCATTCTCGTAGTAGTTGCGCTGGCGCTCGGGCCCTGGACGATTCGCAATTTTCGTACCTTCCATCAGTTTCAGCCACTCGCTCCCCGCTATGCCAATGAGATGGATGAACTCGTGACTCGCGGCTTCAACCGTTGGGTCAAGACCTGGATTGTTGATTACGTTTCGGTGGAAGAGATTTACTGGAATGTTTCAGGCGACAAGATCGACGGACAAAAGCTGCCATCGCGGGCGTTCGATAACCTAGAAGAAAGAGATACTACGTTAGCCTTGATCGCCGATTACAACGAATCTCAGGACATGACTGCAGAGCTGGACGCACGTTTTGGCGAGTTGGCCGCGGATCGCGTTCGCGCTCATCCGCTACGGTATTATGTCGTGCTGCCGGGGTTGCGCATCGCGGATATGTGGCTACGGCCGCGAACCGAGCTTCTTCCTCCCGACCCGCGCTGGTGGGAATTTCACGACGCTAAAAAAGAATCTGCGTTGGCAGTTGGATTTGGCGTGCTGAATCTGGCTTATGTTGGGGCGGCCCTGTGGGCACTCGTCAGGGGACCGTCGGGAATTCGTTGGGTCGGATTGCTCTTTGGATTCTTGCTGCTGCGTTCGGCATTCCTTGGAACGCTGGAGAATCCCGAGCCACGTTACACGCTCGAAGGATATCCGGTAGCGATCATCCTGGCTGCAGGCTATCTTTCGGATCTCTCTTTCCTTTCCTCCCGTCTTTTGAATGCGACAAAACGGAAATCTGAATCGTCGATCTGAAATCCAGATTCTCGTAGCGTTCTCGCAGCGAAAATTCAATATACAGAAGATGACGCGCAGTCATGGGCGTTAAATCCGTCGATTTGAGACTTGTCTTAACGGAAGGCGGCGTGCAATATTTATGCCCAACTTTGGTGAGGCTCTCCATGAAAATCAATTCTCTCGCCCGCATTGGTCTGTGCATAGCTTCCTGTCTAACGCTTGGTAACGTTGCTTGGGCGCAAAGCGCAACCGCTTCGCTGCGCGGTTCAGTCTACGACGCGGCCGGGGCAACGATCGCCGGGGCGAACGTCACTCTGAGCAATGCGTCCACGGGGTTTTCACGCGGCACGAAAACTGACAACCAGGGCGCATATCAGTTTCTCGAGCTTCCCCCCGCGAGCTATGTCGTTATCGTGGAGGCTGCCGGGTTTGCCAGGGTGAAACGCGAAAATGTGGTTCTGCAAGTCAGCAATCCCGCCAGTCTCAATTTTACGTTGAGTGTGACGGGGGGGACGGTGACCGTCGAAGTGGGCGGCGAAGCTCCCCTGGTCAATACGACGGACGCCACCTTGGGGAATAACTTCAATGCGCGGCAGTTGACGGATCTTCCCTCCGAAGGGCGCGATCCCGCCGCGATTCTGAGCCTGCAGCCGGGCGTCGTCTACATTGGGACGGTCACCGACCAGCAGCAGGGGGTCGACAGCCGCGGCGGTGCGGTCAATGGCGCCCGCAGCGACCAGACCAACATCACGCTCGATGGCCTGGACGATAACGATCAGCTCGAAGGTTATGCCTTTGAAGGAGCCATGCGAACCACGCTCGATTCCTTGCAGGAATTCCGTGTCACCACTGGCAATTCCGACGCCGACCAGGGACGGTCGTCGGGAGCGCAGATCAATCTCGTGACCAAGAGCGGCACCAATTCTATTCACGGATCGGTCTATGAATATCACCGTCCGTCGTTCACCGTCGCCAATGACTACTTCAACAAGCAAGCGGAACTTGCGGCAGGACTGCCCAATATTCCGGGACATATTTTGCGCAATACCTTTGGCGCGACGATTGGCGGGCCGATCAAAAGAGACAGACTTTTCTATTTCGCGGCTTACGAAGGCCAGCGCACAGCCGATACGACGCAGGTGACGCGCGAGGTACCGACCCAGAGTTTGCGCGACGGATTCTTGCAGTATCTTTGCAATCCAAGCACCGATCCGAACTGCGCGGTTGGGAGCAATCCGAACTTCTCGGTGACGGCCAATGGGACATTTTCTCCGGATCTGGTGGCTACGCTGACGCCAGCCGGTTTCGCAGCCTTGGACCTGAACTGCTCGACGAACACTCCGTCTACTTGTCCTCCTACGCCGGGCAACCCGGGCGGGGGCGGCGATAACGGCCTGCTTACGAACATCGGAGGCGCTAATCCGAGCGCGCTCTTTGCAAAGTACCCCCTGCCTAACTCCACCAGCGAAGGCGACCTGCTGAACACGGAGGGATACACATTCCCCGGGCCCGCGCCGGTCAAGCACGATACCTATATCGTGAAGTTCGACTACAAGCTCAACAGCAGCGGTAGTCAGACACTGTTTGTGCGCGGCAACCTCCAGAATGATCGCGCACCGCAGCCTCCGCAGTTTCCGAGCCAGCCTCCATTCGATGTCCTCACGAACAACAGCAAAGGAATCGCCGGCGGTTACACGGTGGTCAGCAAGAGCCTGATCAACGACTTTCGGTATGCGTTCATTCGCCAGGGGGTAGCAACAACCGGCGTCAACAATCAGGACTACGTCACGTTCCGCGGCCTCGATGATACCCAGGGTCTTCAAAGTCCGACCGTCCTAACGAACGTTCCGGTGCACAATTTCATTGACGATGTCTCCTGGACAAAGGGGACGCACACGATTCAATTCGGCACCAACTGGCGGCTCATCCACAACAACCGTGAGTCCAACGGGGATAACATCTCCTACGGTTATGCGAATCTTTACTGGCTCGACCCCTCATTCATCGCCAACCAGCACATCAGCCTGGATCCGAGCATAAATCCGACCTACCCTCTGGTGGATCCGAACTTCGGAACTTCTTATGATTTCGCGGCCATTGACGCTACGGGGATCGTCAGTCAGGTCTACACCGAGGCCAACCAGAACAAGTTCGGAACTCAAATTCCAAACGGGCAACTGGTTCCGCGTCACTTCCAGAACTTCGAGGGCGAGATGTATTTGCAGGATAAATGGCGTGTGACGCCCAATCTGGTTGTGACCTACGGGCTCCGCTATTCGCTGTTGCAGCCTCCATTTGAGAATAGGGGCAATCAGGTTGCACCCACCGTGGACATGCATCAGTGGTTTACCAACCGCTGGCAAAACGCGCAGCATGGCGTTACGGACCAGCCTGATTTGACGTTTGCTCTTTCTGGAAAAGCGAACGGCGGCAAACCTTTCTGGGCCTGGAATTATAAAAACGCCGCCCCACGCTTCGCGATTGCTTATTCTCCGCACGCCGACAGCGGCTTCTGGCACACGGTGTTCGGCAATGCCGGCAAGAGTTCGATTCGTGCGGGCTACGGCATCTACTACGACCATTTCGGAGAGGGCGTCGTAAACACCTTCGACCGCAACGGTTCCTGGGGATTAACCTCCACTTTCAGCAATCCCGCCGGAGTGACGACGGTAGACAATGCACCGCGTTACACGGGTTTGACCGGGTTGCCGGTCTTGCAAGCCACGGGACTGGTTGCTCCTTCGCCCAGCGGGTTTCCCTACACGCCTCCGAACAACCCGGATACCTATGGCCTGGCGATCGCATGGGGCATCGATGATCACCTCAAGACGCCTTATTCGCACGTGGTTGATTTCTCGATCACGCGGGAATTGCCGAGTAACTATGTGCTGGAGATGACCTACACGGGGCGATTCGGGCGTCATTTGTTGCAAGAAGTGGATCTGGCGCAACCGGTCAGCCTGGTTGACCCAGCAAGCGGCACATCGTACTTTCAGGCGACACAGATGTTCGCCAAGATGGCGGCGGCGGGAACCCCCATCAACAACGTGACGCCGATTCCGTATTGGCAGGACCTGTTCCCGCTAGCCGCCGGCCCCGACCTGCTCTCCGGTGGAAGCGGCGCGACGTTCGGAACGGTGCCTTGCGCGCCAGGAACCGCTCCCCCGAACGCCACGGCCACGCAGAATATGTATGACGCTTTTTATTGTTTCGCAGGCAACGAGACCACGGCGCTTGAGATTGCCGATGCGTTCTGTTATCCGGCATGCGCCGGCGACGCCGCCCCAAGCGGCACACCGTTCCAGTACTACCAGGACCAGTTCTCTTCGCTGTACGCATGGCAGACACGCAGCAACAGCAATTACAACGGTTTGCAAATCACGCTGCGTCACGCCATGAGCGCGGGGCTGCAGTTCGATTTTAATTACGTACTTTCCAGATCGATGGATATCAGTTCGAACGCCGAACGGGTAAACTCATTTGACGCCGCCACAAACACCGCTTGCTCGCAGGGCTGCGTTGCCTATAACAATCAGGCGATCAACGCTTTCTCTCCCGATTTATGGTATGCCCCTTCGGACTTCGATACCACCAATGCGCTAAACGCCAATTTTCTTTGGGACCTTCCCTATGGCAAGGGCCGGCGTTGGAGTTCGCCGAACGGTTTCGTGAATTCCGTGTTCGGAGGATGGGGATTGAGCGGGCTCGCCCGCTGGACGAGCGGCTTCCCCTTCAGCGTAAGCGCCGGTACGGGCTGGTCTACCGATTTCGAATTGGAGGGATCATCGTTTGTCATCGGGCCGAAACCGAAGACAGGCGTTTTCATTGGCCCCGACGGCCTGCCCAATGTGTTCAAAAATGCGCAGGACATCCAGTGCCAGTGTCCCTACACTCCTACGGGTGGGGGACCGGTCATCTTCCGCGATACTTATCCCGGCGAAGCCGGCCAGCGTAACAATTTTCGCGGCCCCGGCTATTTCGGCATAGACGGTGGGCTGGCCAAGATCTGGAACTTCAGCGAAGCCCGGCTGCTTCGATTCTCCTGGGAGGTCTTCAACGTCACCAACTCAGTGCGGTTCGACGCGGCCAACGCGCTTGCCACCGAAGACCTCGTGGATATCAATGGCTTCGGTAAGTTCCAGCGCACCCTGACGACGCCTCGCGTGATGCAGTTCTCGCTGCGGTTCGCGTTCTAGATTTCTGATGTTATTTTCAGCTTAAAGGCGAGTCGGTCATGCGGAAACGGGTGCGGACGTGCTCGGAAAGCAATTCTATGGCTCCGCGATTGGCCACTGGGTCGGCTTTTGCCAGATATTTCATTGCCTCCACCAGCATCTTTTGACCGTCGACGTAGCGAGGATCTTCGGTGCGCACCCGCTTTTTGCGCGACAGATCCGGTGGTACGGTGATGGTAAAAACCTTAGCCATGCAAGCTCAACTTTCGAAGGTTCTCTGCAGTATATAGTCCCGACGCGTCTTTTTCAGCTTGTTTCTCTTGGTTCGGATTTTATCTGAGGGACTCGCAAGGCCTATCCCTGGGGGACGAACCTGGTTTTCTTGGTGGTCTTCAGCCGGAACACGTCATCGGGAATTTTCTGATCGGTCTTTATATCGGAATACTTTACCAGGCGAAAGTCGCTGCCACCGGGTTCGAAGAACTGCTGCTGCAAGGATATGCCGCGAGCGGGATCGATCCAGAGCAGGATGCGCGCAATGAAATCGCTTCGCAAACGACTGGACTTCGGGATCAACTCCAGTTCCTCGGTATTGATGCCGTCGACGATCTGTGTTCCCGCGAATCTCACGTCATAGGATTTGAGCAGGTCCTGGCCGCTGCCGCCAAAACCCAACACGAGGTAGCTTTCAACATCGGCGGCGCGATTCTTGCCAGGATTGTATTCGTCGACTTCATCCTTGCCGGGAAGATAGACCTCAACTTTGCCATCTTTGTAGCGGATATACTTTTTGTCGGGATCGGTGAAATCAACCGCCATCTCCACTCCACCGCCTTCGCGGCGAAAATAAATCATGCCTTTTTGTGTATCGGTTTCGTTGACCACCTTATGGTATTCATTCCAAACAACGTTGGCCTGGGTGGCTTTGAACTTCCGGGAAGCTTCGTCCAGTTGCTTGAGGACGCGCTGAAGTTCAGGGGATTGTCCAGCCATCTGTTCTGACCCGGCCGCAGTGAAGAGGCAACCTGTCATCACTGCTACGGCAAGAAGCGTTTTGATTGCCGGCTTCATTCGTGAAAACTTTAACTTTTTTGAATTCATGAAACACTGATCTTAATTCTTGCTCTCACTCTTATTCTTTTTTTACCCAGACTTTGTAACTCTGCAGGTGCCCCTTGCCATCTTTGATCGGTTCATACTTGGTCACACTAACCGCCCCGGAAATCGGTTCAATGATTTGTTCGAGCTGTTGGCTCACATCTGAGCCCGTCGCGGTGTTCACCGCCGAGGCCTGGATCTGGTAGATGAACTCGCCGTTGTCGCCTGGAATGACCACCACGCCGGTCAGATGCGGATTGCGTTCGACCGGTTTGTCTTTGAAGTTGATGGAGCGCGGCGACACGAAAACAAAGATGAGAATGAGCGTGACCATGATGTCGTAATGAAGGCTTCCCCGCTCATAGGACCAAAGGATGTATCCGCGGATTGTGCGCCAGATCGCGCCCATGGGGGAGACGGCGCTCTCCAGCGTCGTCGAGGCTGTTTCGGGTTGCTGCCAGTGTATTGGGGAATTCATGCGATAGCAATCTTACGCGCCTGGCGCGCCCGGCTCGGTTCAGACGCGACTGGCGAATTCGTGCGCTCCTTGTTGTGATGCGGCTGGGATGCGATCCGTTCCCATATAGGGTTGCAGAACCTCGGGAATACGCACGCCGCCGTCAGCCTGCTGATAGTTCTCCAGGATCGCAACCCAGGTACGACCGACGGCCAAGCCGCTGCCGTTTAAGGTGTGCAAAAATTCGGTTTTGCTCTTGCCCCCAGGACGATAGCGGATATTCGCGCGCCTTGCCTGAAAACTTTCGAAGTTGGAGCAGGAAGAAATTTCGCGGAACAGGTTCTGGCCCGGGAGCCAGACTTCGATGTCGAAGGTCTTGGCTGCCGAAAATCCGATATCCGCCGTCGATAGCGTCAGCACGCGATAATGCAGGCCCAGTTTCTGCAGCACGGTCTCGGCGTTATTGGTCAGCTTTTCCAGTTCGTCGTAGGAACTCTCGGGACGCGCGAATTTTACCAGTTCCACTTTCTGAAACTGGTGCTGGCGGATGATTCCCCGGACATCTTTCCCGTGGGAGCCAGCTTCGCTGCGGAAGCATGGCGTGTATGCGGTGAGACTCACCGGCAAATTCGCGGCGTCGAGCACTTCGTCGCGATAGAGATTGGTTACAGGAACTTCTGCCGTCGGTATCAGCCAAAGCTCTTTGTCGCCGTGGGGCACGCGAAACAGATCCTGCCGGAACTTTGGCAGCTGGCCGGTGCCGTACATGGATTCCGAGTTGACCAGGTATGGCGGAAGCACTTCGGTGTACCCGTGTTCACGCGTGTGCAGATCGAGCATGAAGTTGGCCAAGGCACGTTCCAAGCGCGCACCGAGCGCCCAGTAGACGGCGAATCTCGCGCCCGAGAGCTTGGCGGCGCGCTCGAGGTCGAGGATACCCAGTTGTTCCCCAAGCTCCCAGTGGGGCTTGGGCTGAAAATCGAACTGCGGCGGCTTGCCCCAGCGCCGCGCTTCGACGTTATCTTCGGCGCTTTTTCCTACCGGCACGCTGGCATGCGGAAGATTCGGTATCGCGCTCAGCAACTCGCGCAGGCGCGCTTCCTCGCCGGCCGCTTTCCTTTCGGCCTCCTGAATCTGCTCGCGCAGCTCTTTGGTCTCCTGAATTTGCGCCGACGCGTCTTGCCCGGCTTTTTTCAGTTTGGCTATCTGTTCGGAGGCGCGATTGCGTCTGGCCTGCAGAGTCTCGGAGGCAGTGATCGCCCGGCGGCGTTCGCCATCGATGGCGCTGAAGTCTTTCAAAACTTCTATCGGATTCATTCCTCGCTGGCGCAGCTTTTCTTCCACCAGGGCAAGGTTGTCACGGACAAAATTCAGATCCAGCATTATCCATTAACTTTAGCTGAAAAACGCGATTGCGTGCACGTTGGCTTCGGGTTCTCTTGTAAACTAGCTCGCAAATGAAAGCTGCCCGCTTGCTGTCGGTCGCGCTGCTCTTGCTTGTCTCGATTCCCGTCGCGCTCGCGTCTGCCTATAATGCGCGTCCCAAGCTTGTTGTCGTCATCGTGATCGATCAATTCCGCAGCGATTATCTTGAACGTTATCACGATCAGTTTGGGGATGGAGGATTCCGCTTGTTTCTCGAGCGCGGGGCATATTTTACCGACTGCAATTATGACTATGCGAACACTCGAACCGCCCCCGGACACGCGACACTATTCACCGGCAGCTACACCAGTGAGCATGGGATTATCGCGAATGAATGGTGGGATCCGCAGAAAAAGAAAAGAGTATCTTCGGTCGAAGATGACGGGACGAGATTTGTTGGCATCAACCGGGATGGTGCCGCCGCATCGCCGCACAATCTTTTGAGCGACACGCTGGGGGATGAGTTGAAACTGGCCACCGGCGGCAAGTCGCGAGTCTTTGCCATTTCGTTCAAGGATCGCGCGGCTGTCCTGCCGGCGGGATTTTCCGGGGACGCTGCCTACTGGATCGACGCGAAAAGTGGGGACTGGATTACTTCCACGTATTATCGTTCGAGCCTTCCGCTATGGGTGAGCAACTTCAATGGCGGACATCGCGCAGAAAAATTCTGGAATCGCGAATGGAGAGGTAGTGATGGAACGGTTCTCGGTTCGACCGCGCGGGGTACGGGCAAAGATGGCACCCAGCTTGGTTTTTACGATGTCATCGGAGCGACTCCGTTTGCCAACGAGTATCAGCTGGAATTTGCGAAAGAGCTGGTTTTGTACGAGAAGCTTGGGACCGGTCCGGCGACGGATTTGCTGGTGATCAGCCTTTCGGCTAACGATATTCTCGGCCACCGGGTTGGTCCCGATTCGCCGCAAATGCGCAGCATGGCGCTTGAACTCGACGGGCAACTGGCGGAGTTCTTCGGCTTCCTCGGTCACCAGATCGGGATGGCAGACGTTTGGCTGGCGCTATCTTCCGACCACGGCATCGCCCCTCTGCCTGACTTCGCCAAAACCCTTCGCCTGCCCGCGGCCAATCTTGACGCGAAGGGTTTGCGCGATCAGATCAACTCCCTGCTTTCGAAAAAATACTCAAAGAAAGCTGACTATGTGCTTGATCTCGACTATCCGCTGGCATGGCTGAACGCGGAAGCCTTTGCCGGAACCCTCGGCGGGAAAGACGAATCTGTCGCCGAAGATCATGTCGGCGAAGCCATGAAGCAGGTCGGACTGGCCGGGTACTTTACCAAATCGCAATTGGCGCGTGGAGACTTTTCGGCGAATGAAATCGGACGCCGCTATGCTCACAGCTACTCGCCCGAGGGTGGATCTTATGTGATCGGAATCCCCTCTCCGTTTCAGGTCGGAATCACCTCGGGCACCGATCACGAAACGCCGTTTTCCTACGATACGCACGTGCCGCTAGCATTTTATGGTCTCGCTTTCCAGACCGGAATCTATCGGACGCATGCCGAACCGGTCGATCTCGCGGTCACGCTTGCCTCTTTGCTTGGCATCAACGCGCCGGCGAAGGCCACGGGAAGAGTGCTGACGGAGGCATTACAGACGCCGCATCGGCCGTCTTCCGGCACATCTCCTGGTGCAATGCCCTCTGCAGCGCCTGCGACATCGCCGGGCGCACCCGCCGGGGAAAGCCAATGACGCCTGTCAGCAATCCGGACCTGAGCGTCGGCGTCGCGGGCATACGGCTTAAGAATCCGGTCATTGCCGCTTCCGGAACATTCGGCTATGGCATCGAGTTCGAGGATATCGTTCATCTTGACCGGCTTGGCGGTTTTGTTGTCAAGGGTCTCTCGCGGGAACCGATTACGGGAAATCCGCCGCCGCGGCTCTATGAGACTGCCGCCGGGATGCTCAACGCGATCGGCTTGCAGAACATCGGTGCCACGGCGTTCCTTGCCGAAAAACTTCCGGCGCTGCGAGCCAAGAAGAATGTGGTCGTGTTCGCCAACGTCTTCGGTTACAACCGCCCCGATTACGAGCAAACGATTCAAATCCTTAATGACGGCGAGGGCATTGCGGCTTACGAGATTAACGTGTCTTGCCCCAACACGGCGCACGGCGGCATTCAATTTGGCAGCGATCCGTTATTGCTCGACGAGGTGGTGCGCACGGCAAAACGCATGGCGTCGCGGCCGATCATCATCAAGCTCTCGCCCAATGTAACTTCGCTCGCGCAGATGGCGCGGGTTGCCGAGAACGCGGGCGCGGCCGCGATTTCGCTGGTGAATACGTTTCTCGCAATGGCGATCGATGCGGAAACGCGGCGACCTCGAATTGCCAACGTAACCGCCGGGCTCTCCGGTCCGGCGATTAAGCCCATAGCGTTGCGTATGGTGTACGACGCCGCTCAGGCTGTGAAAATTCCCGTGATTGGCGTGGGTGGAATCAGTACGCCTGCCGATGTGGTGGAATTCATGCTGGCGGGAGCAAGCGCGGTGCAAGTGGGAACCGCCAGTTACTTCGACCCGGTGGCTACCGAAACGCTTGTCGAAGAACTGACAGACTATTGCCGCGAGCGGCGGATCGAGCGGCTCAGCGATTTGATTGGCGGTCTGCTGACCGCCTGAAGGCGGGAAAATGCATGGGTTCTTTCGCCGCGCTCAGGACGAACCAGACGTGAGTTGGTATTTGGCTATCTGTCTCTATCTTCCGCTGGCGTACCCGGTCGAAACGCGACTGTGATGGTTGCTTGTGGGAACGCGGCAGTCGTTGCAGTCCGGCACCTCTGCAAACTCCAGAAAGCAGGGGAATGCTCTCCGGTTGGTCCGCTTCCGTCAATCCGATCAACCGGAGAACTGCGGAGCGCTGCCCAGGCGAGGCTCAGCGGAGCGAAGAGGATAATCGCCAGTTCCGGAAACGATCCATGTATCCGGGGGAGGGGGGAGAGCTTGCCTTGAGGTTGACTCTATCCAGAAGCCCACCACCGGTCAACCACTCAGATGCCCTAGCCCGAACGGAGAGTCTAGCCGGCGGTAAGTAAAATAGGCGTCCCTTCTGTAATCACGAGCGTGTGCTCAAAATGCGCTGAAAGGGCATGGTCGTTCGTCCGCACAGTCCAGCCGTCTTTGTCGGTAAACACGCGCCCGGAGCCGCTTGAAATGATGGGTTCCACGGTAATTACGAGGCCCTCTTTCATGATCTGGCGGGCCTGGGGGTCAGGGTAATTCGGGACATGCGGCAACTCGTGGATGGTGCGCCCGATGCCGTGTCCGCCCAATTCGCGGACCACCGCGAAACCCGACTTTCGCACCTCTCGCTCCACCATCTTGCCGATTTCAAAGACGCGGAATCCCGCCCGGGCGACGAGCATCGCCTGATGAAAAGCCCGCTCCGCGCAAGCCATCAACTGTTGCGCCTGTGAACTGACTTTGCCGACTGGCACGGTTATGGCGGCGTCGGCCATGTAGCCGTTCTTTTCGACGGTTACGTCCAGCTTCACCAGATCGCCTTCCTTGAGGAGGCGATCGCCTGGAATTCCGTGGACGGCTTCGTCGTTCAGGCTGATGCAAGTGGCACCTGGAAACTGGTAAACCATGGAAGGAGCGGAGTGGGCATCATTTTCTTGCATGACGCGCGCCCCCACTTCATCGAGATACCGGGTGGTGACGTCCGCGCGCACTTCGCCTTTCATGGCATCGAGCACCATGCGAACGATGCGGCCCACCGCTCTCAGGGAAAGTAGTTCCTGCTCATCCTGAATGCTCACTTGCCCTCCCTTCCTACGAGATCATAATTGAAACAGAGGGATGAAGGCGGCGGTTTCTGACTTGGCCAGGCACCGAGTTGCCGGCTTCAGGCTTGGAATTACTTCAGCCCAAGGCCGCCGTTAAAGTGCTGAATCACTCCGTAGCACTCGCAGGCGGCATCTTCGAGACTCTTGCGGTTCAAGACCTTCACCGTCCCGCGCTGATTTTCAATCAATCCCGCATTTTCGAGATCGGCCGCCGCCAGACTCACGCTCGGACGTCCCGTGCCGAGCATCTGTGCGAGAAAATCGTGAGTTAAAGGAAGCGACTGAAAATCCACGCGATCCTGGCACATCAGCAGCCAGCGCACCAGACGCTGATCAACCTCATGCAGGCGGTTGCAAGCGGCAAGCTGGGCAACCTGCATCCCATGCATCAACGCAAAATGGCAGAGTTCGGCCTGAAGCCTCGGAGCATCGTGCAGAACATCCTGAAAAGCTTTCGCTCTGATACGCAATCCGCCTCCCGTAATTTGCATGATGGAGCGAAAAATTCCCCGGCGCAGACCCATCATCAGGGACATTCCAACCATCCCCTCTTTGCCGACGATGCCAACCTCGACGCTTCTGCCGTCATGGTTGAGAGCCACGAGAGACATCATGCCGTCGTTCAGAAAATAGGCAAAATCAATTTTCTCTCCGGGTTCGTGGACGATGTCGTACTGCGGGAGTTTGACCGGCTCGAGATAAGGCCGGATCATGCCGTACTCGTCATCGGGGAGCGATAACAGAATTACATTGCTGACTGGCTTGCCGGCCACGTCAGTGCGGGAGCCGGGAGAAAGTGGAGCGGGCTTGGTCGGTTTTATCGTTTTGTGAACGATTATGTTAGCTTTAGGCAAAGTAACCACGCTCAGTTCGATGCGACCATGGCTGTGCGTTCGGTTCAAAAACGCTGTATTACCCTCTACATTCCTCCGGAGATTCCCGAATCGGAACGTGGAGAATGGACGGGGAATATGTCAAGCCTCGCTGCCGATTCCCCGACATCGCCCCGCTGCCAAAGTGTTGCAGAATTTGAACTAAATGTTCTTCTCCTCATCCGGCTCGTCTTTTCTGAGTCGCGCGTCTTTGGCACTCAGAATTTGATTTAGCTCCGTCACCAGGGCAAGAAACTTTTGTCGATCTTGTTCTTTTTCTATCAGGGAACATAACTCGTGAACCCGGTCGCTATCGGCTTTGTTCATGGCGCGAACCGGCAGTATTGCAACACCCGCCATCTTTGGTATGTTCGATGTCGAACAAACTCTTAAGCGCGGGTTTCAGCGCCCGGGATGGTTCGGAACTTCAGCACGCACTTTGCGCATTGTGCTAGGGATCGTGATGGCCGAAAGCGGGGCGGACTCGCAAAAACACCTGCAATGAAACTGGATTTTTTCCATAGTAGGCATCGAGCGTTTCGGGCTTCGAATAAAAAGTAACGTCCGTGCCCAGGGCAAACTGCCAGAGCCGGCTTTGGATAAGATCGCGCGAACCACCGAAGGTGTAGGCTCCGATGCGGAAGCCTGGGAGTAACGGATGGTCGGGAAACAACTCGTCCTTGTCGACCAGTTCTATCCGCGAGAATGCGTAGTCGCGCAGTTTGAAGTTTACCGTCGTCTCCAGAAGGTAACCGTTCAGATTGTGGTCATCGAATACCCGGTGGACTCGTCCCCAGACCGCTGAAGTTGCCCACGAACCTTGCGCGAACCGCCGCACATACTCGACTGACGCCGTCTGCCGGCGCTGGCTGCCGGGCTCGAGCGCCTCGGGATGCTCCAGACGCCCGTAGCTATATTGCGCCGTCCAGTCACGCGATGGGGCGACGCTCAGACGCGCTGACCAGGAATCGAGTGGTGCCAATTGAATCGTATAACGCTTCTCATCTGGTTCACGGCCGTTGAATACGGAGCCTTCGATCTTGAAGTGGTCGACCACGAGTCCGGTGGTGATCACCCCGAAGCTGATGTGAGTCGAATCCTGTAAATGATGCGACAGCGGCGCGAGGGGCAACTCCGAGGCAGATGCGCGGTGCATGTAGACGACCGGACCGAGCGCTGGCTCGCCCGCGGCGGCGCCATAGAACAGCCAGGAAACCTTTGCTTTGAGCGGGAGGTTGTCCGGAACTTTGACCGGATGGGTGTAATACAACGCGAGTTCAGAAAACACGTTGTGGGGATGCTGATGATCGACCAGGGGCTGGCCGTGGTAGGTTTCGCCGGTCTGGAAAAGTTCGGGAAATCCGGGATGCGGCGAAGTCAGTGATTCGGCCGAGAACATTTCGCGAACCAGCAGGCTGCCACCGCGCAGTTTATGCTGTTCCATCAGCATCAACCAGTTCACAGACTCGGCCTTGCCCTCGCCGCGCGGGCCACCCTGCTGGTTATAATCGGCAAAGACCACGCCGTGCGCCATCAGATCCCACGCGCCAATGGGCTTCATCCAGGCATGGCCAGGCGTTGCCGCGGGTTGCCAACCGGTACCTGAGGAAGCGTGGGGTGAAGGCATCCAGGCGGGTTCTGGCTGCGACATATCCATTCCCGGCATGTCCATTTCCGGCATCCCAGTTTTTTCTTGGCGGGAATCTTCTTGTTGCGCAGGGTCTTGCGGGCCTTCTTCCTGAGCCTCAGAAACGAGGCCCTGCGCTTCAGCGAAGCGCACCGATAATGCCATTACCAAGAGGCCAAAGATGAATGTCCGCACGTTACCACCCTCCTGTGCACAAATCATGCGAAAAATCTGTCGACGTTTGAGTTACAGGTCGCCAGAGTTGCGGAGGGGATCAGATTCGCAGCGGGGTTCTAAGGGGAGGACCGGCAGACGGGACCGCGGAAATTTCGAGTCCGGGAAACGCGCATTCTCTCGGCGGAGGCTCGCTTTTCAACGTTACAGCAGCGGATTGGTCCGGGGGTTCGGCAGACGGGGGAGCCTGCACCACCGCCGCATCATGACCCGTCAGGCAGCACTGATGGCTGCCCGGCACGGGCGAGTCCTGCGACGGCGAAGGAGGCGTCGTTGGGTGAGGAAACGTTCCGCGACTGTGCGCATGGCAGCCTCCTGCGCGCTCATCAAGGCCGGCCGTTCGCTTTGCAGATGACACCTGCGCAGAGGTTGCCCGCGCGGAGGTTGCCTGACTATGACCAGCCGCAATAGCACCGGTCGCCAATGGCGCTGTTATGAGCGCCATGACCGTTAGTAAACCGAGAACCTTCGATGCGATCATTCCTATTTCTGTCAAATGCGGTTGTCCGGCGGCGCGCATCATGACCCGGTGATCTTCAGTCGTATCTCTTCCGGCAGCTTTTCGCGGATTTCTGCCGGCAGCCGGTCATGTACGTGTCGCGCACCCAGCATGGCTGCGTCCACTACCGCCATGGGCGCGGGTGTCGCTACGGCCACGATTAACCAGATCAATGCTGACAGCGCGAAGCCTGCCAGCGCGCCAATCTCCAGCCAGACGGCATGGCGCGGGCCAAAATGCCGGATCACGACAAACGCCAGCAAAAAGACGGCGGCCGACGCCGACGCCAGCACGATCAGTGAAATATCGATGACGCGGTGCATCTTCTGCCGGCTGCGGCAGCGCCCGCAGGCGGCGAGGTGCAATTCGTAGTCCCCCCGCATCTCCGGAGCGAGGCCGGAGATATCGTAACGCCATCCCGCAAGGATTTTCCCTACGATCGGTTCCACACACTCGTTCATAAAGAGGCTAAACCGGGATCAAGACCAAACCGCAATAAAGAGTTATAACCGGATGGATTCAAGAGCCTGGGTCTGGGTTGCCAGCAGCACGCGGTTGTGCCACAGGCCGGTACAGCGGCCAAGCGCGAGCTCTGCCGACACGCGAGCCTTTTCGGGATGATTATTCTGTTCAGACAAATGTGCCAGAACCAAGTACTCTGCCCCCCCATCATAGTCGCTGGAGAAGAATTCCGCGAGCGCCTCATTTGACAAATGACCGACCCGACTCATCACGCGCTGCTTCACCGACCACGGATACGGTCCTGCACGCAACATCTCTACATCGTGATTTGATTCGATGACGAGGACGGTGCAGCCACGCAAGTGGTTGCGTACGCTCGCCGGCATATAGCCCAGATCAGTGGCGAAACCGAGTTTGACCCCCTCGGCCCGAAACGTGAAGCCGACCGGGTCAATGGCATCGTGAGGAATGGTAAAGGGCATCACCTCGATATCGCCGACACGAAAGCTGCGGCCGGCGGAGAAATGCTCGGACTTCGGCAGCTCGGGAATCGCACCTTCCTCGTCGCGCACAGTGCGGTTCCAGGCATGGTGAGTGGGCGCGGTAAGGAAGACAGGGACATTCAGCTTTGCTGCCAGCCGCTGCAGCCCGGCAACGTGGTCCGAGTGCTCATGCGTGATGAGGATCGCGGAAATTTCTTCGGTACGCTCGCCAAGCGCCCGCAGCCGCTTGAAAGTTTCGCGGCCGGAGAGCCCGGCATCCACGAGAACGCGCGTTGCACTCGTCGCCACGAGCGCGCAATTCCCACGGCTGCCGCTCGCGAGCACCGATACTGATACTCCCATAGCCCCGTAGCTTACGCTGAAGCGCTGTGGAACGGCAGCAGTTTTTTCTCCACGGGTACCTTCGACGAGACTGGCCTGGTTGAAACCCCAATGGACACCGACGTCGTAGAAGTACGTATACGTGCCGAAGGGCTTAGTGGCGCTGACCAGAGTGTTGTTCTGACCAGCGGAAATCGTCACCAGCCCGCTTGCCCTGATGGTTACCAAAGCAATTGCGTTCCGCTGACGCTTTCCGCAGCCGGGATCTACGGATTGCGCCTCCGAGAAAAGGACAATCACCCCGGGTTGTCAGGCTTCTGCCCGGCGACGGGCCAGGTTAACCGAGTGCTTGGGTCAGAAGTTTGTCGAGCGGTTCCCAATAGTGCGCTTTCCATCCCGAGGCGAGATGCTCCGCCTCACCCTTCGGGAAAGCGGTGTGGTCAAATACGATTTTGCATCCAGAACCTTGCTCGACGAGTTCGAACCTGGCAATCGAATAGACGCCCGGGTCCCAGCCACCGGTTCGCCAGGCTTGCACGATGCGCTGGTTCGGAACGAGCTCGATGTTTCGCCCGGTAATGTATCCGCCAAAGAGGACAAACGTGCCTCCCGGTTCAGGACTGATCTGCGTTGGCTTACCCGGGAGGTGCATGGATTGCATGACTCCACTGATCTGCATCACCTTCTCGAACTGCGCGCTGTCGAGGAGCGCCTCGTAAACGCGCTTCCGGTTAGCCTTGAAGACTGGTTCCTGGTGAATGGATTCTGCAGTGCGGGAAATCTCACTGTCGGTCTCCCCCGAAGAGTTGGTTGCGCCGAGCGTCAGTCCGCCGCACGCGACAAGAGCGCCCACGAGCGCTTGCCGTCGCGTAGGCCTATAGGTCGACGGCGGATTCGTTCGATGGTTCATTATCATGATCATGGTCGCTGCCCTCTTTTTGACTCTGGTGTGTACGTGAACAACCATCGTCACCGGCATAACAACACTGCGTGAAAATATGTTCAAGATAATATTTCGTTGGACAGGTAAAACTTGTCGAGGCATACTTCTGCGCCTGGGAGCACCGCCTGGGAAAAAGGAGGCCACATGACTTACCCCGCTGGTCATCGCGAGTCCGTGAGAAAAGCCATCATCGACAGCGCGCGCAGGCTCTTCAACCGGCAGGGCTTTGAGAGCGTGTCGGTGCAGAAGATCATGGCCGGCGTGGGCCTGACGCACGGTGGATTTTACAGCTATTTCAAAAGCAAGAGCGATCTGTACTCCGAGGTGCTGGGCTGCTTCTTCACCGACCCGCAGTGGAAAAGCTGCTGGGAAGGGGTGCATGTGGATCTGTCATCGACCGATGTCGGGTCGCAAGTTGTCCGCGCCTATTTATCGCGCCAGCATTTCGAGGATGTTGAAAACTCCTGCCCCATGGTGGCACTGCCGACCGACGTTGCGCGGAGCGGGGTGATTGCCAGGCGCGCCTTCGAGACCGTGTTCAAAGCGATGGTAAGCGTTCTGGAGCGGAGCTTGAGCGAGAATGGCCGGAGTCGCCGCACCGCGCAGAGTATAGCCGCCCTGTCCATAGGAGGCATGATCGTGGCGCGAACGATGGTCGACCGGGCTCTGGCGGACGAGTTGCGCGCGGACTGCATGGCTGTGGCGCTTAATCTCGGCGGCTGGGAGAAAGCTGGAAGGTTGAAACGCGGCAAATCAAAAAGACTGGCGACCCCTGAAATAAGAGCGTCATAGCCGAAACGTCGTCGCCGCCAAGTCACTCCCGGTCATTTATTCACATATAAGTTATTCAAGACGTTGCGCCCGACCGATCCTCCATATGCGCCTGCAATCCCCGGCACGAAGGCGAGGAGAGATTCATAGATCTGAGCCCGGCCAGGCTTCTGCGAAAAAAAGTAATACGCCAGCCAATCCACCAGCGGTACGAAACTACCGATAAGAAGCACCCACCGCCACGGCCTCCGCGGACTCAGAACGCCGAGCAGCATGTTTGACGCGAGCACGACCATAGCCGTCAGCAGCAGATCGCCAGCCTTGATGTCCAACCAGCCCGCCAGCGCTCCGAACATTGCCGCGAGCGCGTAGTAAACTCCATCGCCGCCCGATTTTTTTTCCGGAAGAACTCCGCCCCAGACTGTCGTCATGTTTTCATCTTACTGTTTTGATTCCGAGTTTTACGGTTTTCTGCCTACAAGTAAGTGTAAAAGCCGTGACCGCTTTTGCGCCCCAGCCAGCCCGCATCCACCATTTTGATCAGAAGGGGACAAGGGCGGTATTTCGGATCACCGAGACCGTCCTGCAACACCCGCATGATGTCGAGACACACATCGAGGCCGATGAAGTCGGCCAATGTCAACGGCCCCATAGGATGCGCCATTCCGAGCTTGAACACCTGATCGACGGCCTCGGCTGTCGCTACGCCCTCCATTACCGCATACATCGCCTCATTCAACAACGGCATCAGCACACGATTCGACACGAATCCGGGAGCGTCATTGACTTCCACGGGTGTCTTCTCCAGGTTCACGGCCAGCGCTCTCGCCGTATCGAATGTGGCTTGCGAGGTAGCCAGGCCGCGAATCAGTTCGACCAGTTTCATCACCGGCACGGGATTGAAGAAGTGCATGCCGATGACTTTATCGGCGCGTCCAGTTAGCGCTCCGAGCCTGGTAATCGAGATCGAAGATGTATTCGATGCGAGAATCACATCCGGCTTTATGATGGCATCCAATTCGCGGAAAATCTTGGCCTTGATCTCAAACTTTTCAGTCGCCGCCTCAATCACGAAATCGCAATCTGCCAGCTTGGTTCGCTCCACCGCTGTCGTTATCCGGCTGAGGGTAGACGCTTTGTCGCTTGCACTCATCTTGTTTTTCGCGACTTCGCGATCAAGGTTCTTTGCAATCGTCTCCAGCCCGCGATCGAGGAAACGTTCGTCAACATCGCTCAGCAGAACAGAAAATCCGCAACGCGCAAACACGTGGGCGATCCCGTTGCCCATCGTGCCCGCACCAATCACCGCCACTTTTTGGATTGCCATGACTGCCTCGCCCGCATGATCAACGATCGAAACTGGAAAGTCTAGCAGAACGGCCTTTCGCCCTGACTCACTAACCGGCGACGAGCTGCCACGAACCGCAAACTACAGCGAAAACCCTCAGCCGTATGGTCCAGAAATTCCCCGCGGCTTAGGTTCCGATCGATTGAAAACAACATCCAAATCAATGTCGAGTTCGAGTTGCTGGGCGCCTCCAACGTCAACGCTTCAGCCAGGAAGGAGATCAGGATGAAAACATTTTTGACCGGAGTTTTTGCAGCCATTTTTGCAACGATCGCGCTGTGCGGCATCTCGCTTGCGCAACAGCCAACCCCCTCAACGAATGGTTCCGCGCCGCAGAGTCAGCAGAGTCCCGCGACGTCCTCTGCTTCGGGCAGGGCGACGCCGCCAAGTGCGCCACAGGCAAGCGGCTCGCCACGGATCGCGCCCGGCAGCGTGATCCCGGTGCGGCTCACAAAAGCAATCGACGCCAGGAAGCTGAAGACCGGCGAGCCTATCGAGGCCGAGGTGACGCAAGACCTGAGGGCTGCCAATGGCGAATTGATTGTTCCGAAAGATACGAAGGTTGTCGGCCACATCACCGAGACGCAGGCGCGGAACAAGGAGCAGAAAGAATCACGGGTCGGTATCGCCTTTGATCACGAAGTTACGAACAACGGAGAAGACGTACCTCTGCCGATGTCGATACAGGCGATCGTAGCGCCGCCGAATCCAAACTCGGCCACGAGCGATGCTGAGAGCGAGAGCACAGCACAGACGCCCGGTGGCGTACCAGGACCAGGCGGGAATATGCGGCCCCCTCCGAGCGCGAGCGGCGGGAATCCGCAAACCGGGTCTGCTCCCTCGAGGGTCGGGACCGATGGGACAACCAGCAGCCAGGCGGCAGCGAGTGCTCAGCAGCCCATCACGGCGAAGACGCAAGGGATGGTGGGGATATCGAATCTAAAGTTGGCGGAGGCGGCCGATAAGTCCCGAGGTTCAGTTGTCAGTTCGGACATCGGCAATGTGAAACTGGAGAGTGGTACGTTGTTGTTGCTGAGGGTGAATCCGTAAGAAAGTGTTCTTCCGTTGCGGAAGCTCAGCTTTGCAGGGGCAAAGTGACGTCGGTCAGCTGGCGCGGACCAGTCGTTGCTCCACCAAATGTTCGATTCGATCAATCACTTCGTCCTCGCTCATATTCGTCGAATCGAGGATCACCGCATCCTCGGCTGCCACCAGCGGAGAAGCTGCGCGGGTGCGGTCTCTCCGGTCGCGCTCCCGAAGTTCCGCCGCAATGGTCTGCGCGGACGGACCTTTCACGCGCTCTTGATCCATCCGCCGCTGCTCACGAATCACGGGATCGGCGTCGAGAAAAATCTTCAGGTCGGCGTCGGGGAAAACCATCGTCCCAATATCGCGACCCTCCATAACGATGCCACCGCCCATGCCCATTTCGCGTTGCCGCGCGACCATCCACTCCCGCACCTTGGGATGCACGGAGACACGCGATGCCGCTTCGGTGACATCGCGCTCGCGAATTCGCGCCGAAATGTCTTTGCCGTTGAGCAGGACGCGATTGCCGTAGGCGGCGCGATCGAGAATAATTCGTGAATCCTGCGCCAGCTTGAAGAGCGCCGCTTCGTCGTCAAATGAGGCATCCCACTCGATTGCCCTGAGCGCCAGAGCGCGGTACATCGCTCCGCTCTCCAGATTCACGTAGCCAAGTTTGCGCGCCAGACGGCAGGCGATCGTACTCTTGCCCGCTCCGGCCGGGCCGTCGATGGCGATGATCAGTTTGCGCTGAGATGGGCCGTTCATTGGGCGAAGTGAGCATTGTACACGGAGCCAGGAAGGATGTAACCGGCGAGAAGTAAGCGGGAGTAAGCGGGCTGCGCGGCTTGCGCGGGCGAGACACTCCGGGCCCACACCCACGCAAACGCGAACCTTACATTACGCGCTGCGGACGCGGCTTCGGAACATAGGCTTGCTTCGGCGGAGTCACTTGCAGAAGCGACTTGCTCCCGACATGCAGAAAGCTCAACTCGCGGGCTGAAAGCAGTGCGTGGATCGCCTCTTTCACCCGCGTTCGCGGCACGAAATTTGCCAGAAAGTTTTCAACCTCTCCCTCATCGACTGCGATCACGCAGTCCAGATATTTTGACACCAGCGCGGAAAGCGCTTCGGGCACCGAAATTCCTACGCCCTCGCGAACGATGTCCGGCGCCCATCGCGATAACTCATCCCATACCGAACCTTCTTCCGTCGTGTAATCAACGCGCGTGATGCGCAGCTTGGCCCAGAGTTCGCTCAGCGCCCGATCGAGGCCGGCGTTCGAAACCGATCCGCCGAGCGTTACTCCCAATTTCGATTTCGAAATCGGTCCCCGACGCCGGATGATTTCGAAGGCGTCGCAAGCAAGCGGCGAATAGGGAGAACGTTGTCCGCTGAGCGGCGGCTGCTTCGGATTGCGTTCGCCAACCAGCGAATAGAAATATGGAAACACCGAGGCCGCCAGCAAGAACGCGTTGTTCTCATCGATTAGAGGAGCCTCGAAAGCAGTCTTGTCGCGGAGCGCGCGCACCATCAACTCCGTCGCTTCCTGCGCGCGCGGATCGGCATAGGCGTGCTGTCGCATCGGCAGCCTGTCGTCCGCACCAACCCAGGCGCCTATGAAAGTCGGCACCAGTAGAGCCGGCCGCATGGGATACATCAGACAAAATCCAGTTGACTCCAGAAAGGCGCGCGCATCATCGAGAGTACGCACAGTCTGGCCATCGAGGTGCCACTTTTGCATGCGCGCCTGCAGAAGCTCCGCGTCGGTCATAATTCCGATTAGAACACACGCCAACTCTCAGCTCGAAGCGCTCAGCTCGCCGGCCGCCCGCTCCGGCTATGACAGACAAACGGCGAACTGAAACCGGGAGCTAGATTCGCCTGAAGGCCTTCTGAATATCCTGCATGGAATAGCGAAGCACTACGGGCCGGCCATGCGGGCAGGACATCGGATGTTCGGTTTTTGCCAACTCTGACAATAGCCACGTCATTTTGTTCTGCTCCAGAGGCATGTTCACTTTGATCGCGGCGTGGCAGGCGATCGAAGCAGCAATGCGCGTCCCTATTGCCTCCAGATTGATGGCCTGGTCTTCGCGGGTCAGCTGTTCGAAGATTTCACTCAGCATGTGCTCGACTTGAGCGGCCTCCACGCCGGCAGGCGCCATCTTGACGGCTACGCTGCGCGCGCCAAAAGGTTCTGCCTCAAAACCATTGTGCGCAAGTTCGTCCGCAATATCGCTGAAGATCGCCTGCTGCGCCGGCGTGAGTTCAATGACCAGCGGCATAAGTAGGCGCTGGCTTTCAACCTGCCGCATCGAACGCTGCCACAGGACTCGCTCGAATAATACACGTTCGTGAGCCACGTGTTGATCGATGATCCAGAGGCCGTCTTCATTGACCGCAAGAATGAATGAATTTCGAATCTGGCCTAGTGGACGCAAAGTGCGGAGGGATTCGAGAGTCGGCGCGACTGGCCCTTCAAAAGCGATGGGCGGCGCGCAACCGTGATCGGGAATCGTGTGCATCGAGGGGATCCCGGCTGCACTCGTTGCCTCCGGCGCAGGCGCCTGCGAGGCCGCGGCCTTCGCTTCTACGGCAATCGCACCTTCAAATGCGAGGCGCGCCGTGGTCGCAGGAAGTGTCTGTGGCTGCAAGGCGAAACCGCCGGCGGCAGAAGGTTCGTACAGGTCACGCCAGGGTGCTCGCTGCAAACCGTCGCCCCCGTTTGCGCCATCGGCGAACTTGGAACCAGCAAGACCAGGGCTGCTGAGACCGCGACTTGCTGTAGGCTGCGCTGTGATCTGCGTGAGGAACTGCGGCACCGGCCTTGCCTTCATCAGGGCCGCGCGTACCGACTCGCGCACGAAATCGTGAATCACTGTCTGCTGGCGGAGGCGCACCTCGGTTTTCGAGGGATGTACGTTCACATCCACTTCGGCGGTGGGCAGCTCGATAAAAAGCAGAATCACGGGAAACATCGTCGGCGGCAGGATGTTGCGATAGGCCTCGATGATGGCATGCTGAATGAGCCGGTCGCGAATCAGGCGTCCGTTGATGAAAATGAAAATCGAATTGCGATTGAGCTTCTGAATCTCCGGCTTGGACGCGAATCCATGCAGGCGCACTTCGCCGAAGTTCTGCGGGGCAGAGTCTTTTGTCCGAGCCTCGACCGCCAGCGTTACGGGTAGCCCGGCATCGTCCAATCGACCGGATGAGTTTTCGCGGGCAAGAGTGTCCGCGCTACCCCTTCGCCAGAGCGGGGGTTGCGGCAGGCCGACACGCTCCAACGGCTGGATCGCCGCCAGCGAAATCAGCTGGTCCAGGGTTTCGCGTCCAAATACCTGGTAAACGCGCTCGCGGTGGTCGGCCACCGGCGGCGCGACCAGCAAGGCGTTTGTCGCTGAGTGCAGTTCAAAATGCTTCTCGGGATGCGCCAGCGCATAGTGAGTTACGAGTGACGCGATGTGGGAGAGTTCGGTCGACTCCGAGCGCAGAAATTTCTTGCGCGCGGGGGTATTGAAGAAAAGATCACGGACCGTGATAGAGGTTCCGAGCGGCAGTCCGGCCTCTTCGACGCGAATGATCTTGCCGCCATTGATTTCTATGACCGTTCCGGCAGCTTGTTCCTCGGCACGGGTTTCGAGATGCAACCTCCCGACCGACGCGATCGAGGGCAGCGCCTCGCCGCGAAATCCTAATGTCGAGATGCTCAGCAGGTCATCGGTCTCTTTGATTTTCGATGTGGCGTGGCGCTCGAAGGCCAACATGGCGTCGTCGTACACCATGCCGCAACCGTTGTCGGTGATCTGGATAAGCTTCTTGCCGCCCGCCTCAACCTGAATGCGAATGCGCGTCGAACCTGCGTCGAGCGCGTTCTCCAGCAACTCCTTGACAACCGATGCCGGGCGCTCGACCACCTCGCCAGCGGCGATCTGGTTGGCAACTCTCTCGGAGAGAACGTGGATCTTGCCCATCGGATCAGTGGTCAGTGGACGGTCGGTCAGTGCCAGTGTGACAGATTCCAAGGTGCAGCGTAAAGTTGGGTCGAAGATGAAAGAGGCAGCATCCAAAAGTTACAGGGACGTAAAGATTTGGCGGGAGAGCGGAATGAAACACGCAATACTTGGTGCGGGGGCAATCGGAGGTTTAATCGGCACCGTGTTGTCATCGCTTGGCGAAGACGTGACCGTGATCGTTCGAGCAGCCAGTTTGCCGAGCTATCCGAAAAACTTGACGCTCGAAGGGCCATCGGGAACCATCACGGCCCCGGCTAAAGCCGCAGCTTCGCTGACGGAGGCGGTCGACGTGCTGTGGATTGCGACGAAAACTTATCAGCTGGAATCGGCGCTGCGGGCGGTGCAGGCCACGCCGGGCTGCGTGGTTCCTTTGCTCAATGGGGTCGACCACGTCGCCGTGCTTCGATCGCGGTTTGGACGGGAGCGCGTGGTTCCGGGAACGATTGCGGTCGAAGCGGAGAAGGCGGCGGCGGGACGGTTTCTGCAGCGGTCTCCGGTCGTTCGCTTCAATCTTGCAGCCAGTGGCGAGCCGCGGTTCGGAGCGATCGTTGCACAGTTGGGAAATCTCGGGTTTGCCTGCAAGTTCATTGCAAACGAGCAGACTCTGTTGTGGGGCAAGCTTTGCTTCCTTGGACCGTTTGCGTTGGTAACATCGGCATCCGGCATGAATATCGGAGAGGTGCTTGCGGACGCAGACTGGAAACAGAAATTGTATTCTGCGATCGGCGAAGCGTGTGCTGTGGCGAACGCGAGTGGCGCGGAATTGGATGTGGCGCAAGTTGAACCCGGTTTCAAAAACGCTCCGCCGACGATGCGCAGCTCCATGCAGAAGGACGTTTCCGCCGGCCGGCCGCTCGAACTGGATGCCATTGGCGGGCCGATCGCGCGCGGAGGCAAGGAGCATGGGATCGATGTGTCAACTACGATGGAGTTGATGGCGAGCATCCGTGCGACGGCCGCCGCGTGATACTCCTGCTCAGCCAGCGGCACCGTTCAAGCTTAACCTCCTCCCAAGCAACGACGATGGGGCTTCCCTGCAAGCCAGCTCACTTCGCTGATTTTGGGTCTGGACTGGAGTTTCCCATGTCGACCATGACCTTCCACTGGCCATCTTTTTGCTTTTTCCAGATCGAAGTGTACTTGCCATAGTTGACGACGACCTTTCCCTCTTTATTCTTCGCAGTGTAGACGTAGGTACCGTAGGTGTAGCCCAGATCGCCTGAGGCAGCCATTTCGGCCTTGATCGGCGTCCAGGTAAGAGTCGTGCCTTCGGGCCACGGGGCACGCTTGCGCATGGCTTCTTTTGTGTCGAAACCGCCGCCGTCAACAACCTCGACGCCGTCGTCGGCGATGTAATTCAGAAAGGCACCGTGACCTTGCCTGGCGACATCGGCAGCGAAATTGGCTTCGAGCTGAATGAGAAGTTCAGAACCCTTTGCGGACTTCCGCGTTGTGGCAAAGCTCGGCGTGGCAAGCAGCAGTAGAAGAAATGTCAAGGTGATTGGTTTCATCGAAAGTGCTCGAGTGGCGGCGCAGCGCATCCGGAGGCGCCCGCCGATAAAGTTATCATGCTCAAGGGTTCAGCCTCTCGGTCAGCCCTGCCTTTCGAGCGACCGGTCGTGCCGCATGCCGTTATTTTTCTGATTTTCGCGAAGAAGCTGATCTTTGATTCTGTCCGGGAGGCGCGAGCTTCGGAGTAATTCGTTCAGAAATGCAGCTGGAAGTTGCTGCGCGAACTCCAGAGCACGAGCCAGCGAGAGATGTTCAGTTCGTAAAAGAGCGGTGCGGATTTCTCCGCGGCTGGACCACTTGGGGTGGTGCGCCACTGCCTGGAGTACGTCGGCAATGGCGTTCGGACGTAGCACGGAGCTGATGACAAGGGCTTCGGTGAGGCGAGGATTCTCGAGCGCCGTCCGGATGACTCGCATCTGCATGGCGTCGCTCTTTCTGATTTTGCCTGCCGGAATTTTTCTTCTGGGCGGTTCCCCCTCTTGCAGGAGCGCGGCGGCGACCCGGCCTGATGCGCGGCGGGCGAGAGTCAGACGCTCGCCGAGGGTCACCGCCTTGAGGCGCGAGATGAGCACATCGTCGACGGCAATTTTTACGTCGGCGGGCATTAACGGCGAGAGCGCCACTTTCATCAGATCGAAGGTGTAAAGCTGACGCGCGAGCGGCACGGACACGTGGCGTGGCGTGTTCGGATGGCTGATCAGCGCCATCTTTACTTTCCGGATCTTGAGGGCGTTGGCGTTTCTCGCGAGTTGCTCAAGGACTTCATGGTGCAAGTCGGTGCGCTTGAGGAGAGCGAGCGCTACATCCTCGACGAGCGCTGGATCAGCTGCGGTCGTGATCGGGTCGGCAGGGCGAACGTTGTCCGTCGTGGGCGTTGAAGCGGCCAATTGCGAGCTTCTGTCTTCTGGCGTTTTGGCTTCGGAATGATGGGCTTCGGAGATTCTATTTTCGGACATGACGATGGTGTTGCCCCAGGTCCACGCCTTTACAATCGTCTTGCTCTCGCTAACGCGCCATCGACGGGGTCGGCTATGTCTTGCCGCACGTCAACGCCGGGAAAGTCGGCCTGCAGCCGATTGTAGAAAACACGGCGGACATCGGGGGACTGACGAAAGACGCTGCCCGTCGTGGCTACAGGCGGGGTATTTCCCGGGGCATCCGACGCCAGACGGCGAATGACGATGGCGGCGAGGTCGGCCAACTTCGTGCCGGCTTCGGTGAGAAGATCGCTGGCAACGGCGTCGCCGTCGCCAGCGGCTTTCAGCACCGCAGCAAACAGGCGCGGAAAATCGGCTGGTGGAATTGAATTGGCCTGCTGCACAAGCTCGTCCATGCTGCTGATCCTCCAGGCCTGAAAGATTATGGCGCGGAGCGTGGTCTGGAGACCTTGATCGTGGGCGCGCAAGAGGGCGCTGACGGCCCGGCGGCCGATCCAGAGCCCCGAGCCTTCGTCGGAGATGGCGAACCCCCAACCTCCGGCGCGCGCGGTCGAGCCGGCAGCGTTACGCCCGTAAGCGATGGAACCGGTGCCGGCGATTGTAATAATGCCTGCAGCGGCGCCGAAGGCCGCTTCAAGCGCGATGAGAGTGTCGCCGACGATTTCGATTTTGGTGAGCGCCGCGCCGGGAATCAGCTCGGCGACGATGCTCCGAATCTTTGCGGCGATTTCCGGCCGGGCAGCGCCGGTGACTCCGACACAGATGGCGCGGATGCGATCGGGAGAAACCTTGGCCGTGGTGCAGACCTGGCAGATGGCCGTATGCAGCGCCTCCCTTGCCTGCTCCTCGCCCTGGCGAATTACGCTGCAACCTCCGGTCATGGATGTCGCGAGCACCGTCGTTTCGTCGGCGAGCAGGCAGCGCGTCTTCGTTCCGCCGCCGTCGATTCCGAGATAGTAGGCCATCGCGCTAGTTCTAACACAGGTTCGACGTGATCGGTTCGACGTGATCGGTTCGACGTAATCGGTTCGATGTCTCGGGTGACGCGGCGTGCTTGTACAATGCTGCGGAACTCGTGCTGGCCTGCCGGGACTCGACCGAGTTGCGTCCGTGTCCTGGATTGAAAGGAATCGCTTGGGATTGAAGCCGGTCGACCTGCTTATTATCGCGTTGTACCTGGCTGGGATCACGCTCTTCGGGTTGCGGTTTCGCAAGCGGCAGCGCACGATGCGCGACTACTTTCTTGCCGACCGCGATATTCCCTGGTGGGCGATTTCGCTATCGATTGTGGCGGCCGAGACTAGCACGCTCACCATCATCAGTATTCCAGGTCTCGCCTACGATTCGAATCTCACTTTTTTGCAATGGGTGATGGGATATATCATCGGGCGCGTCATTATCAGTTTTGTGCTGCTGCCGCAGTATTTTCGGGGCGAGCTCTACACCGCTTATCAACTGATTGAACGGCGGTTTGGTTCGGAACTGCGCACCGTGACGGCCGGGCTATTTTTGCTGATCAGAGCAGCGGCGGAGGGCGTGCGCGTCTATGCGGTGTCGATCGTCGTCTCGATTGCGCTCGGTACGGGAGAGATTGCTTCGATCGCGATCATCACGCTGCTGACTTTGATCTACACGTTTGAAGGCGGGCTGGCGGCAGTCATCTGGACGGATGTGGTGCAAACTTTCATTTATGTCGGCGGGACGCTGGTGGGCTTGGTTACGATTCTGCATCTGGTTCCGGGGGGATGGGATTCGGTGGCGGCAATAGCTGGCGGGCTGCACAAGTTCCAGGTGTTTGACTATCACATTTTCGATCGCGTGGCTGGGGCGCACTGGCCCTACTTCGACTTTGCCAAACCCTACACGCTGTGGGCGGGGATCCTAGGCGGTACGTTCTTTACCACTGCTAGCCATGGCACCGATCAACTTATTGTTCAGCGGTTGCTGGCGGCGCGGACCGAACGGCAATCGGCACTGGCGTTGTTATCCAGCGGAATCGCGGTGTTTTTTCAGTTTGGATTGTTTCTTTTTGTGGGCGTGATGCTGTTTGCCTATTACCGCGTTCCGGCGGCAACGTTTGGGCGTGCAGATCGGATTTATCCGACGTTCATCGTCAGCCGGATGCCGCGTGGGATCGCAGGACTTTTGATCGCGGCAATTCTGGCCGCGGCAATGTCGAACCTCAGCGCGGCGCTGAACTCCCTGTCATCGAGTTCGATGATGGATTTCTATCTGCGTTTTCGTCCGGCCGTGAGCCCAGCGTCGCGGCTGCGGCTGGCGCGCCTGGCGACCGTCGGATGGGCGCTGGTGCTGTTCGCACTCGCGATGCTGGCGTTGCACCGGGCGGGACGCGTGGTGGAGGTCGGATTGCAAATCACCTCCGTCGCTTACGGCGCATTGCTCGGAGTGTTTCTGCTCGGAGTGCTTACCCGGCGGGGCAATCAGCGTGGCGCTCTGGTGGGCATGCTCTTCGGATTGTCGACGGAGCTGTATCTGTGGCGGTGGTCGCAGGTGGCCTTCACCTGGTGGGTGGCAATCGGGACTTGCGTGACCTTCGGAATTGGGTACTTCAGCAGCTTGTCCCTTCCGGCCGCGTCAGAATCGTCAGAACCGTGAGCGACGGGCAACGGAAGGGCTAGAGCTCATCGCCACGTCCAGCTTTTCTCTGCGAACTCCGCGCATTTTCCGGTTAGAATCTTGCAACTCGTAAATCCATAATGAACACGGGAACTGTGTCGAGGCCAGAACTGGCGCGCGACCTCGGCCTATCGCATGCCGCAGCGGTCGTGGTCGGTACGATCATCGGGAGCGGGATTTTTCTTGTTCCATCCGAGATGATGCAGGCGGTCGGGTCGGCGCAGCTTGTCTATCTCGCCTGGGTCGTTGGCGGGCTGCTCTCATTTTTCGGCGCGCTTACGTACGCCGAACTGGGCGCTATGAAACCGCAGGCCGGCGGCGAGTATGTTTATGTTCGCGACGCCTACGGACCGCTCGCGGGATTTCTGTATTCCTGGACGTGGTTTCTGATCGCTAAACCCGCGTCGATTGCCACGATCACCACTGGCCTCGTGCGGATACTCGAAACTTTTCCCGTCTTTGCTTTTTTCTCGCACTCCTTCATTTCGCATCCCTTCACCGTTCACTATGGACAACTGGTGGCGATTGGGGCGACGGTCATGATCTCGTGGCTGAACTACATCGGCGTGCGCCGGGCGGGAGAATTTCAGTTTCTCTTCACTGTGCTGAAGGTTGCGATCATCCTCGGAATTGTGGTGGTCGGTTTTTCTTACCGGGGAGGAACCTGGGCCAATTTCGCTTCCGAGTTCGCGGGCGCGAAGGGCGGCGTGGCCGGATTTTTCGCGGCTCTGGTGGCCGCGCTGTGGGCGTACGACGGATGGAACGACCTGAATATGGTGGCGGGCGAGATCCGCAATCCACAGCGCAACCTTCCGCTGTCGCTGATCTGGGGCGTGGCAACCGTGGGTGTGCTCTACATGCTGGTGAACGCGGCCGTGCAGTACGTGCTGCCGGCGGCGGCGGTGGCAGCTTCCGAGCGGCCTGCGTCAGACGCCGTCTCGCTGGTTCTGGGACGCGCGGGCGCCAGCCTGGTATCAGCCGGCATGGCAATTTCCATGCTGGTGACCTTGAACGGCACCATCATGAGCGGAGCACGGGTGTCATTCGCGACCGCGCGCGACGGATACTTCTTCAAGCCGATCGCGGAAGTTCACCCCCGTTTCCACACGCCCTCGGTCGCAATCGTTGTGCAATGTGCCTTGGCGACGGTTCTCTTGCTGCTCGGGGGCAGTTTCCGGCAATTCTTCTCGCTGGCCATTTTCGCGGAGTGGCTTTTTTACATGATCTCTGCCAGCACTGTGTTCGTTTTCAGACAACGGGAACCGAATCTCGAACGGCCCTACCGCGTCCTCGGATATCCGGCGGTTCCGGCATTGTTCGTGCTCGCTTCGACTGCACTGCTTTACTACACCTTTACCGACAATCTCATGAGTTCTGCGGGCGGATGCCTGGTGATGCTGACGGGCATCCCGGTTTTTTACTTTTTTGCGAGGCGCCGTACGACCACCCTTCGGTAATCCGCGCAGTCCCCGCGCCGGTTACGAAAGGACACGCGCAGGCGACACGTTTACCCCCTGCCCAATCTCCCATAAGGTGAAGATTCCACCCCCTGAGCGCCGTCCCCCAGCTTGGGTCCCTTTGGAGTCATGATGTCAATGGAAGCATGCAGTCTGGAACTCGGCCTTTTGCCGGAAAAGAAGTGGGACTGGCGGACCTTCGTCGCTAGTTATGGAATGCTCAGTTGCCTGGTTTTGCTTTTGCTTCTCTTCGGGATCATTTTCCCCGATACGCTGCTTATAAATTCGAATTATCACGTCACGGAACTGGTGCCCCTCCCGCCATTGCGGCCGGAGCAACAACCCAGGCTGACGGTGAAGGCGTTGCGTGTCAAGTTGCCGCCGGCGCCTCGGGTATTACGAGCCCCGAAGCTGGTCGTCCCGCACGAAGTCCGGGCGAAGAAACAACATCCGCAAGAAATTGAGCCACCCAAAGTGGCAATGACCAACTTCTCTGCCGTGAAATTCAAGGAAGCGAGCGGGGCGCGCCCGCTGCTGGTTCATACCGGCGCATTCGAAGGCAGTTCGGTAACTCCGACGGTAAATGCACCGAGCGCGAAGGTGCAGACAGGCGGATTCGGTGATCCGAATGGGCTGAAGCCGAGCGATAAGAGCAAGGGCAAGTTGATCGCATCCGCCGCCGGTTCGTTTGACATGCCGGTGGGGCAGGGACAGGGCAATGGCTCGGGTGGCGCGAACGGAATCAAGGGAACGGTTGCGAGCGCAAACTTCGGCAGCAGCGTCGCAACCGGGGGACACGGAGACGGACGCAGCGGTGGTCGCGGAAACGCTGGGGTGCAAAGCTCGGGCTTCGGCTCACAGGAAGTCGCGCAGAACACGGCGCACATTCAACCGCTGACGGGTCCCTCGAGATCGGCGGTCGAAATCACTTACAAGCCGAATCCGGTTTACACGAGCGAAGCGAGAGGTTTGCAACTGGAAGGCGAAGTACTGCTCGAAGTGGAGTTCGCTGCCAACGGGCAGTTACATGTAAGTCGTGTGGTCCGCGGCCTCGGTCATGGACTGGATGAAGCAGCCATCGCCGCCGCCAACAAGATGCGGTTCAAGCCAGCCATGCGGGACGGGCAGGCAATCGATTCGACAGCAGTCGTGCACGTGGTATTTGAATTGGCGTATTGAACTGGAGAAAAGAGTCATGTCAATAGTTACAAATTATGTCAACTGGATGATGGGGGTACTGCTGGCGGTGACAATGACGGCAGCTGCGCAAGATTCAACGCCCGCACCGGAGAATTCGCAGCCGGTCGCAGCGACTCAGCCGAGCGCGGCACAAGGGCAGTCGACTCTGGCGTCTCCGACCACGATGGATCAAGTCGTCGATCGGGTGATTGTGCGCGAGAAAGACCTCGTCAAGTTCTTATCGTCGCGTACGCCCATCGTGGAGACCTACCTGCAAAACCTCACGCAAAATGTGCAGCTCGGGCCGGTTCCCGAAAGCGACCGCTATTTTCTCGGACGCATGGATCTATCGGACTCCATCGACCGGAACGACTTTCTCCGGGGTGAAAACAAGGGCGAAAGCATGGAAAAGCGCCTCCTCGGCGGCCTCACGAAGAGGTTCAAGTTTCAGTATCAGCCGCTCGGTTTCTCCTGGATGATCTACGCCGACCGCAATGACTTCGACCGGCAGCACTACAATTTCCATTACAGCCGCCGGGAATTCCTCGGGGACGTGCGCTGCATCGTGTTCGATGTGACGCCAAAGAAAACCGCAGGACGCGGACGCTTCCTCGGCCGCATCTGGGTTGAGGATCAGGACTTCAGCATCGTCCGGCTGAATGGCACTTACTCGCGCGCTCCGCGCAACAGTTATTACTTCCACATGGATAGCTGGCGGTTGAATCTGACCCCAGGTTTCTGGGTGCCGGCCTATATTTACAGCGAAGAAGGCGATTTCACAGCCGGAGCAAAAAACAAGATTGCGTTCAAAGCGCAGACCCGCCTATGGGGATATAACCTCAAGCCCGGAAACCAAAACGACGAACTTACCAACATTCGTGTTGACAGCGTGAAGGATGACACGCCTGCCGAACAGGATGCGACGCCCCTGGCCGCCGAGCGCGAATGGCAGCAACAGGCCGAAGACAATGTCCTCGAACGCTTGCAGCGTGCGGGGCTGCTGGCACCGGAGGGGGACCTGGATAAGATCCTGCAAACCGTTGTCAATAACATCGAGATAACGAATAACATCGAACTGCCGCGGCCGGTCCGGACGCGGGTACTTACCACCTCGCCTCTTGAGACATTCAGCGTCGGCAACACGATCGTGTTGAGTCGCGGTTTTATCGACGTGCTTCCCGATGAAGGCAGCCTCGCCATGGTGCTTTCACACGAACTCGCACACATTGTTCTGGGGCATAACCTGGGCAGCAAGTACGCGTTCAATGACCGGATGCTGTTCTCGGACGAGGGGACTTATCAGAACTTCGGATTCAAACATATTCCTGAGGAAGAAGCGGCAGCCGACAAGAAAGCCATTGAACTGCTGCGGAACTCGCCCTATGCGCAGAAACTCGATTCTGCCGGGCTGTTTATCAAAGCCCTGGATGCACGCGCTCCGCAATTGAGCGCTCTGCTGCAGGCGCATCTCGGCAATAACATCGCGGAGAATGGCAGGGTGACGCGGATGGCGGCCCTTGCCGCTTCGGCTCCGGCGCTCGACTGGAACAAACTGGACCAGATCGCTGCGCTGCCCCTCGGTGGACGGGTGAAGTTAAGCCCCTGGGACGACCGGGTCGAAATCGTGAAGGCACAACCGGTAACGATTACTTCGGCGCGCGACAAGATGCCGTTTGAGGTAACACCGTTCTATCCTCGGCTTGTGCGGTATGACTCAACGATTAACCCGGGAGCGACCACTGCCGCGGCATCCAGGACGGCGCCAACCTCCGCCAAGGCCAGTCCTGGCCCAACTCACTGAGTCGGATTAAAGTTGAGAGAAGCTCAGGCCGGGACCGGGATAACTTTCGGTATCCCGGCCTGTGTCATTTATGTTATGGCATACGATCAGAGCAGCTTAAAAGTGTTCCCTGAGTTGACCGAAATGGTCTACCATCAACAGGCGTTGTGATCCGGGCGCCGTCCGGAGCTCCTCGTGTTCGAGAATCCACGTATTGCCGTGCGGTACAAAAACAGCATGTAACCCCGCTGCCAGAGCCGGGTTGATGTCGGATTTGGGGCTGTTACCAACCATCCACGTCGTGTCGGCAGGAAGCGCGTATTTGGCAATGGCGGAGCGATAGGTCGATTCGTCTTTTTCGGCTACGATCTCAATCGCGGAGAAGTATCTCTTCAATCCTGAGCGCTCGACTTTGCCCGATTGCTCGGCCGGATTTCCTTTGGTCATCATGATGAGATGGTGACGAGTGCCGAGATACTGAAGGGTTTCGGGTACGCCGGGAAGAATCTCGATGGGATGATCGGCGATCTGGTGCGCAAAGCTGTGAATGCGTTCGTGTAACTCGGGCGTTATCGGATCAACCGTCAGCTTCTCGAAGGTTTCGACCAGCGAGTGCGCGAAACTGTGAAGGCCGTAGCCGTGCTTGACGACAGATTCGCGCTCCACATCGTTCAGCACCAGACGAACCGCCTCGGGCGAGTGCTCGCGATGGTCAAGGAACGAGATGAATCTGGCGATCGCCCGTTCGAAATAGATGTTATTTTCCCAGAGGGTGTCATCGGCATCGATGAGCAGAGTCTGGGCGCCATCCTCGAGACGCATTCCTTCATGATAACGGCTGGCGGGACGCATTCGCCGTTTTGATAGACTTGTCTCCCTATGAAGACTGGTCATACCGAAACTTATGTTTCTCATTCTTTGGTTGTGGGGCTTTTTCTGTTTGTCATGCTCGTTATGTCCACGATTGCTGCAGCACAAGAAAAGAAAACCCGAACCATGGTCGGTTCCGCGGCGAAAGACGGTGCGCCCGCCAGCTTGAACGTCGCGCCTGACATCGCGCAACGCCTGGCCAAGTTTCGGCGCGTGCAAATGCCGTTTCGGACAGCCGGTCTGAGCGCCCGCGAGCAGCAATTGGTTCGAAAACTGGTAGAAGCTTGCGGCTATCTGGAAAGCATTTACTGGCGGCAAAGCGACCCGGAGGCACTTACTCTGTATCAGTCCCTGGCCGCGAGCCGAAATTCGCGCGACATCGACCCGCGGCGATATCTGTGGATTAATGCTTCCCGGTACGATCTGATCGATCAGGATAAGCCGTTTGTCGGCACCGAGCCGCTGCCACCGGGCCGGGGGTACTATCCTGCGAACCTGACCCGAGATCAGGCGGAGCAATATGTCAAGGAACATCCGGAAGAGAGGGCGGCGATCTACGATCAATTCACGATCGTGCGCTGGCAGCAGAGCAAGCTCGAGGCTGTTCCCTATCACATCGCGTTTCGCGCTTTTCTCGAGCCGGCGGCAAAGGCTCTGCGAGCAGCGGCGGCGCTCGGCAGTGATCCTGCTTTTGCGAAGTTTCTTCGGCTGCGCGCTGACGCTTTACTGAGCGACGACTATTTTCCGAGTGATCTGGCTTGGCTCGATTTGAAGAATCCGAAATTCGACATCATATTTGCGCCTTATGAAACGTATTTGGATGGACTGCTGGGCGTCAAAGGTTCCTACGGCGCGGCGGTGATGGTGCGCAACGAGCGCGAGAGCAAGAAGCTGGAGCTCTTTCAACAATACGTACCGCAAATTCAGGACGCGTTGCCGCTGGCGGCGGAGGATCGGCCCTCGAAGCAGGGACTGCAGACACCGATGGAAGTGATGGACACCCCGTTTCGGGCAGGAGACTTGAATCACGGGTATCAGGCTGTAGCCGATAATCTGCCGAACGATGCGCGAGTGCATGAGCAGAAGGGCAGCAAGAAGCTTTTCTTCAAGAATTTTATGGATGCGCGGGTGAACTATATCGTGTTGCCGGTCGCGCGCAGACTGATGGAACCGGAGCAGGCCGCTAAAGTTTCGGGCGAGGGCTATCTTCAATTCACAATCATGCATGAGATCTGTCACGGACTGGGTCCGGCATTTGCGCGCACGGCAGCCGGAAAAACTGATATACGGGCGGCGATCGGCCCAGCTTTCAGCGGTCTCGAGGAAGCGAAGGCCGATGTGACCGGGATGTTTGCCTTGAAGTGGCTGGTCGATCACGACGCGCTTCCGAAAGAAAAGCTGGAGGAGTATTACGCCTCCTATGTGGGCGGAATTTTTCGCACCGTCCGTTTCGGAACGGCCGAGGCGCACGGGCGGGCGGAGATGATGGAGTTCAACTACCTTTCGAAGCGCGACGCGATTCGCCGCGTCGCCAGCGGTAAGTACGTGATTGACTACCAGAAGATCCCGGGCGCCATCGCCGATCTGACGAAAGAACTGCTTGAGATTGAGGCTACAGGAGACCGCTCACGGGCTGAGAACTGGTTCAAGAATTACGACACCATGCCGGCGGAGTTGAAGGCGTCGCTGCAGGCTGCTTCGGATCTACCAGTGGATATTGATCCGGTGTTTTCGTTTCCGGAACGGGTCAGGTAGGAAGCGATCGATCAGCCGATGTCAATTTTCCTATGTTAAGAATCTGCGGTCAGTAGCGAATTTTTCCTATATGGTGAGAAAAAGCGCGTCCACGCCAGCGGGCGATGTATATATGGTTGAGCCGCGCGGCGCAGCGAATTGTGGGCGGCCGGCGGCCAGCGCCAGGATCGACTTTCAAGGTCCGCAATAGTGATTATGGAAAGGCATGAGAGCAGCTGATCCCAGCCCGATTGCTCCGGTCAGGTTTGCAGCAGGGATCAACCCCTAGACCCAGAGTTGCCAAACGCCGCCAGCACTGTAGCCAAAAGGCATCGACGGGCACTCGCAGAAGCGAACCCCGATTGCGTTGCTTCCCGAAATGGGAGGGATCGATGGCCCCGTGGGAACGAACGTGTCTGGAGGTGACAAATTTTGGCGTCGACCTGCCAGTTGGGCGAGTGATGGCCCACAATAAATCAGTCACGAGGAATAGAACTCCGCAGACGTCGCATACCCGATCCATGACCATCGAATGGGACGGTCCTGAAGCGCAGGAAGAAGGCTGCTTCACTCGCGGGAAGATCTGGCCGCGCGTCTTGTTCTTTCGGACTATCCGCATTCGCCGAGATAAATCGAAAACGCCCCAATCCAGTTGCTTCACAAATCGGCCAATTGATTCGGCGGCAGTGAGGGCAAGCTCCAAACAACGGCACGAGATGCGTTGGACAAATTGTCATCGCTGCGCACTGCCACTGCAGCCGAAGAAACTGAACGCGGTTACCGCTTTCTAGGTCAGCGGTAAGGCACGTCAAACAAAGCTGAGGAGACGGCAGGTCCGCGCCTACCCACCGCTCGAGCGGCCAACGCCAGCTCTGCAAGAGGGTCGAAGGGTAATTAAAATTAAATAGCGGCGCCGGGCAACAGATCACGAGGTGAAACACCCATATGCCGCGCCTCTCCTACCTGAATCCGGCGTCCCTGGGCTGATTCGAAGTGCGTCCAGACCGTCCACACCTGTATTCATCGATTTTCCAGACACTTTTGCTATTCTGAGCCTTACCTCACTTTTGGTTAGGTAAGGCTCAGAATGCGTGATTTTCTTGCCCGCTACTCGGCTTATCGCCGGAACGGCCGATATGCACGAACTGCAGCACTCGCAGACATTCGTGAAAGGAAAATACACCACCGAAGCTGTAACACCTGCATGATTACAGGCGATTCTTGGATTTCGAGGTGATCTTCGCAGTATCGCAGATGATCTTGGCTCTCGTTTTATCCTATTGTCCTTGGCTTGGATCGCATCGAGACCACGTCATTTCTATGTTCCAATGGTACCTTCTAGTACTTGACCGGCTTGCCCAGCTTTCCTGATCCGCAAACCTTGCGCCGCTTCTTAGTGCGAGCGCCCCTCCAATTCCAGGAACGTCGTCTCCGAGGGAACGATCGACTGCTGCATAACTTCATTCATTTCCCCGACCATCGTTCTCGTCTCATCTTCGATCTCGACAGTACGGTCCTCTATCACACGCTAGGACGACTCCCCGAACCCGAGACTACCCACAGATTCTGCTGACGAGGCGCAATTTCTTACCCTGCTCGAAGGGTGTACACCCAATGCCCAAAACCAGACAGACAACAAGGACTACAGTGAAGATGTGACGTATTTCACGACCAACCGTCACAGTTGAATCGATAGCCCTACGAAATTCTGTGACTGCGGTGGAACCCATTTGTTGGGTATAGCGAGGTTAAGGAAATGACGGAGCGCAAGCGATTCTATGCGCCGATCGAAGCTCTGCTGCGGCGCAGGATCACCAGCGGTTTGATCTTGGCTGTGCTTATAACCGTTTGCTTAAGTTTTTCGTCATGGCGCAGTGCCTTCCGGGCGGAGCAGGATGTCGGTTGGGTCTCCCACACCTATCAGGTGATTGCGGCGATCCAGCTCACCTCCAGACATGTGATCGAAGCGGACACCAGCGCCCGGGCATTTGCCTTGACGGGGGAAGAGCCGTTGCTGGAGCACTATAAGGCGGCCCGCGACAGCATCCACGAGGACGAGGGCACGTTGCGCCTTTTGACGGCGGACAATCTCAGTCAGGCTCGGCGACTGGACGCGGTTGAGCCGCAGGTCCGCATGGCGCTCGAATTCGCCGACGGCATCATCGCCAAACGCAGGAATCTCGGAAACTATCCGGGCGGTAGCGACGCTCTAGAAATCGAGAGGCGCATCGCTGCAGTCCGCGCAACGACCCAAGACATGTTCGCCGAAGAAACACGATTATTGAGCGAGCGAACTCAAGCAGCAGCAGCGGGACAACGGTCGACCAGGATCGTCGCTATCGTAGGAGTCTTTTTCGAGGTAGGGTTGTGGGTACTAGCCTTCCTCGTCGTCATCCGCGAGATTGACGTCAGCGCACACGCACGGGCGCAACTCAATACCCTGAACGCCGAATTGGAACAGCGGGTGGAGGAGCGCACGGCGGCTCTGCGGGAGGGCGAAGAACGCTTTCAGGCTATGGCCAACGGTATTTCGCAACTCGCCTGGATGGCCGAAGCCGATGGCTCCATTTCTTGGTATAACCAGCGCTGGTATGACTACACCGGAACCACGCCGCAGCAGACGAAGGGGAGGGATTGGCAGAACGTCTGCGATCCCGAAATTCTGCCCAAAGTGCTGGATCGATGGAAGCTTGCGATCGCCGGAGGAACGCCCTTCGAAATGGAATTCGCGCTGCGCGCGGGAGACGGCCATTGTGGCATGTTCCTGACCCGCATTGTGCCACTGAAAGACGCTAACGGGCGCGTAGTGCGCTGGTTTGGCACCAACACAGACATCAGCGAACGGAAACAGGTTGAGTTACAACTGGCAGGGCAAGCGCAGGAACTCGCTCGCCGGGCTGAGGAACTGGACAGCTCGCGACAAGCCCTGGAAAGGCAGACACGCATGCTGCAGTCTGTGCTCGACAGCATGGGCGAGGGGCTAATCGCGGCCGACCGGGACGGCCATTGTCTCATCTGGAACGATGCCGCGAAAAAGCTGATGGGCCGTGGGGCATCCGACCTACCCCCCGATCAGTGGATCCCTCATTACAAGATCTTTCTGCCCGATGGAATCACACCTTTTCCGCCGGATCGCCTTCCTTTGGTACGGGCATTGCACGGGGAATCGGTGCAAGTGGAATTGATGATTGAGCACCCTGAGCGCGCCGGCGGGGTCTTTCTCGAAGTTACAGCACGTCCCTTGAAGGACAATCAGGGCACCTTGGGAGGCGGCGTCGCCGTGCTCCGCGACATCACCGAACGCAAAGCTGCAGAACGGGAAGTCCAAGCGCTGAATCAGAATCTGGAGGGGCGGGTGATCGATCGCACCGCCGAGCTGAAAGCCGCCAACAAGGAACTGGATCTCCGCAACCGCGAAGTCGAACGCGCAACCCAGATGAAGAGCAAGTTTCTCGCCAGCATGAGCCACGAGCTGCGAACTCCACTCAATGCCATTGTGGGCTTTTCGGACCTCCTGTCTGAGGGAACTCCTGGAGAACTAAACGCCAAGCAGAAGCGCTTCTTGAATCACATTAAACAAGGCTCGACGCATCTGTTGCAATTGATTAATGACATTCTCGATCTGTCGAAAATCGAGGCCGGGCAGCTCGAACTGCGATGTGAAGATTTCGACCTCAAAGATGCTTTACCGGAGGTGCTCTCCGCCGTCCGGTCGCTGGCAATGGCAAAGAATATCCAGATCGAGCAGAATACGGAAATGGAACCATGCGTCTACGCGGATCGGGTCCGTTTCAAGCAAATCTTGTACAACCTCTTGAGCAATGCGGTGAAGTTCACGCCGAAGGCGGGCCGAATCGACATCGATTGCCGCGACGATGGAGATTCGGTTCGCATCTCGATAACAGATACGGGGGTCGGCATCCGAGCCGGGGATCAGGCGGTTATCTTCGAAGAGTTCCGCCAGGTCGAGGGGCCTGCTGGGACCACCCAGGAAGGCACCGGACTGGGGCTGGCCATCACCAAACGGCTGGTCGAGCAACAAGGAGGCAGAATTTCATTAGAAAGCGAGCTTGGGAAAGGCAGCCGATTTACCTTTACCCTTCCTGCAGGATCCAGAGGATCCAAGAGCCCGCCGTTGAACGAACCGCCAAGACCGTCGATCGTGGTACGGGAAGGTCGTGGGAAACCACTTATCCTGGTTGTGGACGACGAGATCCCTGCCCGGGAGCTTCTCGCAACCTATCTATGTCCCGAATATCGGATTGCCATGGCTGAGTCTGGAGTTGAAGCCGTTCAGAACGCCAAACAACTACGCCCGGACGCAATCATTTTGGATGTAATGATGCCGGGTGGCAATGGCTTCGAAACACTCGCAGCCCTGAGACAGGCCCCCGAAACCGCGACCATCCCGATCATTATTGTTTCCGTAGTGGACCAGAAGCAAGTGGGTTTCGCTTTGGGCGCGACGGACTATCTCATCAAGCCCATGGGCAAATCCGCGCTGATTGAAACGATACGAAAATACGTACAGCCCCGGCCCGACGTGGAAGAGGCAATTCTGCTGGTGGACGATGACCCGAGAACGTTGGATTTGTTGGAAGAGACACTGCGGTCAGCCGGATATGAGACCGAGAGCGTCCGCAGCGGAACCATGGCTCTGGAAGTGCTGTCTTCCAAATTCGTTAGCGCAGTTTTGTTGGATCTACTGATGCCGGACATGGACGGTTTTGAGGTCATTCGCCGTATTCGACAAGATCCTACATTGAGAGAACTGCCGATTTTTGTGATGACCGCCGGGAGTTTGACCGGAGATGAACTGGCTGTTCTCAATCGCGAGACCCAGGCGCAGTTTCATAAGAACGGCTCCTGGCAGCAACAGCTCCTCGTCGAGGTTGGGAGAGTTCTCCAGGCCCGTAAGCTGGCGAAGTCGGCGGGGCAATCATGACCAATGTTCTGGTGGCTGAGGACAACCCAGTCAACCGCGAACTGCTCCGTGAGTTGCTAGAGGCGCATGGATACAACGTGAGTGAAGCGCCCGACGGTCAAGAGGCACTCCGGATGATCGAACAGACCCATCCAGACATTCTGCTGCTGGACATCGGCATGCCGGTACTAGATGGCTTTGCTGTTATGCGCAAGATCCGGGAGAATCCCAGCTTAGCCACACTTACGGTTCTGGCCGTCACCGCTTATGCCATGCTGGGTGACCGGGAGAACATTCTGAATGCGGGATTCGATGGCTACCTCTCGAAGCCGATCGACGCGCGTGATCTCGCCAATGAGCTCGAACGCCTGTTGCGTAAGCAGGAGGATCGAAATACTACTCCGCATCAATCGCCCCAGGACAACGCAAGTGGGAAGACGCGGGGCGCAGCAACTGGCAGATAATGCAGGCTATCGTTTTCGACCTTCACGGTTGCATGTTTTTCTTCAACCGGCCAGCCCCGCGCTGCCCGCCGCAGCCTTCCTTAGCGATATGGTCAGTCGTATTCCGGACGAATCCAGGTTGGCAACGCGGACCGAAGCACCGAACAAGGAAAGAATGCGGTATGCCACGGGCGGGCCTAGTCCCAGGTCCCCGCCAGGTGTCAGTGTCTCTCCGATCGAGAAGATCTCAAAGAATTTCGGCAGGGCAGTGGTCGAGATTCCTCTACCATGGCTCTCGATGATGAGGCTTACTGAATCGGCAAAAACCTCATGTGCCAGGCAGACAATTTCACCCTCTTCGGAGAATTTAACGGCGGTCTCAAGTAGTGCGTGCAGCGCTCGCACCAGTAAGTTTTCGTCCCCCACCACGAGGTCCAGGCCCGTCGATGGCGAGGCGAACGTCACGTGTCTGGATTCGGCGAACTCAGTCGCGCTATTAATTGCGCGAATCAGTGCCGTACTCAAGGAGACGGGAGCTGATCCGAACTGCTCCGCCGTGACGTCGATTCGAGTCAGGAGTAAAGCATCATCGACGATCGATAGAATTCTTCGGCGAGATTGTTTATACACGGCTTGAAGTTCAATGTGTTCTTCTGGTGAGCAAGTCTTGTCAAGAATGAGTTCGCTGACACCGAAAAGGCCTGAGAGTGAAGTGCGTAACTCGTGCGAGATGACGTCGAGGAACTCGGACTTTGCACGGTCGAGGATAGTCAGCCGCTCGTTTGCCTCGGCAAGCTCGATGTTCCTCTTTTCCAACTTCGCCACGAGCCGATCGCTGTATTCCTTTAGCACCTCGACTTCCTGCCACGCCTCGGGCCGCGGCGTGGTGTGTTGCATGGCGATGGCTTCGTTCAGTGCGATGAGGATGGTTTCGAAAGGTGCAGGTTTCTTCAGGTATTTATCCGCGCCAAAGCTGAGGGCCAGCTTCTCATCGCCCGGCGAGGTGTATGTGGAAGTGTAAATGACGATCGGCAAGTCGCGTAGGTGATCGGTTGTGCGGATTTCCTGGCACAGCCGGTAGCCGTCCATACGTGGCATCAGGACGTCCGACAACACCGCGTCTACTTTTTCGCGGTTGAGGATTTGCAGGGCTTCGACGCCATCGGCGGCTTCGAGCGTGGTGTGGCCCTCGGCCTCAAAGGTCTCGCGCAGGAGCTCCCGGTTGGTGGCGATGTCGTCAACGATAACGAGTTTCATAGAGTGTGAATCTCCGCCGCTGATCCCCTGCATCCCGCCTCTCGGCAACGTCGGTAAGCTGGGGACGGTTCACGAGTGTCAATGGGTTTCACGAGGTACGACCGGCAGCCAGAGCGGCGGCTTTTGGATATTTTCGGGGTATGAGGTAACTGCGACGATGTGGATGGCTCAGGTGTCGGGATCGGTTTCGAGCCCTGCATAGGAGCGCCAGACCGTCAATGTCCGGTAAAGCGAGGTCGAGGAGGATGAGCTCTGGGCAGTCCGCCTTAGTGGTGGTGAAGGCCTGCTCGGGTTCCCAAGCTTCACCGACTTCGTGGCCGATGACGGAAAGTTTCACGGCCCTCTCCGTGATTGCCGTACGCGAGAGCCAAAATCCCGGCCACCTCGCCGGGAAAGAACGAGAGGGTCTATGGGCTTGGTTAACGGTTCCGGGACCACTCATTTCACCTACTTTGAAACATGTTCCGTTGAGCCGACTCCAGGTATATCGCCCAGTTGTGCCCAGCCTACTCTTATGACTATCCTTGAATCTGTCCAATTTTGGACAGGGGCTATCATCTGGCCGTAGACCATTACCATGTTCTGAAGAACGCCAGCTGCTTTCATGGCGCTATAGAGCTGTTCGCCTTCGCGGCAGCGTTCCCCAATCCCGCAAAGAATGCTCATCCCTTTCTGATGCCCGGATCATGTTGTGGATCATCTCCGTGAGCAGCACCGTCTTGCCCACGCCCCGCCTTCAATTTTCCTATATCGCGAGAAAGAGCACATCCGCTCCAGCGGGCAATGTATGGTGGAGCAGTGCGGCGCAGCGAATGTGGGCGGCCGGCGGCCAGCCAAGATCGCCTCGAGGTCTGGCTGTGGATTGAGCTAAGGCGCTAAGAACGCTTTCCAAGCAAATGCACTTCGCCCATCAACGTGCCGATGAGTCGCTCGATGTGTCCGCCGAACCGAGGTGTTTTCGGCGGCCGATGAACAATTTGAATACCGTGCTGTTCACAGCCACGGACCAGGGCGCGAGCGCGAAACTCTTTTGCGTTGTCCAGATGAAGCACCCCGGCAGCCCATAGAATGGCCAGGTGGCGTCTATCTTCCGTCCGCCTAGGTACGACTCTTTGCGCAGAACAGCTCGGTTGATTGTCATCGCGGTTGACGTCGTCGGCGCTCTTAACGATAGAAAGAATCCTGTGACGGCGCGTGTTGCGACATCAAATTGCCAGCGACAGCCATGGTCGACCGATTGACGTGCGACTCAAGTCGTCCACAACAATGACGTCGACGAGAGTGTGATCAATCTGGACCAACTCTAACGGTTCGCTCGCGGTTAGAGACGCCTTGACAGGACGGAACTGATTTGCCCCTTCGCGCCCTGTCTGCTCGAATCGAATCGCTCGCATGAGCGATTTTACCCTGCCCCTGACGGCTTTATACGACGCCACTTCTATGCTTGCCTGAAAACACTCCAGAGCAATTGTTCGGTGAAGGGCCGCGACAGAAGGACTTGTCGATCAACTCGTCGATAATTTTTTCCTGATCGACACTGAGCTCCTTCGCGCCGTTTTTTCGACGGCGCACCTGGTAGAAGCGATGTCGCTTCCCTGAAATTCTTAAAGCGGGCCAACAAGCGATACACGGGAGCTCGGCTCAGTCTCAGCTTTTGCGCCATATCTTTAATTTGTTCTACCGATGCCCTCTCGGCTTCGGCCAAACGTGCGGGGAACTTGGCCCGGCGCACGGTCGTTTTCCAAGTTCTGCTCGGGACGCCTGCCAGCGTCGTTGTTTGATCCTGCGTCCTTTTGGCAGCCACAAAGTCTTACGACACAAGATCAGCCTGTCCGAGGGTCAATTTTGCAACTAGCTGAAGATCGAGGAGCTAGAGGTCTGGCGATTCTTGCGATGCAGGAAAATTGACAGCCGGGCACAGCCTCGCTTACACCCACTCCACCCGCGGCGTCTGCGGAATAATCCCCGCCTTATGCCCCATTTCAAGCAATCGGCGCACGGCTTCCTTGCCATCTTCCCCGTAGTCGAGGGTGCGCTCATTGACGTACATGCCGACGAATTTATCCGCCAGCTGAATATCGAGATCACGGGCAAACTGCATGGCGTAACTTAGGGCTTCTTCGCGGTGATCGATGGCGTACTGAATACTCTCGCGCAAGGCCTGGGTAACGCTTGCCATCATTTCCGGGCCGAGGGAGCGGCGGATGGCGTTTCCGCCCAGGGGCAAGGGCAGTCCCGTGACCTTGTGCCACCACTTGCCGAGATCGAGGATGCGGTGCAGTCCGGATTTGTCGTAGGTGAGCTGGCCTTCGTGGATGATGAGTCCGGCCTCGTACTTGCCTTCCAGTATCTGCGGAATGATTTCATCGAAGGGGACGACCTCGACCTCGATGCCGGGCGCGAACAGCTCCAGCGCCAAGTAGGCAGTAGTGAGTTTGCCAGGTATCGCGATTTTCTTGTGTTTTATTTCGTCCGGCGCGAAAGCTCGCATTGAGACCAGCATGGGGCCATAGCCGTCGCCAACGCTGCCACCGCAGGACATCAGCGTGTAGTTCTCCTGTATGTAAGGAAAAGCGTGGAACGAAATCGCAGTTACGTCATAGACGCCGTCCTGTGCCTGACGATTCAGCGTCTCGATATCGCAGAGTGTGTGGCTGAACTTCAGTCCGGGCACGCGAACCTTATTCGTGGCCAACCCGTAAAACATGAAGGCGTCGTCAGAGTCGGGGCTGTGGGCCACGGTGATCTCACGAACGGAAGAAGACACTTGAGTCATAAGATTCAACGGCCCCGATCTGCAAAGATCATGAGGAAACTTCCGATTCGAGCCTTCCCTTTTACGCTCGCGCAGACAGCCGTTGCTGCCAGCGAGCAGCGACGGCGGCAGACATCAGCACCTTGATGACTTCGGCGAAAACGAACCAATAGAGGCCGTACTTGATCGCGAGCGAAACCGAATGCGTGAGTAGAGCGAGCCAACTTAGTCCGCCGGCGAATAGCACCAACTCGGCGGCGGCGGAGGCGAGCGCGGCCCAAGCGAAACGCCTCTCGCTCCTGGTTGAGCTCTGCTCATAGATCCAGCCCGCAGTGAAAGCCACCAGCGGATACGCCATGAGGAAACCGCCGGTCGGGCCAACGATGTGAGTTATGCCGCTGCCCAGAATTGCGGGGCTGAACACCGGCATTCCGCACACCCCTTCGGCGAGGTAGAGCGCCAGCGCCGCAAAACCGCGACGCGAACCGAGCAGCAAGCCGACGGTGAGAACCCCGAAATTTTGCAGCGTCAGCGGGACCGGTGTGAAGGGCAGCGGCACGGTCGCGCGCGCACACAAGGCGACGAAGAGACTGGCGGCGACCACAAGGGTAGCCTGCATGGCCCATTCCTTGCGCCAATCCATCTGGCGGCTGCCGGCCTCGGACCGCGTGCCGAAGACTCGAATTCCCGATCTCATCATGACTTCCCTTTCCGGTGCGCACAAATCCTGCGGATAAAGCCGTTGCTCAGGGTTCAGGGGGTGACACGTGGTCGAGACCCTCGATCTCGGTTCGGCTGACCGCCGAGCGCTTCATTTGCGTGCGGACCCGCATATAGAGCGTAAGGGCGACCAACACCACCACCGCGGCACTGACTCCCAGTATGAGGAACCACCAGAGCATCCGCACAACGCATTTAAGAATAGCAGATGGGCGGCGAGGGCAACGTGCGCGCCACGACAGGCAAAAGCTCAGGTGCGATCAGCCCTTTTTCGCGGACTTGGCCAACGCTTTGCGCCGAGCCTCGACATCTTTCGAAATGCGCTCCAGCCTGCGGCGGGCCAACTTCGATCCGGTGGCAATTTTCTCGATGTTGGCGAAGGCTTCAGGATTGTTGAATTTCTCGCGAAATTCCTTCAGGAAGGGATGGATTTTAGCAAAAGCAAAAAACATTTCGCCACTGCAGCCGGGTTCGAGGAAAAGATCTTCGCTCAGCGCGCCCCGCAGCACGAATGAAGCAGCCATATCCCAATAGCCGCCGACCTGGCGAATCCAGGAGTTTTCCTGGCTGGGGAAGGCACCGGCAATCTTGATCAGCTCTTCGGCGCTCTGTGGCCAGAAGTCCACGGCGAACCAGTTTCTTGCCTTGCGCATTTCTGCTTCCCGGCGCAGGTCATAGAGTTTCATGATCAGTTCTGCATCTTGCGCGGTCGCTTTTTTTGCCATATTTTTCGCCTCGTTCGGTTTGGACTGGATGTGCCTTTGAAACGCGGCCCGGAGTTTTATCAGGCTGGCGAAATGTCAGCCGTTGCGCCTTCGACGGCGCGTTCGTAATCGCATTCCTTATTCGGACACGCAATCACCATTCCGTCTTTGCGGATGCGTTCCACCAGATATTCATTTCCGCAATCCGGGCATTTCTCAGGAACGGGTTTCGCCGCCGAAGTGAATTTGCACTTTGGATAATTTCCGCAGCCGTAAAAAGTGTTGCCTTTGCGCGCGCGCTTTTCAACCAGTTCGCCATCTTTGCATTCCGGGCACTTCACGCCGATGAAGTTCTGCTTCACATACTTGCATTCGGGATACCCGCTGCAGGAAGTGAACTCGCCAAATCGGCCGTGGCGAAGAATCAGGTTGCGTTTGCACAGGGGACAGGTTTCATCGAGCGGAATGTCGGGAACTTTCTTGCCTTGATCGAGCCGCCGCGTCGTCTTGCAATCGGGATAGCCAGTGCAGGCCATGAACTGGCCGAAGCGACCGCGCTTCAGCACCATGACGCGTCCGCAGTTTTCGCAGTATTCCTCTTGCGCCGTCTCCTGGATGTCGGCCGAATCGAGGTCGGGCAAATTGATGGGATTTTCTTTGGTGAACTTGCAGGTGTCCGGATTTTCCTTGTCGTAGGTACTGCAGGCATAGAAGGAGCCATGCTTGCCCCACTTGATGACGAGCGGCGAGCCGCAGAGTTCACATTTTTCGTCGGTGGGCTTCTCCATACGCTTGATGTTCTCCATGTGCTTCTCCGCGTATCGGAGATCCTTGGAAAACTTCTTGTAAAAGTCGGTCAGCGCGCCGGTTCCTGTCTGCTTGCCTTCTTCAATCTCATCGAGATCTTCTTCGAGCCGCGCCGTGTACTGGAAGTCGAAAATATCTTTGAAATTTTCGACCAGCAGATCGGTGACAACCAGCCCAATCTCGGTGGGCACGAATTTGCCGCCGATTCTCTGCGCGTACATACGCTCCTGGATGGTGCTCAGAATCGTGGCGTAGGTTGAAGGCCGGCCAATGCCTCGTTCCTCCAGCTCCTTCACCAGAGATGCTTCGTTGAAGCGTGGCG
>Ga0181522_10000134_pt1 | contig 60556 bp, 47 predicted proteins | sample PEATcosm2014_Bin_27_FD_121103 | JGI IMG/M metagenome (GOLD analysis project Ga0181522, IMG submission 121103) | Peatland microbial communities from MTU Mesocosm Facility, Houghton, MI, USA - PEATcosm2014_Bin05_10_metaG | ecosystem: Environmental > Terrestrial > Soil > Wetlands > Peat | place...
AACTTCCTGGATCTTGCCGTCCGGCAACGTAACTTGAATCGCATCCATGCTGTGATTTCACCCGAACCCGGATCTAGCAAGCTTATCGGCGCGACCCTGCACGGTCAAGGCAGCGGCCGCCTGTGTCTCGGCTGGTCGAGTTCCGGAAAGACGGGAATCCAAGGTCACTCACGTCGCGCCCTTCCGCGAAGGTAAAGGGCATAGTTCTGATCGGGAGGGGATGAGCAGTGCCGGTCCGGGATGACCACACCCGTTTGCAGCGACGGCGGAACCGGACCTACAGGCTGCTGAGGCGGGCAAAGGAGAAGGAAGAGACAACAGCACGACGCAGTGCCCAGCCTGATCACGGTTGCCAGTATAGACGTGCGATCTGCGTTTTGGTGGAGCGGGAAATTTCGCTGGATTTACGCGATAGCGTAAACTCTTCTGCTTGTCGAAGCAGACCAATTTTCTGTCGAGGGCAGGGATGAAATCACTGTTGGGGTGCGTTCTGTTTTTGCTGTGGGCGCAAGGGCAGGCAGGCGCACAAGAGGCCAGACCGCTCCCTGTCGCGGATGCGCGGTACAAGGCGGACATTTTGCTGGTGGTGGCGCACCCGGACGATGAAGGCGCGGCGACGGCGTACCTGGCGCGGGCGATCGATGAGGGGAGGCACGTGGCGGTCGCCTACGGCACGCGGGGCAGCAGCGGCGGAAATGAAGTCGGCACGGAGCAGGCGACGGCCTTGGGGGCGATTCGCGAGATTGAGGCGCGGCGGGCGCTGGCTACTCTCGGAATCACAAACGTATGGTTCCTGGGCGGCTCGGACACCGCTAGCCAGGATGTTTTGCAGTCCCTCGGAAACTGGCAGCACGGGTCGGCGCTCGAGCAGCTGGTTCGGCTGGTGCGATTGACGCGGCCGGAAGTGCTGCTGACATTTTTGCCGGGCACGTTTATCGGCGAGGACCACGGCGATCATCAAGCTTCGGGAGTCCTGGCGACGGAGGCATTCGATCTGGCCGGCGATCCGACCGTGTTTCCAAGCCAGGTCGCCGTGCCGCTGCGGCGCCTGGAGCCTTATTTGGAAGGCCTGCGGCCCTGGCAGCCAAAGAAAATCTATTACTTTCCGGATGCCGACCGCGACGATATTTTTCGCGGCAAAGGCCCCGAATATTCCGTGAAGGAAATTTCGAAATCGTCGACCAAGGCCTACTGGCGGGCTTCGCTGGATTCGTTTCGCTTGCACGAGACGCAGGCGAAAAGCTTCGTCGATCAGCTCAACAAGATGGACGACGCAGCGATCGAAAAGATGATGGCGGCCGACGGTTGGACGGACGTGCAGCGATTTGTGCTGGGGAAATCTCTGGTGGGCGGCAGCGTAACCGGACCGGTGTTCGAAAATATTACCGCGGACGCGATTCCCTTTCGCCGAGAGGCGTTTTCTTCGGAATCGCCCGCAACGGATCTCTCGGTCGAGTTAGCCGGGCCCTGGAAATTTTATGCCGAGTTTCGACGGGCCCACGCGCTTGAGCATTTGCCCCATCCTGAACCGCCGGAGATCGCGTTGCAGGCCGGCGCTTCGCTGGTGATTCCGCTGTGGGTGCACAATCCGACCGATGCGAGTCACGAGGTTACCCTGCGGGCGGATTTGCCGGCGGGATGGACGGTCTCGAACGGGGCGGGGAAAGTCGTCGTCGCGGCGAAGCAGACGGCGGCGGCGCGAATCGAGATCAATTTGCCGGCACTGGCTGATCCCAAGAAGTCCAAAGAGGACGCACGCGAGGTTACCGTGCGAGCGGAATCGAACCGAACCAGCGTCGGCTTCGTAAAATTGCGCGTCGAGTTGCGAAAACGCGCGTTGCCTGAGTGACCAGAAAAAGAGAAACCGCCGCAGAGGCACAGTGACACGGGGAAAAACAGGCCAGAGCGCCGGACAGGCGCAATATCTCGGGTGAACTCTGGTTTTTCTTACCGTTCCCGACGCTCTGTGTTGCTTGTTTTCTTTCCTTCCTCCGCGTCTCCGTGTCCTGTACCACTTCAGGTTTTCTTGGGGCGGGCGGCTTCCATGGATTCCCAAGCGGAGTCGGGGAGCGTGAGAAGCTCGTTGAATTCGCCGGCGCCGCGGAGCCATAAGGCGCCGTCGATCACCACGCATTCGCCGTTGATGTATTCCGACATGTCGCTAAGCAGAAATGCGGCCAGGTTGGTCAGCTCTTGGTGGCGGCCGAAGCGCTTCATGGGATGCCATGCCTTGGCGTGCTCCTCGAACTGTTTCGAGGGCATCAGGCGGGACCACGCGCCTTCGGTCGGAAACGGGCCGGGGGCGATGGCGTTCAGGCGAATGTGATATTTCGCCCACTCCACCGCTAGCGAGGTGGTCATCGCCAACACGCCGGCTTTTGCGCAGGCCGACGGCACGACAAAACCAGAGCCGCAATTTGCGGCCGCGTAGGTTGCGACGATGTTCAGGACGTTGCCGCCCTTTTTCTCGGTTATCCACTTTTTTGCGAAGGCTTGCGTGCAGTGGAAGCTGCCGTTGAGAACGATGCTGACGACGGCGTTGAAGGCGTTGGGGCTCAGCATTTCGGTGCGGGCCATGAAGTTTCCAGCGGCGTTATTGACCACCGTGTCGATGCGGCCGAACTGGTCGTAGGCTTTCTTTGCGGCCGCTTCAACGGCAGAATAATCGCGAACGTCGCTGCTGGCATAAGCCGCTGAGCCGCCGGCTTTTGCGATTTCATCGCAAACGCTGCGCAAGGGCTCTTCGCGGCGGCCGATGATGAAAATGTTTGCGCCCAGCTTGGCGAAGTGCAGGGCCATGGAGCGACCGAGGCCGGAACCTCCGCCGCTTATGAAAATTGCGCGGCCTTTGAACATGTCGGATGAAAACACGGCGTCACCACCTCGCTAGCAGAGTGCCGCGTTTTTCTGGCGGCGCGGAGATTCTAGTTCATTCGGTTTTGTCGCGCTGCGACATTTGGCACGGCGACGCGGCTTGCGCCGCCCCGGGGAGATCGATCGAACACCGGGGTTCCAGATTGTTCGGGGCGCTTCGAAAATCCGCAGACGGTTACGGCGTAGATTTCATTTCCGCGGGGATTGGGCGGCCCATGGCTTTGGCGTATTCGGCGGCGAATAGGGGGCTGGAAGGGAATTCCTGGCTTAGTTCGAGGAGCAACCTTTGCGCCAGAGCGTTCTGTTTTTCGCGGCGCGCCGATAGCGCGAGCAGGATTTTTGCGAAAGGTTGCAGGTAGCGGCCGCTGTCGGCTGTCTTGCCCAGCTGTTCCATGCCGAGTTTCTTGTCCCCGTGAATGCCCATGAACCAGAGGCCCATGCGGAAACCGGCGTTGAGCGAGCCAATGATGTAATTCGCGGCGCCCAGAGCCACGTAGGCATCCGCTGTACCCGGTTGCTGCGCCAGCAATTCTTTGGCGTACTCGTTGGCTTCCTTCATGCGTTTCAGGGCGTCGAGCTGTTTTTTCTCGAGAATGGCATCGGCATCCGATTCCATTCCCGAAGCCAGAGTCAGTCCGAAAAGTGCTTCGGGGTCTTTCGGATTTTTCCTCATGAGCTGCCGGGACAGGCCGCGGGTTTTTTCCAGCGCTTCGCGAAAGCTCGCCATTCTGGCCGCATCGGGTTTGCCGTCGATCCCGTTCAGGAAGCGCTTCTGATCCAGAAAGAAATCGCTGGTCAGGACGCTTTGGCGGTAGAGCTCTTCAAACAGGTAGCTTGCGGCGACGGCGACCTGACCGAAAGGATCTTCCGGGTGTGTCGATTCCCAATTCGTAAAGATAGTGCGCGCTTCGGAAAAATGCTGCGCGTACAGCTCGTGGAACCCTCGAGCAAGTTCGGGGTCGGTGACAAACGCCGGTCCGAGCGGGATATCCGCCGCGGGCCGAGCCGAACAATTCGCCGGTGCCAGCAGCAGCAAGAGCCACAGGAGGCAGGTTATTCCGCGGCTAAATCCGCAGACGAGGTGTTTCATCGGTTGAGGTCCTTCGCTTCGCCTGCCTGCGCACGCAGGCGAAGGATGACACCAGACTACAGGAAGCTGGGCGCCGGAGCGCAACAACAGCGATCGGTCGTTTCGATCCGTACACGTCGATTTCGCTGGTGGTTAAAACAAACCGGGCAGGAATCTGGGTTTGCCTGCCATGGCTGCGCGATAGTCCGGGTTGGCGAAGAGCACGCGCTCTTCGGTTGCCAAGCGCTGCGACAGGACTGCCATGTGCGCGATAGCTCCCACAAGGGCGGTGATCCAAGCTGTGTGAATAAGTGGAAGGGCGACCATTTCCGCGAAGACCGCTGCGTAGTTTGGATGCCGGACGAAACGAAAAGGACCGGTGGTAATCACACCAAGGCGCGTGGAATCCATGACTTGGACATTCCAATGATCGCCCAGCGTGCGGATGACCCACCAGCGAACGGTGTTCGCGGCCAGGAAGATTGCGAACATCGCCGCGGCAAGCGCGGGGATGAAAGGACGCTTGAGGAAGACGACTTCCACCGCGGCCCCGACCAATACGGCGGTATGCAAAAGCACCATCCAGCGGAATCTGGGCTCTTCCACTCTGGCCGCGCCGCGGGCCACCAGTTCCTGCTGGTGCCGGCGGGAAATGCGCAACTCCACCAGGCGGAGAGCCCCTACCAGCAAAAGCAGGATCAGAAACGCAATGACGCTCAGGTCCATTGCAGCAACAAGAATTCGGCGCTGAACCCCGGGCCGAATGCGGCGGCCAAGGCGTAGTCCCCGGGATGGAGAGGGCGCTTTTCGAGCCACTCCTGCAGGATGAACAGGATTGTGGCGCTCGAAAGGTTACCGACGTTGCCGAGAATGTCCCAGGAAGGTTGCGTCTGGCACTTGGTCAAGCCAAGGGCAATTTCAACGTTGCCCAGCAGGCGCGCGCCGCCGGGATGCAGGATCCAGCCCTTGATGTCTTTCTGGGCCAACCCGTGTCGTTCCAGGAAACCGTCCATGAGCCCCTTAATCTTGGCGCCGATCATTTCGGGGACATCTTTGGCAAGCAGGATGTGGAATCCCGTGTCGCGGAGATCGAACCCCATGGCTCCGATCGAATCGGGGAACGTGTACGTCTCCGAAACCAGGATTCGCGGCCCACTGCCGCCGTTGCCGCTGACGAGCACGGCCGCCGCGCCGTCCCCGAACAGGATCGACGAGATCAGATTGGCTTGAGAAATATCTTTGCGCTGGAAGGTGAGCGAAGGGAGCTCGACGGCGATGATCAGGACATTTCCGCCGGGATAGGCTTTCAGGAAATCGGCAGCGCGCCCCAGAGCCATGGCGCCAGCGGCGCAGCCCAGTTCAGTGAAGGGCATGCGCCTGACGTCCGAGCGAAAACCCATTAGGTTGATGAGGTGCGCGTCGAGCGAGGGAATCATGAAGCCGGTGCAGGAGACGGTGATGATGAGATCGATTTGGTCGGCGTTGACACCCGCGCGCTCAAGGCACTTTTCGGCGGCTTCGCGCCCGAGTTTGATGGCATGCTCCATGTATTCCTGATTGGTCTTCTCGAGGGCGCGGGGCTCGACGGTGTACTCGATGGGGAAGATGGCGTGGCGCCTGTGGACTTGGGCGTTGTCCACGATGCTCATCATGGCTTCGAGCTTGCGCTCGGGGATATCGAAAACGCGGCCCATGTAGTACTTCACGTCGTCGCGGGTGATGGTGAACTCGGGTAGAGCCGTTGCGGTGGCGATGATGGTCGAGTGGGAAGAATTGCCGTTGCTAGACGGCGCGAGCGTAGATCCACGGTCAGTGCTCAAAGAGGTCCCCCGTCTTCCCGGCGTAAACCTAGTCCTTGCAACCGACATGTGCAAGGGCCCTGAGGAGGCTGCGCAACTCCAGCCTGCCAGATTCCGGCCCTAGACTCTACATCATTCGAGGTAAAGCGCGGTAGATTAGGCACGGTGGACAGCCGCGATCTCGCAGGCGCGACTAGACGCCGGCGATCAATCGTCAAGGGATCCAAGCGGGCTTTTCTGCCTGTAAAATTGGGAAGCGGGTTGATGTATGCTTTTGCGGCCCCGAGCTGGAGCCAAGTGTTCGGCAAACGATCATTCATAGCGGTGCTGTTTATCGCGGCGACCTGGCGCGTGGCCGGCAGCGCGTCTCAAAATCGCGAGGGGCCGCCGCTTCTGGTGGTCGTCTCGATCGATGGATTGCGGCCGGACTACATTACCGCCGCGGATGAGCACGGCGCGAAGGTGCCGAACTTGCGGCGCTTCCTTAAACAAGGCGCGTATGCCGAGGGCGTCGAGGGAGTCGTGCCGACAGTGACGTATCCGAGTCACACCACGCTGATGACCGGCGTTTGGCCGGCGAAGCACGGGATCTTCGCGAATACCACGTTCGATCCTCTGCAGAAAAACTATCAGGGCTGGTATTGGTACGCCGAGGATATTCGCGTGCCGACGTTGTGGGATGCCGCGGCGAAGGCAGGGCGTACGACCGCCAGCGTGCAATGGCCGGTGACGGTGGGTGCGCACATCAACTGGGATATTCCGGAATTCTGGCGCGCGAATACCGAGGATGACGCCAAGCTGTTGAGGGCGGTTTCAACGCCGGGACTGCTGGCGGAGGCGCAGAGTGAGATCGGCGCATTCAGCGGCGGGGTGGATACCAGCGTGGAGGCCGACAAGAACCGTGGACGCTACGCTGCGTGGATTCTTGAAAAGAAACATCCGAGTTTGCTGACGCTGCATTTAATTGCGCTGGATCACATCGAGCACGAGACAGGACCGTTTAGCGCGGAGTCGATGGTCGTGCTGGAGGGGCTCGACGCGGTGATCGGAAACGTGCGCGAGGCGGCGGAGCGGCTGGCACCAGGGCACGCTTTCGTTGCCGTGGTCTCCGATCACGGGTTTGCGCGGGCCGAGGCGCAGCTGAATTTGTTCCCGGCGTTTCGGGACGCGAAATTGTTCACCGTCGATGACCAGGGCAAAATCACGGATTGGAAGGCGATGCCTTGGGTGACCGGCGGATCTGCCGCTATTGTTTTGAAACAGCCAGCCGATTCGGGAATTCGGGCGCAGGTGCATGAGCTGCTGACCAAGCTGGCCGAGGATCCGGCGAACGGGATTGACCGCGTGCTTGATGGCCAAGAACTGCATCAACGCGGAGGGTATCCGACGGCGGCGTTCTTCGTGAGCCTGAAGCCTGGGTGGAGGACTGGTTCGGCCTTGGACGGTCCGGTGTTGTCGAAAACCAAGCCGGGGGGTACCCACGGCGAGCTGCCGGATGTGCCGGACCTGCGGGCGGCGTTCTTTCTAGTAGGGCCAGGGGTGCCCGCGGGACGAGATCTAGGGTTGATCGATATGCGGGACATTGCGCCTACTTTGGCTCATGAAGCTGGCTTGGCGCTGCCTTCGGCTGATGGCAGGAATCGGCTTCCTTAGTCGCTTCCGAGCCATCTCACCCCCCAGGCTTTTTTGCACCAAGCGTTCCTGCAAACCGAAGGTTCACGTTCTTTGTCGGGATGCACATTTTCATTCTCGACGGCAATCGTTTCGTTGAAATATCTATCCGGTCAAGTTTTGTGCGGGCGTTGGGTGAGTGCGTGGTTCGAGAAAGGGGTGGGATTTGCTGCGAAGAACCCTGGGTAGGTTTCGCGTGTCGATATCGCTGGCGTTCGCTTGGCTTGCGTTGTGCGGGGCGCCTTTGCGTGGTCAGCAAGGAGGTGCGCTGGCGACTACAGAGGGGGACTACGTCGTGCACAACTTCCAGTTTCGCTCGGGGGAGTCGCTGAGCGAGGTGCGGTTGCACTACACGACTTTAGGAAGGCCGGCTCGAGATGCACAGGGGAAGACGACAAATGCGGTATTGATCTTGCACGGCACCGGCGGATCGGGAAAGCAATTCCTGGCGCCTTATTTTGCGGGGGAATTGTTCGGGGCGGGACAGCTTCTCGATCCGGCCCGCTACTACATTATTTTGGTGGACGGTATTGGCCACGGGAAATCCTCGAAGCCGAGCGATGGTCTTCACGCGCGTTTTCCGCAATACGACTACGACGACATGGTGGAGTTGCACTACCGGCTGGTCAAACAAGGCTTGGGCGTCGATCACCTGCGATTGATTTTCGGGACCTCGATGGGGTGCATGAATTCGTTCGTATGGGGCGAGACCTATCCGGACTTCATGGATGCGCTGATGCCCATGGCGTGCCTCCCGGTGCCGCTTGCCGGACGCAACCGGGCTTGGCGAAAAATGGTGATGGATGGAATTCGAACCGATCCGGAGTGGAAACGCGGGGAATATACGACCGAGCCGGCACAAGGGGTGCGGATGTGGCTGGATTTCCTGCTGATTGCCGGGAGCGCGCCGCTGCCCATGCAGAACAGGTTGCCGACGCGGGACCAAGCCGACAAGTACGTCGATGACTATTTCAAGAGCCACATGGCCGAAGTGGATGCCAACGACGTGCTCTACCAGGTGAATGCGTCGCGAAACTACGACCCTTCCGCGCAGCTCGAGAGCATCAAGGCGTGGGTGATGTGGATCAATTCGGCAGATGATTTCATCAATCCTCCCGAATTGGGGATTGCGGAGCGGGAAGTTAAAAGGTTGAAGAATGGGCGATTCGTATTGATTCCGGTGAGTGAGAATACGTTTGGGCACGGCACGCATACGCACGCGGCGATCTGGAAGGATCATTTGGGGGAATTGTTGAGGGAGTCGGAGAGGTAGAGTGGAGAGGTCTTTTTGTGCACTCGGCGCTCGCCTTGATGGGTGAAGTCTTACGTTGAGGTTCTTCGGGCATCCTCGTGGGATGCCCTCGGAATGACAGGCGCGTCGTATACGTTTTATAGAACGTCGGTCGACGCTCACTCCGTGCGCAAAGCGCGTAACGGGTCTACCTGGGCGGCGCGCCGAGCCGGGACGTAGCAGGATGCCAGGGCGGCGGCGGCCAGGATCGCGGCGACCAGGCCAAACGTTGCTGGATCGGTCGGCGTCACGCCGAAAAGAAAGCTTTTCAATGCGCGCGTGAGAACAAGAGCGCCCGCCGCGCCCAGGGCTGCGCCCACCACGACCAAGGTCATTCCCTGGCGGAGAATCATGAACGCGATTTCCGAAGGCCGGGCGCCGACGGCCATGCGCACGCCGATTTCGTGGACGCGATGGCTGACCGACAAGGCCATGACTCCGCAGATGCCGGCTGCCGCGATGGCTAGCGCTAACAGCGCGAACAAGCCGAGCAGGTTTGCGGTGAGGCGCGGGGCGACCATGGAGTCCGCGCGGACTTGCTCCAAGGATTGAATGCGGCCGGCGGGCTGATTCGAATCGACCTCGTACAAATGTTGGACGACGGCACGCGCGATGTTCATGGGATCGCCCTGGGTTCTGGCGATCAGGCTGGGGGCCATCTGCGGGTATTGGGCGTACGGAACATAGATGAAGCCGGTGGGCGCCTGGGCCAGGCTGCGTTCTCGCACGTCTCCGGTAACACCGACGATTTGCGTCCAGGTCTTCCCGTCGTCGAATGAGACGCGCTGGTCGATCGGATTCTGGCCGTGCCAATAACGTTGTGCCAGGGTCTGGTTGACCATGGCGACGCGCGGTTTGTCAGGACGGTCCCGTCCGTCGAAGGCTCGTCCGCTCAAAATGGGTATGCCGAGGGTGCGAAAATAGTGGGGGCTCACGGTGTTGAATTCCGCTGTCGGCTTCGCCTCGGAAGCGTCACTCTGCCGGCCTTCGATCACAAATTGATTGTTGGACGCAGGAGACCTGTCGAGAGGAAATTCGCCCGAAATCGCGGCGGACCTCACTTGCGGCATCGCCTGGATTTTTTCAAGCAGCGAATCGGCAAAGGCCAGCATCTTTCGGTTGGATCCGCCCATGCTTTGGTCCATGTACCTGGTGAAGTCCAGGCTGAGTTGCAGGGTCAAAACATTTTCGGGATGGAAGCCAGCGTCCACGCGCTGCAGGTTGATCAGGCTGCGGATGGTGAGGCCCGCGCCGATCAGCAGAAGAAAGGAGACGGCGACCTGCGCGACGATCAGTGCGCTGCGGGTTTTGCCACCAACCGGGCCGAGCGTGGCTTGCGTTCCGCCTTCCTTCAACGAAGTGATGAGATCCTGGCGGCGGCGTAAAGCGGGCGCGGTCCCGGTGACGATGCTTACCAGGCCGGCGATCGCCAAGGTGAAGAACAGTACCTGCGCGTCGATGTGAACTTCATGCGCACGCGGCGTGAACCGCGCGACGTAGGCAGTCAGCAGTTGCAGGCCGCTGGTCGCGAGGAACAAGCCGAGAAGGCCGCCACCGACGGCGAGGAGAAAACTTTCCGTCAGCAACTGGCGGAATAGTCGTACCCTACCCGCGCCCATCGCCGCGCGCAAACCCATTTCGCGCTCGCGGCGGACCATGCGGGCCAGATTCAAATTGGCGACGTTGGCGCAGGCGATGAGGAGTACGAAGCCCGCCGCGCATAACAGGAACAGCATCGTGGGCTTGGCATCGCGAGTGAGTTCGGCTTTCAGCGGCGTCGCTTCCACTCTTGCGATGGTGTCCTTCGAATAGTCGTCCGGATATTCGTGTTGCATCGATGCCGCCACGGTTGAGAGGTCCGCTTGCGCTTGCGCGGGCTTGATCCCAGGTTTCATGCGGCCGAACAGGCGCAGCATGCGACCCTGGCGGTTGGCGATCATCTCCGGATCGGAGCGGAAAGGGCAGGCCGACGAGGGCATGTAGACGTCATTTTCCTGCGGGTATTGCGGAAACGGCGGCAGGATGCCGATTACGGTGTGGGGCTTGTCGTTCATGCGGAATACTTTGCCGACGACGGACAGATCGCCGCCGAAACTGCGCTGCCAATATTCGTAGCTGAGCAATAGGACTGCGGGGGCGCCGGATTTTTCATCCTGGGGATCGAACATGCGCCCGGCGAGAGGTTTAACGCCAAAGAGGTCGAAGAAATTCCAGGAGACCACGCCGGTTTCGACGCGCTCGGGTTCGCTGCGGCCGAGGAGGATGAACTGCATGTTGTGGTATTCGACGACGCCGTCGAGGCTCTGATTCTGGCGGCGGTAGTCGTCGAGTTCGGGCACCGAAGAGCGGCCGACCCCGGCGCCGCTCGCGGTGCGCTGGTTCAGCATCAGCAGACGTTCGCCGTGTTCGTAGGGAAGAGGTTTGAGGAGCACGGCGTTGACGACGCTGAAAATGGCGGTGTTCGCTCCAATGCCCAAGCCGAGGACGATGATGGCCGCAATGGTGAAGCCGGGATTTTTGCGCATCATGCGCAGCGCGAACCCTGAATCCTGGCGGAGCATCGCGAGATGCTCCCGGGGCGCGATGGTGAAGACTCCTTTCGCGGTTTCCCACCACAAGCGCCAGATGCCCACTTTGTCCCCCTGACGGGCGGCTTCGGCGCGCTGCTCGGCGAAAACCTGCTCCATCTCGAGTCCGTAGTCGCCGCGAAATTCGGCGGGCAGGAGTCGCAGGAGCATTCGTAGGTAACGGGTAGCGGTGTCGTTCATGGTGACCTTTCGCGCCGGCACAGCTGGGGACGGCGCAGAAACTTCAGGCGCTAAGCCAGCTGCGTTTTCTTCAGAAGGCACCGAGAGCGCGCCAGCGCAACAACTTTCTCCAAGCGTTCCGCTTCCGCTGCGGCTAGCTCGCGGCCCTTGGTGGTAAGGCGGTAGTAGCGGCGCCGCTCGTCGTCATGAATCGCGGCGGGCCGTTCACGGCGCTCAGCGATGAGCCCATCATTGAGCAGGCGCTTGATGATTCCATACAGAGTGCCGGTGCTGAGCCGAACTTCCCCGCCGGTTCGGAGGGCGACTTCCTTGAGGATGGCATAGCCGTGGAGATCGTCGCCGGCAAGCGCCAGCAGGACGTGAAACATCGCGGGAGTGAGCGGTGCGCTTGGTTCGACAGGAGCGTTTTTCACGGGTCCTCGGTTCGCGTTATGTCGTTACACACTATAGCGTATCGCGACATAGTGTCAAGCCAAATCCAAAGAAGCGGGCGCAGGGATCAGGATTCGCGTTTTTTTGTCTTCCTGCGCCCTGTCGCCAGGGAGAAGCATCGACCGGAGACTCGGGATGGGACCCGCTCGCGTCGTTGGCGCAGGCTCACTTCTGCCCCAGGGCCACCGTGCCGGGGCTATTTCGCAGTTTCGTGGCTGGCGCGAATTTCTTGCCAGCGGCGCGGCCGCCTGTTGGCTGCCAGGACTTTCTTGCGAAGGCGGATGGATTTTGGCGTGATCTCGACGAATTCGTCGTCGGCGATGAATTCAATGGCTTGTTCGAGGCTTAGTTCGCGGTGCGGAATCAGGCGGATGGCTTCGTCGGCGCTGGACGAGCGCATGTTGGTCTGCTTTTTTTCCTTGGTAACATTGACGTCCATGTCCTGCTCGCGGGAATTTTCGCCGACAATCATGCCTTCGTAGACTTCAATCGCCGGGCCGATGAAGAGTTCACCACGTTCCTGGATGTTCCACAGCGCGAAAGCCGTGGATGGTCCGGAGCGGTCGGCTACCAGTGCGCCCGTGGGTCGCAGTGCCATTTCGCCGGCGTAGTCGGTCCAGCCGTCGAAAATGGAGTGGATTAATGCGGTGCCGCGAGTGTCGGTGAGCAACTGGCTGCGCAGGCCGATCAGCCCACGCGATGGGATTTTGAAGTCCATACGCACGCGGCCGGAGTTGTGATTGCTCATCTTCAGCATTTCGCCGCGGCGGGAGCCGGTGGTTTCCAGGATGATGCCGATGAAGGCTTCGGGAACGTCGATGACCAAGCGCTCGAGCGGTTCGAGCTTTTTCCCGTTTTCGGTACGCACCACGATTTCTGGCTTGCCAACCATCAATTCAAAACCTTCGCGGCGCATGGTTTCGATCAAGATGGCGAGTTGCAGTTCGCCGCGGCCGAGAACGCGGAACGATTCCGGTGTATCGGTGTCTTCGACGCGAATGGAAACATTGGTGAGCAGTTCTTTTTGCAGGCGGTCGCGCAAATCGCGCGAGGTGAGGTAGTCGCCTTCCCTGCCGGAAAGCGGGCTGCTGTTTACCGTGAAAATCATGGCCAGCGTGGGCTCATCGATCAGCAGCGGCTCGAGCGGCCTTGGATTATCCAGCTCGACAATGCTCTCGCCAATTTGAATGCCTTCGACGCCGGCGATGGCCACCAGGTCGCCGGCGACGACGGTCTCGGCTTCATCACGCTCGAGGCCGCGGAAAGTGTAAAGCTTGGTGATGCGTGTGGAGCTAAGCTTGCCGTCCAGCTTGCTGATGCCCACATCGGTGCCGCGGCGAATCGTGCCGTTGAAGACGCGGCCGATGGCGATGCGGCCCAGGAATTCGCTGTAATCCAGGTTCATCACTTGAATTTGCAGAACGCCATCGGGATCGCCAGGTGGTGGCGGAATGGACTTGACGATGGTCTCGAACAGCGGAAGGAGATCTTTTGAGTCATCGCCGATCTTGCGATGCGCCACGCCGTCGCGGGCGTTGGTGTAGATCACCGGGAAATCGAGCTGGTCTTCGGTGGCGTCGAGATCGATAAATAAATCGTAGATTTCGTCGAGAACTTCGGTCGCGCGCGCATCGACGCGGTCGATCTTGTTCAGCACGATGACCGGAGGCAGCTTGGCCGCGAGCGCTTTCTGCAGCACGTAGCGGGTCTGCGGCAACGGGCCTTCGCTGGCGTCCACAAGCACCACCACGCCGTCCACCATGCGCAGCGCGCGTTCCACTTCGCCACCGAAATCGCTGTGGCCGGGAGTGTCCACGATGTTGATTTTGGTATCGTGGAAAAACAAGGCGGTGTTTTTGGCAAGAATGGTGATGCCGCGCTCGCGCTCCAGGTCGTTGGAGTCCATGACGCGTTCGACGAGTTCCTGGTTGGCGCGAAAAATTCCGCTTTGACGCAGCATGGCGTCGACTAGCGTAGTCTTGCCGTGGTCGACGTGGGCGATAATGGCGATGTTGCGAATATTTTGGCTCATGTGGCGTTGCCGTGAATTGCCGCTCCGCGCCGTACGCAGAGCAAAGACAAAAATAGCTGCTGAAACAACCAGCAGCCCGGGCGAATCTCCTTATTCTCAGGTGCGGTCGAGCAACCTACAGTTTATCAGACGCGGCGAATTGCGGGTAGATCGGTTGTATGCTATTTGCGCACGTCGGACGTCCCGGCGGTTGGGGAATGGAGAATGGTGAGCAGACGTTTGCGGCTGTTTTTCCCGGTACTTGGGCTTGCGTTATTCGCCGGCGCCGGCGTGCGCGGCCAATCTCAGTCGGTTTCCGGACCTACAACCCCCGCCGCGGACACGCGGCCGGAAGTGCACGCATTGAGAATCACCATCCTCTCCACCATGCTTGCCGATGAAGGCATCGGCGAGTGGGGTTTTGCCGCGCTGGTTGAGGAGGACGGCAGAAAAATCCTTTTCGATACGGGTGCGCGGCCGAACACCGTGCTGGAAAACGCGAAGGAATTGAAAGTCGATCTTAGTGACGTGCAGGATGTGATTCTGAGTCATTTTCACGACGACCATACGACCGGGTTGATGACCTTGCGCCGCGAATTCGCAAAGCGCAATCCCGCCGCGCTGTCTCGCGTGCACGTGGCAAAAGGCATATTTCTCGAACGCCGGGGCCGCGACACCAACCCCATGATCGCCATGAAGAAGGAATACGAGGGCACCGGGGGCAAATTCATCGAGCACCTCAAACCCGATGAAATTTTCCCCGGCGTTTGGCTTACCGGACCCGTGCCGCGCGTTTATCCCGAAAAAAACTATGGCACCGGCGTCGAAGTTGCCGAAGGCGGCGTTTGGGTGGAAGATAATGTGCCCGACGATCAATCGCTGGTCTTCAATACGTCGCACGGACTGATCTTGCTGGCCGGGTGCGGGCACGCTGGGCTTGTCAACACGCTGGAGTACGCGCGAAAGTTCGTCCGCCCTGCACCTGTGGATGCGGCAATCGGCGGATTTCACCTCTACAATGCCACAGACGAACAGGTGAATTGGACCGCCGACAAGCTGAAGGAATTCCAGATTGTGCAAATTCTCGGCGCGCACTGCACCGGGATAGAGAGCGTGTATCACCTGCGGCAACGACTCGGGTTGAGCCGGCACGACTGCGTTGTGGGCACTGTCGGCGCCACCTTCGATCTCGCAGATGGAATCCACACGGGTCGTATCGCTCGGTAAAGGTGGAAACGGCATGGGTGGCAAACGCTTCGCGCTCGGACTCAAGTATTCGCTCTCCATCGTCACGATGGTTTTCATTCCGCTGGCGATGCCTGCTCAACAGACGGTCAGCGACTACGCCGTCCTGTTCGACAAGCTCGAAGTCATGATCCCCATGCGCGACGGCGTCAAGCTGCACACCGAGATCTACACCCCCAAAAATGCCGGTCGGCCGCTGCCCATGCTGTTTGAGCGCACGCCCTACGGAATTTCCAGCGCAAACCGCGGCTACAGCCAGATGTTGTCCCGCTACGACGCGATGATGCCCGACGGATACATCTTCGTCTTCCAGGACATTCGCGGCCGCTATGCCTCAGAAGGAAAATTCATCATGCTGCGGCCCATCCATGGCCCTGCCGATGCAAAAGGCGTGGACGAAAGCACCGACACGTACGACACCATCGATTGGCTGGTCAAAAATGTGCCGCACAACAATGGCCGCGTCGGGCTCGACGGCATTTCCTACGACGGTTTTCTGGTCACGATGGGCATGATCAACCCGCATCCCGCGTTGAAAGCGGTCTCCGAGCAGGCCTGCATGGGCGATGTGTTCCTCGGCGACGATTTCTTTCACAATGGCGCGTTTCGCCTCAGCTATGCGTTCGAGTACGCGGCCCTGCTCGAGACCTCCAACGAAAATTACAGTTTCCCGTTCGACCGCTTCGACACCTACGAGTTTTATCTCCGCCTGGGGATTCTTTCGAACGCGAACGCGCAATACTTCCACGGTTCGATTCCCACGTGGAACGATTTCATCGCGCACCCCAACTACGACGATTTCTGGAAACACCACGCCATCGCCTACGGCTTAAAAGAGCCGACCGTTCCCAACCTCAACGTGGCGGGATGGTGGGACCAGGAAGATTTCTACGGTCCGACATCCACGTACGAACGGCTGGAAAAAGTAGACAAGAAAAACCTGAACTACCTCGTCGCCGGGCCCTGGAATCACGGCGGCTGGGGGCACAGCAACGGATCGTCCCTCGGCGAAATTCCGTTTGGCAGCGATACCGGCGTCTACTTTCGTCAAAAAATCGAAGCGCCTTGGTTCGCGTTTTGGCTGCAGGACAAGGGAAAACTTCCGCTCAAAAAAGCGCTGCTGTTTCAAACCGGAAGCGACGTCTGGACCCCGTTCGATTCCTGGCCGCCGCGCGAAGCGAAAACGCGCGATCTCTATTTTCGCGAAGACGGCAAACTCTGTTTTGATGCGCCGCAAACGGCCGCCGAGGAAACCTTCGACGCTTACGACAGCGATCCTGCTCACCCCGTTCCCTATCGACATCGCCCCGTGGACATGACCTATCCCGAAGATCATCCCGGCAGCTGGTACACGTGGCTGGTGCAGGACCAGCGCTTCGTCGATCAACGCCCGGATGTCCTGAGTTGGCAAACCGACACGCTCACAGAGGATGTCACTCTGGCGGGCCAGGTCACCGCCAAACTCTTTGCCTCCACCACCGGCAGTGACAGCGACTGGATCGTGAAATTAATCGACATCTACCCGGAAAAAGTTGCTCAGGACTGGAAGCTCTCGGGCTACGAACTGATGATTGCCGACGAAATCTTCCGCGGGCGCTTTCGCAACTCCTTCGAAAAGCCCGAGCCCATCACGCCCAACGAAGTGACTCCGTTTACCATCGATCTGCACACCGCCGACCACGTCTTCAAGAAGGGCCATCGCATCATGGTGCAGGTGCAGAGCACCTGGTTCCCGCTCTACGACCGGAACCCGCAAAAGTTTGTGCCCAACATTTTCGAGGCAAAAGACACCGACTATCACAAAGCCACGCAGCGTGTCTTTCGTTCGAAGCGCTATCCCTCCCATGTCGAGATCGCGGTGCTGCCCGCCGCAGGCGCCGCTCCCGCATCTCAGTAACCTCGTCCAACGCTGGCGGGAGCACGTAATGGTCTACCATTTGTAGAATCACCCGCCAAATTGGACTGGCATGCCGCGGGCGACGGAAATCTTTTCCGGAAATTTTCGCATTTCTCTAAAAACGCTTCTTCGCCTCGAGCGTCTATCACCATAAAGGTGGGGTGTATGACCACTGGCGTGAGTTCCATGATCGGACATGACACGGCCCAAAGTGCCGGCCGTATGCTGCATCTACCTTCGCGGTATATTCGCTTCGGACCCTTCCAGATCGACCAGCAGCGACAGGAAGTCACCAAGAACGGTACCCGGCTCAAGCTGCAAGGCAAGGTCTACCAGGTACTGATCGCCCTGGTTGAAAAACAAGGTGAAGTGGTGACTCGGGAAGAGCTTCGCGTGCGCTTATGGCCGGCGGAATCGCAGGTCAATTACGACGCCAACGTCAACACCACGGTGAACAAGCTTCGCCAGGCTCTGGGGGACTCCTCCGATCGCCCGCTTTACATTGAGACGGTTCCGCGCAGGGGCTATTGCCTCATCGTGGCGACGGAGTTTGACGATGTTCCGGTAGCGAGCGCGGTCCTACCGGCGAGCGGCTCAAGTGAAAAAGTTCATCTGACCGAGCCGGTTACCGGCGCAGTCAGGTCGGATCTGTGGATTACCACAGGAGTGATTGCCTTGATCGTCGCCGGAATGCTGCTGGGAGCAGCCATCACCCGGCTCTGGATCGGTCATTTCGCGCAAGGCCCGTTGAGGCCGTGGCCATGAGCGCCCCGCTATCGCGTGGCGGGCGCCAAACGCGAGAAGATCACGCCCGTCGTTCGCCCCGCATCCAATTCGAATTCCGAAGGCGCGCCGTTGCCGGTCCGCTTGAATTTCATCGTGACACCATCGCCGCCAATTGTGAACTGATCGGCGCCCGCCGGCCGCAATTCATTCGGCGAAAAATTATTGGTCCGCGGAAATCCGGCGCGGTCCAATACCGCGGCAAGTCTCAGGTTTCCGTCCATAATTCCCAGCCGGTAGGTCACACCTAGTTCCTCCCCCCAATAGTCGCCCGCGTATGCTTGCAGTTGTTCGGTCGTGAGCGACGTTGTCTTGTTTTCCTTTTTCTTGGCATCGTTCAATTCTTTCTTCGGGTCTTTGGCCTTCATCAGGCTGCCGAGATACACATCCGCAACCTCATTCGCCCGGCGGGAGGGATTGGCATTCGCGAGATTGCAGAGGCAGGCCACGGAAAAATGTTGATCTGGGAATCGCAACAATTCCGCCCGGTACCCTCCCCATGAACCTCCATGCCGCACCGAGTGCAGGCCGCGGTAGTCGGCGACGCGCAGACCTTTTGCATAATCCAAAGTTTTTCCGCTGTTCAGCTTTCCCGGGTCCTGGAGTTCAGCCAGAAATATCTTTCCGCCGACCGTGCCGGTGTAGAAGTTTTCGTCCCACTTCAGCAGGTCTTCCACCGAGGTGTGTACCGCGCCGTCGCCGGTTTGCTCGAAATAAGAAACGTTCAACGAATATCCATCCTTCTTTTCGTTCGGGTCGTACGCCAACGCGCGTTCCGGAATCAGTGAAGTGTGATCGTCGCGATATTGCGTATGCGCCATTCCCAGGGGATTGAAGATATTCTCCGCCGCGAATTCGCGCAGCGTTTTCCCGCTCACCCGCTTGACGATCACCGACAGCAGGAAAAATCCGGTGTTGCTGTACAACCACTCGCTGCCCGGAGTGAAATTCAGCGCCTTCTGCCTGGTAATCAGTGCCAGCGCGTCTTGGTCGGTCGTCACGCTGTCGGTGTGAATTCCCGCCAGGTCCATCAATGTCAGGTAGTCGCGCAGCCCGCTGGTGTGGTTCAGCAGATGCAGGATGGTGATCTTGCTGCCGTAATCGGGGAGTTCCGGCAAATATTTCCGCACGTCGTCGTTGATCGAAAGTTTGCCTTGCTTCTCCAGCAGCAGAATGCTCGCCGCCGTGAATTGCTTCGACGTCGATCCGATGTCAAACACCGACCGGGGCGTAATGGGTACATTTTCTTCGACGTTCGCCAGGCCATAGCCCTTCGCATAGGTCATCTGTCCGTCGCGGTACACGGCCAGCGCGCATCCCGGCGAACCGGGTGCGGTCAGATCCTCGAACACCTCGTCGACCGCTGCCTCCATTTTCTGCCCGCGCGGCCCCGCGTTCACGCTGCCGCTCGCGCTGAAAACCAGCAAACCGGCCATCGCCGCCCCGCACGCTCTGCGCCATGCCCTCATTGATTTCACTCCTTATTTGTGCGAGCGAAAGTCTATCTGCTCGCGCCCAGTGCTTCAATCGCCGTTGTAATGGCCGGGCTCTCGACCGGTCCCCTCGCACTTTCTCGTCTTCGCGCTGTCAACTTTTCTAATGTAAACTCCTGCGTTTAGGATGCTTACCGCAATCACTCGCGCCGTCAGTTCTGCCATCGTGAATTGCGAGCTCACCTTCGTCAAACGCCAGCCCATCGATCTTTCCAAAGCCCGCGATCAGCACCACGCTTACGAAGCGCTCCTTGAAAAACTTGGCGCGCGCGTGCATTCGCTCCCCGCCGAGCCCGAGCTTCCAGACTCTATGTTCGTCGAAGATCCCGCCATCGTCCTCGACGAACTCGCTGTAATCCTTCCACTCGGCACGGAATCACGCCGCCCGGAAGCGGCCTCTCTGGCCAGGGCGCTCGCGCCATTCCGAAAGCTCGCTTACATCACCGCACCCGGCATAATCGAAGGCGGCGACATCCTGCGCATCGGCCGCACCCTCTACGTTGGCCTCACGAAACGCACCAATCCCGAAGGCATACGCCAACTCGCCGCGATCGTCGGCGCATACAATTACAAAGTGATCGCCGTGCCGGTCTCAGGCTGCCTGCACCTGAAATCGGCGGTCACCTATTTGGGACGAAACTATCTGCTCGCCAACATCGCCTGGTTCGACTCAACGCTTTTCGACCGCTACGAATGGGTCGACGTGGCCCCCGAAGAACCCCACGCTGCCAACGCCCTCGCTCTGGGCGACACGGTGATTTTCCCCGCTTCGTTCCCGCAAACCCGTGCGCAAATCGAAGCCGCCGGCTTCCACGTAACTCCGCTGGACATCTCCGAGCTACAGAAAGCCGAGTCCGGCCTCACCTGCTCGAGTCTCCTGTTTGAAACCTAGCAACTGCTGGAGCGCAGGGCGAAGTCCGGGGAGCCGGCGGCATTTCGCGTTCGTCTCATCGACGTCGTCGCTGCACCTCGCGCCGCGACATCGTAAACAAAAACGGCCACTCCAACCCACGGAGTGGCCGCCCTTGTCTTTGTCCGGTTTAGTTGGTCAGCTGCTCCACGCTATGGGCCACGAACACCGGCTGCCCGCTGATGGGATCCTTCAACACCAGACCCACGACACGCAAATTGACCGCCGCGCTGCCGGTCAAGCTGCCGAGGCCCGTCAACCCGCCCTTGAACACCGTGAGCGGCGTGCAATACACGGTCACCGGCCCATTGAACAACACGCCCGCCAGCCCGTTGGAATTGAACTGGAACGTGCCTGCTCCTGTGTCCGTGCTGCCGATTACCCATGATCCGTTGTGTCCTTCGTGCCGCAAAACAACACGCTTCACGGTGACAGCGCCGCTGGTGAACGGCCCGCCGATGCTCACGTGTTGCCCCGGTACGAGCAGGCTTGCGTTGAACAGCAAACTGGTGAACCTGTTGTGCCACCAGTAGATGAAGTAGTTTTCGTTCCCGGACAGGTCAATCGTCGAAATCTGCCCTGACTGGAAACCTGTTCCCGCTGGCAGCACGTTTCGCACATACAGGTCGAAGTCGTTCGCTGCGCCCGTCGCCGGATCAACGTACGTAATCAACCCGCCTGCATAAAAGCTGTTCTGCGAGAGAATCGCAACCGTGTCCGCCAAAATCGCCCCCGACGTAGCATCGATACTGCCCGAAATTTCCACGATCGACGTGCTCGTCAGGTTGGCAATGCTCTCGTTGGTTTCCCACTCGGTCTGCTCGTTCACATTCACCGTGAACTGGTGTCCGTGCGGTCCTTGAATCATGAACGAGGTGGTTCCCGTGTTGACCACGCCCGCCACGAAATCATCGATATAGGCGTCGGAGTCGCTCGGCGTAACCGCGTTCAGGCTCACTGTGGGATTTACCACGCCGGTGAAGTTCCCGTTGGAATCGACTTGAATCGAATGCCGCAAGTCGAAGTCAAAGGACAAGCCAATGATATCGCCCGCGCTCACCGTCAACGGATTGCTGAGGCTGATATTCAAGGAGGACTGCGTCAGCGTGACCGCTGGCGACGTCGTCGCATTGAGCGTCGTGACCGCCGGCCGTGTGGGAGGAGTCGTCTGCGGATTGGTCACGTTCAGATACACGATTTCCGGATTGGCCAGCGTCACATTCACGCTGGTGTAGGTACCGGCGGGAATCGAGTTGATATCCAGCAGGGTATGCAATCCGTTCAAGCGTGCGAAGTCGATGGTTTGCGTACTGTTCAGCACCGATACCGGCGGATTGGTTCCGTCCGATACCGTCATGCCGGTGATGTCCACTTGAAAGGACAGCACGCTCGGCAAAGGAGCGTCCGTGCCGTTCACAAATACGCTCCCACTCTCCTGCTGCACGGAACTAGACGTCGAGCTCGATGCTCCTCCGCCACAACCGGAGGCCACGACTATCATTGCCAGCACCAAAATTCCACTGAGCCATTTCATAGGTTTCCTTCCTTTCTATCTCGATCGTTTGAGTCACCCCGGAGGGCGTGGCGCCCAACCAACCCTTGTCGATGTAAACCCGCGGTACGGTCAAAAGTTGCGCGGCTAAGCCTATCAGTATCATATACTTAAGCTATAGTACTAAAACTAGGTCCAGGGGCACAAGGGCGGCACGACAGGAACGTGTTTCAAGATGTACGGGTCGATGTACCGGTCCTCGATACGGGGTAAGCTCCCTTCGACCGGTAAGCGGCGGAACTGAGCCACAGCAGAGCCTTAAGGCATTTAGAATCAGCACCTATGAAAAAATGACGGGCTGAGAATCCGCGCACACAAGAATAGGTAGGCTGGAGGACAGTATTCGTTGACCAAAACTCCCGAGCCTTACACCCCCACCGCACGGCGCCAATCCTTGCAAACTATTCGCTTCCCTGACGCCCAGGCTCATGTTATCTTCGCTCTCGGTATGATTTCCTCCATCGCCGCTAAGCGCGTTGCCTCCTCGATGCCGTCGCCGTCGATTATTTCGACTACGACTACGTCGACGATTACCGCTACCGGCGAGTGGAGAGACTAGCAAGCGAAACAAAGTTTCCTAACCCACCGCCGAAGCGAACGGGCGGTGGGTTTCTTCTTTTAAGCCCCTTCCCAGAGTCGCTCCGGCGGCAACCCACAAGGGAGCGGCCATGAGATCCGAACACGTTCAAGCAGAAGCAGCAGTCGCGGAGGGTGATTTATCCCCGCAATTAGGTCCTGTAGTTGCGATCCCCAGGGGTCGCGCGTCGATCGTCGCGTTTAAGTTTGGCGGCACTTCGTTATTAGGTGCCCAGCGCATGCTGCATGCCGCGGGTCTGGTCCGGCCCGTTGCCGAAGCATCACAGGTCGTCGTGGTTGTCTCCGCGATGAAGGGCGTCACCGACCGCCTTCTCGCCATCGCGCAACTTCTTGCCGAACGCAAAAACCAGCACGCGCGTGCCGAGGCCGAAGCCGTCCTCCGGCTGCACTGCGGCGTTGTCGACGAACTGGCGCTCGATGCGGAAGAGCACGATCGCGTTTCCTACCAGCTTGACTTGCTCGGCCGCGATCTCCTCCACGAGGTTCCGGCACACGATTACGTCGCGGCTACGCCAGAACTTTTCGACCGACTCGCGTCTTTCGGCGAACGCTTCAGCGCGCGCTTGTTTGCCGCTGCGCTGGAGAGTTCCGGCGTCGCTGCCGTTCCGGTATCGTCTTCCGAGTTTGTTCTTACCTGCGACACGTTCCGCGACGCCAAGCCTCACCTGGAACAAACCAGGCGGCGTGGCCGCGACCTGCTGGTGCCACTGCTTGAAGACGGCGTCGTCCCCGTCGTTACCGGTTTTATCGGCGCAACTCCCGACGGCCGCATCACCACGCTCGGGCGCAACAGTTCCGATTTTTCCGGCGCAATCATCGCGCACGTCGTGGACGCGGACGAACTGGTCATCTGGACCGACGTGGACGGAATTTACACCGCCAATCCCAATGAATCCGTGCAAGCCCGGCTTCTCCAGGATCTCAGCTACGACGAAGCGCACGCCCTGGCAGCCAGCGGAGCCAAGGTTTTGCACCCGCACGTGCTGCCGCTCGCAGCCGAAAACGAAATGACGGTGTGGGTGCGTAACACCTTCAAGCCCCATGCTCGCGGCACTCGTATCGGCTTGTCCCGTTGCTCGAATTCTCGATCGCCACAGGTCAAGCAGGAAGGTGCGGCATGAGCGAGCAGGGGTCGCACAACGCATCGATCGAAGTTTCCATTCATGCAAGCCCGCTGCCGGCAAGTATGTCGCGAAGGTGGCGGGCCGGTGTGCTCGGCGCAACAGGCCTGGTCGGTCAGCGCATCGTCAAACTGCTTGCCGATCATCCGTGGTTTGAGCTGACCGAAGTTGCCGCATCCGAGCGTTCCTCTGGCAAGTCGTACGCCGAGGCCGCGCGGTGGCATCTGGACGCGCCGATTCCCGAAGCCGCGCGCAACCTCATCGTCAAAGGTCTCGATCCGTCGCTCGATTGCGACTTCGTGTTTTCCGCGTTGGATTCCTCGATCGCGGGACCGGCAGAAGAAGATTTCGCCCGCGCCGGCTACCCGGTGGTCAGCAATTCCAGAAACCACCGCATGGATCCCGACGTGCCTTTGCTGATTCCCGAAGTCAACTCCGCGCATCTCGAAGCAATTCCATTGCAGCAAAAACTCAGGGGTTACGACACCGGATTTATCGTCACCAATCCGAACTGTTCCACCGCCGGACTGGTCCTGGTCCTGAAGCCACTAGCCGACGCCTTCGGCCTCGAGAAAATTTTCGTGGTCACGTTGCAGGCGGTCTCCGGCGCAGGCTATCCGGGCGTCGCTTCCATGGACATTCAAGGCAACGTCGTTCCGTTCATCAGCGGCGAAGAGGAAAAAATGGAATCCGAGCCGCAAAAGCTGCTCGGAAAATGGGATGGCAGGCGTTTCGTCGATGCAGGTCTCGGCCTCAGCGCGCACTGCAATCGCGTGCCGGTCCTGGAAGGCCATCTCGAATGCATCAGCGTCAGCATGAAGAAGATTGCTTCGACCGAGGAGGTGCGCGAAGCGCTGCGCAATTTTGAAGTCAGCCCCGAGCTCGCGTCGCTGCCGTCGGCCCTGCGTCACCCCGTCCACGTATTCGATGACCAGAACCGTCCGCAACCGCGGCGCGACGCCAACGCAGGCAACGGCATGGCCGCGGTGGTAGGCCGCGTGCGCGAATGCCCGCTGCTTGACATCAAGCTCACACTGCTATCAAACAACCTGGTCCGTGGCGCCGCGGGCGCAGCCGTGCTCAACGCCGAACTGCTAGCCGCTCGCGGATTTTTCAAGGATCGCTCTCTGGCCGAGGGCGAATTGCTCGCGGAACCGGTTTCGCAGTAAATCGCGCCGTAAATCACGTGTGCGATAGATTACGCGACGATCGACACTTCGCATTCTCGCGCTAAGGCGTAGCGCTCCAGCAACGCGACCATCCGTTGCGTCCTGCGCTCCAGCGGACCACTGCCGCCGAACGAAACGATAATCGCGGCAAAGCGTTTGGTTTCCGCGGTAACCATTGTCCGTTCCGAATCGCTCGTCGGGCTTCCGTGCGGTCCGAGCGCGTCGCAAAACACCGGCAAGCCTTCAAGGTTCAGATCGTACTTGCCGATACCTTTGTAGGTTTCACCTGCGCGCCCGGCGCGAAACACGATGTCCCCGCTCACATGCGCCAGGTCGTACAAACCGATGGGCAACCGGCTCTCGACGGAAACCAGATTGATCACGTCCACGACCGCACTGATCTGCGGCAACCCTTTTCCAGCGATCACCCGCCGTAACAGCGCCTCCGCCGACCCGCGATACCGCGCCGGATCCTTCCCCAGCGCCCTGTATGCAGCGCGCGTCGCCGTAATGTCCGGCGACTCCAAAATGCCCCGCGGTTCGGGCAGCTTCACTATTTCGGCCACGCAGGCCTGCATTTCCGCAAGCAGATCGGCCGGTGCCGCTTCCGCCTTCCCCTCGGCCGTGACACAACCCAGCGCCGTCCGAGGGCATTTCCGTTTCAAGGCCTCATCAATGCTTACGTGCATCGACGATTCCCCAGCCTGGTCATCGACATCTTCTTGGTGATCTGCTTGGTCATGTTAAACTAGCGCGTGCATTAGGCTCGTAGCTCAGTTGGTTAGAGCGCCACCTTGACACGGTGGAGGTCTGGGGTTCGAGTCCCCACGAGCCTACCATTTCCTCAAACAACTTCCAGCGATAGCACCTCGGTTGTCTTCGCGTTTGTGTCGTTGTTTGTGTCGTGGATCGCGGCCCGGCAGGATCGGACTGGCATGGCAGCGCGGTAACAGATTCGCTTTTTGTGCGCCGTAGAGGTCGATCGCACACGGTAACATGGATTTCTGTGAGCGGAACCAATTCGCTCTCCTTTCCGTATACGGGGCTATGGAAACGCTACTAGCAGACGTCCGCCATTCCTTTCGCGTCCTGATCAAGAGTCCCGGCTTCACCATTGTTGCGGTCCTCGCCCTTGCGCTCGGCATCGGCGCGAACACGGCAATCTTTTCCGTGATTGACCGAGTTCTGCTGGCCCCGCTGCCATTCCGGGATTCGGAGAGAATCATGCGCATCCAGCGCAAGTTCCCGGGCGGCAACGGATCTTCGGTTTCCATCCCTAAGTTCATGGCATGGCGAAACAGTGGTGCATTTCAATCCATGGCCGCCTATGATTTCGGCAGTGTCAGCCTGAATCTGGGCACCGACGACCGCCCCAATCCAGTTAGCGGAATGCACGTCACCGCGGACTTTTTCAGCGTCTTTGGCGTCACACCGCTTCTAGGGCGGACATTCTCCGCAGAGGAGGACCTGCCAAACGCGGGCAAGTTCGCCGTACTCACGTTTAACACGTGGAAGAACCGCTTAGCCGGGAGCCAAGACATTGTAGGCAAGCCGGTTATCCTGAGCGGAGAGCAGTATGTTGTGCTCGGAGTCTTGCCGGAGAACTATCAATCGGATCCACCCACCGACCTGTATCTTCCCGCGCAATTCGATCCCAACAGCACGAATCAGGGACACATCTATTACGTAGCTGGCCGGCTTCGACCCGACGCTTCGATTGCGTCGGCTCAGGCGGAGCTGGCGGTCATCGCCGATCAATTCCGTACGGACCACTCGAACATCATGGACAAGTCCGAAACCGTGGGTGTGGTTCCGCTGCGGGTTGCCATCGGCGGCGAGGTGCGTTTCGCGCTTCTGATTCTGGCGGGCGCCGTCGCTTTCGTGCTGCTGATTGCCTGCGGAAATGTCGCCGGCCTGCTTCTCGCACGCGCCACCGGACGGCAGCGGGAAATCGCCATTCGCACCGCGGTAGGAGCGACCCGCGGACGCATCGTGCAGCAACTTCTGACAGAAAGCATGCTGCTCGGCCTGACGGGCGGCGTGGCCGGATTGATCCTGGGCGGCATCGGCGTTCGCATCCTGCTCACGCTGAGCCCCGGGAATATCCCGCGTATCAATGATCCCGAACATCCCCTGGGCGGGTTGATGCTGGTCGATTGGCGCATACTGCTGTTTCTGTTTGGCATATCGCTCACCACCGGCTTGCTGTTCGGGCTGTTTCCCGCACTGCGCGTCTCTCGCTTCGACGTGAATGCGATTCTGAAGGAATCCGGCGGGCGTTCTGGGACAGGGTTCAAGCACAGCCGGGTTCGGGGATTGCTGGTGATCAGTGAGATTGCGCTAGCGGTGATATTGCTCGCCGGCGCTGCGCTGATGATTCGCACGTTCGCCGGTTTGCGCTCGGTCAAATCGGGAATCGATACTTCCAACTTGCTCACTCTGAGGACCGCGATTTCCGGTAGCCGTTACGGCAGCACAGCCCAAGTGGACAACATGGTGCGGCAGGCAACAGACCGCATCCAAGCCTTGCCCGGTGTGGGTGTTGCCGCCTGCGCGGTCTCTCTGCCGATGGACCAGGTGGGCATCGACATGCCATTCACGATCGAGGGCCATACACCGAAGAACGGCGAAAAATGGGAAGGCGACGAGTACTGGCGGTTCGTTTCCCCCGGATACTTCGAGGCGCTGCGCATACCCCTTGTTCGCGGCCGCTACTTCACCCGTACGGATACGGGAAAGACGAACCGTATCGCGATCGTCAACGAAGCGTTCGCTCGAAAGTATTGGACGGATCAGGATCCCATCGGGCAACGAATGGTGATCGGCAAAGGTCTGGGCGACGTTTTTGACGAGCCGGCACGCGAGGTGGTTGGCATTGTCGGCAGCGTCACGGAGAGCGGGCTGGCCAGTGGAATGGTGCCCGTCATGTATGTTCCGCAAAGCCAGATTACCGACGGATTGACCAGACTCGGCGCCAGCCTGCTGCCACTGAGCTGGGTGATTCGCACCACCGGCGATCCGCTTTCTGTCTCTTCGGCCGTCCGGCATGAACTCGAGAGCCTGGATCCGCAGTTGTCGCCCTCGCACGTTGCCAACATGGAGCAGCTGATCGCCGAGGGCAACTCGCGGCAGAACTTCAACACGTTGCTACTGACCGTATTTGCCTCGATCGCACTGCTGCTTGCGGCCGTCGGAATCTATGGTCTGATGTCCTACGCAGTGGAGCAACGCAGGCAGGAGATTGGAATCCGGATGGCGATGGGAGCGGACTCAGGAAAAATCATGAGACTCGTGCTGGGCCAGGGTATGCGCCTAGCCATCGTCGGAACTGCTCTTGGTTTAGCTGGAGCGTACGGCCTGACGCGGCTGCTGGCGAAATTCCTGTTTGGCGTGAAACCGAGCGACCCGTTGGCATTTTCGATCGTCGCAGCGACTCTGATTGTGGTTACTTTATTGGCTGCCTTGGTTCCTACCAGAAGGGCAATGCGCGTGGATCCGATGGTGGCCCTTCGACAAGAATAGGCAGATTCGTTCGACACTCGAACGTTTTCTTGCGCTTTTACTATCGGAAAGCGACTTCAAGGCAAAGAAGGTATGCGTGACGGGCAAGATCACGGAATACCGGGGTGCGCCGGAAATCGTTGCGGATGTTCGCCTGCAGTCTTTTCCGGTTGTGTCACCCGCTTGTCGCTGGGTCAAAAGTGCAGTTATACTACGGGTATGAAAACTGCGGTCTCGATTCCGGAAGACGTCTTCAAAGGGGCCGAGCGCCTGGCGCGCAAAACCAAAAGATCCCGCAGTCGCCTTTTTAGCGACGCTCTCAGAGAATATCTGGCCCGCCACACTCCAGACAGTATTACCGAGGCGATGAATAAGGCTTGCTCCGAGCTGGGCGCTGCGAAAGACGAGTTCGTTTCCTCCGCGGCCCGTCGCGTTCTAGAGCGCAGCGAATGGTAATTTCCCAAGGCGAAATCTGGTGGGCGGATCTGCCCGCTCCGACAAGGTCCGGTCCTGGTTTCAGAAGGCCAGTGATTGTCGTGCAATGCGATGCACTGAATGGGAGCCGCCTCGGCACAACTGTGTGTGTTCCGCTGACCAGCAATCTCAAATGGGGCACGGCTCCAGGAAATGTGAGCCTCTCGGTGCGTCTCACGGGGCTACCCAAGAATTCCGTAGCCAACGTCTCTCAAATCGTCACCGTGGACAAGGATCTCCTAACCGAGCGGGCTGGGAAACTCCCTCGCCCGAAGCTGGAGTTACTGCTTTCTGGAATCGACGTTGTGCTTGGAAGGTAGTCCTAGCGCCGTAAAGCGATCAGGCCGAATCGATCCTGGTGGCCCAGTGGGGAAATGGGTGGTACAACTGGGGGAATTGGGGCAACTACTCGGATGTGCTTGGAGGTTTGACTTGTCTGTGCAGGCTACAGGCCAGCCCTACCAAGGGCTAACCAGCAGGTCCGTCAAAGTGCTGGTCGTACAGCCCACGCCCTTCTGCAACATCAACTGCGATTACTGCTATCTTTCCAATCGGCAGAGCACCAAGAAAATGGCAAAAGAAAAAGCGGTCGAGATTTTGGATCGCCTGGTTTCCGCCGATATGATAGGCGAGAATCTGAGCATCGTGTGGCATGCCGGTGAGCCCCTCGTTTTACCGCCCTCCTACTATCGCGAAATCTTCGACGGCATGGCTTCCCGCGGATACATGCTCAAGATTCGCCACTCGTTCCAGACCAACAGCATGCTCATCAATGATGAGTGGTGTGATCTGTTTCTCAACTACGGTATTAACGTGGGGGTCAGCGTCGATGGGCCAGCATTTATTCACGACGCTCACCGCAAAGACCGCATGGGCCGCGGCACCCACGCCAAGGTTATGGAGGGCATCAGAATGCTTCAACGCCGCTCCGTACCATTCCAGGCGATTGCCGTGGTTACGGCCGACTCACTTTCTCATCCCGAGGAAATCTTCAACTTCTTTTTGGAAGCCGGCGTCGAACGTGTGGGTTTCAATATCGAAGAACTCGGAGGCGCCAATCTCGCGACCAGTCTCGCAGGCCCTCCCAAGCTGCCCGAAATTCGCCGCTTCTTCGAAACCATGGCTAGGTTGCAGGAGGAGTGCGACAACAAGCTCTGGATTCGAGAGTTTTACAACGCCCTGGCGGCCATTCGCGGTGAGCACTTCCCACATTTACCGGTGAAGGAGATGCGCAACACGCAGACCCTACCGCTTGCGATCCTGACCATCGCCTGGGACGGTGCCGTCACCACATTTTCCCCCGAGCTTATCGATGCGCCCAGCAAAGAGCATGGCGATTTCATTCTCGGCAACATTTTCACCGACAGCATTGCAGATCTTATCGGTTCGCCCAAATTTGCGCAGATGGCAAACGCCGTCGAAGAAGGCTGCCAGCGATGTGCTGCCGATTGCCAATACTTCTCGGTCTGCGCCGGCGGGGCCCCGTCCAATAAATATTTCGAAAACGGCAGTTTCAACTCCACGGAAACTACCTTCTGTCGCAGCCTTATCCAGATTCCGACCGATCTCATGCTCGCCAAAGCTGAGATGCACTTCGGAGTCACGGCTCCCCAGAAACGCGCGGAGCGTGTCGCATGACTGCGCCTTAAGGTAGGTTTGGTATTCGACTACCTGCAGATGAGCGAGAACGCTACGGCGCCGGGCGAAACTTTGCCCGCCCAACGAATCAATCGAGAACTGTCTACGAAACAACTTCAAAAATGGAAATGTGGGCTAACAACGCAGTTGTGAGCCAATGTTAAGGGCGCGCCAAAATGCTGACCCCCTCAAGCGGGACAGACGGTAGTTCGCCCACATCTCATGGCAGCTTGAACGCCGGTGATTGAAACAGCTAATCAATGGCGGACTTGTGCCATCCGATGCCGCCGGACAATCCCTCCAGGTCTTTTTCCGAAAGGTCACCTGTTGAGGAGATATCAATGTTCAATTCTTTGATGCTTTTGCCGGTGGCATCCTTGATCTGCTTCTGTTGTTCAGGGGTAAGATTGATGGTCAGTTTCTTGCCAGCCATATAGTTTCTCCTTGTCTCAAATCTTGGACCGAAGAAATGTCTTGTATACCTCTGCCCGACGCAGCGCCACGTAGTTGAGCGTCGAGATAACTTCGCTACACTGACACCTTTTAACTCCACTACGCGCCCGGGCGCCGACTGGATTTCACCGCCAGCCCTATGCCGCGACCAAACCGGTTGCGGAAATCACCGGCAGAACGACCTGCTGCGCTGGGGCTTCAAACCGGCGCAAGGTTTCCACGTCGGCCACCACCAGAGGGACGCACCACCCATCGCAGGCGAATGCCAGTTTCCGTTCAAAAGCCCACTCCGCAAGCGGCTGCCGGTCCAGCGGACCGCCAATTAACACGGTGCGCGCTTCCTCCTCGTTGAGGGACTGGAACGTTTCCGTGCCTTCCAGCCCGCGCGTATCCATGAGCGTGTAGTAGCCGTCGCCGCCGGCAACAAGATTCAGAGTGGGCGCAGGCATGCCCACCTTCCAAGAATCGAGCCAGCTGCGATAGGCCCGCTCGAGCGAATCGCGCAGCCAGGGATGCTGAGAGTGAGCGCATGCATACTCTCCCTTGAAGTGATAGGCCAGGCGGTTGAGGTCGGCGGAGGAGGGAAAAACCCAATGGTAAGCCGGCAACGGCTGCAAGTGAGAGATGCCGTATGTGGCCGGGTCATCAAAATAAGGGCTGAAGCGATCGATGCTCACAGAATCTATGCCGGCGGGCGGAAACAGATGGTGGATCAGCGGGATGAGGGCCAGGGTTTGCTCGTAATCCTCCAATTGGTCGCCGGGAAATTCATAGAGCAGGTTCCATGTGAGGCGTAAACCCGTGGCCCGCGCGTAGCGCAGCAGCGCCAGATTCTGGCGCGCGAGCACGCCCTTGTTCATCCGGCGCAACAGCGAAGAAGAAATCGCCTCGATGCCGGGCTGAATGCGCTCGACGCCGGCGCGGTGCAGCAGTTCAACCTGGTGAAGATTGAGGTTGGATTTGGTTTCGTAAAAAATCTTGGCGGGCGGCAGTTCCTCCGACAGGCGCGGCAGCACGGTGCGGAAATAGGTGTGGGGAATGATGTTGTCGTGCATGCCCAGATGGAGCGTAGGGTAGCGCTGAAGCAGCCGCCGGGCCCCGGCGATCATGCGATCCGGAGACTTCTGGCGAAAAGCCATGGTCTCGCCATTCAAACCGCAAAACGTGCAGTGATGGCGCGCTCCCCACCAGCAGCCGCGGCTGCTCTCATAGGGCAGCCATATGTCTTCGTTTTCGCGGAACGCGGGCAGCGCATTGTCGAGTTGCTCGAAGTATTCGTCGAAGCAAGGTTCAGGAAGAGAATCCATATCGAAGCAAGCTTCACCGCGCACGATGGGATCGGGAGGCAAGGGCTCGCCGGTCACGACGCGGCGCAGGAAGTCGGGGAAGACGGTTTCGCATTCGCCCGAGAAGATGTAATCGATCGGCGCGTCCAGGGACGCAATTCCCCGCGCCATTTCGCCTTGGCAGTTGGCGCCACCGATGATGGTGATGGCCTCGGGCCTGGCGCGTTTGACTTGAGCCAGCAGAGCGACGCACGCGTTGGTCTGCTGGAACGTCGTGGTGGCTCCCGCCACGCGAAAACGGAGTGCGGCCAAACGCTCCCCTAATTCCTGACAGAACGGCGCCGCCGCACGCTCCAAAGTGGTAAAGCGCTCGAAAGCCATCTCCAGGTTTTGCTGCTGTTGCAGAGAACCAATCTGTAAGCGCAGATTTTCACTTTGATATCCCAGGGTCGGCAGGCCGAAGGCCGCCGCCGCGAAAATGCGCTCCCCCCACATCCAGCCATACCTTCCGGAGGTGATTTTCTTGTAGGCATGCACTCCGCCTAGGCTGGCGAAAAGAAGATTGGCGTAGAGGACGCGCACGCGCAAGCCGGCACGCTCGGCGGCGGCCTGAAGGAGATGCACGCCGAGCGAGGGCCGGTGGAGATCGGCGAAAGGCGGAACGATGACGACGGCGTCCGACTCCGCACCCAGAAGCTCAAAAGATCGCTTGCACTTGGCGTGAAATTCCGCGGTTGAAACCATTCGAATCTCCTGGCTCGCAAAAGTTACACGGGCACGGGCTCGCAGGAATTGGGCCGGAATCTCCTTTTGACTTCAAAAACGGCACCAAGTGTACATCCATTTTCCCTGCGCGGGCCATGAAAGGTCTATTTTTTCGATGGGTGCGCTCGTCTCAAGTATTCAATCGCGTTCTGATCCGGGCGTCTTGATCGTTGTTGCGGAATTAGGCGGTAGAGGTTGTGCTTGGAAGGTAGTCCTAGCGCCGTTACTCTCCTACCAGCGATGGCGCGCTGCGCCGATCCGATCGCGCCACGATGCCCTATGCTATAACTGACCGAGCAAATTCCCAGCCATGAAGAACCGCACGACTCCAGCAAAAATGTTCGGTCTAAGCCTCATCGGGGGAGCCGTGCAGTTCGGGCTGGCGATTATCGCGTTCGGCGGATGGGCGTCGTTCTTCAGCCATTCGGCACTGATCGCCTTAACGGCAGTCACTTTGGCGATGATGTTTGTCGCGCCGTTCAGCAGCGCAAACCTGAGCTCCGGTGAAAAGGAGGACCGCGGCAACCGCTGGGTCTTTGTCGCCGTCAGCCTGATCGCGTTGACGAGCGCCGTCATACCGCCCTATACCGATCGCATCGGCCTGTGGACCATCGACGGAGACACAACTCGCTGGGCGGGCGTGTTGGTGTACGTGCTCGGCGGAGCGCTGCGCCTGTGGCCGGTTTTCATCCTTGGTTCGCGGTTCAGCGGGTTGGTGGCCATTCAGCCGGGCCACACGCTTGAAACACACGGTGTTTACAGCCTGATTCGTAACCCTAGTTACTTAGGAATGTTGATCAACATACTCGGATGGGGACTGGCGTTTCGCGGCTGGGCTGGCGTCGCGGTCGCCTTGCTTCTGTTGGTTCCACTCATCGCGCGGATCCACGCCGAAGAGCGCTTGTTGCGCGCGCATTTTGGCGCGGAGTACGACGCCTACCTGGCGCGGACCTGGCGCCTGATTCCAGGGATTTATTGATTGAACTTGCAGCCTCGTGCTCGTGTCCCAATTCATTTGAGGCCATGGCAGGCGACCAGGAGCGTTGCTTGGAGGCCGGAATGGACGGATATGTCTCGAAGCCGTTCCGACTCGCGGATCTTCTGAAGGAGATAGAAGCGGTTGCGAAACACATCTAGGGTCGTGACGCCAAGCCGAAAACGGCCCCCGCAGGCTTAGTTCTGTTGGCCAGCAAAGCCCGCCTCTGTTCGTGGCTCATGGGCGCCCAGGGGACAAGCTTTTCGGCCAGGACATCCATCCTGCGAAGCAGCGTCAACTCGACGAAAAGTTCCAAGAAATCCAGGTCGCGAAACACCAGGGACCCGGACTGTTTCATCTTGTCGCGAATCCGCTCCAGATGAGCCGGCATCTCGCTCCAGTGCAGGCCAGATCGGTGGTGATGACAGAGGTGGTATCCCTCGTTCATGAAGTTCTCGTCGGCGATGATGGTCACGGTATTTATAAAATAATTCTCGGGATCTTGCGGGTCGCAGAAGGCGTGCTGAACCCAGGAGGTGATGGCCATGATGGAGTTCATAGTGAGAAGAGGAACCAATACGAACAGGATTCCAATTCTCCAGTCGTAAATAAAGACAGCGGCGAAATAAATTGAGTACCGAGTCATCCCCCATAGCATTCGTTTGCGGTTCTTTTCATCACCTCTAGCCTTGAAGTAGGCGTATGGAGCGAACCCCAGAGTGGTCCAGGTGTTGTCCGAAAGATACCAAAGGAAATCCAGCGGGCTGGTTCGATCGTAGCGAAGGGAGGAGGCACTATCCTCGAATCCGCCATTCTCTCTATGGTGGAGACGGACATGAACGGTGCGGCCCAACTCTGGAAGGTCCCCATACAAATATCCGAGAAAGAATTCGACGTAGCGGCCGAAGACTTCGGCGTATTTATCCGAAAAGTATCCCCGGGGCCGGTGTGCCTCGAGGTGTTTGGCGCTGAACATCCTCACAGCGCGCCGAGCCTTGAGACCGTAGAGGGAAAGATAGAAAGCGATCGCCAGCAGAAGCCGAGGTTTTCCCAAAACGAGTTGGATCACGAAAATCGGCACGGCGGTGAGGGTGAGGGACACCATGATTCGTAACGCAGGGGTGTCCCGGGTGTCCCGCAGAACTTCTTGCCCAAGCCGGGCGATGAAGCGGTCGTAAACCCCGGAGAGAAATGAATACGCGTCGCGTAATGGACCAATCCTCCCCAAAAGCGTGGCTGCATGATGGCACCCGAAGGAAAGCGCGGTCACCAGTGAAACGGCAACAAGGCTTGCCAAAGCTACAAGCACTGCGAACGGCCGAAATAGCACGCTCGGTATGTGTGCCGGACTCAACGCATGCCAAGAGGTCTTTGAGTGAGTGTTGTTTCGCCCGTCGCTCAGGTCCCCTGTCGTTAACTTGCCTATAAATTGCGTGTTCATCGTCACAACAATCAACGGGCTTTGTCCGGTTTGGTGTGGCAAGGATTCTATGCTCAAGGTATGCAAAGTTCCAGCGTCTGACGGTTGTGCCCGCAGCAAGTATCGCAACAGTGGATATGGCCGCAGGGGAAGGGGTGTCGGTTTGGTGGACGAACCGCCGATACGCGAATCGGTGTCCGCCGTGTTGGCGTTACGAATCCGGGGAGCCTACCATTCCTTGGGAATCGCTTGCCGTTGTGGAGCGAGGGACGTGCCGGACGGCTCGCAGGGTCAGTGTTTCAGCGATGCACTATTCCGTGTAGAGGACCAGAAGGACGCCCAACACGATCAGCAAGACCGGCCAAAGGTTGGCGAAGATGGACCGCCAGCCGGTGCGGACTTCGGAGAGGGCTTTGCTAAAGCCGATGCCGAAGCCGGTAATGGAAAAGGCCCGGTGCTGCGATTGAATGCTCTGCATGGCAGCCATGTGGTCAGGGCCGTGCATTCCGCTGTGATGTTCATGGAACAGAAGCAGGATAGAGCCGGCAGCGGCGAGAACGGGAAACGCCCACGCGGACCAGACGGTCTTGAGCACGCCCCGCGCGCGCTGGATTTCGATGAAGCTCAAGACGAGCAGGAGTACCGCAAAGGCTTTGTGCTGAAGGACCTCGTGATTGTGTGTGAGACCAAACCACCACGATTGCGGGCCAAACGGCCATAGCTCGGAGTCGCTGTAGATCAGCACGAAAAGTCCCGAGAGTAGAAAACACCCGGGCCAGGCGTAGCGCAGAAAAGGCCAGCGATCGCGCAGCGATCCTTCGGCCAAGATGAACAGTCCAGCGAGAATCACAAAGACGCCAGCGAGGTGATGGTTGAACTCGCTTTCGCGCTTCCCGGATAAAAGCAAGGCCTTTTGCGCGGCTTCCGCGGCGGGATCAAGAGGCTCGTCGGGCATGACCATACCCTCGTGGTCGTGCTGCGCCATGTGGTCGTGGTCTTGCGCGCGAGCCAGGGGCACAACGCAGCAGAGCGCCAAAAACAGTGCTCCTGCCAGGACCAGGCAGGCAGCGCTCGCCACAAACGTGCACCGCGTGGCAACCGCCGGTGAGAAAGACATCCCCTTCCTCCGTCACCAGAATCGATGCAGCGAACCGCAGATCCGGCACATATTTTTTGATTCCGTCCGACGGAGCTACTCTGTAGCAGGTACCGGCGCTCGTTTGCGGTAAGGTCGGACTACGTTTCCGATTTCTCGAACTGCGTCGGTAGCTCGGGCGTCTTTTTGGGCATCCTATCTGGCGAAACACCCGGCGCACCACAATCGAACCTGATTTGAGAAGATCGGTGTTGCATGGGATCGCGCTGCCTTTTCGCCCTGGCTTTGGCTTGTCTTGGGATCCTTGCGCCGTTTCGCATGGGCGCGGCTGATACTGCCGACTGCACTGGCGTTGTTCTCGACGAGAACAGTGTACCCCTCGCCGCCGCGAAGATAACGTTCGAGCGCGCCAACCAGCCGCCGCGGGTGGTCGAAACCGACGGTGCTGGCCGCTTCGCGCTCCACAACCTGCCTGTCGGCGATTACCAAGCAGAAATCCACAAGGAAGGCTTCTTTCTCCTGTCCGGCCAGCCGATCGCGCTACACGCCGGGGTCAACGAGATTACCTTCACTCTGAATCATGCCTACGAAGTGCACGAGCAAGTGCAAGTGGCGGCGCCGCCGAACCAAATCGACACGCAAGACACCACACAGCGCGACACGCTCACGGCGCAAGACATTCGCGACATTCCGGTCCCGAGCACGCACCTGCTCCAGCAAAGCCTGATCGCCATGCCGGAGATCGTTCAGGATAACCTCGACACCCTGCACATTGCAGGAGCGCGTTCCGCGGACACGCAATACCTCCTCGACGGATTTGAAATTGGCGATCCGGCGAGCGGCGCGCTGACGTCACGCTTCAACGTCGATGCCACCCGGGCCGCGGAGGTCCAGACGGGCGGCAGCGGAGCGGAGTACGCGCACTCGGGCGCGGGCATTCTGAGCCTGGTTACTCCGGACGGCGACGACCGCTGGCGATTCGGCACTACCGATCCCGTCCCCGGCATCAACGTCCAGGAAGGCGCGCACCTCGGCAACTGGTATCCGCGATTCACGGTTTCGGGGCCGATCGAGCGCGGCCGTTTTTGGTTCTCAGATTCGATCAGCCTTCAGCACACCTTCGCGGTCGTCAAACAGCAACCCGCCGGGGCCAACACTTCGGAGGAATGGGCTGGGGACAATCTGCTTCGCCTGCAATACAACGTAACCCCGAAGCACATCCTGCACGGCACTTTTCTCTACAATCGCGCCCACGACACGGGCCTTGGTCTCGACGCGCTTGATCCCGAATCGACCACACTCGACGCCAACCAGAGCCGCGCCTTTGTCGCGCTGAAAGATCAGATCTGGTTGCACGACACGTTGTTCGAGCTCGGCGTTGCTGCCGACAGCGGCGTGCTCGATTTCACGCCGCAGGGCGACGCCCCGTACGTCCTGCTCCTCAATGGCGCGGGAACCAGCGGGAACAGCGCCAGCGGCGATTTCTTCGAGAGTTTCGACCAGCGTGGCCGCCGAGTGCAGGCGACTGGCAGCGTCACGGCGGCGTCGCGCCATTGGCACGGCACCCACCAGCTCTCCGCGGGCGTCAACGTTGCCGGCCTGCGGTATTCGCAATCGGCCGATCGCGGGGAAATCGAAGCTCTGCGCGCCGACGGCACGCTGGTCCGCGAATCCACGTTTACCGGCGGCGCCGCCGCTCAGCTGTCCAACACGCAAGCCGGCGGCTACGCGCAAGACACGTGGTCGATCTCCAAGCGTTTTATTCTGCAAACCGGATTGCGCACCGACTGGGATCGCTTCACGCAAAGCGCCATGGCCGAGCCGCGTGTTTCCGGTAACTTCCTGCCTTTTGGCGACCAATCGAAACTTTCTCTCGGCTGGGGCATCTACGACGCGCCGTTGAATCTTTCGTTGATCGCGCAGGCTTACGACCAGCGTCAGGTGGACACCTTCTACGACTCGACCGGCACGGTGCCGATTCTTCCGGCCGCGGTCAGCCAGTTCGCGCTGCCCGCCGGCGGCTTGCAGCAGCCGCGCTTCACCATTTCCAGCGCCGGCTGGCAGCAAAAAATCAAACGCAACACTCTCGCAAGCGTCAAGCTTCTCGCGCGCAACGGCTACCATCAGTTCGCCTACGTCGATCAGCAACCCGCACTACCAGGCGGAATTTTTCTGCTCGAGGATAACCGCAAGGACCGCTACCGCTCTGCGACGTTCTCCGCGCGCCATGTTTTCTCGGAAACTACCGAGGTCTATGCCGCCTACACCTACTCGGTCGCGCGTTCGAACCAGGTACTTAGCCCCGCGCTCGGTTCGATCTTTTATGCTCCGCAGGAGTCCGGCCCGCTGAACTGGGACGCTCCGAACCGCCTCCTCTTGTGGGGCTGGACGCCCACGCACATCTGGGGCGTGCAGTTGAGTTATTTCCTCGAATACCGAACGGGGTACCCCTTCAGCGTCGTCGACCTGGAGCAGCAATTGGTGGGTCCGCCGAATTCCATGCGCTTCCCGGCCTATGTCAGCCTGAATCTCGGCTTGGAAAAGAAATTCGGATTTCGCGGATATCTGTGGGCCGCCCGCATCGAAGGCGTGAACGTTCTCGGCCGCCAAAATCCCGACACCGTCGTCAACAATATCGACGCGCCCAACTTTGGCGCCTTCTCCGGCGGACAAAGCCGAGCGCTCACCGTGAGGGTCCGGTTCGTAGGGCGGAAATGAGGGCTCCTGGTTGTGACGTAGTTTTTCCTGGGCTGTTCAGGGTATGCGCGGAAAGACAACCAGGGATATACTTTATCCATGGCCAAGCCCGTGCAAAAAAAGGCACCCCAGTCCGTGCACGAAGATCCCGCGCCATCCTTGCCACCGATGGATCCGGTCGAGGAAGCTTCGCAAGAGTCCTTCCCTGCCAGCGATCCTCCCGCGTGGATCGGAGAGAAAACATCGCCCGATCCTGCCGGTCCGAAGCAGTAGTCCCCGCACTCGAGATTTACGGCGATCCGGCGCCCGTACTCCGGCTTAGTTAGCGGAGGATGCTCACCGTTGCGGGATCCAGCTCGTAACCCTCATCCTGCACGGTTTTCGCAGCCGCGGAACGCAGGGTCTGCTCGTCCGCATCCTTCGGCGTCTTGCAATGACGCCGAATCACCTCTTCTCCGTTACGGATGCGAACCAGCCATTGTGATTTGGCGGGGTCCCAGGAAAGTTCGACGCGGTCAGCACGCATGGTTTGTTCCCTCCGGCGTTGGACGGATAGCCCCTGATCCCGCGCTATTCTATTCCTGAATCTGGTCGCGGCAAGGCGGTATTCTTCAAAAGCGCCCAAAGCCGCGGGTTCGCTCGTGGCGCTTTACATTGGACGATTTCGGAACCTATTCTGGTGCGCCTTGGCGAATCAGTGTTGGACGCAGGCGCGACTTTTCCGATGAGCACGTCCTACAACCGTATCGCCGGGCAGAGTGTGGAACGCCTCGCGGCGCTGAGCGACGGCATTTTCGCCGTCGCCCTGACGCTGCTGGTTCTGGATCTGCATGTTCCGGCGGCCGAATTGATCCGCCACGAGCTTCATCCCGAGCGCGCACTTGGTAGCGCGCTGGTCGCGCTCGGCCCGCAGTTCCTCATGTACCTGATGAGCTTTGTGACGCTGGGCATTTTCTGGGTCGGCCAGCAGACGCAACTCAATTATCTGAGGCGTTCGCATCGCAGTCTGACGTGGACGCACCTGTTGTTTCTGTTTGGGGTCACGATTCTGCCGTTTTCGACCAGACTTCTCGCGGAATTTCTCACCAGCCGGATCGCGCTGCTCGTCTATTGGGCGAACAAATTCCTTCTGGGGCTCACGCTCTATCTCACCTGGACTTGCGCCACCCACCTGGGGCTCGTAAAGGGGGAGGTGGCGCCGGAGATTTTGAAAGCCATCGAGCGGCGCATTCTGATCGCGCAATCACTCTACGCATTCGGCGCGCTGCTGTGCGTCTTCAATACCTATTGGAGCATCGGGTTCATCGTGCTCGTCCAGCTCAACTACGCGATTGCACCGAAACTCTGGCACCGCGGCGAGTAGCTGGTCCCTCAGCACGGGCGAAAAAGCGATCTGAGTCCGGTGCGAAACGATGCCCGGTTCTCCGCGCCTGCATTGGTTGAGCCGCTGCCAACGCGGGTGTTATCCTGCTGGTTATGCCGGACCCGGTCATTACTTCGCCGGAAACGGCGCCTGCGGCGCCGCCGGAATACTCGCGCCAGCAACTCGAAGCCCTGCTGGAAGTCAGCGAAGCGATTTCCCAGCAGCGCGATCTCCCGGCGCTTTTCCACGATCTCGCCGAACGTCTGCATTCCGTCGTGGATTTCGATTTCCTCACGCTCACCTTGTACGATCCGGCGCGCAACGTCATGCGTTTGCACATCCTGGAGACTCGCGTTCCGCACGAAAAACACGCCGGTTCGGAAACCCCCGTGGACGGGCATCCGTCTGGCTGGGTATGGCAGTCGCAAGAAAGTTTCGTGGTCATCGACACCGCGCAGGAAGAACGTTACCCGCCGTTCATGCAACGATTGCGCGACGAAGGTGTGCGGTCGTTTGCCTTGGTTCCGCTCACCACCGCGCAGCGCCGCCTGGGGGCCATGGGCTTCGGCCGCCTGGTACCGCAACGCATCACCGAAGGCGAGCTGCAGTTCATGAAGCGCGTGGCCTGCCAGGTTGCCGTCGCCGTCGACAACGCCTTGAACCTGGAGTCCTCGCAGGCGTATCAATCGCAACTTTCCCGCGAGCGCGACCGTCTGCGCGTACTGCTCGATGTCAACAATGTGCTGGTCACCAGCCTCGAGTTGCCGGAGTTGTTCCGCGGCATCGTCTCCACGCTGCAGCGCGTCATTCATCACGACTACACGAGCCTCGCGCTGCTCGATCCGGTCACCGGCCTGCTCAAAATTCACGCGCTTGACTTTCCCGGCCGCCAGGGTCTGCTCAAGGCGGAAATGACCATTCCGCGGGAGGCTTCGCCGGCCGGCCGCGCCATTGCCGAGGGCCGCACACTGGTCTCGCGCGGCGCCGAGCTCGAACAGTATCCCAGCGAGGTCGTGCGCCTGCTTCGCGCCGAGGGCCTGCAAGCGATCTGCTGCATTCCACTGAGCAACCGTGGCCGTACCTTCGGCACCTTGAATCTTGCGAGCCGGCGCATGGATGTTTTCACTGCACCGGACATCGAGCTGGTGCAGCAAGTCGCGGCGCAAATCGCCATCGCCGTCGAAAACGCCCTGGCCTTCAAGGAAATCGACGCGCTGAAAGACAAGCTGGCGGAAGAAAAACTCTACCTAGAGGAAGAAATTCGCAGCGCCTTCAATTTTGAAGAGATCATCGGCGACAGCCCGGCCATCCGCCGCGCGCTCGCGCAAGTCGAACTGGTCGCTCCCGCGGGCACCACGGTTTTGATCCTGGGGGAAACCGGCACCGGCAAAGAAGTCATCGCGCGTGCGGTTCACAACCTGAGCCCGCGGAAAGAGCGTACCTTCGTCAAGGTCAACTGCGCCGCCATTCCTTCCGGCCTGCTGGAAGCCGAATTGTTCGGGCACGAACGCGGCGCGTTCACCGGCGCGATCAACCAGAAAATCGGCCGCTTCGAGCTCGCCGACCGCGGCACGCTTTTCCTCGACGAAATCGGCGACATTCCTCTTGAGCTGCAGCCGAAATTGCTTCGCGTACTGCAAGAGCAGGAATTCGAGCGTCTGGGCAGCAATCGCACGCAGCGCGTCGATGTCCGCGTGGTCGCCGCTACCAATCGCGACCTTTCTCGGCTGGTTGCCGACAGGGAATTTCGCAGCGATTTGTATTACCGGCTGAACGTTTTCCCCATTCAGATTCCACCACTGCGGGAACGCCGCGAGGATGTGCCCCTGCTGGTGCGCTACTTCGTGCAAAATTTCAGCCGGCGCCTGAACAAAACCGTCGAATATGTCCCGGCCGAAGCGATGGACGCGCTTGTCAACTATGCCTGGCCGGGTAACATCCGCGAACTCGAGAATCTCATCGAGCGCGCGGTGCTGCTCTCGCCGGGAAAAGAGCTGCGCGTGCCGCTCTCGGAGTTAAAGGCATCCGCGCTTGCCGCCAATGGCGATGTTTCCGCGGACCTGTCTCTGTTTTCGCCATCGCCAGCTGCGGTTCCCATCACCACGTTAGAGGAAGCCGAACGCCAGCACATTCTACGCGCCCTGCGCCAAACCGCATGGCGCATCGCCGGACCTAAAGGCGCCGCCGCGATCCTCGGCATGAAGCGCACCACCTTGCAGGCCCGCATGCGCAAACTCGGCATCCGGCGCCCGGTCTGACGCGCGACGCAACTCCGGCGCGAAATAACGTTGGGGCTTTACGGTGCGCGGCAACCCTCGATGGTTCAGGGGGTTCAAGCGCGCTTGGCTCGCGCAAAATCCACGGCCGTCGTGTTGCCACCGCATACCAGCACGCCCACCCGCTCTGCCGGCGCGGGTTCGTATCGTCGCGACAACAGCGCCGCAAATGCCGCCGCTCCACCAGGTTCGGTGGCCACGCGCAGCACCTTCCACAATTCCATTTGGGCTTCTTGAATCGCTTTGTCGGGCACCAGCACGACGCTGTTTACGTAGTTTTGCGCGATGGGAAACATCAACTCTCCCACGCGCTTCGGCGCCAGCGAATCAGCCGCAATGCCTCCCGCCTTGCTGTCTACGGGACGTCCGGCACGCAAGGCGCTTGCCAGGGTTGGCGCGGCCTCCGGCTCAACTCCCACGATCTTCGTTCGACCGCCGTACCACGCGGCAACGCCGCCAATCAGACCTCCGCCGCCCACGGCCACCAGCAGCGTGTCCAGATCGGGCGCCTGCTCCTCGAATTCCAAGCCCACCGTCCCCTGGCCCAGCAGCGTCTCCGGCTGGTCGTAGGCGTGCACCGCCATGGCGCCCGACTGCGCTACCCACTCTTCGCTTGCCGCCAGGGCCTCGGCGTAGAGTTCCCCGGCGATGACCAACTCGGCTCCGCACGCGCGAATGCGATCGGTCTTTTCCCTGGAAGCGACGCTGGGGACGAAAATCTTGGCAGGCACGCCGAGTTTCCTGGCGGCAAAGGCAATCGCCACCCCGTGATTCCCGCCGGAGGCCGCCACCACTCCGGCGCGCGGCACCTTGCGCGTAAGCAGATTTGTAAACGCTCCCCGCGCCTTGAACGAACCCCCGTGTTGCATCAATTCGAGCTTGAACCTGACCTGGCCGCCCTCCAGCCCGAAGTCGGCCCCGTCCACGGCAACCAGAGGCGTGCGCCGGATGTGCGGCCGGATAATTTTCTCCACTTCCGCAATGCCCTCCCGGGCGATCGCCACGTTTGCCATCCTTTCCCCTCTCCCGCGCCGCCGGGCGCATCCGATAGCGCCTGCAGCCAGTCCTGACCGTGCTATTCTACTTAGGGAGTTGGCTAACTGTCTATATGACACTGGAAACCGTTCTTCGCGCGCTCTCCAATGAGCGCAGGCTAACCATCCTCGAGTGGCTCAAACATCCCCTCAGGCACTTTCCGCCGCAAGTCGACGGAGATCGGATTGACGATGGGGTCTGCGGCCTGCTGATCGCCAGAAAACTGCAGGTCAGCCAGCCCACCGCCAGCGGGCACTTGAAGATTTTGACGCAGGCAGGGTTGATCCGCGGCAAGCGGATCAAGCAATGGACTTTCTACAAGCGCGATGAATCCAACATTCGCAAAATCAAGAAACGGATCTTAGCTAAGGTGTAGGTTAAGTCCTGGCGCTTCGCCGCCGAGCAGATCCGGAGTTTTGCCGCCCGTCAATTCGCTGGAGTTTTCCGCAAGCCTTGGCCGCACGTTCTTGTGCAGGGACAGCCGGAAGAATCGCCGGCCGCAGTCAACGCATCGAAAGGGTCGAACCAACAGCGCCGTCAGGATCGTCCGCTCGGCAATGGTCCGCCGTTTGGACCTGCGCACCGAACCGCTCTGGCATATCGGGCAATTCATAAACACCATAAACTCCCTGCGTCAGCAAAAGTTGCGCCGTCGCCACGGAATTGCGACTAGTACCCGCGATGGTGACTAGTACCGAGGTTAGCAATCCGCTTGGGTCTGAGGTATGAGGGAAACACCGGAGTCGCGGCGCGGGAAATCATTTAGTACTCCTCCTTTTAGGCGAAGCCTTCCAGCACCCAGGGTAGCGGACCCGCCACCCCTCCCTCCGTGCGCCATTTGACCGGGTTTTGGCCCTCCCCTACAATCGAAATGGCCCCTTGGGCACAATCCATGTTTGAAAACCTGACAGAAAAGCTTCAACGCACGTTCAAAAATCTTCGCGGCCAGGGCAAGCTCACCGAAGAGCACTTGGACGCGGCCTTGGCCGAAATTCGCGAAGCCCTGCTCGAAGGGGATGTCAACGTCGGCGTCGCCGACGAACTGCTCGCCAACATTCGCCAGAAATCGATCGGCAGCGAGGTCATGCTGCAGCTTTCTCCCGACCAGCAGGTGGTCAAGACCGTTCGCGACGAACTCACCGCCATGCTCGGCAAACACGCCAAGCCGCTGTTTGCTTCGCGCCCGCCGTCGGTCTGGATGATCGTCGGACTGCAAGGCTCCGGCAAAACCACCACCACCGGGAAGCTTTCGAAGTGGCTCACCCAGCACGGCCATCGTCCGCTGGTGGTTTCGACCGACGTCTACCGCCCCGCCGCGCGCGAACAGCTCGCCCAGGTCGCCAAAGCGGTCGGCACACCGATTTGGCCCGGCAAAGGCACCGACAAACCCCTCGAAATCGTGCGCGGCGCGATCAAGGAAGCCAAACTTTCCGCCAGCGACGTGGTCATCGTGGACACCGCCGGCCGCCTGCACATCGACGATGAACTGATGAACGAGCTGAGCACGCTCAAAAAAGAGCTGCAGCCCAGCGAAATACTGTTCATCGCTGACTCCATGATCGGTCAGGACGCCGTGAAATCTGCCGGCGAATTCCATAAGCGTCTCGGCCTCACCGGCGTGGTTCTCACCAAGCTCGATGGCGACGCCCGAGGCGGCGCCGCGCTTTCCATAGGCAAAGTCACCGGCGCGCCGGTAAAGTTCGTGGGCCTCGGCGAAAAATACGACGCCCTCGAGGGTTTTTACCCCGAACGCATTGTCTCGCGCGTCCTTGGCATGGGCGACCTGATGTCGCTGATCGAGCGCGCCGAGCAAGCGGTCGACAAAAAAGCCGCCCTGGAGCTCGAGCGCAAGCTGCGCAAAGAAGACTTCACACTCGAGGATTTTCGCGATCAGCTCAAACAAATTCGAAAAATGGGTCCGCTCGAGCAACTGATCGACATGCTTCCGAAAGTCGGGCCGCTCGCCAATCTTCCCAAAGACGCCAAAGTCGACGAGGGCCAGCTGAAACAAGTCGAAGCCATCATCAATTCCATGACCAACCAGGAGCGCCGCGACCACCAGGTAATCGACGGCAAGCGCCGCAAACGCATCGCCAAAGGCAGCGGCACCACCGTCCAGGAAGTCAACCAAGTCCTGAGGCAATACATGCAGATGCGCACCATGATGAAGCAATACGGCGCCATGGCCGCCCGCGGCAAAATGAAAGGCCTCGGAAAACTGGCTGGCCTCGGCTGATGCTGTAGCCGCACTGTCGAGAGGGCGGGCTTTTCCGCCCATTCAGCGCGGCGCGGGAGAAAGGTCGGCGACGTTTGCCGCCAGTTGTTCGGGATTCAAGTCGGTGCGGTTGCAAAGCACGACAACCGTCAGCGCGCCGTCGCCCGCGAAACGCTCGATGTAGGTGTGAAACCCCGTGGTCTCTCCGTAATGCCACATCCGGGGACGCCCGTGATAGGGATCGAGGAACCAGCCGAATCCATACGCGACGGGCGTGCCCGCCAGGCGGTCGGAATCCGCGGGCCATTGGGGTCGCGCGCCGCCGACCAATTCGACAGGGTTCCAAGCAGCGCGCATCTCGTTCTCACCGAGCAGCGTAGGATGCCCGAGCGCGTCATCCCATTTCGCAAGATCGCGCAACGAAGAGTACACTCCGCCATCGCCCAGAGTCGCTGACGTGGAACTCTGATCGGTTTGCTTCCAGCCGTTGGCTTGTTTGGTGTGGCCGAAGGCGCGGTTGGCGACCTCGTTTTGGCCTTTTTCATAGGCGATGGTTTGCTTCATTTTCAGCGGCGCAAAGATTCGTTCGTTCAGAAACTGGCCAAAGCTTTTGCCGGAAACTTTCGCGGCGATCAAGCCCAGGACGACGTAGCCGGAATTGCTGTAGGCCCATTTCGTTCCCGGCGGGAACAGCACGGCGTTGGTTTCGGTTTCGAGCAAGGAGAGAACATCCGCGTCGTGAATCTGATTTTCTTCGGTCCAGCCCGGGTGTTTCGCCGTTTGCATCAGGACTTCGTAATCCTGGAGCCCGGAGGTGTGGTTCAGCAAATGGCGTACCGTGATGGCCTTGCCGTAAGCAGGAAACTCCGGAAAGATCTCCGTCAGGGGTTGGTCGTAGCGAAGCTTTCCTTCATGCACCAGCAGCATGATGGCCATGGCCGTGAATTGTTTCGTACAGGAAGCCAGCCGGAAGTTTGTCGTCGCATCGATGGCCGTGAATGTCCGCAGATCGCGTACGCCGTATCCGCGCTCGAAAATCGTGTGGTCATCCTTGCGCACCAGCACCGCCAGCCCTGGTGACCTCGCGTCGCTCCAGGGCGCGAAAATAGCTTCTATTTTCGATATCATCGGGTCCTTGAAAGGACTAGCCCCGCGAACATGAAGGCACAGCAGGAGGGCCGTTACCGCGACCGCGCTTGTCCCGGCGATCCGCAACTGGTTCGTCCTCCGCGGAGGCAGCATACCATTGGCACCGCGATCCACACGCCGCATTCATCTCTCCGTAACACACTTGCGCTATTTCTCTGCATCCCTGCAAAGAGAGAACTATGAAACGTCCTGCGCTGGATGACCCGCGCCACTATCTCAACCGCCACGTCGAGTGGCTGCAGTTCAACCGCCGCGTGCTCGAAGAAGCGCGCGACATCGGCAACCCGCTGCTCGAACGCGTCAAGTTCCTGGCCATTACAGCCAACAATCTGGACGAGTTCGTCGAGATTCGCGTTTCCAGCTTTCTCCAGCGCATCGAGCACGGTTCCCGCGAAATCAGCCCCGACGGCTTGAGCGCCGAGCAAGAGCTGGAAAAAGTTTCCTCCGCCATGCACGCTTTCGTTCTCGATCAGTACAAATGCTGGAACGCCGAGTTGCTTCCGGCCCTGGCCAAGCAGTCGATCCACGTTCTTTCCGTCGGAGAGCTGGACGCCAGGGCGGCGAAGTTCACAAAGACGTTTTACGACCGGCGCGTAAATCCCATGTTGACGCCGGTGACCGTCGACCCCTCGCACCCGTTCCCGCACGTGCTCAATAAGGCGCTGTGCATCGCCTTTCTGTTGCGGCGGCGGCGCGCAGGAAATGGCAAACCATACTTCGGCGTGCTTACCGTCCCGCGGGCCCTGCCTCGCCTGCTTCGGGTTCCCGCGGAAAATGACGGCATCCGTTATGCCTTTCTGCAGGACATCATTTCGACGTACGCAGCGAAGCTGTACCGCGGCTACGAAATCCTCGCTTCCGCCGCGTTCCGCATCACGCGCAACAGCAACCTGTACCTCGAGCAGGAAGAAAGCCGCAGCCTGCTGGAAACCATCGACTCGCAAGTGGCGCAGCGCCGCAAGGGCGACGCCGTGCGGCTGGAGATTGAGGAAGGCGCGCACCCGGACATCGTCGAGCGCCTGGTGTCTACCTTTGAGCTGGACGAGTCGCTGGTCTTCCGTGCGCGCGGGCCGGTAAACCTTCAGCGGCTGTTTCATCTGTACGAAGAAACGCCGCGGCCCGACCTGAAGTACCCGCCATTTGTTCCACGCCAGGTTCGTGTCGGGCACGACGCCGATTCCATGTTTGAAATGCTGCGCCGTCAGGACGTGCTGGTCCACCACCCCTACGAGTCCTACGACACCGTCGTCAACTTTATAAGAACGGCCAGCGACGACCCCCGCGTTCTTTCGATGAAGCAGACCCTGTACCGCACCAACACCGGCTCGCCGGTCGCCGAGGCCCTTCTTGAAGCGGCGGGCAAGAAAGAAGTGACCGTCGTCGTGGAGCTGAAGGCCAGCTTTGACGAAGCCACCAACATTCAGTGGGCCCGAAGCTTTGAAGACGCGGGCGTCCATGTGTCCCACGGCCTGGCCAACCTCAAGACCCACGCCAAGCTGGCCCTGATGGTGCGCAACGATCCGGACGGGAAGATCCGCCGGTACGCGCATCTCGGCACGGGAAACTACAATCCCTCGACGGCCCGCTTCTACAGCGATTTCAGTCTGCTGACCAGCGATGAAGCGATCACCTCGGCGGTGCACGACGTTTTCAACTTCCTGACAGCCTACTCCGAGCAGCCTCACTACAAGCCGCTGATGGTGGCGCCGCGCGACCTCGCCAAGTCGTGCATCGCGCTGATCGAGCGCGAAACGCGTCATGCCCGCCGCGGGCGTCCCGCACGCATGATCATCAAAATGAACGCAGTCGTCGATCCGCCGGTAATTAAAGCGCTGTACCGCGCTTCGCAGGCCGGCGTGGAGATCGACTTGATCGTCCGTGGACAATGCGCTCTGGTTCCCGGTGTGCGCGGGCTGAGCAGCCGCATCCGTGTTCGCAGCATCGTCGGGCGCTTTCTGGAGCACAGCCGGATTTATTATTTCGAGAACGGCGGCACGCCGGAGATCTATTTGGGCAGCGCCGACTGGATGCAGCGCAATCTTTATGAACGCGTCGAGGTCGTTTTCCCGCTGAAGGATCCGCAGCTGCGCGAGCGCATCTGCACCGAAGTTCTGCCCGCCTATCTCGCCGACACGCGTAAAGCTCGACTTCTTGGACCGGACGGAACATACTCTCGCCCGCGCTCGGTGCGCAACGGGCACGGGTTCTCCGTACAGGAACATCTGATGCGTGTTGCATCAGGCCGTACCGATTCGCGCACGCCGGCCATGCGGACGACCCGGGTCGCTTATACTGCGGATGACGTTAAGGCCGACCCCGTTGCGAGCCCCCCGGACGAATCGGACGCACAGGACACCGTAAATGCAGCCGTTTGAACTCATTGTCATCGGTTCAGGACCCGGCGGCCAGCGCGCCGCCATTCAGGCCGTCAAGGCCGGAAAGCGCGTGGCGCTGGTTGAAAAACAAAGCGCCGTCGGCGGCGTGTGCATCAACACCGGCACCATCCCCAGCAAAACCATGCGCGAAGCCGTGCTGCATCTTTCCGGATTTTATGACCAGAGTTTTTATGGCGCCAACTATCATTCGAAGGATCAGGTCACCATGGCCGACCTGAACTTCCGCGTGCAGCGCGTCATCGAAAACGAAGTTTCCGTCATTCAGGACCAGCTCAAGCGCAACGGCGTCGAATTGATCCATGGCATAGGAAAATTCACCGACCCGCACCACGTACGCGTGGAGAACAACAACGGATTCAGTGAGCTGGAGGGCGAGTTCATCATTCTGGCCACGGGCACCAAGCCCGCCGCGAATCCCAAGGTCCCCATCAACGGGCGCAACATCATCAACAGCGATCAGATCCTGGCCATGCCCCAGGTTCCGCGGACCCTGATCGTGGTGGGTGGCGGCGTCATCGGCGTCGAATACGCGTGCATGTTCGCGACCCTCGGCGTGCGCGTGATCATCGTGGAAAAGCGGCCGCGCTTGCTGGAATTTGCGGACACCGAAATGGTCGAAGCGTTGAGCTATCACATGCGCGACCGCCGGGCCACCATGCGCTTGAACGAAGAAGTGGAGAGCGTCGAGGAACTGCCCGACGGGAAGGTGGCTGCGAATCTGATCAGCAAGAAGCGCATCATCGCGGACGCGTTGCTATACGCGGTGGGCCGCGGCGGCAACGTCGACCCCTTGGATTTGCCGGCTGCGGGGCTGACCGCCGACGAACGCGGGCGCATCAAAGTGGACGCCGACTTCCGCACCTCCCAGCCGCACATTTTTGCGGTCGGCGACGTCATCGGCTTTCCCAGCCTCGCGTCGGTTTCGATGGAGCAGGGACGCATTGCCGCGGCTCGCGCCTTCGGCTTGGACGTGCACAGTGATCCTGCAGGCTATCCTTACGGGATTTATACCATTCCGCAGATCTCGTTCATCGGCAAGACCGAAGAGCAGCTCACCGACTCGGATGTGCCCTACGAAGTGGGCGTGGCGTACTACCGCGAGATTGCCCGAGGCCAGATCACCGGGCACGTGGAAGGACGCTTGAAGTTACTGTTTCACCGCGAAACCCTCGAACTGCTCGGCGTGCACATCTTCGGCGAAGACGCGGCAGAGCTGTTGCACATCGGCCAGGCGGTGATGCTCCTGAAAGGCAAAATCACCTATTTCAAAAATACCGTCTTCAATTACCCCACCCTTGCGGAATGCTACAAAACGGCCGCCTTCAACGGCCTCAACCGGCTGTCGTAAGACAGCCAGCCGAGTCGATCGTAATCGGCCACTTCTTCTGGTGGCCTGAAGCCAGGTTACCGGCAGAGGAGCCGCGACGTCGTTGGCCACCTTGATAGGTTGCCGATTCTCGCGCACCGGCTTCCCGGCTCGGATATAATCCGCTTCGATCAAAAATTATCCTGGGGCAACCATGACTCGACTCTGTTTTGTGCTGTCGATGGTTCTGGCTTTTTTGGCGTTCCCGCCTGTGGGCACCAAGGCACAGGCTTCATCCCCTGGTTCCGGTCTTCCGAGCGAGACGCCGGCGCAGTTGCACCCGGTAACCGACAGTTTCGAATATGAACGGCGCGACGTGATGATTCCGATGCGCGACGGCGTGAGGCTGCATACGGTGATCATCCTGCCGAAAGGGGCGAAGGGCGCGCCGATCTTGCTTACGCGCACGCCTTACGACGCGACCGCGCTGACCAGCCATGCGCCGAGTTCGCACCTCGGCCCCATCCTGCAGGGATACGACAACGCCACCGAGGTCATCGTGGAGGGCGGCTACATTCGCGCGGTCGAGGATGTGCGCGGGAAGTACGGCTCGGAGGGCGACTACGTGATGAATCGGCCTTTGCACGGGCCGTTGAACCCGACGCCGGCAGACCATGCAACCGATACCTACGACACCATCGACTGGCTGGTGAAAAATATTCCGGAGAGCAACGGCAAGGTCGGCATCCTCGGCATTTCTTACGATGGATTTACGCCGTTGATGGCGCTCGTGAATCCGCACCCGGCGCTCAAGGTGTCGGTGCCCATGAACCCCATGGTGGACGGGTGGATGGGCGACGACTGGTTCCACAACGGCGCGTTTCGCGAGCAAAACATGCCGTACATCTACGAACAGGAAGGCACGCGGGACAACAAGATCCACTGGTGGACAAGCTATTTCGACGATTACGACATGTACCTGGCGGCGGGTTCTGCGGGTGAACTCGGGCGGCTGCACGGACTTGAACAAGTCGGCTTCTGGAGGAAATTGCTGGAGCATCCGAGCTACGACGCGTGGTGGCAGCAGCAGGCCATGGACAAGATCCTTGCGGCGCAACCATTGAAGGTTCCGGTGATGCTGGTGCACAGCTTGTGGGACCAGGAGGATATTTACGGCGCGATGGCGGTGTACAAAGCCATCAAGCCGAAGGACACTGGCAACGATAAAGTTTTCCTGGTGATCGGCCCGTGGCATCACGGCCAGGAAATTGAAGACGCGAGCTCGCTGGGGGTCGTGAAGTTCGACAGCGACACGGGACTGTATTTCCGCCGGGAAATCCTCCGACCGTTCCTGGATCAATATTTGAAGGATGGGGCCCCCAAGGCTGACGTCGCGCCGGTCACGGCTTTTGAAACCGGAACGAACAAGTGGCGGCGTTTGAACGCGTGGCCGAGCGGTTGCGCCGCCGGGTCGGGCTGCGCGATCCGCGCGACGCCGCTCTATTTGGGTCCGGGCCTCACGTTGCGTCTTGCTGCGCCGAACAACAGCGACGCGGCTTTTGAGGAATACGTCTCCGATCCGGCAAAGCCGGTGCCCTACCGCGCACGCCCGATTCAGCCAATGGGATACGACATTGGCATGACCTGGTCGCAATGGCTGGTCGACGACCAGCGGGAACAGTCCGGGCGCGGCGATGTGCTGGCGTTCGAGTCCGAGACGCTGCGCACGCCGCTGAAACTCAGCGGGCAGCCGATTGCCCATCTGATCGCCTCGACCAGCGGTACCGATTCCGACTGGGTCGTCAAGGTCATCGACGTTTATCCGGACGAAGTCGCCGGCCAGCCGGGAATGGGCGGATACCAACTGATGATTTCTGCCGACATTTTCCGGGGCAGGTATCGCGAGAGCCTGGAAACCCCGAAAGCAATCGAGCCGGGCAAGCCTTTGCTGTACAGGTTCGCGCTGCCGAATGCCAACCACGTGTTCCTGCCCGGGCATCGGATCATGGTGCAGATCCAATCCAGTTGGTTTCCGCTGTACGACCGCAACCCGCAGACTTTTGTCCCGAACATCTTCCGGGCCAACCCCGGCGACTATCGCAAGGCCGTGCAGCGCGTCTATCACGCCCCAACCGAGGCGAGCTTTGTGGAGTTGCCGGTGGCCGGGAATTGACTTATCTCGTTGCTGGGAAGCGGGTTGACGGGTTACAATACAGGGCTCGGAGGACTGCTTTAGTGTTAATGATTCGGTTGTCTCGGATTGGCAAGAAGAAGAAGCCGTTTTATCGCGTGGTGGTGATCGAGAAGACCCGGCCGCGGAATGGCCGCGTCGTGGAATTGGTGGGGACCTACGATCCACTGAAAAAGCCCGCGGAGCTGAAGCTGGATGCCGACCGCATCAAGCATTGGCTCGGAGTCGGCGCACAGCCGAGTGATACCGTGCGCAGCTTTATCCGCTTGCAGAAAATCGCCTAAGTGTAGTGCGTTTCTCTCGCAGTGCGCCCGCCCGTAGACCCCGGCGCTTGCCGGGGTCCGAAGTTGTTCAGCTTCCGGCATCCTCTCGCTGGCCGGAAGCGTCTTTCCAATAAATATATGTGTTCGCTAACGAAAAGTCGGGTTCGCGAGGGTGCTGCATGAAGGAACTGGTCGAATCGATCGCCCGGGCCCTTGTGGACCATCCTGACGATGTGCAGGTGAAGTCCATCGAAGGCGCGCAGGCGACGATTCTCGAGTTGCGCGTCCATAAGGATGATCTTGGCAAGGTAATCGGGCGGCAGGGCCGAACGGCCAAGGCGGTGCGCACGTTGCTGGGAGCAGCTGGCGTGAAAATCCACAAACGCTTCACCTTGGAGATTTTGGAGGATTGAGCGCGGAACCGGAGCGCTGGGTGATGCTGGCGCGTGTCTTGCGCCCGCGCGGGAACAAGGGCGAAGTCGCCGTCGAACTCCTCACGGATTTTCCCGAACGTCTCAAGGGTGTGCGCGAAGTGTTTTTGCGCGACGCCGCGGGCAAGGGCGAGCCCCGGCGGACGGACGTGAAAGCCTTCTGGATGGACCAAAATCATCGGGGACAAGCGGTCTACCATTTTGCGGGTTGCGCTTCGATTTCCGAGGCCGAAAAGTTTCGCGGGATGGACGTGCTGGTTCCCATCGAGCAGCGGGTGACCCTGCCTGCAGGGAAATATTTTGTTTCAGACCTGGTGGGTTGTTCGGTATTTGAGAGCGCGGTTGAGCCGCCGGCCGTTGCTTCCTCGCCTGGTTCGATGGCGGCGGCTCCTGCGTTGATCGGTAAAGTTAGCGACGTGCAGAGGACTGGGGAAGGTGTTGCGGGCACGCCGTTGCTCGTGGTGGATACCAAGAACGGCGAATTGTTGATTCCTTTGGCTGAGGATATTTGCACGCGGATTGATCCTGCGGCCGGGCGCATCGACGTCATTCTTCCGGAAGGTTTGCGCGACTTGAACCGCGGTGCGTAGATTCTGGTCTCCAACGATTGAACAGCAGAGTCGGAGGCTGGGTTGGATCGCCCCTGGGACCAACGCCTCGGAGCTGGCCGGATATCAGTGCACGTCGATGGTCGTGACGCTCAACGCGGGTAGCGTGATGGTCAGGCTTGAGCCTGCGGCCGGCATGGTGCCGGCAGAGACCGGCTGGACCGGGTTTCCGCCTGTCGCTTGGGTTTGGGCTGAGGCGGCGGTCATTTGATAGAGGTACGCGGTGCCGGAGAGGGGTTGACCGGAGATCTCGGTTACCTGTGCGGATGTCGAGCGATTGATGGCCACCAAGACGACGCGGCCTGGCGTGGTGCTGTCGGTGCTGGCGTAGACGACTACGTTTTGCACGTTACTCGAGGTGGATTGCAGCGAGGTGTCGCCGAAGCTGGCGCTGGCGCCGTCAAAGCCGCGGAATGCACGGAAGCCTCCCAATGCATAGGAATAGGTGCCATTGGGAGGCCAGAAGCTGGCGGCAAAAAGTCCTTGCGCGCCGAAGATGCCAAGGTTGTCGGCCTGGGCGATGGTTCCGGCGATGTGATTCCAGCCGCCACTTTCGTATTCGGTGATGGAAATTTTCATGCCCGGATTTTCGGCGTTAATTTTGTCCTGAAGGCGGCCGAGGATGTTGATGGGCGTGTTGCCGAGCTCCTGATAGATCCACGGATTGCTGTTGCCGGTGTCGGTGTAGGTCGGATCCCAGAGATTGCGCGGGCTCTGCACGATGAGCTGCACTTGCGCATCGGTGAGCGTGGCGCTGGTGAGGTCGATGATACGTGTGCCGTTGACGTCGTAGTCTTCGGCGTACCAGTGGAAGTCGTACACGTCGACCAGCGGTTTGCCGTAGGTTGTGGAAGCCGCCTTTATGGCTTGCAGATATTTGTCCGGAAACCAGTTCATGCCGCTGGGTGTGGCGCTTAGTTCTCCCTGCCAGTTGTAGATGCCTTGAAAACCATAGTGGACGGGCCCGAAAATCAGCACATTCGGGAACTGGTCCTTGATGGCTTGGGTAAGACCGATGGTCTTGGTGATGTAGTTGTCGGAGGTGACCGGGTTGGGTCCCTGGACCTCGAGGTGTGTGCTGTTCCAGAGTTCGGGTTCGTTATCGAGACTCAAAAAGGTCGGCTCGGCGGGGTTTGTGCCGAATATGCCCGGGAGCTTTTGGTCGAGCGCCCAGACCAATTCGTCCATGTAGACGTTCGGATCGGTGGTCGGCGGAGTGATGGTGAAGGGCACCGCGGATACCGAGATTTTCCTGTCAACGACGGTTTTGAAGCGCGAGAGGTCGGGAGGATTGGCAATGCTGACGGGTCCGTTTTCGTCGCCGGCGACGAGACCCTGAAGTTGCACGGTGACCAGGCTGGCCATGCTCGCGCCTTGATCCTGTGCGATGAAGCTGCGGACGGCTTCGGCAGGGACGCTGCTGCTGCTGAGGTAGTCGTCGTTTTCGTAGAGGTAGTCGCTTCCGGCGTTGGAAGCGTTGGTCTCCCAATTGTAGGCGGTCCAGCGATTGCCGCCGTCGCGGTCAAAGGTGAGCAGGGGAGGCGGAGCGGTTTCGCCGAAGTAGAAATTGAGGCCGTAGATGTAGGGAGAAATCGGGTGCGTGACGCCGGGATGGATGGTTACTGTGACATCGACCGGAGTATTGGCAGGCGTGGCGCTGGCTTGAGCGGAGTTTGGGCTTTCGCCCGCGGAGTTTAGGGCGGAGACAACATAGAAATACGTCGTGCCATTGCTCAGCCCGGTGTCGAGGAAGCTTGGGACGCTGATCGAGGCGACCTGCGTGTACGGCCCGCCGGTGGTGGTGCCGCGTTTCACGTTGTAGCTGGTAGCGCCGGAGCTGACAGTCCAGGTTAGCGACACTTGTGCATTGCCGGCCGTCGCGGTCAGGCCAGTGGGCGCGGCGGGAGCCTGCGTGGGGGCTACCGGCGTAGCGCTGGCCTGCGCGGAGTTCGCGCTCTCGCCAGTCGAATTCAAGGCGGAGACGACATAGAAATAGGTGGTGCCATTCGTCAAGCCGGTGTCGGTGAAGTGGGTTGCGGTGGGCGAAGAGATGGTCGTGTACGGGCCGCCGGAGGTCGTGCCGCGCTTCACGTTGTAGCTGCTGGCCGTCGCACTGGCCGACCATGTCAGGCTGACCTGGGCGTTGGCGGCGGTAGCCAGAAGTCCTGACGGTGCGGCGGGAGCTTGCGAGGGGGCCACCGGCTTGGCGCTGGCTTCAGAAGAGTTGGCGCTCTGGCCAGCCGAGTTTACGGCCGAGACGACGTAGAAATAGGTGGTGCCGTTGGTGAGGCCGGCGTCGGTAAAACTGGCCGCGGTGGGCGAAGAGACGGTTGTGTACGGTCCGCCGCTGGTGGTGCCGCGCTTCACGTTGTAGCTGGTTGCGTTTGCGCTGGCTGCCCAGACCAAGCCGACTTGCGCGTTTCCTGCAGTGGCGGTAAGTCCGGTGGGAACGGCTGGCGCGGTCGGGCCGCTCGGGTTCGAGCCGCCTGGGTTATTGGAATTGGTGCCGGCGCCGGTCGAGCCAGCGCAACCCGCCCCAAACAGCGCCAGGAAAAGACACGCGGACAGCAGCAGTCCCGCTCGAGTGGTTCCTGTTCTCGTCATCCGACCGGCCCCGGGTTTTTCTGCACGTATTGATTCGAAAGGCAGTCTGAGCGTTTTGTCTTGATACCCTCGAACGCGTATCGACCGCTGCAGGAGACAGAATGGGGGAGCAGCGGGAAAACACCGGAACGCCGGCTCGCCGCAGAATGGTGGGAGGCTGCGACAGACACCGCTTTGTGCTCGTTCCCCAAGGGAAGATGTCATGATCGAACTCCGCGTGCGCCCCGGATGCAGCGGCTGCGATCCGAACTGAGGATAGGTCCTTTCCGGAATGGGGCAAACTGGCCTTAGGTACAGAATTGGTGTTATGCCTTCTGCTTGCTGCCAGTTCGCGCTTGCTGGCAGCTGGCAACTGAGTTGACTACAATTGCGTGCTATGCGGTTTGACCTGGTTACTATTTTTCCGGAATTCTTTGCCGGGCCGCTCGATCATGGGATCGTGCGGCGGGCGCGGGAGACCGGGCTCATCGACGTGCAGATGCTGGATTTGCGGATATTTACGAAGGATCGGCACCGCACCGTGGATGACCGGCCGTTTGGCGGGGGCGAAGGGATGGTGTTGAAGCCCCAGCCCTTGTTCGAGGCGGTGGAATCGCTGCTGGGTCACAGTGTGGGGGATGCGGCAGGAGGGAATGCTCTACGGTCAAAGACCGCGATCGTGTTGCTGTCTGCTGCAGGTAAATTGTTCACGCAAGAGACAGCGCGGCGTTACGCGGGGCTGGAACGCGTGATCTTTATATGCGGCCGGTATGAGGGCGTTGACGAACGCGTGGCGCAGCATCTGGCTACGGAAGAAATTTCCATTGGGGATTTTGTTTTGAGCGGCGGGGAGTTGCCGGCGATGCTCATTGTGGACGCGGTTACGCGGCTATTGCCCGGAGCGTTGGGAAATGAGGCTTCGTCGCAGAATGAGTCGTTTAGCCAGGCGATGGGCGCAGCCCTTCGAGGCTCGGGGTCAACCAGCCCCGCCCCTGCAAATGCGGGCGAGAGGTACGGCGTGTTGCTGGATTTTCCGCACTATACGCGGCCAGCGGAGTTTCGCGGTTGGGGCGTGCCGGAGGTTTTACTTGGCGGGAATCACGCGGAAGTGTCGAAATGGCGGCGGGCGGCGGCGCTCGAAAAGACGCGGCGGAATCGTCCCGATTTGTTGGGGTGAGGCAGGAACAAAGCGAGTTTGTGGAGGGCGGCCGAGAATAGGGGCGTTTGCTTTTCGCGTGGAAAAACCACACGCGCAGGAGCGGCGCATATGGCACTGCTGCACGGTTGGGGGGGTTGTGGCGGGGACGGGCACGGCGATGGCCTGCCCCCTAAAGGATTTGTCGGTGAAAAGCATCGGGTGAAATGTTGGAGACATCTGCGACGTCGGGAGCAAGAACGGGGATACAACGGTGAAGCCGATTGCGATTTATTACGAGCAGCCGAATTGGTTTGTGCCTTTGTTTGCGCAGATGGATGCGCGCAAGGTGGCGTGGAAGAAAGTGGATGCGCGGGATCACCGGTACGATGCCGCTTCGCCGGAGCAGGAGTATTCGCTGCTGTTTAACCGCATGAGTCCTTCGGCCTGGCAGCGAGGCGTGGGACATGGGGTTTTTTATACGCTGAATTATTTGAAGCACCTCGAAGACAAAGGCGTTCGGGTGGTGAACGGATATAAGGCGTTCGTCACCGAGACCTCCAAAGCGTTGCAGCTTTCGTTGATGGAACGGTTGGGAGTGCTTTATCCCAAGGCGCGGGTGATCCATCATCCCTCGCAGGCTTTGCGCGCGGGAGAGGAGATCGGGTATCCGCTGATTCTGAAGCCGAACATCGGGGGGAGCGGGGCGGGGATCAAGAAGTTTACTTCCGGTCGCGAGTTGAAGGCCGCGGTGGACGCGGGCGAATTGTATTTCGGCATCGACAATGTGGCTTTGGTGCAGGAATGTTTTACGGCGCGGGACCAAACCATTACGCGCGTCGAGGTTCTGGGCGGCAAATATTTGTATGCGATTCAGATTCACATCACCGGAGAAACCTTTGATTTGTGCCCGGCGGATATTTGCAAGAGCACCAAGGGCGAAGAATTGACGCGGATTGCTTGCCCGGTGGACGCGCCGAAGACCGGGATGACCGTCGAGGCTTACCAGGCGCCGCCGCGGGTGATTGCGAATGTGGAGCGGATTATGCAAGGCGCGGGGATCGAGGTTGGCGGCGTGGAGTATGTGATTGACGATCCGACCGGGCGATTGTTGTATTACGACATCAATGCGCTTTCGAATTTTGTGGCCGATCCCGAGCGGATTGTCGGTTTCAATCCGTACTCGCGGTTGGCGGATTACTTGATTGCGGAGGCGGGGAAGCATTCGCAGCAGCGGGGATCGGCTGGGGGGGAGCCGGCAAGGATGCCGGCGCTGTCAGGGCTTGGAGAGCAGGCATGAGGTACGGATATTGGCTGCCGGTGTTTGGGGGGTGGTTGCGGAATGTCGCTGACGAAGGGATGGAGGCTTCGTGGGCTTACGTAAGCCGGCTGGCGCAACGCAGCGAACAGATCGGATTCGATGTGACCTTGATCGCGGAATTGAATTTGAACGACATCAAGGGGGTCGAAGCGGCTTCGCTCGATGCGTGGTCGACGGCGGCAGCCTTGGCGGCGGTTACCGAGCGGATCGAGTTGATGGTGGCGGTGCGTCCTACGTTTCATTTGCCGGCACTGTTGGCGAAGCAAGCGGCGAACATCGATCACATCAGCGGGGGACGGTTGACGCTGAATGTGGTGTCTTCCTGGTGGGCGGACGAGGAGCGCAAGTATGGAGTTTCGTTCGAGCAGCATGACGACCGGTAAGCGCGGACCGGCGAGTGGCTGGATGTGCTCGACGGGGTGTGGTCGCGGGATCATTTTTCGTTTTCGGGAAAATACTATCGCGTCGAGGACAATGTGCTGGAGCCGAAGCCGGTGTCGAAGCCGCGGCCCTGCGTTTACGCTGGGGGCGAATCGGAGGCGGCGAAGGAGTTGATCGCGGAAAAGTGCGATGCCTACCTGATGCATGGCGATTCTCCGGAGCGGGTACGGGAGAAAGTTGGCGACTTGCGGGCGCGGCGGGCGCGACATGGCGGGCTGCCGCCGATGAAATTTGGCGTAGCGGGCTATGCGATCGTGCGGGAGACCGAGCGCGAAGCGCGGGAGGAAGTGAAGCGGATTACCGACGTGCAGCAGTCGGCGGCGGGGTATGCGAATTACCAGCAGTGGCTGGCGGGAACGCAGCTCGAACAGCAGGTTTCACTGGAGGATTATTCGGTGTCGAACCGCGGATTGCGGTCGGGACTCGTGGGAACCGCGGAGCAGGTGGCGGAGCGGGTGGCGGCGTTCGAAGCCGCCGGAGTGGATTTGGTGCTGCTACAGTTCAGTCCGCAATTGGAAGAGATGGAGCGGTTTGGGCGGGCGGTGATTGGGCGGCGGGCGGACGTCAAGGTTGGCCGGGCTTTGTAGCGTAGTATTTGTAGCGTAGAAAAAGAACAGACTTGCGTTGGAGCGAACGCGTGCCGTTCGCGGTCGTCGGGGTATTTGTGACGTCGGGGTATTTGTGATGACGGATCGGGGCGGCTGACAGTTGGCCGCAGTAGACAAATGGAAGGCAAAGTCCCTGTTGTAGCAACGTAAAAATGTCACCCTAACAGCAACATAGAAATGTCACCCCCCTGGTATGGCTGCGTGCTCCAAACGCGTATCGCCATAGTAGAACGTGAGGCGCCCGTTA